>Ga0194120_10011841_pt1 | contig 10366 bp, 8 predicted proteins | sample TA2MahCa65mmetaG_FD_148642 | JGI IMG/M metagenome (GOLD analysis project Ga0194120, IMG submission 148642) | Freshwater microbial communities from Lake Tanganyika, Tanzania - TA2015019 Mahale Deep Cast 65m | ecosystem: Environmental > Aquatic > Freshwater > Lake | place: Tanzania: Lake... | reverse complement strand
TGCCCGCCCCTCATGCAAGCGAGGGGCCGGGCGGGGAAGCGAAGAGCGGCGGGCACACCGCCCGCCGCTCCCGTCGCGCAGGGTCCCCGGTGGTCACCGGCGGCAGCGCCGCGCCGCGTACAGCGCGGCAGCGCCTGTCCCGATGATCGCGATCAGCTCGCCCGCAGCGCTCGTCGCGGTCGAGGGCAGCTGGTTCAGGCCGAGCGGCAGCGCCGCGGCCGGCCCCGCCATCTCCCCGGCGGTCGCCGGTGGCACCTGCTGGCCCGCGACGGCGCTCCGCTGCCCGCCAGCGGCCGGCCTGCCGTCCATCGTGTCGCCTTAGGAGTGAGCAGGAGCCTTACCCGCGGGCGGGCGCTGCGTTACGGGGATCTGCCAGGTCGTCTGCGGCTTCCGCGCGATGGCGGTCGCCCGCCGGAGAGGCGTACCGGCGGCCGCGCGCCCGTTCAGGTCGCCGGTCCAGGCTGCACGCCGCTCGCCCTCAGGCGCGTTCGATCTCGATCTCCACCGCGCGCCCGTTCAGGTCGCCGGTCCAGCGGTGTCCACGGCCGGTGACGCCCGGCCGCACCGAGGTCGCGAGCGTCTCGGACGCGACGAGCTCGCCGTGGCGGGCGAGCGCGCTCTCGATCTCGGTGGCGCCGTACCGGAGGACGATGCGGTCGCTGATCGCGAGGTCGGCCTCCTTGCGCATCTCGTTCACCCGGCGGATGAGCTCGCGCGCGAGCCCCTCGAGCTCGAGCTCCGCGGTGATCCGCGTGTCGAGCGCGACGACGAGCCCCGAGTCCCGCCCGACCGCGTGGCCCGGCGTCCCCTCGTGCGAGACGAGCACCTCGTCGGCCCCGAGGGTGTGCCCTTCCACGAGGTAGCCGCCGCCCTTCCGCTCGTAGCGGCCCTCCGCGAGCGCGGCGCGGACCTTGGGGAGCTCCTTCCCCAGCTTGGGCCCGAGCACCTTCAGGTCCGGCTTCACGACCTCGCGGACGAGGTCCCCGGCGTCCTCGCGGAGCTCGAGCAGCTTCACGTTCAGCTCCTCCCGCACGATCTCGGCGAGCTCCTCCTGGCCGTCGAGGAGCTCCCGGTCGTGGTCCGTCCGGTCGAACGCGGCGACGAGCCGCGCCAGCGGCATGCGCGTCTTCAGGCTCGCCGTCTGCCGCGCGGAGTGGCCGAGCGTGACCACCCGGCGCGCCGCGTCCATCCCGCGCTCGAGATCGTCGGCGATGAGGTCCTCGTCCGCCTCGGGGTACGGGGTGTGGTGCACGGACGCCGCCGCTCCCGCGACCACGCGCCGGACGAGGCGCTGGTACAGCGCGTCGGCGAACAGCGGCATCACCGGCGCCATCACGCGTGTCAGCGTGATGAGCGCCTCATACAGCGTCTGCTGGGCGGCGAGCGTGCTCCGTGTGTCGCGCGTGCCCCAGAAGCGCGGCCGCGACCGTCGCACGTACCACTGCGAGAGGTCCTCGACGAACGACTCGACGCGGAGCGTCAGGGTGCGGACGTCCCACTGCTCGAGGCCGTACCGCGAGTCGCGGACGAGGCGGTGGAGCACCGAGAGCAGCCACCGGTCCATGAGGGGGCGCTCCTGCGGCCGCACGCGCTCCGCCTCGGGGTCGAACCCGTTCAGCTCCGCGTACGTGACGAAGAAGGAGTAGGTGTTCCAGAGGACGAGGAGGCGGCGCTTGATGTCGTCGAGCGCCTTCAGGCTGAACAGCATCACCTCGTCGGCGCGCTGCCGGCTCACGGTCCAGCGGATCGCGTCGGCGCCGACCTTCTCCATCACCTCCGTGAGAAGGACGACGTTCTCGCCGGTCTTGTGGAACTCCCCGCCGCTCTCGTCGAGCATCGGCTCGAAGGTCTGGACGACCCGGTACGGCGGCTCGTCGCGCAGCGCCACGGCGAAGAAGAGGAGCGAGTAGAACCACAGGCGGACCTGCTCCACCATCTCGACGACGTAGTCGGCGGGGAACCACTTCGCCCAGTAGGCGCGGTCGGTCTGCCAGCGCAGCGTCGAGAACGGTACGACGCCGGCGTCGAGCCAGCAGTCCCCGACCTCCTTCACGCGGACCGAGTCGGCGCCGCACGTGGGGCAGCCGACGACGACCTCGTCGATCCACGGCCGGTGGAGCTCCTCGAGCTGGTCAAGCCCGCTCTTCGCCAGACGCCGCAGCTCGTCCTGGCTCCCCACGACGAAGGAGTGCCGCTCGGCGCACGTGTAGAACGGGAGCGGGAGCCCCCAGTAGCGCTTCCGGCTGATGTTCCAGTCGCCCATGTTCTGGAGCCAGTTCTCCATGCGCCGGCCGGCATGCTCGGGGACCCAGCGCGCCTTCCGCGCCGCCTCGATCATCTTCGGCCGCAGCTCCGCCATCGAGATGAACCACTCGTCGTCCACGCGGAAGACGAGCTCCTCGTGGCAGCGCCAGCACTCGGGGTAGCGGTGCGTGTACTGGGCGGCGCGGAACAGCAGCCCGCGGGCCTTCAGGTCGTCGGCGATCCCCTGCGCCACGTCGCGCGCGTCCTTGCCCTCGAGCCAGCCGTATCCGGGCTTGAAGCGGGCCATGTCGTCGATCGGGACGAGCGCCGGCAGGCCGTGGACCTTCGAGAGACCGAAGTCCTCCTCACCGCAGCCGGGCGCGATGTGCACGATCCCCGTGCCCTCGGCCTCGCCCACCTCGTCCCACTCGATCACCTTGTGGCCGGGGAGCGCGTCGCTCACCGCGGCGAGCTGCCCGTCGAACGGACCGCTGAAGCGCAGCCCGACGAGCGCGCGCCCCTTCACGGTCTCGAGGACGCTCGCGTCGTGCCACTTCGCCTGCTCGTACACGGTCTTGCCGGCGATGACGACCTCGTCGCCGACCTTCGCGCGGACGTAGTCGAGGTCCGGATGCACGGCGAGCGCGACGTTCGCCGGAAGGGTCCACGGCGTGGTCGTCCAGACGAGGAACGACTCCTTCTCGCGCCCCTCGACCGGGAACCGCACGTACACGCTGAGGTGCGTCATCTCGCGGTAGCCGAGCGCGAGCTCGTGCTGCGAGATCGCCGTCCCGCACCGCGCGCACCAGGGCATCGAGCGGTGGCCCTTGTACAGCCAGCCCTTCTCGTGGCAGAGCTTCAGGACCTCCCAGATGTGGCTGATGTTGTCGTCCGTGTACGTGAAGTAGGAGTCGCTCCAGTCCATCCACTGGCCCATGCGCGCCGACTGCTTCGCGAACGCCGCGGCCGAGCGGTCGACGCGGGCGCGGCAGGCGCGGCTGAACTTGTCCACGCCGTAGCGCTCGATGTCGCGCTTGTTGCCGAGCCCGAGCTCGCGCTCCACGCCCACCTCGACCCACAGGCCGTGGCAGTCGAACCCGTTCTGGTAGCGCTGGTCGAAGCCCTCCATGGCCTTGAACCGCTGGAAGACGTCCTTGTACGTGCGCGCCCACGCGTGGTGGATGCCCATCGCCTCGGCGTTCGCGGTGATGGGGCCGTCGATGAAGGAGAAGGTAGGATTCCCGGCGTTCTTTTCGCGGAGCGCGTCGAAGCTGCGCTCGCGCTCCCACATGTCGAGCACCTCGTGCTCGAGCTCGGGCAGGTCGAACGTCGAGCCCGCCGCGTCGAACCGCGTCCGCTTCCCCGTCACCGCCATCCGCCGCCTCTCCTTCAAATACGAAAGCCGTCCCGCTCACGGGACGGCTCTTGGCCGCGGTACCACCCGAGTTGCCGGCGACGCCGGCCGCTCACTTCTGCTCGTTGGAAACCCAGTGCCGCTGGGGCCGCGTCTACTCGGCCATGTCCGGCCTTTCTCGCGGCGGCATCGGGGTGGATCGCCCCTCAGGCGCCTCTCGTCGCCCAGTGTACCCGCCGCGGCCCCCATTCCGCCCGTTTCCCGGCCATCTCGGCGGGATCGACATATGCGGCTGTATTATATATATATATGCGCGCGATATGTGGGAGGTGCACACGTGAGCGCGGTCCGGGCCGCGAAGCGACCGTCCGCGGGCCTCGAGGCGACCCCGCCCGACGCAGGCGCCCTCGGTGCCGTCATGGCGAAGGCGTTCGAGAAGGAGCCCGAGGGAGCGCTCCTCCTCGTCGATCTCGACAACCTCCACCAGGTCAACGTGCAGGCCGGCCGCGGCGCCGGGGACAGCGTGATCCGCGCGGCCGTGGCGGTCGTCGCCAGGTGGGCCGAGACCGCCGGGTGGCGCGCCGGCCGGGTCGGCGGTGACGAGTTCGCTCTGTTCGCGCCGGGCATGGCGCTGGAGGCGGCCTTCCTGCGCGCGGAGAAGCTCCGGCAGGAGCTGAACGCCGCGATGGCGAAAGAGGCGCCGAAGGGCCTGAAGGTGACGGCGAGCATCGGCGTGGCGGCCGCGCCCCGCGACGCGAAGACATCGTCCGAGCTGATGAAGAAGGCCGACCTCGCCCTCTACGCCGCGAAGGACCAGGGGTCCGACACCGTCGCCCTCGCGCCGGGCGACGAGATGGTGCTGAAGTCGTCCTACTACACGGCAGCTCAGCTCGGGCGGCTGAAGTCGCTCGCCGAGCGGCAGAAGAAGAAGGAGTCGGTCCTCCTCCGCGAGGCGCTCGACGACCTGCTGCGCAAGTACGATCGGTCGTAGTGGCGGGCGAGCTCACGGAGGCCATGCGGCGCGAGGTCGACGACCTCGCGCGGCGGTTCGGCGAGCCGCTGCGCATCGACGCCACGATCCCCGACGGCTTCGGCGACCCGATCCGCCGGCCCGACCGCGTCGGCGAGGTGTGCATGGTCATCCGGCGTCCGAACGGCAGGCTCCTCGTGTCGACGAAGACCTTCTATCCCCCCGGCGCGTACCGCCTCCCGACCGGCGGCATCGACGCCGGCGAGCGCATCGAGACGGCGCTGCTGCGCGAGGCGCACGAAGAGACCGGGCTCACGATCGCCGTCCAGCGCTTCCTCGCGGCGATCTCGTACCGCACTGCGCGCGGCGAGACCGTCTTCCACACGTTCGCGTTCCTCCTCGACGAGCTCGGCGGCGCGCTCGGCTCGCTCGATCCGCACGAGGAGATCCTCGACCACCGCGAGGTCCGAGCGTCCGAGCTGAGCGCGCTCGCCGATCGTCTGGACGCTCTCGCGAGCGCGCGCAGCGACGAGATCGTCGGCGACTGGGCGGACTGGGGACGTTTCCGGGCGGTCGTGCACCGCGCCGTCGCGAAGGCGCTCGCGTAGTACGCCGAACGGCGTGTTGGCACCTGGGTCGACCGCCATTTCACTGCGGCGAGATGGAATGGGGGCGTTGGTCAACGCAAAGGTCCTTCGCGCCCGTGCGGTGATCCGTGCGGCCGGCGCGGCCTTGATGCCTCTCGCCCGCGGGAATGAGCTGCTTCTCGGAGCGAGCGTTGTGGGGCTGGGACCGCTTGCGATGTCCCTGGCTCGGGCTGCCGTGGTACCGGTGCGACGACGCCAAGCACCGATCACGGCGCTCATCGCACTGGCGATCGTCTTCGTGCCGCTCCTGCCGGTGCGATCCGCGTCAATGGACTCGTCCGGGTCGCCAACGTGATCGTGGACGCCGGTGTCGCTCGCGGTGCCGAGCTGTACGTCGCGCAGGAGATGTTCGGCGCCGGCCCGGAGCTCGTCATCGTTCCGGATGTCGGCGACGAGATCCGTGTGCGTCTCGAGCGCGACCCGCACCTCGCGATCGTGGATGACAAGCCGGGTCCCAAGCTCGGACATCCGGTGCGCTACGTGCTCGTGGACGACCGCGGCGTCTTCCGGACGATCGACCATGAGTGGCTGCCGACGGTGAGCGGTGTCCACTGTGGGATCGACGCTCGCTGGGATGTGCGCGGGCACCGCGTCTACGGCCCGACGGACGTCGAGGAGCCGTTCCCCCGGGTGCGCCTCGCCGGCGCCGTCCCCGCACCCGCCCAGGCCGCCGCGGCTGAGAGGAAGATCGCGCTCGTCATCGATGGTGGGCACCGTCAGCACGAGTGGAGGGACCCGTTCGCACGCAAGCTCGACGAGGACTCGCGCGCGGTCGCGAGCGCTCTCGAGGACCTCGGTCATGACGTCCGGCGATCCGGCGGCTACCGCGGGAGCGTCGTGCCCGCAGCCCGCGTCGAGGATGTGAGGCGGGAGCTCGCGCGGATCGCCGGACAGGTGTCGGCGGGCGACGAAGTCATCCTCTTCCCGAACCGGCATGGCACTCGTGCGGGCGAGTTCGTGCTCCAGGCACGCGAGGGCGGCCACGAGCTCTTGGCATGTGCCGACCTGGCGAGGTCACTGGACGGGATCCCCGCTGCCGTACCCGTCCGCATCCTCGTCGATGCGTGCTTCTCCGGCACGGCGGTCGAGCATCTGTCGCGGCGCAACAGCACGATCGTCTCTACTGCCAAGGACGCGACCCGGGAGGCTCCCGGAGGGCTGGACGGGCGGCCGACCTTCACCGCCGCGTTCGGCGCGGCGGCAAGGGACAAGGCCACGGACCTCGATGGAGATGGCAGGGTCAGCGTGGACGAGACTTTCGCGGTCGCATCTCGCGCGTTCAGGCCGCTGGGATCCAGGCTCGTCACGACAGGTGGCGCGCCACGCGTCCCGGGCGCCGAGACCACGACCACCGCCGGGACCGGGCCGCCGGCGTCGGTGCCGCAACCCCCGCTCCGGCCCGATCCGTCATCGCGCTCTCGCCGAGGACACAGCTCCGCGAACTGGACGAGCTGTTGACGGCCGACCATGCCAAGCAGCATGGTGAGCAGCCCACATCGATGACATGCCGCCGCGGGCCCGCAGGCCGTGCCGCCACGGCCGGAGACACCGCCTGCGAAGGTGGCCCCGCCTTCGCCGACCCTCGCGGTGGTCTCGCTGCCACCAACGGCCGCGCCCCTTCGGTTCGTCGCGGGCGTGCCACCGCAGGCAACGGTCGGTCGGCCGGATCAGTACTCGTTCTGCGGTCCCACGCCGTCGACGGCGACCTCTGCCCGCGGTCCATTCCCGCAAACGACGGATCCGACGGGCGGATCGCCCCCTTACCACTTCCAGCTCGGCTCGGGCGTGGGCTTCCCGCCGATCGGGATGAGCATCGGGAAGGACGGCCTGCTCACCGGGACCCCCGCCTCTCCCGGGACCTACACGTTCGAGGTGTGCGCGGTGGACCTCTCGGCAACGCAGGTACGCCAGCGCGCGACCATCGCCGTGCGGCCTCCAGTCGCTGTTGCGACAGCGGCCCCGACGCCGGTGCCCACGGCGGCCCTTACGCGCACCCCCACTCCACCGACCATCGGCGCGCTCGCCTCAAAGACGTGTACGCCATCAACGGGTGGGTACTACCGCATCACGCGGAGCGGGACGGTCAGCGGTCCGGTCGGGTCCCGAGTCGCTCTCGCGAGCTCGAACATGACCTGCCCTGGCTGGACACCGTCCGGTCCCGACTGTCGACGGACGTCGGACTCTCAGCCCGAACCGATCTCGTGGACTGCTACGACGTCCGGCCTGCTCCTGGGCGACATCAACCACCCCGACCTGTGGTCCGAAGGACCGGGCACGACTCGTCAAGCAGTGAACATCCGCTGCCCGTAGCGCGCGCGTCGGAGATCACTCCTCGCGCAGCTTCAGGAGCCGCACCGCGACCACGAACCCCGCGAGTCCCCAGAGGACGAGCCCGAGCAGCTGCGCGCGGACGTCCCACAGCGACGCGCCCTGCGCGGAGATCTCCCGCAGCGCGTCGTTGAACAGCGTCAGCGGCAGGTAGCCGGTGATCGGCTCGATCACGTCGGGCGCCGTCTCCTTGGGGAAGAGGACGCCGGACAGGAAGAACTGCGGCAGCGTGATGAGGTTCGCGACGGGCGGCACCTGGTTCTCCGTGCGCGCCCAGCCCGCGATGGCGAAGCCCTGCATGAGGAACGCGACCGCGCCCGCGATGGCGACGACGAGGAGGTCGGCCAGGCTCCCCACGACGCGCACCTCGAAGAGGAGGAACGCGAGCGCGAGCAGGATCCCCACCTGCGCCGCGGACAGCGCCAGGCGCAACAGGCTGTGCGCGGCGAGGAACCGCGTCGGCGAGAGGGGCGTTGCGAAGATCCGCCGGATGACGCCGCGCTGGCGCTGGATGACGAGCGCGAACGCCACCGAGAAGATGTTCAGCTGCATGACGTTCAGGCCCAGGATCCCCGGGACGAGGAAGTCCACGTAGCGCAGGCGCACCCCGCTCACCCGCCGCTCGGACACGATGATCGCCGGCGGCGAGCCGCTCGCGGCGAGCGAGGCGCGCCCGACGACCTCCATGACGATGCTGCGCCCGACGCCGCTCTCCTGCGGCGCGGCCTGGTCCGCGTAGAGCTCGAGCGTCGCGGGCGAGCCCGGCGCGATGAGGAACCCGGCGGGGAGCACGAGGCCCATGTCCAGCTCCGAGCGCTGCAGGCGGCGGTCGAGCGCCGCCCGGTCGTCGACCCGCACGAGGCGCAGCGCCGAGACCTGCTGCAGCGCGCCCACGATCCGCTCCGCGTCCGGGCCGCCGGCCTCGTCGACGTAGCCGACCTCGATCCGGCCGAGCGCGCCGAAGTTCAGCGACCCGAAGATGAGCATGAAGAGGAACGGCATGAAGAACGTGAAGAAGAGCGCGCTGCGGTCGCGCACGTACGCGCGCAGGAGCGACCCGGTGAAGCGCAGCGTCTGGCGCATCAGCCCTCGCGCAGCTCGTGGCCGGTGCGGTCGAGGAAGACGTCCTCGAGGTCCGCCTGCTGCTGGATCACGGGCTTCGAGAAGCCGCGCGACAGCAGCGCGCCGATGAGCGCGCGCGGCGTGTCGAGCTCGAGGATCCGGCCCGCGTCCATGATCGCCACCCGGTCGCACAGGACCTCGGCCTCGTCCATGTAGTGCGTCGTGAGGAACACGGTCGTGCCGCGCTCGCGGATCCGCCGGACGAGGTCCCACAGGTTGCGGCGGGCCTGCGGGTCGAGCCCGGTGGTCGGCTCGTCGAGGAACAGCACCTTCGGGTCGTTCACGAGGGCCGTCGCGATGGAGAGCCGCTGCCGCTGGCCGCCCGAGAGCTTCTCGTTCCACTGGTCCGCGCGGTCGGCGAGATCCACCGTGGCGAGGACGGCACGCGCGTCGACCGTCCGGTCGTAGCACGTCGCGAACAGCTCGATGACCTCAGCCGCGGTGAGGTGCAGGGGGAACGCGCTCGACTGCAGCTGCGCACCGATGCGGTGCTTCACGCCGGCGGGATCGGCGCCGACGTCGATCCCGGCCACGTGCGCGGTCCCGCCGTCGGCGCGGCGCAGCCCCTCGAGGATCTCGACCGTCGTCGTCTTCCCCGCCCCGTTCGGCCCGAGGAGGCCGAAGATCTCGCCCTCCGCGACGTCGAACGAGATGCCGCGCACGGCCAGGATCGATCCGTACGACTTGCGCAGGTCACGGACGCTGACCATCGCCCCCACCGGGGCCAGCGTACGGGCGGCGGCTATCTGGTGACGAACGCCTTGTACGCGACGTCGTAGAGGTAGAGGCCGAACGGCAGCAGGAGGACGGCGGCCGCGACGATCCGCACGACGATCGGATGCGGCCGGCGCAGCCGCGTGTACGTCACGACGAGCGCGACCGCGACGGCGAGGTGGAGCGGCACCTGCGCGACCCAGTGCACGGGGTCCTCGCCGTCCACGAGGAGCGTGTACACGATCGCGGCCATGAGCGAGCCGACGGTCAGCCCGACGACCGCGAAGACGCCGGCGTTCCGGACCGGGTCGCGGAGCGCGAGGAGCATCCCGATCGCGAGGGCCACGAGGAGCGCCCCGAGCATCCGCTGGTACGGAAGGTGGTAGGGCGCGTAGAAGAACGCCGCCGGGAAGGCGAGCGAGACGGCGACCGGCGCGAGGAGCAGCAGGGCGCAGAGGATCCCGACCGCGCGCGCACCTCGGAGCGTCGAGCTATCGACGTGCACGGCACTACGCTAGGCCGAAGATGGCGACCCCTGCGCGCAGGCTCCCGCCGGCCGCCGAGGGATCCCCCGGATTCGCCGCGCTGCTGAGCGCGCTCCTGCCGGGCCTCGGCCAGATGTACCTGGGCCGCTGGAGGCGCGGGGTGCTGCTCCTCGCGCTGCCGGCCGCCGCCGCGCTCGCGTTCACCGCCGTCATCCTGTCCGGCGGATCGGTCACCTCGCTCGTGCTGCAGCAGGCGAAGCTGTTCGTGCTCCTCCTCGTCGGCGGCCTGTTCGCCTACCACGTCGTCGTGTCGGCCGACGCCTTCGCGGGGCCCCTGCGCGCGCCACGCGGGCGGCACGCCGTCGACTACGCGCTGCTCGCGGCGATCGTCCTCGGCCTCGTCGTCATGTACCACGGCGCGTACCGCTACTCGCTCGGCTGGGCGGACCTCGTGACGGCCGTCTTCGAGCCGCCGGCCGGCCGCACGATCGGCGCGGGGACG
>Ga0194120_10011834_pt1 | contig 10368 bp, 7 predicted proteins | sample TA2MahCa65mmetaG_FD_148642 | JGI IMG/M metagenome (GOLD analysis project Ga0194120, IMG submission 148642) | Freshwater microbial communities from Lake Tanganyika, Tanzania - TA2015019 Mahale Deep Cast 65m | ecosystem: Environmental > Aquatic > Freshwater > Lake | place: Tanzania: Lake... | reverse complement strand
CGCCCGGGGCGGCGGAAGATTACCTGATGACGGGGCTGGATCTGGGACCGCATACGTTCGCCCTGACCATACAGGGTGACTCCATGCTGCCGGAGTTTCGGGAGGGGGACGTCATCATCATCGACCCTGATGTGAAGCCGAATCCGGGCGATTTCGTGGTGGCCAAGAACGGTAACGAGGAAGCGACCTTCAAGAAATACCGGCCGCGCGGTCTCGGCGAACAGGGAGTCCAGGTGATCGAACTGGTCCCCCTGAATGAGGACTATCCTTCACTGCGCTCGGATCGCACGCCGATCCAGATCATTGGCACGATGATGGAGCATCGCCGCTATCGCAAGCGGCGATGACAGGCGCCAAGCCGCCCGCTGGACATGTGGCCTATAGATGGATGAGCGGGTAAAGGTTCATTTGAAATTCCCTCTCCCCGGAGGCGGAGAGGGAGTTTACCTGCTCATTTATCCCTGACCATCAAGTCGATAGCATGCGCTATTGTCATGATCGTTAGCAGATGCTATTGTTCTCCTCGGGCCGCCAGCCGGCGGTCTGATCCGGCGAGGAAACGATATGCGCAATACCCTGGTGTTTCTCTTCATGGCCCTGGTTTATGCCCTGGCTTCCGATATGGATTTTGCCGACACTGAACTGTTGAATGGCCGCATCGCGGAGATCAGTGCCGATGCTTCCTGCCCGTCGCCCCGGATCAGTTGCGATACGCCGACGGCGCGATACCTGGCGCTGAGTAACCGCCAGACGGGGGGTGAAGGACTATGAAGGTTTGAATCAAGCCTTCTGCCGGCTGGGGAGGCTGATCAACACGGGTGTGTCGAATGGATGCCCGCGCTGGCTGGACCCGAAAAATGCGTGGCGGGAATCGAGTGTCGCGCTCCCGCGCAAAGGTTCGCCTGGCCCCGACATGGGCCGTGCCTGCCATGTCCGCGCGGTCGCTTGGGTAGCCATATCAACGGCTTGGCGCCTGATCGGTCTGTCGGTCGCCGCCTGCCATCCATAGTGTCAGCGGATGGCCGAAAAGCGCGGGTATTGACCGGGTAAGGTGTGGAGATGGGGCAATCACATGGCATATAGGGCGGTGTTGCTGACGTTTTTTTGCCTGGGGACGCTGGGTCCGCTACTGGCGCTGGGCTTTTTCGCCGACCGACTGTCGCGTCGGGTGATGGGCGATCTGGTCAAGGTTTCGGGGGTCCTCGTGCTCATCATGGGGCTGATGATGGCCAACAAGGGTCTGCAACTGAGTGAATCGGGCTTCGATGCCGAGGCGCCGCGCGCGCGTTGGCGCCTGCTGATGATGAAGGTCAGGAATCCGGGCGGCGACGCGCCTTGCCATTAGCGGGATCAGCCGCACCTTGGCTAGCCAACCATTCTCATTGCATGAGTCCCGGTTGAGCAGGCCGATCAGGGTGGGGGGTCACCCGAACCCTCCGTTTTTCGACGGTCAAAATCATCCACGACGCCCTTGAGTTGTTCCCGCAGCCAGCCGTGCGCCGGATCGGATGTCATGTCCCGATGCCAGATCAGGTAACTCCGCAAAGGGGGCGCCTGAATCGGCAGGCGGTAATGCTGGATGCCGTGAATTTCCCGGAAACGCTCGGCCAGACGGCGGTGGGTGATGACCAGCAAGTCGGTCTGATCGAAGGCGTGGGTCACCACCAATGGCGTGGTGATTTCGAGCACCGTCCTTTCCCGGATTTCCGCCAGGAAATTATTCAGGGCGATATCGTAAGCCCGCGTCAGCAGGTTGAAGGAGCAGATGAAGCGTTCCTCCAGACAGGCGTCGAGCGTTGGCTGTTCCCGGATTCTGGGATGGTCCGCGCGTACCATGATGACGAGTTCATCCTCGGAGAACAACGGTTGTTCCAGCAGGGGATCCTCGAATTGACCATAGCGAATGGCGATATCCAGCCGGTGTTCGCGCAACAATCCCGGAATACCCTCTTCCGGATCGATATTCCGGATCTTCAGCCGGACATTCGGCGCTTCCAACTGCATCCGCTGGTACAGCAAGGGACCATAGAACAGCCCGGAACTGGAGGAAACGCCGACCAGAAATGTCCGGTAACAGAGCGCGGGGTCGAACGCCTGTGGTTTCACCAAGGCCCGGCGGACACCGTTCAGGGCGGCATGAATCTCGGAGTACAACCGATCCGCCCGCGGCGTGGGGATCAATCCCCGGGTTCTGCCCCGAAACAGGGGATCATCGAAGAGGTGCCGAAGCCGGGCCAGGGCGCTGCTGACCGCCGGTTGGGTCATGGCCAGGCGCTCCGAGGCCCTGATCTGGCTGCGCTCCTGATAGACCGCTTCAAAGACCGTGAGCAAATTGAGATCGGTGCCGCGTAAATTCATGAGGAGTCTGTGTTTCAGCCTTCGGGGAGTATGGATAAATGAGCAGGTAAAGATACATCAGCTCCCTCTCCGCCTCCGGGGAGAGGGGTTTTCAAATGAACCTTTACCTGCTCATCCATTTATACATGATGCCTGATTCTGCGCGAAAATCGAGGTTCGTCACCGCTAAGACCTTTCTTATGATTTTGTGATTGGACCGTGGAAGACCCTGGGGGATAGGGTGATTGGCGCAAACCACGGCGCGGTAAGGTCTGGACATCGGGACAGACGCACCCGTCGGGTTATCCCCTCACTCAAAGGAGTCTTCCGATGAACAAGCGATTATCCCTATACTGGGCCCTGGTGTTACTGTGGATCCCCGTGACCGTGTTTCCCTATAGCGTCGATCAAGGCACGATTCGCGATGCCAGCGGTCAGGAGATCCAATTGCGCGGCGTCAATTGGTTTGGCTTCGAAACCGCGGATCACATTGTCCACGGGCTCTGGGCCCGGAATTGGCGCGACATGATCGCGCGGATCAAGGCCGTCGGTTTCAACGCCGTGCGCATCCCCGTGTGTCCTGGCACCCTCCGGGGCCTGGCCTTGTCCAGCGTCAACCTGTCGCTGAACCCCGACCTGCAAGGGAAAAATTCCCTGCAAGCGCTCGATGCCGTCCTGGCCGAATTCGATCGCCAGGGCATCCATGTCCTGCTCGACCATCACCGGCTGGATTGCCAGGGCGGCATCACCGAACTCTGGTACCAGCCCGGTTACTCGGAGCAGGCATGGATCGACGATCTTGTCTTCATGGCCCGTCGTTATCGCCACTTGGCGCATTTTCTTGGCATTGACCTGAAGAATGAACCCCACGGCGCGGCCACCTGGGGCCTGGGCCAGGCCGCCACCGACTGGAACAAAGCAGCCGAACGGGCGGCGAGCGCAGTCCTGGCGGCCAATCCGGATCTGCTCATTTTCGTCGAAGGCATCCAGGAAAACGCCGAGTGCGGCGGAGCCATCAATCATTGGTGGGGCGGCAATCTGGAACCCCTGGCCTGCCACCCGCTGGCGATAGCCCCCGATCGCCTGGTGCTCGCGCCGCATGTGTATGGCCCCGATGTTTACCAGCAGCCCTACTTCGATGCGGCGGATTTTCCTCATAACATGCCCGCCATCTGGGATGCTCACTTCGGCCGATTCCGCGCCATGGGCCATGCCATCGCCATCGGTGAAGCCGGCGGACGCTATGGGCATGGCGGAGACCCCAGGGACAAGACCTGGCAGGATGCACTGATCGAGTACCTTGGCGAACGGAATATTCCCCACCTTTTCTACTGGTCATGGAACCCGAACAGCGGGGATACCGGCGGCATTCTGAAGGATGACTGGACAACCGTCTGGCAGGACAAGATCGATCTGCTCAAGCGTCTGTGGAACGTCGGAACAGAGACGCCAGCCTGCGCCGATGGACTGGATAATGATGGCGATCAACGGATCGATTATCCTCAAGACCGGGGTTGCGAAGCGCCCGAGGATACCGACGAGCGCGATCCTTCGTCTCCCCCCGCCGCCTGCAAGGACGGTCTGGATAATGACGGCGATGGTCTCATCGATTATCCGGCCGACAAGGGCTGCCAGTCACCCGGCGACAACGATGAATTCAACCTGACCTCCGCGGGGCTACGGGTCGTCAAGTTCACCCGTGCGGATTGGGGCGCCGGCTATTGCATGGATGTGAGGGTCGGCAATGTCACGACCCGACCCGTGCCATGGCAGGTCAGGATCAAGATCGAAGGCAAGGTGACCCACCTCTGGAATGCCGAACATGTTCAGAATCTCTCGGTTCTCCAGGCCTCCGGACTGGGCTGGAACCGGGATGTCCCGGCCCGCGGGGAGGTGTGGTTTGGCTTCTGCGCACAGCGCTAGGAGCCTGAAACCGGGCCGCTTCATCGGCCAGGAGCCGTCGGGTTGATGTGATCAGCGGCCCGACGGCGTGGGAGTGGGGCCAGAAGCCTCGTTCCCAACCGATCGGTTCATTCCGCCAGCCTTCCGCCCCGTATATGCACAAACGCCCTGCAAACGGGTAGCATGATGTAGCCGGTTGCCGCCGGCCAGCATACGGTTGCACCATGAATGCCTTTCCTGATTCCCTGAAAAGCCTGGGGCTTGCCTTCAGCCTGATCCTGCTGGCGGCGGCGACGCTGTTGTGGTCCGATCGGCATTCGCGTCATGCCGATAGCGCCAACCAGAGGACGGAAGCCTCGATGCGCATCCCCGTCGCCCTCCTGCAGCACAGTTCCAACCCGCTGCTGGATGAAACCCGGCAGGGCATCCTCGACGAAATGGCCGCGCACGGCTTTCGTGACGGGGAAACGATCCGCCTCACGATCTACAACCCCGAGGGTGACCTGCCAACCGGCAATCTGATGGCGCAAAAAATCGCCGGTGGTCAGGACAAACTGGCCATCAGCCTCTCGACGGTGATGCTGCAATCATTGGCCAGCGCCAACCGGGCGGGAAGGGTCAGGCATGTCTTTGGCGCGGTGACTTCTCCGGTCGGCGCCGGGGTCGGCATCAAGGCACTGGACAGCCTGGACAAACCGCCCTATCTCACCGGTATTGGCACGCCGCAGCCCGTCGCGGACATCTTCCGGATGGCGAAACGGATCAACCCCGGACTCAAAACCGTCGGCGTGGTCTGGAACCCGGCGGAAGTCAACTCGGAAATCTGCACCCGACGGGCCCGCGATATCGCGGCGGAATTGGGCATGACCTTGCTGGAAGCCCCGGTGGAGCAGACCAAGGATGTCCGCGAGGCGGCGGAATCGCTGGTCGCGCGGGGCGCGGAGGCGTTCTGGACCGGCGGCGACGCCACCGTCAACAATGCCGTGGACAGCCTGCTGGGTGTGGCCCAGTCCGCCCGCCTGCCGGTATTTTCCAACATGGCTGGCCATGCCAGGCGCGGCGGCCTCTTCGATCTGGGCGCCAGCTATTATGAGGTGGGGCAGGAGGTGGGACGCATCGCCAGCGACATACTGGCCGGCACTGATCCGGCCGCCATTCCGGTGCGCGATTATGTGCCTCGCCGAATTCTGCTCAATGAGCGAACCCGACAGTCGCTGCGGGAAAACTGGCAATTCGATGAGGCCGTTCAGGCCCAGGCAGCCGAGATCATCCTGGCCGACGGTACGGTGCGGCCCGGACCGGCCGCGGGGATCCATCAGGATGGCGGCGCCAGGCCGGCGTCCGCGGCCGCGCGGACCCGGCCGCAACCGGGCCGAATTTACAAGGTCGGCGTGGCTTATTTCGCCCCGGAACCCGGCATCGACGCCGTGATGGCGGGACTGAAGGATGCGCTGCGGGGACTGGGTTATGCGGAGGGGCGCAACCTGGAATTCCGGATGCTGCATGCCCAGGCCGAGATCGCACAGATTCCCGCCATCGGGCAGGTACTGGACAACAGCGACGCCGACGTCATCCTGACCCTGACCACGCCCGTCCTTCAGGGGGCGGGGCTCACGGCCAAACGCAAACCGGTGGTATTCACCTATGTCTCCGACCCGCTCGCCGCGGGCGCGGGCAAGAGTTTCACCGAGCATCTGCCGCAGGTGACCGGCATCGGCTCCATGCCGCCGGTCGAAGAACTGCTCGCCCTCACGCGGCAGATGCTTCCCGGTCTCCGGGTGCTGGGTACGCTGTACAACCCCAGCGAGGCGAATTCGGTCAAGGTGGCGACCGTCCTGCGCGAGCGGGTGAAAGAGGCAGGGCTGAAACTGGAAGAGGCGCCCATCAATACCAGCGCCGAAGTGGTGCAAGCGACGCAAGCCCTGGTCTCGCGCAAGGTTGAGGCGGTTGTTTCGGTCGGGGACAACACGTTCTATCAGGCCTTCGACGCCATCGCCAAGATCGCCCGCGATGCCCGGTTGCCGCTGATCATCGACCAGACCGATTTCCTGGGCCACGACGCCCTGATGGTGGTCGGCGCGGATTATCGCGAAAGCGGCCGGGCGGCGGCCGAACCGTTGGCGCGGGTGCTCAACGGGGCGAAACCGGCCGACATTCCCTTCCGGAATGTCTCCAAGCTGACCGTGGCCTTGAATGACAAGAGCGCCCAGCGGCTGGGGCTGCATTTTCCCGACGCGGTCCGCGCCCTGGTGACGAAGGCGGAATCCGGCGCGGCGGCCACCCCGGCCATGCCGCCGCTGGACCATCGCTGGACACTCAAGCGGATCATCTACCTGGAATCTCCCCCCGCCGAGGAAGCGCTGCGCGGCATGGACGAGGGCTTCAAGGCGGCGGGCCTGGTGGCGGGCCGGGACTACGACATGCACGATGCCTCGGCGCAGGGTGACATGTCTCTATTGCCGGCGCTGATCGATTCGACCCAGGGCGAGGGGACCGAACTGCTGATTGTCCTTTCCACGCCAACCTTGCAAAACGCCCTGCGCAAGGTCAAGGACATCCCCATCGTCTTCACCTTCGTGGCCAATCCTCTGGTGGCCGGCGCGGGGCAGGATAACGAACATCATCTGCCACATGTCACCGGTATCTACACGCTGGGCCCCTATGCGGAAATGGCCGAGTTGCTGACACGGGAGTTTCCGAAATACCGCCGCATTGGCACTTTGTTTACACCGGCGGAGGATAATTCGGTCTATAACCGCCAGTTCTTCGAACAGGCGCTGGCCCAGCGGGGGCTGAGTCTCACCAGCCTGCCGGTCAATTCCCCTGGCGAGTTGCCGGATGCCGCCATGGCGCTCGCCGCCAAACCCATCGATGCCATCGTGCAGATACTCGATAACCAATCATCATCCGGGTTTACCGCCATCGCCCGTGCCGCCGCCCGTGCCCGCAAACCCCTCCTGAGCCTGACCGAGGCCAGTGTCCGCCAGGGGGCCGCGGTCGCTGTCACCATGAGCTACTGGCAATCGGGCTACGATGCCGCGCTCATGGCGGCGCGGGTGATGCGCGGCGAATCGCCCGGAACGATTCCGTTCGCCCGCCCCGACAAGATCAGCCTGATCGTCAGTCCGGGTAACGCCGAAAAGCTGGGTATGACCCTGCCCGGCAGTCTGATTCAGCGCGCGGATCAGCGGCTGGACGCCACACCCTGAGGGGAAAATCTGAACCATGGAAATCCGCACCCGCCTGGAGCAAGAGATCATGTATGTGGAACTGGAGGGCCGGATGGACGCGGCCTGGAGCGGCACGGTGGGCAAGACGCTGCAGGACACCCTGCTGGTCGGCTGCCATAGCGTCATTCTTGACTTGGGCAAGGTCAATTATCTGAGTTCCGCGGGCATACGCATTCTCATGCTGCTGGCGAAACAGTTGAAGGGCCTGGGCGGCAAGCTGCATATCAGCGAGCAATCCGTCCAGGTTCGGGAAGTGCTGGACATGGTGGGCTTCCATAAGTTGATCGAGCCACTGCCCGCCAAGGCTGCCGCCACCTTCGCCGCACCCGTGCCCCAGGAACAGGCCTGGCAATGGGGGGAGCATGGGCTTGCGGTTTACGAACTCGCACCGGGTGCGAGGCAGCGCGGCACACTCTACGGACAGCCGCTGACCGCGGCGATTTGCGGGGCGCCCACGGTGTTGCGCATCGGGCCGGAAACCCTGGCGCTGGGCCTCGGCGCCGTCGGCGCGGACCCGAACCCGGCGCGGGCCGGTGAGTTGCTGGCGGTCGGCGGTCTCGCCATCGGCCTGCCCGGCGACGATCCGGCGCACCCGGACTGGCTGGTTCGCGAGGGCGGGTTGATTCCCGAAGTCCGGCTGCACTATGGTCTGAGTATGGAAGGCCCCTTCCGCCTGCTGATGCGGTTCGGGATGCAACCGGACACGCCGCCCATCCCGCTCAGCGTTCTGGTCGGCGCGGGGCTGTATCGCTGCGGCGGGGAGGTGGCGTCCTTCGTCATTCTGGCCGAAACCGCCAATCTGGTCGGCGCGGCCCTTCAGACCCCGCCCGACGGGCTGCCGGCGGACTGGTTCAGCTTTCCCGAAGTGCGCGAGCGGATGCTGTTCACGGCCGAGTCGGCCCATGTCAACGAAACCGTGCTGATCGTCGGCCTGGCGGCCCGCCGCCCGCCGCCGCGACTGGCGGGCTTGCTGCGCGGCATGGGAACGGATTCGGGGATCGAGGCCCATTGCCATGCCGCCATTGCTCCCTATCGCCCCGTCCGCCGGGGGCTGATCGAACTCGGCGCAAGCCTGGAAAGCTTCATGCAGAGTCAACTATTGCGGGGTGTACTGCACCTTCTGAACGACGATCGCGAGGGCATCGGCGCCGGCGAGAGCCATCTGCGGCGGGGCGCGCTCTGGTGCGCGCCCGTCGATTTCGACGATCTTCCTTCAACCCGGCGTGAGGTTGTGTCATGACCTTACTGATCGGCGCGCTGACCCTGGGCGCCATCCTGGCCCTGCTGGCCATGGGCGTCTACGTGTCGTTTCGCATCTTCGCCATTGCCGACATCACGGTCGATGGCGCGCTGACCCTGGGGGCTTCGGTCACCGGCGTGCTGATCGTCAAGAACGGCATGCATCCTCTGCTGGCGACCGGCGCGGGATTTCTCGCCGGGATGGCGGCCGGCATGGTCACCGGCGTGTTGCAAACCCGCTTCCGCATCAACCCGTTGCTGGCCGGCATCCTGGTCATGACGGCGCTGTACTCGGTGAATCTCCGCGTCATGGGCCGCAGCAACCTGCCATTCCTGGGCGCGAGAACCCTGTCCACGCTGTGTGAAGACCTGGGGTTGCGACTGCATGGGGCGGAGCGCATCGACCTGTTCGGCTGGGAAGTGGCGAGCGCCGACCTCACGGTATTGGGGCTGATGCTGTTGCTGGTGGCGCTGGTCGCTCTGATATTGTGGGCCTTCCTCAAGACCGACCTCGGCGCCGCCATGCGCGCCTCCGGCGACAACCCCCAAATGGTGCGGGCGCTGGGCGGTAACGTCGAGGCCTACCGGGTGTTCGGTCTGGCGCTGGCCAATGGGCTGGTCGGGCTGGCGGGCTCGCTCTGGGCCCAGTACCAGAATTTCGCCGATGCCCAGATGGGTATCGGCATGGTCGTCTGGGGCCTCGCCAGCGTCATCATCGGCGAGGCCCTGACTGGCGCGGGCGCGGGTGTGGGTTTGGCCATCACCGGCGCCATCCTGGGCTCGATCCTGTTCCGCGAACTGGTCGCCATCGCGCTGTCCTTCGGGCTGAATCCGAATGACCTGAAACTGGTGACGGCGGTCTTCGTTTTCGGCGCCTTGATCCTGCCCGATACGCTGGCGCGCTTCAGGCGTCGGCATGACAGCCGGGGAGTGGCGGCATGAGCGCCAAACCAGCCATGGTGCGGCTTAGCGCGGCCTGCAAGACTTTCCACGCCGGCACGGTCAATGAAGTTCGGCCTCTGCAAGCGGTGGATCTGGAGATCACCGAGGGCGGCTTCGTCATCGTCCTGGGCGGCAATGGCTCCGGCAAATCCACCCTGCTCAATGCCATCGCCGGCAGCTTCCCGCTGGACAGCGGGCGCATCGAACTGGACGGCCAGGATGTCACCGCCTGGCCGGAACATCGCCGCGCCGCGCTGATCGGGCGAGTGTTCCAGAATCCCTTCTCGGGAACCGCGCCCAACATGACCATCGCCGAGAATTTCGCTTTGGCCACCCGACGTGGCCGGTTTCGTGGGCTCACCTGGGCTACCTCCCGCCAGCGGATGGAGGAACTGCGTGATCGGGTGCGGGAACTGAGAATGGGGCTGGAAAACCGCCTGGATACCGCGATTGGCAGTCTCTCCGGCGGGCAGCGTCAGGCCCTGACCCTGCTCATGGCCACCTGGCTGAAGCCCCGTCTGCTGCTGCTCGACGAACACACCGCCGCGCTGGACCCCAAGAGCGCGGATCAGGTCATTGCCCTTACCGATCAGATCGTGCGCCGCGAGCAGTTGACCACGCTGATGGTGACCCATTCCATGCAGCAAGCCGTGAATCTGGGCGACCGCATCGTCATGATGCACAAAGGCCAGGTTCTGCACGACTTCGATGCCCGGGA
>Ga0194120_10011831_pt1 | contig 10371 bp, 9 predicted proteins | sample TA2MahCa65mmetaG_FD_148642 | JGI IMG/M metagenome (GOLD analysis project Ga0194120, IMG submission 148642) | Freshwater microbial communities from Lake Tanganyika, Tanzania - TA2015019 Mahale Deep Cast 65m | ecosystem: Environmental > Aquatic > Freshwater > Lake | place: Tanzania: Lake... | reverse complement strand
GGCATCGATTTCTTCCCGCTGACCGTCAACTATCAGGAAAAAGCATTCGCCGCCGGCAAGATTCCGGGCGGCTTCTTCAAGCGTGAAGGCCGTCCGAACGAAAACGAGGTCCTGGTTTCGCGCCTGATCGACCGTCCGATCCGTCCGCTGTTCGTCGAGGGTTTCCGCAACGAAACCCAGGTCATCACCACCGTGCTGTCGCACGATCTGGAAAACGACCCCGACATCGTCGCCATGGTCGGCGCCTCGGCGGCGCTGACGATTTCCGGCCTGCCGTTCCTGGGTCCCATCGGCGCGGCCCGCGTCGGCTACATCAACGGCCAGTACGCGTTGAACCCGCAGATCGACGAGCTGTCCACCAGCAAGCTGGACCTAGTCGTCGCCGGCACCACCGAAGGCGTCCTGATGGTCGAATCGGAAGCCAGCGAACTGCCCGAAGACGTCATGCTGGGCGCGGTGACGTTCGGCCACAAGGCCTTCCAGCCGGTGATCCAGGCGATCATCGAGCTGGCCGAAGCCTGCGCCAAGGACCCGATCGCGCTGGCGGAAAAGCCGGCCGGCGTGGATGCGGTGGCCAAGCGCGTGCGCGCGCTGGCCGAGGCGCCCCTGCGCGAGGCCTATCGTGAAACCGTCAAGCAGGCCCGCTACGCCAAGATCAACGCCGCCAAGGACGCGGCGACGGCGCAAATCGCCGCAGACGCGTCGCTCGACCAGGCCATCGCCGGCCCGGCGGCGAACGAGGCGCTGTCCAACCTCGAATACGAAATCGTCCGCCACGACATCCTCAACACCGGCAAGCGCATCGACGGCCGCGACACCAAGACCGTCCGCCCGATCGCGGTCGAGGTCGGGCTGCTGCCCCGCGCCCACGGCAGCGCGCTGTTCACCCGCGGCGAGACGCAGGTGGTGGCGGTCGCCACGCTGGGCACCGGCCAGGACGAGCAGATCATCGACGCGCTCGAAGGCGAATACCGCGAACGCTTCATGCTGCACTACAACTTCCCGCCGTTCTCGGTCGGCGAAACCGGCCGCCTCGGCTCGCCGGGCCGGCGCGAAGTCGGCCACGGCAAGCTGGCCTGGCGCGCCGTCCATCCGATGCTGCCGGAAAAGGAAAAGTTCCCCTACACCATCCGCGTGGTGTCCGAGGTGACCGAATCCAACGGCTCGTCCTCGATGGCGACCGTGTGCGGCACGTCGCTGGCGCTGATGGACGCGGGCGTGACCCTGCCCCGTCCGGTCGCCGGCATCGCCATGGGCCTGATCAAGGAAGGCGACAAGTTCGCGGTGCTGACCGACATTCTCGGCGACGAGGATCACCTGGGCGACATGGACTTCAAGGTCGCCGGCACCGAAGCCGGCATCACCGCCCTGCAGATGGACATCAAGATCACCTCCATCACCGAGGAAATCATGCGGATCGCGCTGGGCCAGGCCCGCGACGGCCGCCTGCATATCCTGAGGGAGATGACCGCCGCCATGTCCGCTCCGCGCGAAGGCGTGTCCAAGAACGCCCCGCGCATCACGGTGATCCACATCAACAAGGACAAGATCCGCGAGATCATCGGGCCGGGCGGCAAGGTCATCCGCGAGATCTGCGAAGTCACCGGGGCGAAGATCGACATCGACGACGACGGCACCGTCAAGGTCGCCGCGGTGGACGAGAAGGCGAGCCAGGCGGCCATCGACTGGATCCGCAACATCGTCGCCGAACCCGAGGTCGGCGCCATCTACACCGGCAAGGTGGTCAAGACCGTGGACTTCGGCGCGTTCGTCAACTTCATGGGCGCGCGCGACGGTCTGGTCCACATCAGCGAATTGGCCCAGGGCCGGGTCGGCAAGACCACCGACGTCGTCAACGTCGGCGACCAGGTCAAGGTCAAGCTGGTCGGCGTCGACGACCGGGGCAAGATCAAGCTCTCGATGCGGGTCGTGGACCAGCAGACCGGCGAGGACATCTCGGACAAGGTGCCCAGCAAGGGCGGCCGCGCCGAGCGCTAGGACTAGCCCGGACGCGTTCCGCCGGGGTATAACCGGCGGGATGCGTTTCCGGCCTTTTGCCGGGCCGCCCATCGCGGACCGGAAGGGAACCGTCGCGTGACCAAGCCGCAGCAGAACAGCTATTCGCGCGAGGACCTGCTCGAATGCGGCCACGGCCGCCTGTTCGGTCCGGGCAACGCGCAGTTGCCGCTGCCGCCGATGCTGATGTTCGACCGCATCACGCGGATTTCCGAAACCGGCGGTCAGCACGGCAAGGGCGAGGTGATCGCCGAACTCGATATCCGGCCCGATCTTTGGTTCTTCCCCTGCCACTTCGAAAACGACCCGGTCATGCCGGGCTGCCTGGGGCTGGACGCGCTGTGGCAATTGGTCGGATTTTTCCTGGGCTGGAGCGGCCTGCCCGGCCGGGGCCGGGCCTTCGGCGTCGAGGAAGTCAAGTTTTCCGGGATGGTGGTACCCAGCGTCAAGCTGGTGTCGTATCATGTGCACCTGAAACGGGTCATGAAGGGCCGGCTGATTTTGGGGCTGGCCGACGGGATCATGTCCGCCGACGGCAAGCCGATCTACGAGACGAAAAGCCTGCGCGTCGGCCTGATCTCGGAAACCGCTTAGGGCCGGAGGATCCATGCGCCGCGTCGCCGTTACCGGAATGGGCATCGTCTCCAGCATCGGCAACAACAAGGACGAGGTCGTGTCCTCGTTGCGCGCCGGGCGTTCGGGCATCACCTTCGCGCCCGAATACAGGGACATGGGTTTCCGCAGCCACGTCCACGGTTCGCTCAAGATCAACCTCGAGGAAAAAGTCGACCGCCGCTGGCGCCGCTTCATGGGCGACGGCGCGGCCTACAACTATGTCGCCATGCAGGAAGCGATCGCCGACGCGGGACTGACGGAAGCGGAAGTTTCCAACGAACGCGCCGGACTGGTCATGGGCTCGGGCGGGCCCTCGACCTCGAACCAAGTCAGCGCCGCCGACACCGCGCGCGAGAAGGGCATCCGCAAGATCGGCCCCTTCATGGTGCCGCGCACCATGTCCAGCACCAACTCGGCGACCCTTTCGACCGCCTTCAAGATCAAGGGCGTGAACTATTCCATCAGCTCGGCCTGCTCGACCAGCGCGCACTGCATCGGCAACGGCGCGGAGCTGATCCAGATGGGCAAGCAGGACATCGTCTTCGCCGGCGGCGGCGAGGAACTGCATTGGTCGCTTTCCATGCTGTTCGACGCCATGCCGGCGCTGTCGGCGGGCTTCAACGACACGCCGGAACGGGCGTCGCGCGCCTTCGACGCCAAGCGCGACGGCTTCGTGATCTCGGGCGGCGGCGGGGTGGTGGTGCTGGAGGAACTGGAGCACGCCAAGGCCCGCGGGGCCAAGATCTACGCCGAGTTGACCGGCTACGGCGCGACCTCGGACGGATTCGACATGGTCCAGCCCTCGGGCGAGGGCGCGGTGCGCTGCATGAAGATGGCGATGAAGGATCTGAAGCAGCCGGTCGACTACATCAACACCCACGGCACCTCGACCCCCATCGGCGACGTCAAGGAACTACAGGCGATCCGCGAGGTCTTCCGCGACCGCAACTACCTGCCCGCCTTCAATTCGACCAAATCGCTGACCGGGCACGCGCTGGGCGCCGCCGGGGTCAACGAAGCGATCTATGCCCTTTTGATGATGCAGGGCGGGTTCATCTGCGCCTCGGCCAACATCGAGGAACTGGAGCCCGAGGCCGAAGGCATGCCGATCGTCCGCGCGCTTCAGGACAATGCGACGATCAATTGCGCCATTTCCAACAGCTTCGGGTTCGGCGGCACCAATGCCACGCTCGCCTTCACCCGCTACGACGGATAAAAACGATGGGCGGCCGGAAAACCAACTCCCCGCCGAAGACGAGGAACGAGACGGAGAACGAGACCATGTCTGGCACCGAACGGATTCTTCCCGCCGAATTCGCCGCCGCCGGCCCGGTGATGGCCGGCAAGCGCGGCCTGATCATGGGGGTGGCGAACGACCATTCCATCGCCTGGGGCGTGGCGCGGGTTCTGCGCCGCCACGGCGCCCGGCTCGGGTTCACCTACCAGAACGACACGCTGGAAAAACGGGTCCGTCCGCTGGCCGAGGCCGTGGACGCCACGCTGGTCGTTCCCTGCCAGGCCGAAAGCGACGAAAGCCTGGACAAGACCTTCGCCGCCGTCGCGAAGGACTGGGGCGCGCTCGATTTCGTCGTGCACGCGGTCGCCTATTCCAACAAGGACGAACTGAAAGGCCGCTACGCCGATACCTCGCGGGAAAACTTCCGCACCACGATGGACATATCCTGTTATTCCTTCACCGCGGTGGCGCAGCGCGCCGCCCGGTTGATGCCGAACGGCGGCAGCCTGGTGACGCTCTCGTTCCTGGGCGCGGAACGGGTGGTGCCGAACTACAACGTCATGGGCGTCGCCAAGTCGGCGCTGGAAGCAAGCGTGCGCTATTTGGCCGCCGACTTGGGCCCCCAGGGCGTGCGCGTCAACGCCATCTCGGCCGGTCCGGTCCGCACGCTGGCGGGCAGCGCGATCGCCGGCGCGCGCGAGATCTTCCGCTATACCCAGGCCAACGCGCCGCTGCGCCGGCCGGTCAGCCTGGACGAACTGGGCGGCGCGGCGCTTTACCTGCTTTCCGATTTGTCGGGCGGAGTGACCGGCGAGGTCCACCACGTCGATGCGGGCTTCCACGCCGTCGCCATGCCCGTGCCGACCGTCAACAGCAACAACAACGGCCATAACGGCGGCTGACGCCTCCGGGTCGGCCCGAGATGTACCGGGGCCGGCGGGCTGTTTTCATTGACTAAAGCCCGTAATTTTTTTAGTACTATTTCAAGCGGTACTTATGAATCGTTCTAAACTATTGAAGATTATCCTCGTATGCCCCACATTATGAACAGATCGAATGCCGTCCGGTCGCGGGTTTCCGTTGCCGAAGCCGAAGTTCAGGAGTCGCCGCCCATGCCCAAGACCCGCAGCGTCCCCGCCGAACGGCCCTTTGCCCACGCGCTTGAGCGCCTGCGCAAGGCCGGGTTGCGCCCGACCCGCCAGCGCCTGGCGCTGGCCCGGATCCTGTTCGAGAAGGGCGACCGTCACGTCAGCGCCGAAACCCTTCATGGCAAGGCGCAGGACGCGGGCATCCGCGTGTCATTGGCCACCATCTACAACACGCTGCACCAGTTCACCGGGGCCGGCCTGATGCGCGAGATCGTGGTGGACGGCCAGCGCGCTTATTTCGACACCAACGTCACCGACCACCACCACTTTTTCTACGAAACCTCGGGTCGGCTGGAAGACATTCCGGCCGAAAGCGTGAAGCTCGCCCGCATCCCCGAGCCGCCCAAGGGCGCCCGCGTGCGCCGCGTCGAGGTCATCGTCCGCGTCGACGGGGAATAACCCTTTGATCCGGGGGGCGGATTCACCCCCATGAAATAGATTAGAATTATTCAAAACTATATTGACAGGCCTTGAAAAGGCGGCCATATATGCGTCGGTCCAGGCGGCAGCTCGCCCCGGACCCGTTTTCGAAAGACCACTCAGGGACTGAAAAAAGGAGAGATCCCATGCCGAGCCTCAAAGGCAGCAAGACCGAAGGAAACCTGAAGGCCGCGTTCGCCGGCGAATCGCAGGCCAACCGCCGTTACCTGTACTTCGCGCAAAAGGCCGACGTCGAAGGCTATAACGACATTGCCGCCGTGTTCCGCTCCACCGCCGAAGGCGAAACCGGCCACGCCCACGGCCATCTCGAATATCTCGAGGCCGTCGGCGACCCCGCCACCGGCAAGCCGATCGGCCCGACCGGCGACAACCTGAAGGCCTCCATCGCCGGCGAGACCCACGAATACACCGACATGTATCCGGGCATGGCCAAGACCGCCCGCGACGAGGGCTTCGCCGAAATCGCCGACTGGTTCGAAACGCTGGCCAAGGCCGAAAAGTCCCACGCCGGCCGCTTCCAGAAGGCTCTCGACACGATGTCCTGATCCGGACCCGGTCTCGCCGCCACCCGCTCGGGCGGCGGCGGGCCGACTTCGGATCGCTTGTTACAGAATTGAGCACACCGGACCGAACCGGGGCGGAGGGGCCTTGTTCGGCAGCAGTTGGAACTCGACCGCCAGCGTTTGATCCAAAAGGAACCCCCCCATGCGCGAAGGAAGCCTTGAAGCCCCCGTCCGCCATCCCATCGACTGGCAATCCCCCGAATTCTGGGACGAGGCCAAGCTGGACAAGGAACTGCGCCGCGCCTTCGATATCTGTCACGGCTGCCGGCGCTGCTTCAACCTCTGCGACTCCTTCCCCCGTCTGTTCGACCTGGTCGACGCCAGCGCGGACGAACTGGAGGGCGTGAAGTCCTCGGACTTCAAGTCCGTCGTCGACGCCTGCACGCTCTGCGACATGTGCTTTTTGACCAAGTGCCCCTACGTGCCGCCGCACGAATTCAATCTCGATTTTCCGCACCTGATGGTGCGCGCCCGCGCCGTCCAGGCGAGGAAGGAAGGCGTGCCTTTCGGGGTCAAGCAGATCACCGAAACCGACCGCAACGGCAAGATCGGCTGTTCCATGTCGGGTCTCGCCAACTGGGCGGGCAAGCGCGGCAACGCGCTGACGCGCCCGGCGATGGAAGGGATTCTCGGCCTCCATCCGGATGCGGAATTGCCCGCGTTCGCGCCGGCGACCCTCGAACGACAGGCGGCCCGGGCGAAGCCGTCGCGCAATCCCGCTGCCCCGGCGGCCAAGGCCGGGCGCAAGGCGGCGGTGTTCGCCACCTGCTTCGCCAACTACAACGCCACCGCCATCGGCATGGCGGCGCTGGACGTTCTGGCGAAAAACGGCGTCGAGACCGAACTGGTCTATCCCGGCTGCTGCGGCATGCCGCAGCTGGAACAGGGCGATCTCGCCCGCGTGACCGAAGCGGCAAAAACCGCCGCCGCCGCTTTCAAGTCCTGGATCGAAAAGGGCTATGATGTCGTGTCGCTGACGCCGTCCTGCTCGCTGATGATGAAGTTCGAGTGGCCCCTGATCGTGCCCGGGAACGACCCCGCCCTGGCCGACGTCAAGAAACTGGCCGCGGCGACGTTCGACATCAGCGAATACGTGGTCGATCTGGCCAAGCGCCACGGCATTGCGCCGGGGATGAAGCCCTTGCCGGGCGACGTCTTCATGCACGTCGCCTGCCATTCCCGCGCCCAGAATTTCGGGCAAAAGGGCGTCGAGATGCTGCGCCTGATCCCCGAGGCCAAGATCCAGGTGGCGGAACGCTGCTCGGGCCACGGCGGCTCGTTCGGCGTGATGAAGGGCACCTTCGAGGTGGCGCTGAAAGTGGGCCGCCCGGTCGCCCGCCAGGCCGCCGAGAAAAAGGCCGCCTTCGTGGTCTCGGAATGCCCGCTGGCCCGCGACCACATCGTCCAGGGCGCCGAGAAGCTGGACGAGGACTCGGGTCCGGTCGAGAACGCCCGCCACCCGATCGAGCTTCTGGCCCGCGCCTATCGCGGCTGACCGCAAAGGATTGGAACAATGGAGACCCCCATGGGCCCCGCCAAGCACGCCATCACCCCCGCCGACATCATGCCGATGGAGGCGTATGGAAAAATTCGCGCCGAGCGGCGCAAGGCGCTCTCGGCGATCAAGGCCGACCGCCGCGTTTCGGTCGGTCCCGACGCCACCTTCTATTTCGAAAGCTTCGAGACCATGCTCCATCAGGTGCAGGAAATGCTCTACATCGAGAAGGGCGGGGACGCGCAGCTGGCGGACGAAATCGCCGCTTACGACCCGTTGGTGCCGAAGGGCCGGAACCTGTCGGCCACCTTCATGATCGAGATCGCCGACCCCGACCGCCGCTTGGCCGTCCTGAAAACGCTGGGCGGCATCGAGGAAACGGTGACGCTCTCCTTCGCCGGCGAAACGGTCAAGGGCGTTCCCTCGGACGACGCCGAACGCACCACCGAGGACGGCAAGACCTCGTCGGTCCACTTCTTCTCGTTTCCGTTCACACCCGCGCAGATCGGGAAGTTCAAGCAGCCCGGAACCGAAGCCGTCCTGGCCGTCCGCCACCCCAACTACGCCCACATGGCGATCCTGCGCGAAGCGGTCCGGTCCGCGTTGACCAAGGACTTCGACTAGAGAAGGTCCGCAGGGCCGTTGATCCGTCACCCCGGGCAAGCCGCGCGAACGCGCGGCGCGCGCCCCTAGGCCTAGAAACGCGCCAAAAAAATGGATTCCGGATAACGGCTTCGCCGTTTCCGGAATGACGACGATGACTTATGCAGAGGCTCCCTAGCCCCTACCGCCCCGGGCGTAGGCGCATTTTCTTTTCCGTCACTTCGTCCTTCAGGGTTCCCCAGAAATCGACGCGGCGCATCCAGCCGTCGAAGCCGTCCACCTCGAGCCGGCACCAGGCCGAGCCCTCGGGGCAGCTGACCAGGTTGGCGATCACGCCCGCTTCCAGGTTGGCGACGATGCGGGCGTCGGGCTCGGGCTTGGCGAGCAGGGCCCGCGTGCCGCCGATGACGATGGCGGTGCGCCGCCCGGCCAGCAGGCTTTGGTGCACCCAGCCCTGGGTTCCCTGCCAGTCGCGGATTTTCCGCCAGGTGCGGTATTCGGCGATGATCTCGACCGGCATGCCCTGGCGCTGGAACACCCAATCCACCGGATACTGCACGCCCGGCCCGGTGCGCACGTTGACCTCGGCGGAACGGAGCGCGGCGAAGCGCGGCAGCGGCAGACCCGAGGTTTCCGCGCCCGGGCGGCCGGGCGGTTCTTCCTCGCCGGCCGCCGCCGCCGGCCCAAAGGGAAGAACGGCCGCGAAAACGGGCAGAAGGACCAACAGCAGGCAGCGAAGAATGCGCAAGGGTGCGGGGAAAATGTGCGGCGCGGTCATTGCGAACGCATTATAAAGCCAAGAATGTTCCCCGCGCCAACGCAGTTGCGGAATCGGCCCCTCTTTCCCTGCCCGGACGGCTGGACAAGACCCGCCCCCCTTGGTAGAGCGTGGGCGACGGAAAGGCGGGGCAAACCGGCCCGGACGGCGGGGCGGGACCGCCGCTTGGGCCCCCAAGCGCGCACCCCTTAAGCTTCGAACGGCCCTGAATCCACCCGGGAGATCCCGATGCCGCACAAGAAAGCCAAGGTTGTCGTCACCCGCAAGCTTCCCGATGCGATCGAAACCCGGCTGATGGAGTTGTTCGACGCGCAGATCAACGTCGACGACGCCCCCCTTTCCAAGGCCCAGCTGATGGAGGCGGTCAAGACGGCCGACATCCTGGTGCCGACCGTCACCGACCGCATCGACGCGGGCGTCCTCTCGCAGGCCGGGCCGCAGTTGCGCCTGATCGCCAGCTACGGCGCCGGGGTGGACCATATCGACATGGCTGCCGCGCGGCAGCGGGGCATCACCGTCACCAATACCCCCGACGTGCTGACCGAGGACACCGCCGACATGACCATGGCGCTGATCCTGGCGGTGCCGCGCCGCCTGATCGAGGGCGAAAAGGTCCTGCACCAGGGCACCTGGCAGGGCTGGTCGCCGACCTGGATGCTCGGCCATCGCATCTGGGGGAAAAGGCTCGGCATCATCGGCATGGGCCGCATCGGCCAGGCGGTCGCCCGCCGCGCGCGCGGCTTCGGGTTGGCCGTCCATTATCACAACCGCCACCGAGTCCCTGAGGAAATCGAGACCGAACTGGAAGCGACCTATTGGGAGAGCCTGGACCAGATGCTGACGCGGGTGGACATCGTTTCGGTCAACTGTCCGCACACGCCCGCGACCTATCACCTGCTGTCGGCCCGGCGGCTCAAGCTTCTGCAACCGCATGCCTACATCGTCAACACCTCGCGCGGCGAGGTGATCGACGAGGCCGCGCTGATTCGCGGGCTCAAGGCCAAGGAAATCGCCGGCGCGGCGCTGGACGTGTTCGAGAACGAACCGGCGGTGAATCCGAAGCTGCTGTCGCTGGATAACACGATCCTGCTGCCGCACATGGGCTCGGCCACCATCGAGGGCCGCCTCGACATGGGCGAGAAGGTCATCATCAACATCAAGACCTTCGTCGACGGCCACCGCCCGCCCGACCGCGTTCTGGCCGACCAGTCGTAGAGCCGCGCGCGAAGGCGCGCAGGATAAAAATCCATGCGAGAGACTCGTTTAGCGCATCGAGCGTTTAACCGGGCTCTTCCGTCTCACCGGCTTTTCTCCCCCCCCTCACCCTTCCCTCTGCCCCCGCCGTTCGCGGGGGGAGAGGGTTGTGAAGGGTTGGTGCGCCCGTAAGGGCGTGCCTTACCCGGAACTGGGTGAGGGGGGGGAGGTTCCTTTATGCGCACCTTGCTCTAGAGCGCCGAGACGCCGTCCCCCCGCGC
>Ga0194120_10011829_pt1 | contig 10372 bp, 9 predicted proteins | sample TA2MahCa65mmetaG_FD_148642 | JGI IMG/M metagenome (GOLD analysis project Ga0194120, IMG submission 148642) | Freshwater microbial communities from Lake Tanganyika, Tanzania - TA2015019 Mahale Deep Cast 65m | ecosystem: Environmental > Aquatic > Freshwater > Lake | place: Tanzania: Lake... | reverse complement strand
ATGCGTAACAGATCGTCGTTTGGCAGCTTCGACGTTGCGTGCCGCTCGACCGCCAGCTTCAGCTCGTCGGGCGTCATGCCCATACCGTCATCGACGACCGCGATCAGGCTGCGTCCTGCCTCCGTCAGAGTGACATCGATCCTGGTAGTCCCCGCATCGATGGCGTTCTCGACCAGCTCCTTGATGGCGGCGGCCGGACGCTCGATGACCTCGCCGGCCGCGATGCGGTTGACGACGGTTTCCGGCAACCGGCGTATCGGCATGCAGCCTCCGCAGCCGCGTCAGCCGCCGCCCGCGGGCGGCGTCGGGCGGGACGGACGGCCAGGATCGCCGGCGATCGCGTCGGGCGGCACTTCTTCAGCACCGGTGAGGCCGACGGGCTCGCCGACCACCACCGTAAGCAGCCGATCCGCGTTGAGCAGCCGCCGCGCCACGCGGCGCGCATCGGCCAGGGTCACGCCGTTGATCAGGGCCGACCGCCGGTCCAGATAGTCGATCCCGAGCTCGTCGTACTGGATCGTGACCATCAGGCGGGCGATGCGATTGCTAGCATCGAGGCGCAGCGGAAACGATCCCGTGAGATACGTCTTGGCGTTGGCCAGCTCGCTTTCGCTCGGCCCCTCGTCGTGCATCCGCTGCCATTCGCGGCGAATTACCTCAAGGGACTGCGCAACACGGGCGTTCTCCGTCGCCGTGCCGCCCATCATCAGCCCGGCACGATCATAGGCGCTGAGATAGGAATAGACCGAGTAGGCCAAGCCGCGCTTCTCGCGTACTTCGGTGGTCAGGCGTGAATTGAATCCGCCGCCTCCTAGGATGTAGTTGACGATGGTCGCGGCATAGTAGTCGGGGTCGTCGCGTTTCAGGCCGTCGTGGCCGAGGGTCACGACGCTCTGCGGCACCGGGCGGCGGACCGCCAGCGTGCGTCCAAGGTTCTTGGGAGCCGCGTCCGGCACGTTCACCTGTTCGCCACGCGCTGGCAATCCTGCAAACACATGATCCACGAGACGGCCCAGCGCTTCCGGCGTGATGTCGCCGGCCGCCCCGACAATCAGACGGTCGCGTGTCAGGTGCTGCCGGAGATAGGCGCGCAGCGCTTCGGCGTCGAGTGTCATGACCGTCTCGGGTGTGCCGCGCACCGGGCGGCCATAGGGATGGCCGGCAAACGTCGTCGACATCCAGAGGCGGCCGGCGATGGTGCTCGGCTCCTCGGCCGCGCGGCGCAGGCCGATGGCGGTCCGCGCCTTGACACGATCGAGGTCGGCGGTATCGAAGCGCGGCGCCGTCAGAGCCAAGCGCAGCATACCGGCGGCGAAGTCGAGATTCTCGGCGAGGGTTTTGAGCGAGCCATTGAAGGTATCGAGCCCCGCATCGAAACCGAGCGAAACGACACGGTCCTCAAGCTCTCCTTGGAAGCGCTGCGACTCGAAGTCCCCGGCTCCTTCGACCAGCATGGCAGCCAGCAAGCTTGCCGTGCCTTCCCGGCCAGAGGCCTCGATCGCCGCGCCGCCGCGGAACGTGTACTCGAGCGCCACGACCGGAATGCTGCGGTCGCGGACCAGCCAGGCTTCGATGCCGCCCGGGCTGGTGACACGCTCGATGGTCATGGCCAGCGCCGGCAGCGGCGCCAGCAGGGCGATGACAAGCAGGAAACGCAGCAGACGAGTCATATCAGCTCCCCGGCTTCGGCAGCAGCAGGCCGGTTGCCGACCGTTCCTCCCGCAGGATAGCCCGAGCCGCGGCCGAGACCTGGGCGGCGGTAACGGCCGCCATGCGCCGAGGCCAGCTCTCGACATGGTCGATGCTGGTGCCGGTGACAATCGCCGTGCCAAGCGCGCGCGCCCCGCCCTGCAGGCTGTCTCGGGCATAGACCGCGGCGGCGCGCATGCGCGACTTGGCGCGGTCTACCTCGTCCTCGCCCACGCCGTTCTCGACGACACGGCGGAGCTCGGCCTCGATCGCTGCCTCGAATTCCTCGATCTTGGTTTCCGGACGCAAAGCGGCAGAGACACCAAAACCGGTCTGATCGAGCGAATCAGGGTCGTAGTAGGCGCCGGCGCTGGTGGCCAGCTGCCGGTCCAGCACCAGGCCGCGATGCAGCCGGCTCGACACGCCACCGCCCACCACTTCAGCCAGAACCTGGAGAGGGTCCGCGTGCTCTTTCTCGCCGGCAACGTAGCTCGGCGCCAGAAAGACCCGGTTCCAGGTCACTTGGCGGACACGACCGTCCTTGAGCTCGACGCGCCGCGCCGCCTGGTGCGGTGGCTCGACCGGCCGCAGCCGCGCGGGCAGTGGCTTGGGCGGAATGACGCCGTAGTATTTCTCCGCCAGTGGCTTGAGATCGGCCATCGTGATGTCGCCAGCGACCACCAGCACGGCATTGTTCGGTGCGTAGTAGTTGCGATACCAAGCCAGAGCGTCCGCGGTCGTCAGGTTACGGATCTCGTGGTCCCAGCCGATGATCGGCCTTCCATAGGGATGATTGAGGAACAATGCGGCATTGAGCTGCTCGCGCAGGCGCGAGCGAGGATTGTTCTCGACGACAGAACGCCGTTCCTCGCGCACCACCTCCCGCTCGGGATTGACCTCGGCGTCGGTCAGCAAGAGGTTCGACATGCGATCGGCTTCCATCTTCATGACCAGCTCCAGCCGATCACGGGCGATGTTCTGGAAATAGCCGGTGTAGTCGTGGCCGGTGAAGGCGTTGTCGCGCCCCCCGTTATTGGCCACGATCTTGGAAAATTCGCCCGGGGGAATCTCCTTCGTGCCCTTGAACATCAGGTGCTCGAGGAAATGCGCGATGCCGGACTTCCCGGCGGGCTCATCGGCTGCCCCGATCCGATACCAGACCATGTGGGCGACAACCGGTGCGCGTGCGTTGGTGATCGAAACGACCTGCAGGCCGTTGGACAGGGTAATTGTTTCGGGATTGAAAACCTGAGCCTGCGCGGCGCCGCCCACAACCAGAGCCGCAAGCAGCGCCGCGACTATCCGGCCGGTCGTTTCTTTGAGGGATGCGGTCATTGGGTGATTCTCCACCGCTATTGTCGCGGCTTCGCCACCCCCGGTCCAGCTACATCGTCGCAGGCGGCAGCCGCCTGCGGGGCTCAGTTCAACAAGGCTTCAAGCGGTGCCTTGCGCCGGCGCCGGATGGTCGGCGTGTCGCCCTCGTTCAGAGGGCGCCCGAGCGCTGCGTTCTCCCGCATACGCTGGGTCTCTCGATTGGGATCGACAACGGGTGAGAGGTCGTCCGGCTTGCGCCAGAACATGAGGCGATCGAGAAGCGTGGCATCCGCGTTGGCGAGGACAGACGATTCGCGGTCTATGACCTCGCGAATGTTCGGATTGACGCGATCGGCCCCGACCTTCACCAGCAGCGCGTTCTCGCCGACACTAGCGTCTGGACCACCGCGCTCACCCGTGACCGGAACACCGGTCAGCGCCGCCATAGCGCGCTGAGGGATTCCCTGCTCCTGAGGACGGACAGCGCCCGGTTGTGGCGGTCGCAGCGCATAGTCCGGCGGTAGCGACAGCGGCGCTCGGCTTATGACCTTGAATTCGTCGGGCGTGGACTTCTCGAAACCCAGCGCCTTGCGGGTGTCGCCGCAACCGCCGAGCAGCGAGGCCGCCAGCAGGCCAAGGCACAAGGCAACCGGAGCGGAAAGGCGAGCCGTCATGGAATCTATTTACTCCTGCCCTCGTCCCCAAACAAGGAGTCCGCGAACAGAACGGCAACTCCGACGGTAATGGCTGAATCGGCTATGTTAAAGGCCGGCCAGTGCCAGCCAAAGGCATGAAAATCAAGGAAATCGAAGACCGCCCCGAAATGGAGCCGGTCGATCACGTTGCCGACTGCCCCCCCAATGACTAGGCCCAGCGCCGCCGTCAGCAGCATACGATCCGCCCGCGCCAGCCAGACAGCCAGCCCGGCCGAGATGGCCAGCGCCACCAGACTGAATATCCAAGCGGTCGCCGCGGCGCCGGTGTTGAACATCCCGAAGCTGACCCCGTAGTTCCAGACCGTCACGAGGTTGAAGAACGGCAGCAGCGTCATGGCCCGGACGCCATCGACGACGAGATACTGATACATCCAGAACTTCGTCGCCTGGTCGAGAGCGATGACCGCGAGCGCCAGGACGAGACCCAGCCGCTGGGGACCCGCGAGCCGCACCATCAACCGCTACTTGGCCGCCGTGCCGGCGTCGACCGCGTCGGCGCAACGGCCGCATAGCGACGGATGCGCCTCATGACTGCCGACATCCGGCAGGACCTTCCAGCAGCGCTCGCACTTGCTGCCGTCGGCCGAGGCGAATCGTGTCCACACGCCCTTGACGTCGGGTAGCGTGAACAGGGCTTCGCCGGTGCCGCGCTCACCGGCCGGGCGCAGCGAGGCTCCTGAGGTGATCCAGATCTCCGCCGCGTCGAGTCCCTCGATCGCCTCGAGATACTCCGCCTCAGCGAAGACTTCGGGAGCGGCCTGCAAGCTCGAGCCGATCTTCTTGTCGGCCCGCGCGAGTTCTATGGCGCCGGTGACAACACGCCGTAGGTCACGCACCTTCGCCCAGCGCGCGGCCAGCGTCTCGTCGCGCCAAGACTCCGGAAGCTGCGGGAAGACCTGCAGGTGAACGCTCTGCTCGTCGCCCGGAAAACGCGCCAGCCACGCCTCTTCCGCGGTAAAGCACAGTACCGGCGCGAGCCAGGTCACCAAGCAATGGAAGACCCGGTCGAGTACCGCACGGCAGGCGCGGCGGCGCGGGCTGTCCGGCCGGTCGCAGTAGAGCGCGTCCTTGCGGATGTCGAAGTAGAAGGCCGAGAGATCGACGGCGCAGAAATTGTGCAGCGCCGTGTAGAAGCCGGTGAGGGCGTATTCGTTCAGAGCCTTGCGCAGACTGGCGTCGAGCTCGGCCAGGCGGTGCAGGACCCAGCGCTCGACTTCGGGCAGTGACCGGATGTCCGCCGGACGATCAAGCGGCAGCTTCTCCGACTCGCCGAACCCCGCCAGATTGCCAAGCAGATAGCGCAGCGTATTGCGCAGACGGCGATAGAGCTCCGCCTGGTGCTTCAGAATCTCCGGCCCGATACGCAGATCCTCAGAGTAGTCGGAGCTGACTACCCAGAGACGCAGGATGTCGGCGCCGAGCTTGTTCGCCACCTCCTGCGGAGCGACGACGTTGCCTAGCGACTTGGACATCTTACGGCCCTGCTCGTCGAGCACGAAGCCGTGGGTCAGCACTGCGTCGTAGGGTGCGCGGCCGCGCGTGCCGCAGGATTCGAGCAGCGAGGAGTGGAACCAGCCGCGATGCTGGTCGGATCCCTCAAGATAGAGCGAGGCCGGCCAGTTCAGCTCGGGCCGCTGCTCGAGCACGAAGGCATGCGTGCAGCCGGACTCGAACCAGACGTCGACAATGTCCTTCACCTGGTCGTAGTCGTCCGCCCTGTACTTGTTGCCGAGGAAGCTCGAGGCGTCGCTGGTGTACCAGGCATCGCAACCTTCCTTCTCGAAGACCTGGGCGATGCGCTCCATAACCTCGGGATCACGCAGCAGCTCGCCGGTCTTCTTGTGGGTGAAGACCGCGATCGGCACACCCCAGGCGCGCTGGCGGGAGATGCACCAGTCAGGCCGGCTCTCGATCATCGAGTAAAGCCGGTTTCGGCCGCTTGCCGGGTACCAGCGCGTGCCGTCGATCGCCTGCAGCGCCTTGGCGCGCAGGTCGTTGGCGGCCATCGAGATGAACCACTGAGGCGTGTTGCGAAAGATCAGCGGCGCCTTGGAGCGCCAGGAATGCGGATAGGAATGCACGAGCTTGCCGCGCGCCAGAAGCCCGCCCGCCGCCTTGATCGCCTCAATCACCGCCTCGTTGGCGTCACCGGGCTTGCCGCGATGGGTATAGACCTTCTTGCCGGCGAAGAGCGGCACGTGCGCGAAATAGCTGCCGTCCTCGTCGACCGTTTGTGGTACTTCGATGCCGTTAGCCATGCCGAGCTCGTAGTCATCCGCACCGTGGCCGGGCGCGATATGCACGAAGCCCGTGCCGGCCTCGGTGGTGACGAAGTCGCCGTTGAGCACCGGCACGTCGTAGTCGTAACCCTGCCCGCACAACGGGTGGCCGCAGATCGTGCCTTTAAGCTGAGCACCGGTCAGGCGCAGGCCCCAGTCGTACTCGGCCTCAACGATGCCGGTAGTCTGGACGAAATCGGACGACAGCTTCTTGGCCACGAGCAGCTTGTCACCGACCTTGACCAGGCTGTCCTCAGCCACCTGTTTGACGATCAGCAGGTCATATTCGACCTCCGGGCCAGCAGCGAGCGCCCGGTTGCCCGGCAGGGTCCACGGCGTTGTCGTCCAGATAACGACCGCAGCACCCTCGAGCTGCTTGTGCGGCGAATGCAGCACGGGAAATCGCACGAACACCGTGGTCGAGGTGTGGTCGTGATACTCGATCTCGGCCTCGGCCAGCGCCGTTTTCTCGACCACCGACCACATGACCGGGCGCGAGCCGCGATAGAGACCGCCATTCATCACGAACTTGCCGAGCTCGCGCACGATATGCGCCTCGGCCGGAAAGGCCATGGTGGCGTAGTAGTTCGACCAGTCGCCTTCGACACCGAGGCGCTTGAACTCGTCACGCTGGATTTCGATCCATTTCTGCGCGAACTCGCGGCACTCGCGCCGGAACTCGATGATGTCGACCTTGTCTTTGTCCTTGCCCTTGGTCCGGTACTCTTCCTCGATCTTCCATTCGATCGGCAGGCCGTGGCAGTCCCAGCCCGGAACGTAATGCGCGTCCTTGCCCAGCATCTGGTAGGAGCGGTTGACGACGTCCTTGAGGATCTTGTTGAGGCCCGTGCCGATATGCAGGTTGCCGTTGGCATAGGGCGGGCCGTCGTGAAGGATGTATTTCTCCCGGCCCTTCGAGGCGGCGCGCAGTTTGGTGTGCAGTTCCATTTTCTGCCAGCGCGCCAGGTGATCGGGCTCGCGCTTGGGCAGGTCGCCGCGCATGGGGAACGCGGTCTGCGGCAGAAAGACCGTGGATTTGTAGTCGGTCATCGGAGCTGTACCTGGACGGCCGGGCGCTTGGTCGCAGTCAGCACGCGCTCGACATAGACCAGCTCGCGCAGGCAGACGGCGATATGGTCCGCCACGCCCTCCTCGACACCGCCCACATGAACGTCAACGACGAGCCCCTCGTCGACCACATCGCCGTGGAAGCGGCTCGGGACGAGCCCGCGCTTGGCAAAAAACTCAAGCACCCGCGGCATGACGCACGCCTCCGGGGCGGCATACACCGAGAAACACCAAGTGGGAGAGGATCGGAATTCAGCAGCGGACATGACACGCAAGCTCCTGCAACGACGACGAAAAACGGACTTCGTCCCGGCCCCGAAGGGAGGCCGGGGCGGTAATTCGCCCGGTCGTCGTGGAGTGGCGGAGCGTTGCGTTCATGGCGCGGCGGATCATAGGAACGCGGTCGCATGGCGTCAACCGTCCTCGCTTTCGGCCAACGGAATAGGCCCGCGCCGCCGGTGCTCTGCAGCGGCAAGAACAGTGCGTGCCGCCGCCGCATCGTGCGCGATCTGCTCCTGGAGGGCGGCTATGTCGGGGAACTTACGCTCTGGCCGGAGGAACTGCACCAGCTCTACCCGCAACCGCCGGCCATAGAGATCGTCGCTGAAATCGAAAAGATGCACCTCAAGCCGCGGCTCGGCCAAGCCCCCGAAGGTCGGACGCAGGCCAAGATTGGCAACACCGCGATGAGCATTCGCCCGGTCGTCGACCGTAACCCGGACGGCGTAGACACCGAGCGCCGGACGCAGATAGTCGCCCAGCCAGAGGTTGGCGGTCGGGAATCCGAGCTGGCGGCCGCGGGCATCTCCGCGCTGAACCCTGGCCTCGATCTCGAATGGCCGCCCCAGGAGCCGCGCCGCCGCGGCCGGGTCGCCGGTACGGAGGGCGTCACGCACGCCGGTCGAGGAGATCACGGCCGCTTCCGGGTCCGCATCGACGGCCGCCAGCTCCGCCGCTGTCACAGGCGCCATGATCGTGATGCCGATACCGCTGGCCACGAGGCGTTCCTTGAGTAGCTCGGGATTGCCCGAGCGCCCCTTGCCGAACACGAAATCGTAGCCGACGACCACGTGCCTTGCGCCGAGGTCGCGCACGAGAAAACGGTCGATGAACGCTTCGGCCGTATAGCCGGCCATCTCCCGAGTGAAGCGCAGCACGAACAAATCGTCGACACCCAAACCGGCGAGAGCCCTGGCCTTGGTCCGCAACCGGGTCAGCTGGAACGGTGGCGTGTCCGGCTTAAAGAAGCGCCGTGGATGCGGCTCGAAGGTCAGAACCTGGGCTGGTGCGCCGGCCGCCTGAGCGCGACGCACCGCGTCACCGATCACCGCCTGGTGGCCGCGATGCACGCCGTCGAAATTTCCGACCGCGACCATGCCACCGCGAGAAGCGGCAGGCAGGTCGTCAGTGTGGCGATGGATACGCATCGCGTGAAGCGGCGGCGGAAAGGAGCGTGCGCCTACGCCCCGGCCACCGACGAGCGTAACGGCACGATGACTACGGCCTCGCCCTCGAGCACCGTCTTGTTGCCGACAGTGACCACAGTCGACAGCGTTGCACGGCGCTTCTCCGGCACGAGGTCGGTGATCGTCGCCCTGACGGTAAGCGTGTCGCCAGCGCGGACCGGCGCCTTGAAGCGCACAGTCTGACTGACATAGATGGCGCCCGGCCCGGGCAGCTTGACGCCCAGAACGGTCGAGATGAACGAAGCGGTCAGCATGCCGTGGGCGATGCGCCCCGAGAACATCGTGTTGGCAGCGAATTCCTCGTTGATATGCACCGGATTGTTGTCGCCGGTGATGCCGGCGAACAGAACGATGTCAGTCTCAGTGATGGTGCGAGCGTATATGGCCGTCTGCCCGACCTTGAGGTCTTCGAAAAACAGGCCGTGGAGTTCCTCGATATTGCTCATGCGGCTCCGCTCTTGCCGCACCGCGCGGACGATGCTGCGGTGCAAAACAGGGTCGCGGGACTATAGACGCGCGGCCCGGAGGCGGCAACCGGCCCGCGCCGGCTTGCCGCTGCCCGCCGCCCGTCATTATTCTATAGGCGCACCCGCCGACCGCGAGTCGTGCCGGAGGATTGACGATGCCCCACCCGCCTGCTTCGACGCCCGGCAAGTCCGCGAACCAGACCCTGGCGCAGGTGAGCCTGTTCGCTGCGCTGCCGCCGGCCCAGCGTGAGGCAATCGAGCGGCGCTGCCGCTGGCGCACCTATAAAGAAGACGATCAGATCATCGACCGCGAGACCGACACGCAGGATGTCTTCGTCGTCGTCGCCGGAAAGGCTCGCGTGGTCAATTATTCGCCGGCCGGGCGCGAGGTCAGCTTCGATGAGATCGGCCCTGGCGGCTGCTTCGGCGAGCTCGCCTCAATCGACGGCCAGCCGCGCTCTGCTGCGGTGGTTGCTATCCGGCCGACCCTGGCCGCTTCACTGTCGGCTGCAGTGTTCCGTGAGATCCTCGAAAGCAACCCCACGGTAGCACAGGCTCTCCTTCGCCGCCTGGCTGAGGTGGTACGTGAGTCGACTGATCGGATCATGGATCTGAGCACGCTGGGGGCTCACAACCGGGTCTACGCCGAGCTTTTGCGCGAGGCACGAGACAGCGACCCCACGGCTTTCGAGCGGATCACCAACCAAGCGAGCATCCGGCCGATTCCCGTGCATTCCGACATCGCCGCCCGCGTCAGTACCACCCGTGAAACAGTCGCCCGCGTGTTGGGCGAACTTGCCCGCAAAGGCATCGTCGAGCGCGAAAGCGACGCCTTGGTCCTGCGCGACGTCGCCCGCCTGACTAAGATGGTTAGGGAGTTCCGCGCGGATTGATTTTCTTATGAAATTTCCGGCCGCAGGTGTGAGTAAACGCACAGCCCGGCGAACCCGGCCCCTTGTAGGCTCACCTTAAGTGCTGACCTTGCTGAGTGCTTATCTCCTCCCCTAACGTGCTAACTCAAAGGGCCGGACTTTCGTCCGGCCCTTTTTTCGTCCGCTGTCAGGAAGCTCAAGGCCGCGTGGTCGAGCCCTGACCGGTCGCTGTCGACCCACCCGTGAAGGAATTGGTGCCTGAGTTGAAGGTGCCACCCTGATTGTACTTCACGTCGTGCGCCAAGGTCTTGAAGACAACGTTGTTGCTGTTCTGGAACTGGTAATCGATGCGCACGGTGCCTCCCGGGCCACCAGGAACGCCGCTCGTCTCGCCAAGCTTCACTTTGCCCGATCCGCTGGTGAATGGGCTGGCAATAAGCGAGACCGTACCCGTACCCGTGCTTCCCCATCCGGCGCCGGTCGTGATCGACAGCGAGCCGG
>Ga0194120_10011823_pt1 | contig 10374 bp, 7 predicted proteins | sample TA2MahCa65mmetaG_FD_148642 | JGI IMG/M metagenome (GOLD analysis project Ga0194120, IMG submission 148642) | Freshwater microbial communities from Lake Tanganyika, Tanzania - TA2015019 Mahale Deep Cast 65m | ecosystem: Environmental > Aquatic > Freshwater > Lake | place: Tanzania: Lake... | reverse complement strand
GGTCTGGCCGCGGCGGACCTTGTTCCCCGGCTGGACGGAGAGGGAGACGATGGTGCCCTGCATCGGCGCGGGAAGGGGCACGGTCCCGAGCGGCGCGTCGGCGAAGGCGGGATGCAGCGGCTGGGCTGCCGCGTCGCCGCCGCCGGCCTTGCCGTGAGCGAGCACGGCCAGCGGGTCGAGGCTGTCGACCTTGGCGCCGGCAAGGCGGGGTTCCGCCGCGGTTTCGACATAGAGCTTGGCGTGGAGCGCGGGATCGGCGCCGACCAGATCGGCGAGATGCTCCTCGATGAAACGAGTATGGACGCGGTTGGCGACCAGGGCGGGATGGCGGAGCACGTTCTGCAGGAAGCCGATATTGGTGCCGATTCCGCCGATGCGGGTCTCGCAGAGCGCGCGATAGGCCTTGGCGACCGCGTCCTCCATCCGATCCGAGGGAGCGTGGACGATCAGCTTGGCGAGCAGGGAATCGTAATTGGCATTGGTGCGGTAGCCGGTATAGCCGAAACCGTCGACGCGGATGCCGGCGCCACTCGGCAGATCATAGGCGGAAATGACTCCGCCTGTCGGGCGGACCGAGCCGTCGGCCTCCATCCGTTCCATGTTGACCCGGGCTTGCAGGGCGACGCCCCGGACGGGCGGGACCTTTCCCGGGCTCAGGCCGAGATCGGCGAGCTTGGCCCCCGCCGCGAGGCGAAGCTGGGTCCGCACCAGGTCGACGCCGGTCACTTCCTCGCTCACCGTGTGCTCGACTTGCAGGCGGGGATTGGCCTCGATGAAGGCGAAAGGCGCGTCGGGTTTCCGGTCGGCGGCGTCGACCAGGAACTCAAACGTGCCGATGTTGCGGTAATGGGCCGCCTTGGCGAGGGCGAGGGCGGCGGCGATCAATTTGTCCCGCAGAACCGGGGCGAGGCCGGGGGCGGGGGCGATCTCGATCAGCTTCTGGCGCTGGCGCTGCAGGCTGCACTCGCGTTCCCAGAGATGGGTGACGTCGCGCCCATCGCCGATCACCTGGATCTCGATATGGCGGGCGCGGGGGAAGAAACGCTCGACATAGACCTCGCCTCGGCCGAAGGCCTTTTCGGCCTCGTCCCGGCAGCGATCATAGGCCTCGTCGAGATCATCGAGACGGGCGACGGGCCGCATGCCGCGTCCGCCGCCCCCGGCGATGGCCTTGATCATGATGGCGCCGCCGGGGCCAAGGGCCTCGAGGAAACCCTTGGCCTCCTCCCGGGTGGTGGGGCCGGCGGTGCCGGGGAGGACGGGAACGCCGACGCTCTCGGCGAGGGCCCGCGCCCGCGCCTTGTCGCCGAAAAGATCGAGGGTTTCCGGGGCGGGGCCCACGAAAGCGATGCCGGACGCGGCGCAGGCCCGGGCGAAGGCGGCGTTTTCGCTCAGGAAGCCGTAGCCGGGATGGATGGCGTCGCAACCCGCCTCCTTGGCCAAGGCGACGATTCGGGCGATGTCGAGATAGGCGGCGGGGCCGTGCGCCTCGAGACCGCGCCGCTCGTCGGTCCTGCGGGTATGGAGCGAGGCGGCATCGTCCGCCGAATGGATGGAGACGGTATGTAGTCCGAGTTCCGCCGCGCTGCGGGCGATGCGGACGGCGATCTCGCCGCGATTGGCGATCAACAGCTTCTTGAACATGGTCGGTCTCGGCCGCGTCGCCTCACAGCAACTTGGCCAGCTCCTCCTTTTTCACCTTGCCGGTCGCGGTCATCGGCAATTCGTCGACAACGCGAATTTCGGGGACCTTGTAGGTCGCCATGTTCTTGCGACACCAGGCGACCAGGTCGTCGGTGCGCAGTTTTGCCTTGGCCTCGGGCTTGACCCTGATGAAGGCGACGGGAACCTGGCCTTTGTCGGGGTCGGGCCGTCCGATCACGCCTGAGCCGATGATGTCGGGATGCTGGCCGAGCAGGGCCTCGATCTCGGCCGGGAAGACACTCATGCCCTTGACCTTGAGCATCTCCTTGCGCCGGCCGAGGAAGTGGATGTAGCCCTCGCCGTCGATCAGGCCGATGTCGCCGGTGTGAAGCCAGCCGTTCTTGAGGGCCTCGCCCGAGGCCTCTTTCTTGTTCCAATAGGCCTTGAGCAGCGAGGGCGAGCGGATGCAAAGCTCGCCCTCCTGGTCGAGGGGCAGGAGCTCTCCGGTCTGGAAATCACAGATCTTGAAGTCGGTGCCCGGCACCGGAACGCCGACGAAGATCGGCTTTTGCTTGAGGTCGAAATCACCCTCCTGGAATCCGGTGGTGAACGTGTCGCAGGTATGGGTCTCGGTCATGCCCCAGGAGGCCTCGGCCATGACGGCGCCGGTGAGGGCGTGCCAGCGCCGGCGGTAGTCGACATTGAGCTTCTTGACGAAGGACGAGACCCGGACCTTCCGCAGCGAGCGCAGATCGTATTTGCCGACATCGGCGTGCTCCATGATCTCGACGGCGTTGTCGACCAGCATTGAGGTGAGGTTCACCTTGTGGCGCTCGACTGCGGCCATGAAGCCGACGGCGTCCCAGCGGGCGAGCAGGACATAGGTCGCTCCGGAAAAGATCGGGAAGATCAGGCCGAGATCCTCGCCCGCGATCCAGAACACCTGATAGAAGCAGAGCCCGATATCGTCTGGACTGGTGCCCAGCGCGACGGTGCAGGTGGTGGCGGCGGTGTAGATCATGTCCCGCTGGGTGTGGACGCAGCCCTTGGGCATGCCGGTGGTGCCGCCGGTGTAGTTGAGGGCGGCGACATCATCGAGGCCGACCGCGACCTTGGGGCACACCGCGGGCGTCGCGGCGAGGGCGGCAGTAAAGTCGATGGTGTCGGGGCAGGCGATCTTGGCCGCCCGCACGCCCTCGGGAACCGGGAAGGTCGGTTTGGCCGGCAACGCGTCGGCGAAACTGGTGCTGAGGACGAGGCGCAGCTTGGTGCGATCCTTGACCGCGCGGACCAGGGGCATCAACTGATCCTGGGCCAGGATGATCTCGGCCTCGGTGTCGTTGAGTTCGTAGAGCAGCTCCTGCTCCTTGAACATCGGATTGACCGGAACGTGGATGCAGCCGAGTTTGAGGATGCCGAAGAACGCGACGATGAATTGCGGGCAATTCGGCAGGAAGACCGCCACGCGGTCGCCCTTCTTGGCGCCATTGGCGGCGAGGTAGGCGGCGAAGCGATCGCTCTCCTCGTCGAGCCGGCCATAGGTCAACTCGGCGCCGTAATAGATGAAAGCCGGCTTGTTCGGTTGCTTCCTCGCCCACTGGCGCAGGTAGTCGGTGAAGAGCACCTCGCCGAAGGGATAGACCGGCTTGGTGGGTATGCCTTTCGGCCAATTCTTGCGCCAGAGGCCGTGCAGGCGGTCGAGATAGGCCTGTTCGCTCATGTTCGGTTCCCGATCAGGTGTTGGTGTTTTGCGACAACAGGTGACAGCTCGCCCAATGGCTCACCCCGGCGCGGGGCGAGACCCGGGTCGGCACCGCGCTGGCGCAGATCGGCAGGGCGCGCGGGCAGCGGGGGTTGAATTTGCACCCCGGGGGCGGGGCGAGGGCGCTGGCGATCTCGCCGCTGATCATGCCTTCGGGGGGCTGGTGGTCCGGGTCCGGCCGCGGCACCGAGGCGAGCAGGGCCTGGGTGTAGGGGTGGGCGGGATTGGCGTAGACCGCCTCGGTGGGTCCGTATTCGACCATGCCGCCGAGATACATCACGCCGACGCGGCTGGAAAAATGCTCGACCAGGGCGAGGTCATGGGCGATCACCAGATAGGTGAGCGCGAATTCCTCCTGGATGTCGGCGAGAAGGTTGAGGATCTGGGCCCGGATCGAGACATCGAGGGCGGAGATGGGTTCGTCGAGGACGATCATTCTTGGTTGCAGGGCGAGGGCCCTGGCGATGGCGATGCGTTGGCGTTGGCCACCGCTGAATTCGTGGGGATAGAGCTCGGCGGCGCTCGCCGGCAGGCCGACCGTGTCGAGGAGCTCGGCGACCTTGCGGCCAAGGACATCGCCGCGCTCCTGGCGGTGGGCGAGGATCGGCTCGGCAATGATGGTCTTGACCTTGAGGCGTGGATTGAGCGAGGCGTAGGGATCCTGGAAGACCGCTTGGGCCTGGCTGCGATAGTCGAGCATCGCCGTCCTTCCGGCGTTGACGATGTCCACCCCCTTAAATCGGATCGACCCCGCGGTCGGCCTTTCCAAACCGAGGATCATCTTGGCGATGGTGGTCTTGCCGCAGCCCGATTCGCCCACCAGGGCGAAGGTGTCGCCGGGAAAGAGATCGAAGCTCACATCCTCGACCGCGCGCACCGCCCCTTTCGCCGCGAACAAGCCACCCGCCACCGGGAAGTGCTTGGTGAGGCCACGGATCTCGAGAAGCGCGGCGGTCATGTGTCGGCCTCGATGAGCCAACAGGAGGCGCGATGCCCGGGCGCCACCGTCCGGCTGGGTGGATAGCTTTGGTCGCAGATCGCCATGCGATTGGGGCAGCGCGCGGCAAAGCGGCAACCCGGCGGCGGGTCGATCAGGCTGGGCGGCTGACCGCCGATGGCGTAGAGGCGGCGACGCTTCTGGCCCAGATGCGGGATCGAGTCGAGCAGCGCCCTTGTGTAGGGGTGAGCGGGCTGACGATAGATGCGGCGCACGTCGCCGATCTCGACGATCCGTCCGGCGTACATCACGGCGACGCGGTGGCAGATGCCGGCGGCGACGCCGAGGTCATGGGTGATGAGGATGATGCCCATGCCGGTTTCCGCCTGGAGATCGCGGAAGAGGCGCATCATCTGGACTTGGATGGTGACGTCGAGATTGCTGGTCGGCTCATCGGCGATGAGCAGGCGGGGGGCGCAAGCGATGGCCATGGCCGAGACCACCCGCTGGCGCATGCCGCCGCTGAATTGGTGGGGATAGTCATCGAGCCGCTTGGCGGGAGAGGGAATGCGCACCCGGTCGAGCACCGCGACGATCGCCTCGCGCAGGGACTTTCCCGCCGGAATCATGTCGTGATAGCGGAAGGGCGCGCCGACCTGATCGCCGACGGTGAAGACCGGATTGAGGGAGGTGAGCGGGTCCTGGGAGACCATGGAGATGCGGCTTCCCCGCCAGTCCCGCGCCATCACGGCGTCGGTAACCCGGGTCAGGTCGGTGCCATCGAGCTCGATCTTGCCCCCGGCGATATGACCGCCCGCCCGCGGCAGGAGGCGCAGGATCGAGAGGCTGGTCATGGTCTTGCCCGAGCCGGACTCGCCGACCAAGCCCAGGGTCTCGCCAGGCGCGATCTCGAAATCGACCCCGTCCACCGCGCGCACCGTGCCGCGGCGCAGCTTGATATGCGCCTGGAGATTCTCGATCTTGAGAAGCGGCGTGGGCGCGGCCGTCATAGCTGGCGCCGCTTGGGATCGAAAGTGTCGCGCAGCCAATCGCCCACGAGATTGGACGACAAGCAGGTCAACATGATGGCGACGCCGGGCAAGGTGATGGTCCACCAGGCCTTGGTGATGTAGTTGCGCGCATCCGCCAGCATCAGGCCCCAGGACACCTCGGGCGACTGGATGCCAAGGCCGAGGAAGGAGAGCGAGGCCTCGAAGATGATGACCTGCCCGACTTGCAGCGTCGCGAGCACGAGGAGCGTGTTCATGACATTGGGCAGGAGGTGGCGATGGAAGATGGTCGCCGTGCCGCAACCCGCCACCTTGGCGAGGGCGACGTAGTCGCGTTCCTTGAGCGAGAGAATCTCGCCCCTTACGATCCGCGCGTACCAGGTCCAATAGGTGATGGCGATGACGATGACCACCGTGCTCAGGCTGGGCGACAGCACCGCCGCGATCATCAGGGCGAGGGCGAGGGAAGGGATCGACATCTGGATGTCGACCAGGCGCATGATCACGGCATCGACCCGCCCGCCGAAATAGCCCGAGATCATGCCGATCAGGGCACCGATAACGCCGGAAAAGACGATGGCGTAGGCGGCGACGATCAGCGAGACGCGGGCGCCGGCGATGATGCGACTGAGCACGTCGCGGCCGAGATTGTCGGTGCCGAGGAGGTAGGCGAGGCTGCCGCCCTCCTGCCAGGCGGGGGGCTTGAAGGCGGCGGCGAGATTGAAACCGTTGGGATCGTGGGGCGCGATCGCCTCGCCGAAGAGGGCGGCGACCACGACCAGAAGCAGCATCGTGCCCGAGACCCAGGGCAGGCCGGTCGCGCCAACGCGCCCGCGCAAGCCAGCGAGGAACCCGCGCGGCAGCCTGGGCGAGGCCTCAGCCATCGCGGCGGATGCGGGGATCGATCACACCGTAGCTAAGATCGACCAAGAGGTTGGAGAGCACGAACAGGATCGAGGTGAAGAGCACGCCCGCCTGGACCACCGGGAAATCCCGGGAAAACACCGCCTCGACCACGGTTCGGCCAAGGCCGGGCCAGGCGAAAATCACCTCGACCACGAAGGCCCCGCCCAGCATGGCGGCGAAATAGACCCCCAACATGGTGACCAGGGGGATGGCGGCGTTGCGAAAGGCGTATTTCCAGATCAGCACCCAGTCCGGGGCGCCGACCGCGCGGCCCATGCGGATGTAGTCGCTGTCGAGCACATCGAGCATGGACGAGCGGATGATGCGGGTCTGCGCCGCCACGGGATACCAACCGAGCGCGATCGCCGGCATCACCAGGTGCGCCGGGGTGCCGTGCCCGAAAGGCGGCAGCCATTCGAGATGGATGGCGAAGACCAGGATGAGCAAGAGGCCGACCCAGAAATTCGGCATCGCCTGGCCGAGCATGGCGAAACCCTTGCCGAAATTGTCGATCCAGGTTCCGCGATGGACGGCGGAAAGGACGCCGAAAGGAATGGCCAAGGCCATGCTGAAGAGGAGGGCGGCGACGGCGAGCTGGATGGTCGCCGGCAGGCGATCGAGAACGAGATCGAGGGCCGGCATCTGCCAGCGATAGGAATTGCCGAAATCGCCGGTCAACGCCTTGCCGGCGAAGATCAGGTATTGCATCCACAGCGGTTGATCGAGGCCCATGTGGCGACGGGTCTCGTCGACCAGGGATTGCGGCGCCTCCGGCGGCAGCATCAACAGCACCGGATCGCCGCTCAGGCGCGAAATCGCGAAAATCAGCATGCTGGCCCCGACGATGCTGACGAGGCCATGGACGCCGCGCTTGGCGATGTAGCCCAGCATGGGGTTTCGCGATATCGCGCCCTTTGGCGGTTCTCCTACTTCTTCAACGCCACGTCCTGGAAGCCGCGGTAGTAGCCGGGATAGGGCCAGGGGTTGAACTCGACCTTGTCCTCGCGCCAGGCGAAAGTGACCTTGGGTCGGTAGGTGGTGAGGCCGCCGAGGACGTTCTCGTTCTTGTAGCGGGCAATCTCCTGGATCAGGGCGACGCGCTTGGTCGGCTCCATGGTGCGCTTGAGCTCCTCGACCATGGCGTCGGCCTTGGCGTCGGCGGTGTGGGAATAGCTGCCCCAGCCCTTGCCCTCGACATAGCTGTGCAAATGCCCGGCCCACGGAATCGCGGGATCGCCGGGAAGGTTCTGGCTCCACATCCAGCTGATGACGCCGTCCATGATCGGCGGCCCGCTGCGGCCGCGGCGGCCCATGACGATCCAGGCGCCGTATTCCAGGCCCTGGACCTTGCAGCGGATGCCGACCGTGCCGAGAAAGGCGAAGACTGCCTCGCCGACTTCCTTGATGTTGGGCTCGCGCGGCGTGGTCAGGTTGTAGCAGGGGGTGTCGAAGCCGTTGGGGTAGCCCGCCTCGCGCAGGAGATCGCGCGCCTTCTTGGGGTCATAGGCGAGGGGCTTGAGGTTCGGATCATAGCCGGCCGAACCCTTGCCGACCTGGACATAGCGCTCGCCCTGGCCGAACACCACGCTCTTGATGATGGCGTCGACGTCGACGGCGTGGGCGGCGGCCCGGCGCACCCGCACATCGGCGAAGGGGCTGCCCTTCATGTCCGTGTTGAAGTCGATGAACAGGTTGTTGCCGGTGACCAGGCTCAGGGTCTTGACCCCCTTCATCTTGGTGAATTCCTCGACCATGGACGGCGGCACCGCGTCGATCCAATCGACCGCTCCGGTCTTGAAGGCGGCGACGCGGGTCAGGTCCTCGGGAATGATCTTGATGGTGAGCTTCTTGACCTTGGGCCGGTGCTCCTTGTTCCAGTAGTCGTCGAAGGCCTCGAGCTTGAGGTCCTCCTTGACGGTGCGGGAGACGAATTTCCATGGGCCGGTACCGACCGGGGCCTTGCTGAAGCCGTCCTCGCCGACCTGCTCGTAGTACTTCTTGGGAATGGCCCAGAGCTGAAGCTGATTGGCGACGTAGCTGCCGTCGCCCTCGCTGAAATGCAGGCGGAAGCGGTGGGCATCGACGATCTCGAAGCGCTCGACCGCGGCTTGAAGGTGCGACCAGCGCGAGACCTTGGGATCGCGCAATTTCCGGAAGGAGTACTCGAAATCCTCGGCGGTGAGGAGATCGCCGTTGTGGAACTTGACGCCCTTGCGGATGGTCACGTCGATCACCGGCTTGCCGCCGGCCTCGCTGATGTCCCATTTCTCGGCCAGCCAATTGGTCTCTTTGAGGCTGGGATCGGGCCGCACCAATTGCTCGAACATCTGGCCGATGTAGTAGTGATCGACCCCCGCCGCGTATTTGATGGGATCGACGGCCGTGCCCTCGGCGCCGAAGGCGACGGTCAATTCACCGCTTGCCTGGGCGCGCGCCGGGGCGGTCGCGACGACCGGAGCGCAAAGCGCGGCGAGCGCCAGCAAGCCGATGGCGGGTTTCATGGTCATGAGGTCCTCCTTGGGCTCTTCGGTATTCTTGTTGGGAAGGCCGGCGCGTGGGGTCGCGTCGGCCCGGTCGTCACGATGACACTGCCGAGTTCGCTCCCGGCGCTTGCCCGTCACGAACGCCCGTTTCGGACGACAGCACACACGATGCCTCGCCTAAAGTCAAATGTCGACATTTGACATTCTTGAGCATCGGATTAAGGATTTCGGCATGGAAAATATGTCGGTGACCCGGCGATGGCACTGAAAGCGGTCAAGCCAAGGAGCGAAGGGCGGCGCAAGGAGGCGCCGGCCAGGCGACGCGCCGAAAAACCCCGGACCATCCCCGAGCAGATCGCCGACCATGTCGGCATCGCCATCGTCAACGGCGAATATGTGAGCGGCGAAAGACTTCGCGAGCAGGAGCTGGCGGATCTCTACGGAGTCAGCCGGGGCCCCGTGCGGGAGGCGATCCGGGTGCTCGAAAAGCGCGGCCTGGTCGAGTTCCAGCCCCGCCGGGGGGGCCATGTCGTCGATCTCTCGCTCGAGGCCCTCGCCGATCTCTTCAATCTACGGGCGATCAACATGGGCTTGGCGGCCCGCTACCTCGCGCGGTTTCGCGACAAGGCCGGCCTCAAGGCGCTCTCCCAGGCGGTCGGCGCCATCGCCAAGGCGGTCAGGGAGGGCGTCGATGATCCGGTTCTCTTCGCCCAATTGATCGGGCGCGCGGGCGGCGGAATCGCCAAGCATTGCGGGAGCTTCGCCTTGATCAAGCAGCTCCGCCATCAGGTCCACAATTCGCTTTGGGGCCTTCTCTGGCGTGAGAAGCCGCTCGCCTATACGACACCGGCGAGCCGGCGCAAGGCCCTCGCCGATTGGAGCGCCCTGGAATCGGCGATCCTCGGTGGGCGCGACCAAGAGGCGGAGCGGCTGCAACGGGAAATCCATTTCGACGCCCGCGATCAGGCCCTCAAAACGCTTCGCGCCACGCGTCGCGAAACCGTCGACGCCAGGCGCGAATTGCACGATGGGACCTAGGGGGCGCCACCGCCGCCGGAATTGGGCAAGGCCGTGGCGACAGGCTTTGGGGGATGAATGAGGAGCCACGCGCGTCCGAGTTCATGGGCGACGTTTTTTCTGGTCCTCCTGGGCGCCGTGACGGCGGGTCCCGGCGCGGCCGAGGACCGCGACACTTTCACCGAAGACGGCGTCCTCAACGGTTCCGCGACGACCGAGGAAGCGTGTCGCTGGCCCGATACCTCGATCTGGGTCGTCGTCGATGGCCAAGGCGACTGCCTTCGCTATTTCCATGGCGGATTGAAGCCACGGAACCAAGTGATCCATGTCTGGTTGCATGGCGATCGAATGTGGCAGGACGTCGCCGGTCGCAAAGGCTGGTACAAGGGCGTCGGCGAGGCGGAATTGGAAAAAATCGCCTTGGCCCGATACGCCAAGGACGAAATACCGTATGTGGGGCTCTCCCGCCCTGGGACGTACGGGTCGTCGGGAAATCACGCCGAGAGACGAAGACCGCGGGAGGTGAAACTCGTCCTCGCCGCGTTCGACGAACTCAAGGCCCGGTACGGAGTGGAGCGTTTCGCAATTTCCGGGATTTCCAGCGGCGGGCATCTG
>Ga0194120_10011821_pt1 | contig 10374 bp, 8 predicted proteins | sample TA2MahCa65mmetaG_FD_148642 | JGI IMG/M metagenome (GOLD analysis project Ga0194120, IMG submission 148642) | Freshwater microbial communities from Lake Tanganyika, Tanzania - TA2015019 Mahale Deep Cast 65m | ecosystem: Environmental > Aquatic > Freshwater > Lake | place: Tanzania: Lake... | reverse complement strand
CCCGCCCTGTTTGCGCACGCGCAGGCCGCGAAGCGCGGCGTCGAGCTCGAGCAGATCGCGCCCGCCGGTGAACTCCGCGAGCAGGCCCTCGATCTGCGCGCGGCCGGGCCCGGTGGCGACACATTCGCGGATCACATCGGCGAGCCTCTGCAGCATCCAGACGTGGTACGGCACGACCATGCGCCGCTCGCGAAGCCCGCCGAGCTCGAACTCGTGGGTGAGCGGGCCGTCGCCGGTCTGCAGCGCCTCGAAGCCGGGCGTGGGCGTGAACGTCTTGCCCGGCAGCTCCGCGCCCGGCGCGTGGCGGCCGCTCGCGAGGTACGCGCGGAGCGCCGCGAGCGCGCTCGTGAGCGCGGGCCACATCTCGAGGAAGAACACCTCGAGGACGGGGAGCAGCGTGGGCGCGATGCGATCCCCGGCCAGCCACGCCGCGCCGTCGCTCGTGGCGGGGCGCGCGACCAGCTCGCGGTTCGGCCCGAGCGAGTAGAGCTTCTGCCCGTAGCTTCGCGCGTTCAGGTCGCAGGTGTGATTCGCGCGCTCGACCCACTCGGTCACGAGCGGGTAACGGGTGCGCAGGCGGAAGCCCGCGACCGGGTCGCGGTAGTGGTGCGCGTAGAGCGGCCCGAGCAGGCCGAAGTCGGCCAGCGACGGCAGACCGCCGAGCGCGAAGTCGTGGCGCGAGAAGTGCGCCTCGAGCCGGTCGAGCAGCCGGGCGTGGCTCGCCTCCCAGGCCGGGATCATGCGCTCGGTCGCGCCGAGCGCGACCAGCCCGGCGAAGATCCCGTGCGGGTTGGCAAAGCCCGAGGCCACGCCGAAGCCGCCGGCGAAGATCGCCTGCGCGGAGCGTCTTCGCGTCTCGCCGTCGGCGCCGGCCGCGAAGACCGCTCCCCACTGCTGCTCGTTTGCGCCCGCGTGACTCGGCTCGGCCCCGTCGAGCGAGTACAGCCAGCGCTCGAGAAACCCGTAGACCACCATCCACTCGTCGGCGAGAAGCTCGATCAGGTGACTGGCGAGACGCTGCTTCGGCGCGGTGTCGGCTGGCGGAATCACCGCCGGCGCGGGGTGCGCGCGCTCGCAGAAGTCGATGATCTCGCTGGAATCCTGCACCCAGGTTCCATCGGGCGCGAGCAGCTGAGGCACCACGTTGGTCTGCGTCGCGGGGATCAGCAGGCCCGCGATCAGCTCGGGCGTGGCGAGGATGTCCTCGTACTCGAGCGCGCCGGCGCTCGCCTTGTAGCGCAGGAACGCGCGGACCTTCCCGGAGAAATAGCTGTGCTCCCAGGAGAAGAGCCGATACGCGCGCGCGCCGTACGCCACGGGTGCATTTTGGCAGGTCATATGCCACGATGCAAAGCGATGGACGGTGGATTCGTGCGCCGCGTCTCGCCGCTGTTCACGGGGCTGCTCACCAGCCCGCGCACGCGCGACGCGCGGCGCTGGCTGGCCGAGCGGCGGCGCCGGCTGCGCTCCGAGCCTCACCGGGTGCACTACTTCCACCAAGTCGACGACCCGTACGGCGCGCTCGCGGCGCAGGTGCTGCCGCGGCTGGTCGAGCGCTACGAGATCGAGCTGGTTCCGCACCTGGTGAACCCCCCTTCCGACGCGGCGGCGCCCGAGCGGACCCGGCTCGAGGCCTTCTCGCGCCGCGACGCCGCCGACGTCGCGCCGGCGTACGGGCTCGCGTTTCCCGCGGGCGCTTCCGCGCCGGATCCCGCGCTCGTCGCGCGCGCGGCCGCGCTGCTCGCCAGCGCGATCGCCGCGAACGCCTTCACCAGCGCCGCAGCGCGGGCGAGCTCCGCGCTCTGGAGCGGCGATGGGCTCTCGCTCGCCGCGCTGGAGCGCGAAGTCGGAAGCGCGGACGCCGCCGAGGTCCGCGCTCGCAGCGCCGACGGCGACGCGCTCCGCGATCGGCTCGGCCACTACCTGGGCGCCATGTTCCACTACGGCGGCGAGTGGTACTGGGGCGTCGACCGGCTCTGGCACCTGGAGCGGCGCCTGCAGTCGCTCGGCGCGCTTCGGGCCAGCGCCAGCGCCGAGCCGATATTGAGGCGGCCCGCACCGCAGGGACGCGCGAGCGGCTCGGCCAGGCGGACGTTCGCGTTCGAGTTCTACCCGTCGCTGCGCAGCCCGTACACCGCGATCGCGATCGAGCGCGCTCTCGATCTCGCGCGCCGCTACGCCGTCGAGCTCGTGCTTCGGCCGGTCCTGCCCATGGTCATGCGCGGCCTGCCGGTGCCGCGCGCGAAGCAGCTCTACATCGCGCTCGACACCAAGCGCGAGGCCGAGGACGCAGGCGTTCCCTTCGGCCGCATCTGCGATCCGGTCGGGCGCCCGGTCGAGCGCGCGTTCTCGCTCTACCCTTGGGCGCGCGAGCGCGGCCGGGCGGCCGAGCTTCTGGCCTCGTTCGCGAGCGCCGCGTTCGCCGAGGGCATCGACACCGGCAGCGACACCGGACTGCGTCGCGTCGTCGAGCGCGCGGGCCTGCCGTGGGCGCAGGCGATCGAGCACCTCGATCGCGAGGGCTGGCGCGACGAGCTCGAAGCCAACCGGCTCGCCCTGTTCGAGCTCGGGCTCTGGGGCGTGCCGAGCTTCTGCCTGCGCGCCGCCACGGGCGAGGCGCTCTACTCCACCTGGGGCCAGGACCGCCTGTTCCGCGTCGAGCAGGAGATCGCGGCGCGGCTCGCGCCGTAGCTCAGCGCCCCTTGTTCAGCCGCCCGATGTCGACCAGGCGGCGGATCTCGCCCTTGCTCGGCGGCGGGCCGCCCTTGTTGTTCCAGACCTCGATGCGGTTTCCGGTGCCGCTCTGCACGTTCACGATGATCTGCGACGCGAGCCGCAGCGTGCGCACCTCGTCGACGCCCTCCCACGGCGGGTTGTAGACGCCGTCGCGCGCCAGCGGGTCGGTGGTCTCTGGCGTCTTGCCTAGCCAGTCCTCGGTCCAGCGGAAGTTGTGCCAGATCAGCTTCCACAGCTCCTTCTTGCGGTCGTACGCCGAGCTGTACAGCGGCTGGTAGGTCTGCTTGTCGATCCAGATGTCCTTGTGGTGGTACGGGTGGTCCTCGTTCTTCGGGTTGAAGCGCACCAGGAACGCGTCGCGGAGCTCCCAGCGGTCGTTCGCGTACGAGAAGCCGTACGGGCCGTAGTTGTAGTCGTCGCGGTAGGGGTAGCCGAGCCGGGTCGCGTTGGTCGGGTGGATAAGCCGGCGCTCCTCGAGACAGGTCCACTCGTACTGCGGCGGAACGCCCGAGAAGCTGCGCAGATCGTCCATCGTGAAGTCGGTGCCCTGGATCGAGTCGGTGCGCTGCGCCTGCGAGATGCGCCGCACGCGGCGCAGGTCGGGAATGTAGACCCAGAGATCGTCGTTTCGCGCCTCGTCGAGCGGGCCATCCGACGCCTTGTAGCGGTACGAGAGCGTCATGATCCCGCGCGCGTCGAACGGCTCGGTCACGGTCACTCCGCCGCCGGCGAGTCGCTTCTCTTTCTCGAACACGTCGCCGCGTGACTCGACGTACTGCGGCTCGACGCGCTGCGAGAGCGCGACGCCCTCGGACGAGCCCTTGTAGAAGAGCGGGAGCTGTTCGCCGCGGTCCCAGTAGCTGTAGAAGAAGCTGGTCTTCCAGCCGCTCCCGTTCCACGACTTGTTGAAATTCCAGATGATCTTCAGCGCCGCCTGCGGGTCGGACTTGCAGTCGATCTTCTCGGTCGCGAACGGCCGACCCGCGACGTAGCCGACCAGCGCGCCGTCGCGGCCGATCGCAGCCTCCTTCTGCCAGCGGGCGGTGGCGTCCTCGAAGACTTTCGACTCGCCGTAGTCGCGGTTCTTCGGGCCGATCTCGATCTGCATGCCCTCGTAGAAGAAGAACTCGCGGTGCTCCCAGAACTGCTCCGGCAGGTAGCTGCGCAGCTTCTCGACCTGCTCGAAGCCGAGCACGTCGCCTTCCTTGAACGGCGCCTCCGGGACGGCGTCCTGCGCGTGCGCGCCGGGCGCGGCGAGCGCCAGCAGACACAGCGCGAGCGCGGCGCGAGTCACGACGCGCGCGCCGCCTCGTCGATCACCTCGACGAGCGCTGCGGGCTCCTGCTCCTGGATGAAGTGAGTGCCCTGCGGAAACTGGCGGTGCCGACGTCCCTTCGCGCCCGGGACGTGCTGCTGGAAGACTGCGTCGAAGTAGCCGAGCACCGGGTCGGCCTTGCCGTAGGCGGTTAAGAACGGCTTCTGCCAGCGCTCGAGCACGCGCCAGCTCGCGTCGAAGATCGCGACACCCTCTGCACCGAGCTTCTCGGGCTGCACGAGCGAGGGGAAGACCAGCGCGCCGGCCTGGTACGACGCGTCGGGGAACGGCGCGTCGTAGGCCGCGCGCTCGCCCGGCGAGAGCGCGATCGCGCCGCTCGCGCCGAGCGCCGGGATGCCGTCGGCGACGATGCTGCCGCAGTCGAGCTTCGTCGCGGCGGCGGCGTAGGCCTGCCAGCGATCGAACGCGGTCGGGTCCTTCGAAGTGCTCTGCGCCGCGGCCATGCGGTCGAGATGCGCGGGATCGGGGAGCGCGCCGTTCGCGAGCACGGCGGCGCGGAAGCGCGCCTCTTCCTGTCCGAGCACTCCGAGCCCGATCAGGCTGCCCCAGTCCTGGCCGAAGAGCACGGCATCGCGCGCGTCGACGGCGAGGAGCCACTCGCGCATCCAGGCGACGTGTCGCGGATAGGTGTAGTCCGCCTTTGCCGCGGGCTTGTCGCTCCTGCCGAAGCCGACCAAGTCGGGCGCGAGCACGCGGTAGCCGCGCGCGACCAGGCCGGGGATCATCTTCCGGTACAGGTACGACCAGGTCGGCTCGCCGTGGAAGAGCACGGCGCAGATCGCGCCGCGCGGCCCCTCGTCGACGTAGTGGACGCGAAGCCGCCCGCCCTCGAAGTCGGCCACCTCGAGGTAGCGCGGCGCGAACGGGTAGCCAGGAAGATCCGCGAAGCGCGCCTCGGGAGTGCGGAGCTTTTCCACGTCAGCGTTCCTCCTGCGTGGTGGCGACCAGCCACTGGCTCTCGAGCCCCGCCGTGCGGTGCACGCCGATCGCGGCGACTTCGGGGCTCGTGGCGAGCTCGACGAACTTCGCGCGCGATGGGTACTCGACCAGCGCGATCGCGTGGTAGCCGGGCTCGACGTCGGCGATCACCATCTGGTCGACGCGGCCCATGTACAGGATCCGGCCGCCGTGCGACTCGACGATCTTGCGCATCGGGGTCCCGTAGCGGAGGTACGCCTCTTCCCCGGAGACTCCCTGGTCCGGAGCGTCGGCGCGCTCCTTGTAGCGCAGCAGGTTCAGCATCACGACGGGCCGGTCCGGCGGGCCCGCGAGCAGGGTCTTCAGCTGTTCGGGCCTGGGATAGATCGACACGCGCCCCTCCAGTCTGCGGCTCTCGGGCATTGTGGCACAGCCACTGTCATTAGGGAAAGCGCTTGCGCGTGAAGCGCCGGTAGAGCGCTCGCGACAGCCAGCCCAGCGCGAGCAGGAGCGCGACGGCCACCGCCGCGATCACGGTCGAGTAGCGGCGCAGCAGCACCGAGGCCGTGTTCGTGGCGAGCTGCTCGAAGGTGTTGTAGCCCGCGGGCACCTCGAGCACCCCGACGCTCGCGGCGAAGACGCGGTAGTCGTCGAGCAGCTCCGCGAAGCGCTCGGGCTCGTCGTCGTCGAGCACGCGCGTCTCGCCCGGGTCGCTCGCCAGGTCGTACAGGTGCCAGAGGCCGTCGCCGTGGGGCGGCAGATCCCTCACCAGCTTGTACGCGCCCTTCCAGAGCGCGGCGCTTCCCGCGGCCTCCATCCCGACGGGGTCGGCGTCGCCGTAGACACGCTCCGCGCGGTCGAGGAGCACCGGTCGCAGGCTGCGCCCGGTGATCGGCGCGGGACCCGCGGGCGGCGTGACCGAAGCGAATTCGAGGATCGTCGGCGCGATGTCGGTGACGTAGGAGAACGCGCGCTCGGTCTGAGCCGCGGGAATGCCGGGGCCGGACATCACCAGCGGCACGCGCACGCCGCCCTCCGCGGCGTGGAACTTGAACAGCGCGTGCGGGGATGAGTTCGCGTTCGCCGCTTCCGGGCCGATCGCGGCGAAGGTTCCCTTCTCGCCCAGACGCTCGACGTCGCGCGAGTAGCCGACGCTGTCGAGCCAGCGGCGGAACGGCGCGCTCGTGGTGGGGTCGCCCGACTCCGCGCCGTTGTCGGAGAGCACGAGGAAGAGCGTGTTCTCGTACGCGCCGATCTCGCGCAGGTGCGCGATCAGGCGGCCAAGATGGTGGTCCATCGCCTCGAGCATTCCCGCGTTCACGGCCATGCTCTTCGCGGCGAGGCGCTGCTCGTCCGGCGGGAGCGCGTCCCAGTCGCGCAGCCCCGCGGGCAGCGGTCGGATCGGCAGATCGGCGGCGATCAATCCGCTCGCGATCGCGCCGCGGTGCCGGCGCTGGCGCTGCGCGGCCCATCCCGCGTCGTACACGCCCTCGTAGCGCGCGACGAACTCGCGCGGCGCCTGGATCGGGATGTGGATGGCCAGGAAGGGCAGATACGCGAAGAACGGCCGGCCGTCGCCGTTCGCGCCGTCGATGTACTCGATCATGCGATCGACCAGAAGCTCCGAGGAGTAGAACGTCTCGGGCAGGCGCACGGGCGCACCGTCCTCGAACCAGTCGGCGCCCTCGTAGATGGGCAGGTACGCGCGCTGCTCCCAGTTGTCGCCGCCGGTGGCGTCGAGCGCGAGCGAGCGCTCGAAGCCGTGGGAGTCCGGAAGCGCGCCGGGCGTGTGGCCCAGGTGCCACTTTCCCGTCATGTAGGTGTGGTAGCCCGCGCCGCGCAGGATCGTCGCGATCGTGACCACGTTCTCCGCGAAGTGACCGAGATACCCCGGCCGGCCCGCGTGCTCGGGCGGAACCGTCTCGGGAAGATTCGCGACGCCCGCCGTGTGGCTGTCGACGCCGGTGAGCAGCATCGCGCGCGACGGCGCGCACATCGGCGAGACGTGGAAGTTCGAGAAGCGCGCGCCGCTCGCGGCGAGAGCGTCGATGTTCGGCGTGGCGATCTCGCTTCCGTACGCGCCGAAGTCGGTGTAGCCCGCGTCGTCGACCAACACGAGCACGACGTTCGGGGGCGACGCGTCCGCGGCGCGCGCGGGCGCGGCGGCGAGGAGCAGCGCCGCCCAGACGGCCGCGGATCGGGTCGGGAACCTCGACATGAAACCTCCTGGCGCGCGGGGCTGTCCGATATTGGCACTCGATATGATAAATTATTTCGCCGCTGCTTCTGGCAGCATACCGCGAGGCTCGCCCCCCGGGGCGAGCGGATGAAGGAGCGCGATGACCCACCCCTACCGGATCTTCGGCATCGAGATGTCCCCCTACTCCGTGAAGGTTCGCTCGTACTTTCGCTACAAGGGGATCCCGCACCGCTGGATCGTGCGCGACGCCGACGCGCAGGCCGAGTACGCGAAGTACGCCAAGCTCCCGATCGTGCCGCTGGTGGTGACGCCCGGCGGCGAGGGGATCCAGGACTCGACGCCGATCATCGAGCGGATCGAGGCGGAGCACCCGACGCCGTCGATCCACCCGCCCGACCCGGTGTCCGGGTTCGTCTCCGCGCTGCTCGAGGAGTTCGGCGACGAGTGGGGCAACAAGTGGATGTTCCACTTCCGCTGGGCGCGCGACGTGGACCAGATCGCCAGCGCCGGGCGGATCGCGCGCGGCATGATGCCGGCCGCGAGCGACGAGCAGCACGCGGCGATGAGCGCGCAGATCCGCGAGCGGATGGTGAACCGGGTCTTCTTCGTCGGCTCGAACGAGAAGACCGCGCCGCAGATCGAGAGCTCGCTTCGCGAGGCGCTCGGGATCCTCGACGCGCACCTGGCCACGCGGCCGTACCTGTTCGGCGCGCGGCCCGCCTTCGCCGACCTGGGTCTCTTCGCGCAGCTCTACGAGGCCTGGACCGATCCGACCGTGGGAGCGCTGGTCGAGGGCCGCGCGCGAAACGTGCTCGACTGGGTGCACCGCATGCTCTGGCCGCGCGCGGAAGGCGAGTTCGAGCCGTGGTCGGCCCTCGAGCCCACGCTGCTTCCGCTGCTGCGGCGCAGCGTCGGCGCGCTGTTCCTGCCCTGGACGCTGGCCAACGCCGCCGCGCTCGCCGCGGGACGCGAGGAGTTCAGCGTCGCGCTCGACGGCAGGGAATGGACGCAGAAGCCGCAGAAGTACCACGCGAAGTCGCTACAGGCGCTGCGCGAGAAGTACGCGCGCGTGGCCGACAAGTCCGCGCTCGACGCCGTGCTCGAGCGCGCGAACTGCCTGGCGGGCCTGCGCTCGTGATCGACCTCTACACCGCGGCGACGCCGAACGGACACAAGGCCTCCGTCACGCTGGAGGAGCTCGGTCTTCCCTACCAGACCCGCGCAGTCGACCTGTCGAAGAACGAGCAGAAGCAGCCCTGGTTCCTGGCGATCAACCCCAACGGGCGAATTCCCGCGATCGTCGACCGCGAGCTCGACGACCTCGCGGTCTTCGAGTCCGGCGCGATCATGATTCACCTGGCCGAGAAGACCGGGCGGCTGCTGCCGACCGCTCCCGCGCCGCGCGCGCGCGTGCTCTCGTGGCTGATGTTCCAGATGGGCGGGATCGGCCCGATGATGGGCCAGGCCAACGTGTTCTTCCGCTACTTCCCCGAGAAGATCCAGCCGGCGATCGACCGCTACCAGAACGAGTCGCGCCGGCTGTTCGAGGTGCTCGACCGCAGGCTCGGCGAGAGCGAATGGCTGGGCGACGACTTCTCGATCGCCGACATCGCGAACTGGTGCTGGGTGCGCACGTACAAGTGGTCGGGCGTCTCGATCGACGGGCTGGAAAACCTGCGCCGCTGGCTCGACGCGATGAAGGCGCGGCCCGCGTGCCAGCGCGGAATCGAGGTGCCGGTCGCGGTCAAGAGCCTGATCGAGGACGAGAAGGCGGCCAAGGAGTTCGCCGAGCGCGCTCGCGGTATGCTGCAGCGCTGATAGAAACGAAACTCCCAGAAAGGAACTCGCGATGAAGCTCGGTATCGGTGCGGTCTCGTTCGGCCCGAAGGTTCAGATCAACATGGACATGATCCTGCGCGCGGAGGCGCTCGGGTTCGACTCGACCTGGACGGCCGAGGCGTACGGAAACGACGCGGTCAGCACCGCGACCTGGGTGCTGGCGAAGACCACGAGGATCAAGGTCGGCACGGCGATCATGCAGATGCCCGCGCGCACGCCGGCCATGGCCGCGATGACGGCGATGACGCTCGACCACCTCTCGGGCGGGCGCTTCATCCTGGGGCTCGGCCCGTCCGGCCCGCAGGTGATCGAGGGCTGGCACGGCGTTCCGTACGGCAAGCCGCTCACGCGCACGCGCGAGTACATCGCGATCATCCGCAAGATCCTCGCGCGCGAGGAACCGCTCGAGTTCCACGGCGAGGAGTACGACATCCCCGCGCGCGGCGCGGGCACGACGGGGCTTGGCAAGCCGCTGAAGAGCATCCTGCACGGAAACCCGAACCTGCCCATCTACACCGCGTCGATCAGCCCCAACGGGCTGCGCTGCGCTGGCGAGGTCGCCGACGGCGTCTTTCCGATGATGATGGACCCGGAGAAGTTCGACCGGACCTACCTGCCGTACATCGAAGAGGGCTTCGCGAAGGCGGGCGGAGGCAAGAATCTTTCGAATTTCGCGGTCGTTCCGGGCGTGAGCGTGATCGTGACCGACGAGCCCGAGAAGGCGCGAATGGCGGTGAAGGGCGGCATGGCGCTGTACATCGGCGGCATGGGCGCGCGCGACAAGAACTTCTACAACGATCTGGCCAAGCGACTCGGCTACGAGGCGGCGGCCGTCGAGATCCAGAACCTGTTCCTGTCGGGAAAGAAGATGGAGGCCGCCGCGGCCGTGCCCGACGCGCTCGTCGACGCGGTGCACCTGGTCGGGCCGAAGGCCAAGATCCGCGACCGGCTGCAGGCCTGGAAGGAGGCCGGGCGGAAGGGCTGGGTGAACACGATGCAGATCCAGACCGCGCAGCCCGAGGCGCTCGAGCTGCTGGCGCAGGAGCTGCTCTAGATGAAGTGGCTCCTGCGCGTCGGCGTCGCGATCGCGCTTCTCGTCGCCGGGGTCTGGATCTTCCAGGACCAGATCCTGCTCGCGCTGATCGCGCGCCGCGCGCAGAGCCAGTTCACCGTCGGCCCGCCTCGCCCGATCGAGTGGGCGAGCGGGGCCGACCCGGCAGGGCGCGCGGCGTCGGAGCGGCCGCCGAACATCGTCGTGATCCTCGCCGACGACCTGGGCTGGAACGACCTGACACTGAACGGTGTCGGGGTCGCCGGCGGCAGCGTGCCGACGCCGAGCATCGAC
>Ga0194120_10011816_pt1 | contig 10379 bp, 11 predicted proteins | sample TA2MahCa65mmetaG_FD_148642 | JGI IMG/M metagenome (GOLD analysis project Ga0194120, IMG submission 148642) | Freshwater microbial communities from Lake Tanganyika, Tanzania - TA2015019 Mahale Deep Cast 65m | ecosystem: Environmental > Aquatic > Freshwater > Lake | place: Tanzania: Lake... | reverse complement strand
AATTAATCCTTTGTAATATTGCTCGTGATTCTCATCTATTTTGTTTGGTTGAGAACTGGACCATTCGTGATTGAAATTTATTGTACGAAGACAAGTGTACTGAGGAATTCTAAAATACGGAACTTTACCTATTCCTTCTATTTCTAATATAGGTCCCGTTAAACCTGAATCGATATTTTCAGATTCTAAAACGGGCTGGCCTCCATTGGACATAATACCAGACCATACAGGAATATCCGGTCCTCCAAATTCTGGTCTATATCCACACGGATAAGTTGGATTTCCTATTATCTTACCTTTGTAATTGGGTATATGTTCATTAGACATGTGCCTGTACCATGTCCAGTAATTATTGATATCCATTATATAATTGTCTTTATCTCGAAATTCTATACAATGAGAACAAGGAATCAGATTATCACTAATAAAGAAGACAGTCTTTGCTATCCATGAATCTATTTTAGATCCAAACTCCCGAATTATTCCAATTCTAGCGATATTTTCTGCAATCTTTTTATCGTATTTCTGTAATCCCTTTTGTATAACTTCCTTATAGTATGAAGTATCCTGGAAGTTTGGATTCAAATGATAAAACTCGGATATGGTTTCCTTGTACGGTGGCTTAGATAAGTCTATCGCAAAAGTTAATCCGTTTTGCCAGTCCAGTCGTTCTGCATCGTAATTGATTCCATCTGTTACTGCACCTGCTGCCACTACTTGATACGGACCAACAGAAGATCCTATATCTAAATAGTCATGTTCACGTGGTTTATTAAGAAATAATCCGTTTTCTCCTAATAGTTTTTTAACATCATACGAAACTCCGTTTACGATGATAGGAGTCTGGGTGGCAAGATTTTGAAATAATATGGTATCTGCACTAGAACCTATAGGTTGATCCATGCAACATACAGTACATCTATAAGCCTCCCATTTTCTTTTAATATTACGTAAACGATTAAATTCTAATCTTTTTTGAACAAGTGGTAGTGTGATTTTAGTGTGTATCTTATGAAACAACGGAAAACTGATAGAAGTTATATCGTATTGTGGTTTCCATGATATATTATTTTTAATGTCTTTGCCGTATCCTAAATGCTCCCACCAAACAGGATTAGGTAGATTATACGACTCTAAATCAAAGTAACCAAAGTCAAATGTATTTGTTTCATTTACAGGAGTCTTTGAAATTTCTTCGTAATTAACATAATGAGGTTTAATATTAATTCGTTGAGTATCTTTTGCTATAGAATAAGATATTTTATTTTGAGTTAATCCTTGATTTGAGTCGTTAAAATCTATATATTTATTTGTATAATCTGGATCTATTCGTAAATAATTAGAAGCAAATATTTTACTTTCTCTTTCAGCAATATTTGTAGGCAAAGAATCATCAACCACACTTAAAATTTTATTAGTAAAATCCTGTGTAGTTTCGTCTTGAGATAAAAACAATTGTATAGGTGCTGATTTATTTTGATTTATTAGCGTTTGAACAGTTTTAAAATACCACTGTCCTCTAATATCAGACCAAAGCAAAAAACTGGCTCTTTGTTTAGATTCAGATATTGCATTATTTGTCATGGTTCCCAATAGAGACAGCAACCGATCTTGTTTTTTATAATGTCCACCTGGAAGTTCTTTAATCTTTGCTTTAAACCACATTCCATTACCTGTAGATTCTATATCACTAGTTTTATATGTAAAATTAAATTTATCAAACAAGAAATGAATTAAACTCATGGGCTGAGATCCAGGAGTTTTAGCAATCCAACCCACTAAGTCATTTGTCGTTTCAGGCATAATTTAAAGTTTCTTATGATTTATGATGTCAACCAGGAAGGATCTGATGGTCCGGGTGCGGAAGGTATTGTCTCTATATTAGATTCAAATAACACAGGAAGATAATTTGCCTTATAGAGTTTTTTATTCATAAAAGTTATAGATATAGATCTATGTTTCATCAAATCATTCATTGGAATTTGATTTATTATGGCATCATCTGTTAAAACTTGAAAATCTGTAATAATTCCTTCAAATTTTTTAACAGGAGATGCAGAGTTTATTTTAAATTGTATGTTAAGATCTTTGTTTATAAAATCGTAATTCAACATAGTTCCGTATAAATCCAATACAACCAGATTACCAGATACTACTGGATTAAAAATACTTTCAGATATACTTAGATTTTTTAAAAAATACGGCTGACCAGGAATTTCACTCAATCGAGGATAAACAGTTTCTCCATTGATGCTCACAGATAAAAGTGGTATTGTTAAATTGCTCATGAATATAAAGAAATATTAGAATGATCTTGTCCTATATTTATATTCCAAACTCTAGAACTGTTTTCAATATCGAATGCAGTTTGTGTTGCTTCTAATATAGAATTTAGTGTATTTTTATTTGGTAGTGTTATACGAATATTATCTTTAGTTTTTAATTTAGATATTACATTTTGTATACTATACGAACTATGACTTATTCCATCGGTCATATACGAATACAGTAAAGTTTTTGTGAATGTGATTCCTGTAGAATTAGAACTAAATGCAGTTATTCCAGATCCACTGACATTAGTATAAGGATTCTGATCAATATTGTTTTTAATAAATCCAATAGGAGTATTAGTCCAGGGTTCTATTTTTTCCAAAGATACTCCTTGAGAAGGAGGGACTATCTCCAATCCAGTCCTCTGTTCATTTAATCTCAAAAAAATTAAAGTATCATTTTTTGCAAAAGTTGTTCCGTTTTCTATTACAGTAATATTTCTTAAATTTGGATTATATTCGTATACTACAGCATACGGATCTCCTCCCGTAATAGAAAATGTAGGAAAATCTTCTGCCTTTATTATAAAATTTCCGGAATTGACTGATAGAATTTCTTTAAAGAAATAAGATTTTTTTCTTTCATATCTTTTTACGGTCTCTGTTATGGTATTGTCTATAAAATCTGGAATTTCTGATTTTGAATTGATATCGTTAATCGTAGAAATAATCCAATGACCATTAGAATCGTCAAAAATAGATCTTGCTGTATTTTCAATGGAAAACTGATTATTTATTAATTGTTCTGTTTTTAAGTCTTGTTCCAAAGTTATATAATTTGTACGAAATATATCAATCATCTCGTATTCTTTTCCTTGAAACGAGTATTCTATTTTAGGAATATATGAAAAATATTTCATGGTCTTTACGACTACATATATCTAGTTACGGGCCAAATCTAGTTACAATATTACCTCCAATATTATAAACTGCTGATTTTTCTCTAAATACCATAGAGATATTATATTGAAGCGGATGCGTACCAGATGCATGGGAAGTAAACATATTGGGATGACCCAATGTACTGACGCCTAATTCTTCTAATACACACAGAGTCATATGCGGAAAAAATGCCTTATTATGTGTAGTATTGGGTATAATTCCACTACTGGCACGAATTCTAAATAGTCGAGGAGGCTCCGTGAAACTTCGTGGTAAACTCGAGAGTTGTAAAAAATCGATAAAGTCTTTACAAAAATTACTTTGGATTATAGATGCACATGTTAGTTTGGCGTTCACATTCAATGTTCTTTTATGTGATTTATAAAAAACCAAATCAGTTAAATCTGGACTTTGGTACACACTTCCCATTTTGAGTCGGTGGTAGTCAGCGTTTGTTGCGTTCGTTAAAGCGTCAAAGAAATCTCCTGCTTCCCCAGGCAATTTCCCAGCTTGGTTAACTAATACCTGGCTTGGTATGATGGCTCCCTGCATGTTTTGCTGGCGTGCCGCTCCGAGCATATGATGCATTTTTTCTGTTAAATCTTCCAAATACTGATTGGAATGAATCATTGATGTGCTTTTAGGAAATGGAATTGCAAACATATTACTTCCGGCGGATACAGAAAACCAATTCATATTGACATCACCCAGTAGTATAGGAAATATTGGCATATTTTTATTCCATTATATATATTAAGAAATGGCCTATAAAAATAAGTTTATTCCAATCAATAAATCAAAATATATGGGAGATTTTAACTCTATAAACTGTAGATCTTTGTGGGAAAGAAGATTTTGTAAGTATTTAGACAGTTCTCCCAATATAATTCGTTGGGGATTTGAACTTTTACGTATCCCGTATTTCTCTCCGATAGATAATAGACACCATCATTATGTACCAGATTTCATAGTAGAGTATACAGATAAAGAAAATAAAAAACAAATATCACTTATAGAGATCAAGCCGTATAGACAGACTGAAAAAAAGAATAAAAAAATTTCACTCAGGGAATCTGTTACTTATTCTGTAAATTTGGCAAAATGGAAATCTGCTGAAAAATATTGTGAAGAATTGGGTTGGATATTTAAAGTCTTGACTGAAAAAGAGTTATTCAAATGAAATTCGACCCCAGTTCCAATTACACTAATTTTAGAAATCAATTCAAAGATTTTCAAAGACAATATGCCTATTCTGTTTCTTTTCAGGGAGGATTATACGCCGATACAGGATTAAATTCTGCACTATATTATCCTCAAAAAATAAAAATAGACAGTAATTCTATAGAAAACGCAAATACTAGTCAAGGATATGGAAATATTTTGCGAATTATTCCTGCTGGATTTTTTAATCCTAGAAAAATCTCAATGTTGTTCGAGATGAGTCGAGAAGAAAGCTCTAATCTTTTTAGTAAATTTCAAAAAATAATTACACTTATTGGAGGATATGACGTTGACGGTTCTGCCTCAAACGCATCATTTTCTTATATGAAAATTCGACCAATGACAATAACAGTAAACATGTATGATGAAAATGCAAATAATCCAAAAAAGATTATTATTAAAGAATGTTGGCCAATCAGTATTAATAATGCAACTTTTAGTTCATTAGGAGAAGACGGATTTATTACTTTTCAAATAAATTTTTTAGCAAATAAATAACATGAAATTATCTAACATATTAACCAATCACTATCCAAAATTTGAAACTAAAATTCCATCAACTGGTATTGTTGTGTATTTTAGACCACTTCTGGTAAAAGAAGAAAAAAAATTATTAACAATTCAAGAATTTGGATCTATTAAGGAAAAATTAAATTGCATTAAAGAAGTACTCGAGTCGTGTTTTGAAATGTCTTTAAAGGACTTGACACTAACCGATATGCAGTATTTGTTTATTCAATTAAGAATAAAATCAATAGATTCCATTGTTGAACCAACTATAATATGTCCAGAAACCAAAGAAGAATTTAAAATTCATATTAATTTGGAAGAAATACAAGTGATCGAGTCAAAAAATAAATCAAATAGTATTGAATTGGGTTCAGAGTTATCAGTTGATATGAAAGAACCCACTGTAGATTTATTATTAAATAATGATAATATTTCTATACTAGAACAAAAAGAATTATATAAAATAGCATTATATTGTATTGAAGCCATAAACACTAAAACAGAAATGATAAAATGTAAAGATTTATCGGTATCTGATCTCCAGGAATTTATCGATAATTTAACAAAGTCTCAATTTGAATTAATAGAAAATTATTTAATCAATATGTCAAAAATTGAAAAAATAGTTTCATATAAAACATCAGATGGTAAAGAAAGATCTATTACTTTACGAGGATTAGACGATTTTTTCGTCTAAGCCTCAGTCACATGAGGCTAACAAATAATCTAAAACTTCAGTTTTTAATGATGCACGAACATCGATGTTCTCTGAATGATATTGAAAATATGATTGTATGGGAAAGAAATATATATTTGGATTTATTAAAAGCTTATGTAGAAGAACAAAATATGAAAAGAAATTTTAGACAATGAAAAATAATTATATGTCATTTTTAAATAAATTGATGGTAAATTTATTGAATATGGACAGCATATTAGAAATTAAAAATAACTTTTTAATGGAACACGAACAACAACAAGAATCAGATATTGAAGACATTCAAAATGATTTTATAAAAGAAAGCAATACAAGAGAAATTAGTCAAAAAACTTTAAGAAAAATTAAAAATCATTCTAAATCCAAAAACATTCCAATAAATTTCGAAGAAGAAGTTCGAGATAAAATTAAAAATAATTACTTAAGTAAAATAACTCCACCACTGTCAAAAACTCCAGAATCAGGTATACGATCATTTACCGACTCTAATGAAACTTCAGAATCGGGTATACGATCATTTACAGACTCTAATGAAACTTCAGAATCGGGTATACAATTACCAGAAAATTCTCTTACAGTTTCAGATTTTTTATCAAATAAACCTAAAATTATTTCAATAAAACAAATAGAAAATTATTTAAATAAAAAGATATCTGGAAAAATTGAAACTATATCTTCTAATCCCAGGTATTATGTGCCCAGTAATAAAACCAAAAAAGATATAAAAAATGCTCTACTTTTTTCTTCTATAATCGATCCAAAATCGTCTTATGAAGTTTTTAAAATACAAAAAAAGATTCAACAAATACCTGCGTACAGTGAAGGTGGGCTAATATCTTATGGTCAATCTGGAGAAACTAATTTGGGTTTGGTCGGAGAAATACAACCAGAACAAATCAGTTCAACAACACATGGAATTGAAGTTAATCCAACCACAAACAATAGAGCAAATTCTTTAGGTATAATTTCAGATCCTAGTATTGTTATTGCAAATCAACAGGGAATAAAATCGACACACAATACCAATCGTTCTAGTATTAAAACAAAATACTTCGATACACAACAAATAGAAGTTGGAGACGGTGGATTTATTTCTCAAAAGCAAAAAATAGATTTAATAGAAGAACTTAAAACAATCTTTGTAGAAATTCCTTCGATTCAACCCGCTGAGTTACCAGGAGAACCAAATATAAGTTTTTCAAAAAATGAACCGTTTCCTATAGAATTTTCAAATATTAGAAATATAAATTCTATGATATCCAATTTATTTACTTCTAGAGCTTTTAGGAATATATAAAACAACCTCCCATACTGCTCGGGAGGTTGGTCTAACAAACTGTAAGTATTTATAAATTAATTGTCTGCTAGTTTACTGAAATAGTCTAGTGCATCGGTAGTTTCAGAAACATCTTCTTCTGCTATTGGTTTTTTACTTTTAATCGGAATCGACCGTTTCTCTTGTAATTCTTCCGAGTCAACAGACTCTGCTGTGGCAGAATTAGTTGCAGATGCCCGAATGTCTCCACCCAGAACTTCATATAAACGATCTTTGAGTTCGTCGTATGACTTGTAATTCTTAGGATCGATAAACTCTTTCAACGAGTGTTCTGACTTCCACAGTTGTTCTAATTTGGCATCGTCTCCGCCCAAAAGAGGAGACGCAGAATCAAATTCAGACTTATCGTAATTGGTGTAACCTGCTACTTTACGAATCTTTAAACGGAAATTTGCTCCTTTCCAAAAATCGAATGGATTGATTGCCTCCTCGTCCTTGAACTCTGGTTTCATCACTTCTTGTAGTTTCTCAAAGATCTTTGATCCGTAACGAAACAGAAACACTTTTCCTTCGTTCTGGGGGTTCGTAGAATCTGATACCACGTAAATATTGCTTACGTAATTAATCTTGCGCTTTCGTTCTCGAGCGATATTCTTATCGCTTTCTACACCAGAATTCCATAATTGGGTATTGAGTTCACTTACTGGATCTTTTTGACCTAGACTAGTAAGACAATTTTCAATATACCATCCACCTGGTCCATTAAACGCATGGGTGTAGTACTTTACCCAGGGTAAATCTTCTCCTGTAATTTCCGGAAGAAATCGAATAACAGCAAATCCGTTTCCTGACTTATCTAACTCTGGACGCCAAAAACGATCATCCTTATACGACTCTTTCTTGGTCTGATCGTCCATTTTACGGATCAGATCGTCCAAATTCGTAACTTTGGACTTTTTCTTTAAATCATTAAAACTCATATATTTCCTTTCGTTAATCCCGAAGATCTACTTCGGCCTATGATGATTCACAGGAACTCCCTGTGTACTCAAGATATTTAGTATATCATACATGATATCTTTGTCAAGACTATTAAAAAGGTAATTTTTTACTTTTAAGAAGAATTCTTGGAAGTAAATTCCTTTCTCTTCCTTCTTCTCTAATATGCTCTAAAATAGGCTTATTAAGCAGTTTAGACATAGATTTGTATTCTATACTGTATTTATCGCATATAATCATAACAGCATCGATATAAGAAGAATTAAACTCTTCCACATATTTTTCTATCTTTTTGGAAAATATTTCTTTTGATAACCCAGATTCTGTAGAAGTTTGTTTCATATTGACCATTAATATATCATAAAAAATTGATATGTAAAGCATTATATATAATAAAAGAAAAGGATACTCTTAAACAATGCCAACTGCCGATGTAAATAATAATATAACAGTAACTATTTACGATGGAATTGCAACTTTAGGTACAGATTACAATACTTCTGGTATTACTCCAGATATTCATTTGCCTCTGAGTAAAATGGTTTGGGGAAACGAAAACGTTTCTCGTAGAGTAAGCACAGAATATCCAATGCCGGTAGACGTAAAATCGTTTAACGGAAATTCAGGTGCAGGGTTTTTACTAGGAGTCACTGGTTCTGTTTACGGCCTGGGTACATTTACAGTTGGAAATACTTCTAATAATGCGTTATGGATTCAGGGGACTGGTACTGGTAGTAATATTTTAATTACAGGTACAGTTCAAGGAATTTCTGGCGGAACTCCGGTCGGAGTAACAGGAACAGTAAACTTTACAAATACCAGTATCGGTGTATTCGGATTATCGGGCGGTACTGCAATTTCTATAACAGGAGGTAGACCTCTTGCTTACGGTATAGATCATGTAAACACCAGAACTACCATTACTGGATTGTCTCTTGCCAACGGTCTTATAGGATTCACCGCAGACAGTGTTAAAATATACGGACCAACTGGACAATCTTGGATTCCAAGTATTTTAAACTATTATAACGGTTCAACTCTTACACAAATAGGAGGATCTGGTGATGCAATCAACGTGAATCTAGTAAATTCTGGATTCACCTTTACAGTAAATGTTTCATCTGATGTAGGAGTAACCAATGGTACAAATTCTGCACTAAAGATTCAGGGTGGAACTACACTGGAATCTCCTGTACTGATTCGTTGGCATGGAACGACAGGTGCGTTGAGTTATGCACCAATTTCAGGCAGCGTAACAGTATCTAATACAGTTTCTACCGATGTATTATCTGCTGGCGGAACATTTGGTTCTCAGCTTACTCAAATAACCAATTCACTTGTTGGTAGTACTGGTACTGTTTCTGGGTACTTGTCTGATATTCGCACCAATACTTCCACTGTATCTTCAATCAACGATAAATTATCAACCAATGGAATAAATGTTAAAGTAACCGAAATAGTTAAATCAAATAGACTTCATAACGGTCGGGTTCTCTTTACCGGCACAACGGTTCAACCAATAACAACAGGATCCACATTGGTTTATAAAACTGGAGTAAACATAAAGGCTCCTTCCACAAACACTTCGGCTGTTTATGTCGGAAACGAAGCTATACTAACGAATAGGACTCAAGCCTATCCGTTAGAACCAGGTGAGGCTTTATTCTTAGATTGTAACAGTACAAATATTATTTACTGTTATGCAGACATTGATCCAGACAAACAAAAACTTATTTACATAGGATCGTAATACTACTATATGTTGTATTCTCGTCAAAGTCAACAATCGAGAAATCCTGGTTATAAACCAGTTGCATTAGACAAGACTGGATACGGATACGTTAAAACACTGGAACTGGTAGGATTAGGTGTAAGTGCAGGTTATCAATTACAAAGTTTAGAAACAGAAGGATGTAAATTAACTCCAACCCCCACTGTGGTGGATGGAACGCCAAAATCTGTGTTTTGGGATTTTCACAAGATTCCCACACAAGATAGTGTATATTCTTCCAACATAGTCTCCGATTATTTTTCACCACTATACTTTAAACCAGGAGACTCATTTGTTGTTTCTAATTCATCTTATTCCAATGATGAAAGAAATTTTAATGGAACATATACTTTTATTTCGTTTAAAAATGGAATGTTAGTATCCACTACTGCACTGTCGTTGACTCCAGGAAAATACTCGAGTGAAAAATTTGATTCTATTCCAGTTTTTCAGGCAACTGTTCCTGGTATAAAAACTTTCAATAAAAATGAATTTTTAATCACAAATAATGTTATCGGATCAAATTCTTTTTTATCAAATGGAGTCAAATATAATTGTATATTAGAAATAGCAGATGTCAAATTTAGAGTTATTTCCATAGAAGAAAAAGCAAATAAAGAATATGTTTTAATAACTGCCACAGACCGTACCGATACTCTTTCATTGCCTGTT
>Ga0194120_10011813_pt1 | contig 10380 bp, 10 predicted proteins | sample TA2MahCa65mmetaG_FD_148642 | JGI IMG/M metagenome (GOLD analysis project Ga0194120, IMG submission 148642) | Freshwater microbial communities from Lake Tanganyika, Tanzania - TA2015019 Mahale Deep Cast 65m | ecosystem: Environmental > Aquatic > Freshwater > Lake | place: Tanzania: Lake... | reverse complement strand
TCGCCTGATCCGGGGAATGGAGGATGGGGATTTGCCTCGACGCGTCGGGCATCGTGACCTGACCTGGCGCGATATCGTCCTGATTTGCTTCGGGGAGGCGGTCTCCCATCTTCGCGTCAAGCACGGCGACGAGATCGACACGTGGTCATGGGGAGGGGAGCGCCGGCTCTCATTCGAGCACCCGGTCGGACGCACCATGATCCTGCGCAGGCTGTTCAGCCGAGGACCTGTGACGGTTGGCGGCGACGTCGACACCCCGAATCAGGTCGCGGGCAACTCGCACAGCGTCGGTGGCCCCATCAACTGGATTCCCTCGTTCCGCTTCATTGTGGATCTGGCGAACTTGGACCGCACGATGTTCATGTTCACGTGCGGGCAGTCTGGCCAGCCGGCCAGTCGTCACTACGACGATCTCGTCGCTCCCTGGTCGCGGGGCGACTACCTCCGCCTGCTGTGGTCGCGCGCGGACGTCGAGTCGCACCTGGCGCGGGAGACCCGCCTGATTCCGTCCGACGAGATCTGGCCTCCCCCGTAGAATCTCCCTCGCATGGACGTGCCGCTGCGCATTGCGTTCGCTCTACTCCTCGGACCGCTCTTCATCGCTCTCGGGATCTATCTGGCCCGTGGCCGTGCGCTTCCTGGCCAGAGTCGCGTCCTTCACGTCCGCCTCGGAGCCGGATCGATCGCGATGGGCGTTCTGGTCGTGGGAGCAGCGCTGATCGCACCGTGACGGCCAGACCGTGCTCGTACTGTGAGCGCGATGCGGTGGGACGCTGCCGGGACTGCCGGAAGCTCTATTGCGGCGAGCACGGCCGGGTTCTGTGCCAGGCTTGCCGCGCATCTCACCGCTTTCCCATGGTCGGTCTGGCGATCCTCGGAACCCTGCCGACCGTCGCCTGTGCCCTCGTCGGTCTCCTCTACCAGATCCTGCGTATGGACATCACGGGCTCGGCCGGCTGGGTGATCATCGTCGGCTCGATGGCAGCGACGATTGTCGTTGCGGCCATCGTGTGGCGCCATCCCGAGGGTATTGCCCACCGGGATAACCTGGACTGATGGACGACAGATCCATCTCCGATGCCGAGGCGCGCGCGATCCTCGATCGGGCAGAGCGCGCGCTACGCGCGGTGGACGACGCAGTCGCTTTCAACGATCGCGCGGCGCGGCTTCGCGATGTCGCCGCGACGTTCGAACGCGCGCTTGCCCGCGCGCAGGGTCCTGATCTTCGCCAATCGATCGCCGGTCGCCTCGGATCGCTGCTCGCCGGTGAGAACAGCGTGCGCGATCTCGACCGCGCTATCGAACTCCTCCGTGATGCGACGCAGACTCCGGCCACGGATTCGGCCACGATCCGATACTTCCTCGGCGAGTGTTTCGCAATGCGTGTGCAGTACGACGACGCGGAACGGGCGTGGCGAACAGGGTTGACGCTCGAGCCAGGGCATCCGGCCATCCTTGCGGTGCTGGCCACGCTCGACGTTGATCGGGCGCGTGCTGCCGGTGATGCCGCAGGCGTCGTGGCTGCGGTGCAGCGTGTGCCCGAGGCGCGACGAAACGGAGAACTCTGGCTACGACTCGGCGACGCGAGCTATTCGCTCGGGCGGCTTGGCGAGGCGGCGCGTGCCTGGTCGCACGCGATCGCGCGCGAGCCGATCAAAGGCATGCGGCGACGATTCCGGTCGCTGATTGGGCGCTCGTCGCCGCCTCCTCTGCACTAACGCGCGCGCGCGGCCGCAAGCTGTCGCCCGACCGTATCGAGGCGCTTCTCCCTTTCGGCGACGAATCGCTGGATGCCCTTGAACAGCCAGTCCTGTGACAGGTGCGCCTCGTCCATGACCTCGTCGACCGTTCCCCCGGTTCGCCAGCGATCGTCCCAGTCGGATGTCATCGCGTACTCGTCGCTGATCCGGTGTGTGATCCAGTCGCGCATGAGCCTCCGGGATCCATTGGAGATGTAGGTCATGTCCAGTTGATCGGCCGGTGAGAGGATGCTCGACTGGTACTCCGGCGGCTGGCACCGGAAGAGTTCCGGGCTCACCGCAGCGATGATCCGCACGTTGAGGCCCGCCTCCTGGAGTCGCGGGAGAATCCGGACCGTGTTGTACGTGGACATGGTCCCCTGCACGAGGATCGTGCCCATCTTTGGCTGACCCGGTGCGAACTCGCGCAGGACGTACGCCCCGCGAGCGGCCTCGAAGTGCGATGCCATACCAAGGGCAGCACGATCTGGTACCTGAATGGGCGGGCGCGTGAGATGCAGAGCGATCACGTGCGCATCCGATGCCATCGCCGCGGCGATCAGCACCGACACTTCGTTGTGCTCCCACGGTACGATGTTGATGGTCCGGCCTTCGGGGAAGAGCTGGGTGACGCCGGTTTCGAAAATGCCGAAATGGGTGCGGGAATCGTCGGCCGTTTCAGGCCCTGAGTGACCAGCGACCCAGAGAACCTTGCCCACCTTGATGTCGCTATCCTGCGCGACCTGACTGAATAGACGCATGAGTCCATATTTGAGGTAGCTGAATGAGCCGTACGTGGAGTGCGCAGAGTAGAAGCCGTCGAACTCCTCGTAGGGGCGGGGAGACAGGTTCGTCGCCGCGATACCCGCGGAGATGCCCGAGTTGGTGAACTCTGTGATCTCCTGCGGCAGGAGCGCGCCGTCCATGTTGTGCTCACGGTCGAACCGACCCCACCCCTCCTCCTCACCAAAGCCGGCCGCGAAACCCGCGATGTTCGTCGACTCGGCGAGGTCCGCCGACATCGCGAGGAACAGTGGACGCCCGTAGTAGCGGCGACCGAACGAATTGGCCCACGCTCCCCACTTGGCAAGCGCAGCCCGATTGGGAACGTTGCTGCCCGGTGCAACGAACAGCTCTTTCGGGTAGTTCCGGAAGTCCCACAGGCGCGGATCGGACCAGGGATTGCGCGACGTATCGACACGAGTGCTCGGAATCGTCTCCGGGACGGAGTCGCCGATCTCGACGAGTCGATCCGCGACGTAGTCGACCAGATCACTATCCGAAGTGATGGTGTCGGCAATCGCCTTGAGATTCGCCTCAAACTGCGCCCGCAATTCGGCGGCGTTCGTTGGGGCTGGTTGATCGGTGCCCACCCACGCGGTCCCGTACTTCGCGCTGTACTCCTTACGGAGCTGCCAGAAGAGCTCGGAATTCAACTTGTGTGGGACACCGTGGGACCGGTAGCCGGTGACGATGTAGCCACGCCCCTTGATCGTCTTGAACCATGCCATCGTGGGCTGACTCTCGGGCCGGGCACCGTGGACCGCCTCGAGGAGCGTGCGCGTGACCGGCGCAAACTCACTGCCAGATTCCGTTCCGACGACGCGCCAGCCATGGGGTTCGAACCAGTCGCGCGGCGAGCCGTGGACGACTTCACTGATCGCGAACTCGTCGATGCCGTAGTCGTTCCAGTCCACGAGGAAGTACAGGTTGTCCAGGCCAAGGCCATACGCTGAGTTCATGGTCTCGTGCGTGGTGCCCGTGGTGAGGCCGCCCTCGCCCTCGACAGCGAAGACCTTCACGCCATCGGCACCGGCACGCTTCAGAGCCATGGCCTCACCCGCGGCCGGCGATGCACCGTGGCCGGAAGGTCCTGTGTTGAACTTCAGAAAGAGGGTCTTACCTTCCATCTCGGCGTGTCCGGCAAGACCCCCGCGCCGCCGAAACCCGAGAAGGTCTCGCCACAGCAATTGGCGCTCATCGGCGTGAGGAACCGCGTAACGGTAATCCCCGGTGCGGTCGAACTTTGCTCTTAGAGCTGTGTTATAGGTAGCCAGCATGGCGTAGACCACCGGGACGGTGTGGCCGCCCACCAAGACGAAACGATCGCCGAACCGCTTCTCGGGGTGGCGGATGTCCCACCGCATGATCCCGCCTAGCGTGAGTGCCACGAGCATGTGCGCCTTCGATCGCGAGCCGCCCGGATGGCCACTCTGGCGGTAGTTCTCAAAGACGTCGATGAACTGATCGATCGAGTCCTTGAGTTTTTCCCAGTGTCGAAAATTGCGCGCCTGCTCATCCAGACACGCTTCGACGTCTGTCCGTGTGTCGACCGCCACCTGTCGTCAACCTCCCGATGAATGGCTCGGTCTGCATTGCGTTGCGCCGCGCGAGTTGCACGTTATCACGTTTCGGTGTCATTCGCGTCGTTCGCGGATGGAGGATCGTCGCCGGCACGAGCGAGCATCAGATGGGTGAAGTAGTGCCAGCCGAGAGCGAGCGCAAGGACGTACGCGAGCGTGCTCAGGGAGTATCCCCACGCGAACTCGCGAAACGGGTCCGAAGCCGACCAGATCAGCAGGAGATGTGCGACTGCAAGAGAGAGGACGACCCATGGCACGGCCCGGAACGCTCCCGACCTCGCGATGCCGGACGAGGTGACGGACGAGTCGCGGCGAAAGACGGTCCTCAGTGTCACGTGGGTCACCAGGAGCGTGACAACGGTCAGGGCAACCTGCACCAGGGCAAGCAGTCGGGTGAGCGGCCCCTCATCGGACATGAACGAATAAAGCGCGAACAGGAAGGCTGCCAGGCACCATAGCCCCACAAAGCACAGTTCGAAGAAGACCAGGTACCGCGTACGATGTCCCAAATGGTCGGGGAGAGAGGATTTGAACCTCCGACCTCAGCGTCCCGAACGCTGCGCGCTAACCAAGCTGCGCTACTCCCCGGGGGCCGGATTATGATACCGACGGTCGGAGGGGGAGGCAAGAAGCCCGGTGTCGGAACGTCAGGAGCAGGTCGGCGCCAGAGAGGTGCTGACGCCGCTCATGCGACCGTGGCACGAACTCCCCGATCAGGTCGCGCTGCGCGCGCGCGGCAGCAAGCGCACTTTCTGGCAGAGACTGAGCCGGTTCTTCCACGACTACAACTGCTATTGACACTCGTTTATGGGACCCGCCAGGTAGGCGGCCGAGAGGCCTCAAGCGCGGTCCGTCGCGCGGTGAAGTCGTGGCGTCAGGGTCCGATCCAGAGGCACGCCTTCACGCCACCTCTGACGGTCTCTGGAGGCCTCATCGACGAGCCGGGTCAGATCGTAGCCCACGTCGACGTTCAGGACACCCGAGAGACGCGTTACCCCGTAGCCCATAACGTTGATCGCCCCTCGCCGGTTCGCCCGAAGAGCGTGGTAGTACCCGATGCCGATCTGCAGGATCCCACGGTAGACATCCCGGGTCGGGCCGCGCTGCTCCCGCCAGAGGTCCTCGAGGAGTTCGTGGCACTTGAAGAACTCGCCGGCGTTGAAGTGGATCGCCGCCGCATGGAGTCTCTCGCAGTGGCACGGACGCGACTCACCCATCCTCTATTCCGTGGATCAGCATCACCGTGACCTCCTCGCCGGTGATCGCGGTAGGCCGATCCTCGGGAATAACCATCAGCCCATCCGCGATCACCAGCGACCGAAGGATGCCGGATCCCTGCGGCCCGGTGAGACGAGCAACGGTGCGGTCGCCGCTCCTCTCCAGCTGGACCCGATAGAAACTGCGGCGCCGATCGTAGTTGTCGACTCGGCCACGGAATTCTGCCCGCACGGTCGGGCGGCCAAGGTCGGTCTTGCCCAGCATGCGGCGGATTGCGGGGCGGCAGAATACTTCGAAGCCGATGCTCGCCGCGACGGGGTTTCCCGGCAGGCCGACGAGCGGCACGCCACCCAGCCGCCCGAAGGCGAGGGGTCGACCTGGGCGCATGCGCACTCGATAGAAGGTCACATCGCCGGCCCGCAGCATTGCGGTCTTGACGACGTCGAAGTCGCCTGCGGATACCCCGGCCGAGGTCACCAGCATGTCCAGGCCGTCGCAGGCGGCGATGCGCTCCATCAGTGCGTCCGGATCGTCCGGTGCGATACCCAGGCGCACCACCTCGCCCCCGCATTGCACGGTCATGGCGTGGAGCACGTAGGAGTTTGCGTCGTAGATCTTCCCTGGTGTCCAGGTTTGTCCCGGTTCGAGGAGTTCGTCGCCCGTCGATAGGATGCCGATCCGCGGGCGCCGGTAGACTGTCAACGCCCGGAAGCCCATCGATGCGCAGGCGCCGACGTGCGCGGGGCGTACGATCGTCCCCTGGGGAATGATGAGATCGCCGCGGGCCAGGTCCTCACCCGCCCGCCGGATGTTTGCGCCCTCCCGCCAGGCGACGAAGACGTCGATTCGGTCGGCCGCGAGCTCCGCCAGACGTTCGCTGGACTCGCTCGTATCCTCGAAGGGGACAACCGTGTCGGCTCCATCCGGCACAGGCGCGCCCGTCATGATTCGGATCGCGGTTCCCGGTTCGATCCCGAGGCGGGCGACGCGACCCGCGGCGAGGTTCTCGCGCACCTTCAGTCGGACCGGCGTTTGAAGGGTGGCTCCGGCGATGTCGGTGCCGCGAACCGCGTACCCATCCATCGCTGCGTTCGTCAGCGGTGGCACATCGCGCGGCGCGAAGACGTCGCTCGCCGTAACCTGACCGACGGTCTCGAGTAGCGACACAACGACAGAATCGCGCGCCGGGAAATGTGCCAGGATTCTGGCCAGCGCCTCATCGACGCTGACCTCTGACTGGCCGCTCCGGTCAGTTATCGGAGGGCTTCGTGTCCGTCGACCGCACTGCGGCGGGGGTTCCCTCGCCCGCGGCGGAGGGCTTCGCCCCGCTGCCATCCGAAGAGGCGGCGGCCTGACTTGCGGCCGGTCGGGACTCCTTGTCTTTCTCCTTGGCGGCGGCATCCTCATCGCGCACGGACTCGCGGAATTCTCGAATGCCTCGCCCGAGCGACCCACCAAGCTGCCCCAGGCGGCTGCCACCAAACAGAATCAGCACGATCACCAGAATGATGATGAGTTCGGTTGTTCCGAGTGTCGGCATACCTCTCTCCCTATCTGGCCGTGGACGCAGTGTACCAGAGCGTCAAATCAGGCTGCCAAAATTCCGCCCAAGGGTGGGGGACCGATCGGCGGAATCTCTCGCTCGCACCAGGCGGCCACGCTCAGAAGCGATGCCTCGCCGAAATGCCTTCCCGCAAGCTGGAGGCCGACCGGACGACCATCGACCAGGCCCGACGGGATGGAAATCGAAGGGATTCCGAGAAGCGAGAAGATTGCCTGGAACGTGGGGTCGCCGGTTGTATCGCGGCCTGGCGCGGGACCGGAGACTGTGGGAAGCGCCAGCACCGCGCCCGGCGCGAGGAGGGACTCAGTCTCTCGTGCGATCCGTGCCCGAAGTCGGTATGCTCGCGCGTAGTCGGACGCCGCGATCAGGGCACCCGTCTCAATGTAGGCGCGCAGTCGCTCGGCGTAGTCCTCCTTGTGCGCGGCGAACGTATCGCGATGCACCGCGGCGACCTCGCTCTGCATGATTACGGCGTGCACCGACATGACGAGTTCCGCACCCGAGGCGAATCGTCCGCGGCTCACCGCCGCACCTGCGCGCCGAAGCGTATCGACGCAGCCTTCAAACGAGGCGCGTGCCGCGTCTCTCGCAAGTGCGGCGACGTCATCCAGCACGACCAGGTTCGGGCGATCGCCCGACGGGAGCCCCGCCAGATACTCGTCGCACGGGACACGGGCGCTCTCCGGGTCACGTGGATCCTCCCCGGCGACTGCTCCGAGGAGGAGCGCCGCATCCTCGACCGTGCGGCAGATCCAACCCGGGTGGTCGAGGCTCCAGGCGAGCGGCAGGATGCCGTGGCGACTGATGCGTCCATAGGTCGGCTTGATTCCGACGACACCGCAATACGCCGCCGGTCGCAGGACCGACCCTCCCGTCTGAGAGCCGATCGCGGCCGGTACCATACCTGCGGACACCGCCGCCGCCGATCCGCTGCTCGAGCCTCCGGGGGTTGCGTAGGCAGACCAGGGGTTTACCGTGACCGGCGGATCCATGTAGGCGAACTGGGTGGTCACCGTCTTGCCGAGAATGATGCCCCCGGCGGCGCGCGTGCGCTCGACCATCGTGGCATCACTCGCGGCGACCCTGGCGGCATAGGGCGCGAAGCCGGCCGCAGTTGGCTGGCCGGCTACGTCCACGAGGTCTTTGACCCCGATTGGCAGGCCGTGGAGCGGACCACGACGGGCACGAGGTGTAATATCGAGTCGATCCGCTGCTAACCGTGCTCCACTGCGGTCGATCGTCACCCAGGCGCGCAGCGCCGGCTCGAGAAGTGCGGATCGGTCGAGGAAGTGCTCGACAATGTCCCGCACGCTAATCTCGTCTGCGCGGGTCGCTCGGCACATTTCTGCCGCCGAGCACCGTTCCAGGTCGATCAAGGCGGGCTCGCAGCGCTTGAGGGTGGGGGGGCGTCCACCAATCGAGGTGCCCCGTCCACTTGTGCGGTGCGCACGCGGTCGAGATGCGCGGCCAGGGTCGCATGCATTGGCGCGGCGGCGGCGGCACGTTCGGGTCCCCAGGCGAGTTCCGCCAGCAGTCGCAGCGTTCGCAAGTTGGAATCCATCTCCCCGCAGAATAGTGGATGCGGCGTTCGGTAGTGGGCGGTAATCAGACGGACGGCGGCAGGGATCGAGCGTCGGGTGGAGATGGCGGGAGTCGAACCCGCGTCCAACGAGACAGAACAGGTGGATCTACGCGCGTGTCTGATACTTGGTGATCTCGCGATAGCCGGCCGCATCAGCACGGAGTGCCATCGCCAGCACGATAGTCTTGGACCCCTCTTATCGGCGTCTGATGGGTAGCATCCCGACTACATGGCGCCCCTTCCGCTCCCATCGGGAGGAGGAGAGGAGGGACGTCGTCACCTTGTTTAGGCGGCGAGAGCGTATTCGCGATTGGCAGTTATGCCAGTGCCCGTGGTTTTGCGAGGCGAACGGACAACCTCGGCGCGCCCCAACTGACCAGCCACCGCTGTCGAAACCGGTCATCCCCGGGACTCGTTCCTGCCGCGTATCCGACTGTTAACGGTTCGCTCGATGTCGCGGCGGGCGTCGCGCTCCGCAATCGCCTGCCGCTTGTCGTACTGCTTCTTGCCACGAGCAAGCCCCAGTTCGACCTTCGCGCGACCCTTGGTCAAGTATACCCTGAGCGGCACGATCGTGAACCCCTTCTGGCGCACGGTGCGAAAAAGATCGCGAATCTGGGCGCGATGGAGCAGCAGTTTTCGTCGGCGCAAAGGTTCGGGGTTCTCTCGCGCGCCCTGCTCGTACGGCGCGATGTGGACATTCTCGAGGAATGCCTCGTCGTTCAGTATGCGCGCGTAGCCGTCTGCCAGGCTGATTCGACCTGCGCGGAGTGACTTGATCTCGGTTCCGGTCAGGACGATCCCCGCCTCGAACCGATCGTCGATGAAGTAGTCGTGAAACGCCCGGCGGTTGGTCGTAATGACACGATCGGAGTCTGACACACCTCACCATTCGCTTTCCCAGACGCGCATCAGCGGTCCTGTGGCCCTGTTACGCCCGCTCTGGCCTCGATTCTGGTACAATCATCCTAGAGCGCAACACCAGCAATACGAATTCTCCGCGCGATTCGACTGGAGGCCCGATGTTGGAAGGCGCCCAGACCGGAGCGTGTCCGCCTCACCACTGGGTAGTGACATCCATCCGTATCGACGGTGTCTCGCATTACCATCACCGATGCGTGCGATGCGCCGCAGAGAAGGATGTGCCTCTGAGCGCCACCACCGGGAGCAAGTGGATCAGTCGCAACCCGCGCGCGAAGGCCTGATCGGCGAGTCGTCGCACTCTAACCGGGGCGGACTTACTCGGGCGGTTGCTCGTCGTCGAACTCAGTTGGTTCGGCCGTGTCCTCCGTCTCCGGATCCACCTCCACAGTGAAGTCGCGCTCCACGTCGCCGTCCTCATCATCCTCGTCGTAGTCGACCGGACGTATCAGACTCTCCTTGATGTAGGAGCGGGGTAGGGCGGCGGCGTCGCCCCTCGGCGGGAACGAGGTGCGACCCGCCTGGCTGGGATCGCGGAATGTCTCGTTGATGATCACGCGATAGGTGCCATCTTCCGGGGTCAGCAGTGCCGCGGCGTATTTGTTTCCGCCCTGCATCAGGTCGATCAAACGCTGCGCGATCCGGGTCTCCACCTGGCCGAGCGTCTCCCCGGCGCGATTCCGGACCAGGAGTGCGCGCCCATCCGCGTGGAGATAGACCTGGTCGCCGACCGCCATGCGTGCGAGCAGCGCGCGATCCGGGACTCCGACAATCGTGGCGTTTCCGCTCTTGCCCGACTCGGCCGAGAATATCGTCGGGTTGAGTTGCTGCTGCGCCTCGACAGGTGCTGAATCGACCTGGACGTTCGCCAAACTTTCCAGGTTCCGGCGGGCGATGTTGTTGTTGGGGTCTACCTCGACCGCACGTCGGTAGGACTCGCGCGCCTCGCGGAACTGCCCCTGCTCTCGCAGTGCACGCCCCAATCGATTCAAG
>Ga0194120_10011809_pt1 | contig 10384 bp, 6 predicted proteins | sample TA2MahCa65mmetaG_FD_148642 | JGI IMG/M metagenome (GOLD analysis project Ga0194120, IMG submission 148642) | Freshwater microbial communities from Lake Tanganyika, Tanzania - TA2015019 Mahale Deep Cast 65m | ecosystem: Environmental > Aquatic > Freshwater > Lake | place: Tanzania: Lake... | reverse complement strand
CTGCTGCGCAACATCATCACCGACCTCGACGGGCAGGTGGAGCGCGTGGTCGTGTCGGACCTGAAGGACAATACGTTCTACGCCATCATCCACCTGACCGTGAAAGGGGAGCGCGTGATCGTCGATGCGCGCCCGAGCGATGCCATCGCGCTCGCGCTGCGGACGCGATCGCCCATCCTCGTCGAGGAGACGGTCATCGACAACGCCAAGACGATCGACTTCGCCTCCGAGCGCGCCGACAGCGACCGGCTGCAGAAGTGGCTGGAGAGCCTGGATCCCGACGACCTCGGGAAATACAAGATGTAGGCTGTTGTCGGCCGGCCGACATCGCACTCCCCCGCAGCGCGCCTTCATCTCCCGACTCCGTCCGGAACGTCCCCAATCCACAGGTCGCCGCGGTCCAGGCTCTGGTCGCCACGGTTGGCCTCGTGAACGACCTGTGCTGGCATTTGACTGATTTCTCCACAATCCCTAGAATGGCGCCGTCGCTCGGCCACAAGATATCCGCTCAGGACCATGATCGTCGCAATCGCCAATCAGAAGGGTGGGGTGGGGAAGACCACCACCGCCGTCAACCTGGCCGCCGCCCTGGCGATTCGCGGTCGGAGGACGCTGCTCGTCGACCTCGACCCGCAGGCCAACAGCAGCATCTCCTTCCTCGACCACAACGCGATCACCCGCAGCACGTATGACGCGATCGCGGATCCGGCGTGCGCCTTGGCCGACGTCATCCAGCCGACGCCGCTCGAGAACCTGTTCATCGCCCCGGCGCGCATCGGCCTCGCCAAGCTCGAGGCGCGGCTGGTGGGCGAGCTCGACGCCCACTTCAAGCTGAAGGACAAGCTCGGCCAGCTCAACGGCCAGTACGCGCACATCGTCATCGACTGCCCGCCGGCGCTCGGGCTGCTCACGGTCAACGCGCTGGTGGCGGCGACGCACCTGCTCATCCCGATCCAGTCGTCGTACTTCGCGCTCGAGGGGACCGACGACCTGCTCGAGACGATCGAGAAGGTGCGGCAGCGGCCCAACCCGGCGCTCCGGATTCTCGGCGTCGTCATCACGATGCACGACAAGCGGACGGCGCTCGCCCGCGACATCCGGGAGCAGATCCAGAAGGTATTCGGCGGCAACGTGTTCCGCACCGTGATCGCCAAGAGCGTGCGGCTCGAGGAGAGCCCGGCGTACAAGGAGTCGATCTTTACGTTCGCGCCGGACTCGGCCGGCGCCACCGACTACTACAGCCTGTGCGAGGAGGTCATCGAACGTGTCGAAGCGCGGACTGCCTAACACGCTCCGGATGCGCCATGACGAGCACTACGTCGAGACGCTGGCCGCCTCCGCCGGCGCGCCCGTCGGCCGCATGGTGCCGATCGAGCTGCTCGACCCGAATCCCGACCAGCCGCGCCAGGTCATGGGCGATCTCTCGGAGCTGATGGCCTCGATCGCCGAAAAGGGGATCATCGAGCCGCTCATCGTCCGGCCCCGCGGCAGCCGCTTTCAGATCATCGCGGGCGAGCGCCGGTACCACGCCGCCGTCCAGGTCGGCCTGCGCGAGCTGCCGGTGATCGAGCGGCGCGCCGATGACGCGGAAGTCATGGAGCTGGCGCTCATCGAGAACCTCCAGCGGAAGGACCTGACCCCGTTCGAGGAAGCCGAGGCGCTGCAGCAGCTCGCGCAGAAGTGCCGCTACACGCACGAGGACATGGCGCGGAAGCTCGGCAAGTCGCGGACGTCGATCACCGAGGCGCTGGCGCTCAACGGGATGCCGGACGAGGTGCGCAACCTGTGCCGGCTGGCGGACATCACCTCGAAGTCGACGCTGCTGCAGATCGTCCGCCAGGCGACGCCGCAGCAGATGCTGGCGCTCGTCGAGCGAATGGTCGGCCAGGGCGCGGTCACGCGGAGGGACGTCCGGGCGGAGACGTCGACGAGCCGGGCGCTGCGCCCCAAGCCGTACGTGTTTGCCTTCCGGGCGCCGAGCAAGGCGTTCCGCCTCCGTCTCAGCTTCGCGAAGAGCCGCGTGGAGCGGGCGGAGATCATCGAGGCGCTCGAGAACATCCTTCGGGACCTGCGAGGCTCGCGTTGAGGCGATCGGTCGGGCGCGGTGTGACGGCCCCGCCCGGCAGCCTCCGCCGCCTTAGTTAACATAACGTGTCTTATACGACCCTTGGCGAATACGCCCGAAATGCCCCCGTGTCGACCGGCGCTCCCCGCCGGATCGCCGCCCGCGCCCTGACGCGCGGCGCCTACGCCGTCCAGCTGCGCGAGGGAAACCGGGCGTCGGGCCGCTCGATCTCGATCGGCCCATGGCGCGGGTGCAGTTCCAGCTCCGCGCCGTGGCGGGTCACCGAGACGAGGAACGCGATCCGATCGTGCGGCGCCGCGCCGAGGCACGCAAAGGGGATTCGGACCTCGAGCACCCGATCGATCGCCGCGGCCAGGCCGCCGCAGGCCGCCGGCTCCCAGCCGTCGCCCGCGGCCGATCGCCGCTCGAGGTGGACGTCGGCGCCCCCGTCGGTCGGGCGCATCACCACCCGGACGCCCGCCGGCTTCAGGAACCGGACGCGGACGTCGACCCCGCGGTCGAGCAGGCTCCGCATCGGGCCGGGGCCGTCGAGGCGCACGAAGAGCGACTGGAGATCGAAGCCGAACTCGACGAGGGTCACGATCGCGGAGCGCTCGCCGGCCTGCTGCATCGCGCCGCCCGGGCGGCCGGCCTCGACACAGCCGGCGCCAATCCACTCGAAGTAGTGGGTCACTCCCCCGTCGATGTCCGGCTCGATGAATCCCGTGGGCGGCTCGATCAGGACGGCCGGCGGCGCGGTGGTGATGTTGGTGACGAACAGCTCCTCGGGCACGGGACGGTTGAGCGACAGGTACGCGTTCCGGAGGTGCCGCCGGAACAGGTCGTCGAACTCCGGGTCGTGGTCGGAGGAATGGTCGTCGCCGTACCACCAGAACCAGTCGCTGCCTTCGGCGATCAGGATCTCCTCGCGCGCGCGCGCGCGCGCGTCCGCCGGCGCGGGGGCGGCGGCCGTGTCGAGCAGCACCCGCGCCTCGGCGAGCTGGCTCCACGCGCGGTGGTCGTCGGGATGGCCGATCCAGATGTAGAAGTCGGCGTTGATCCACGAACCGGCCGCAATCGACTCGAGCGAGTGGCGCGGGGCGGCGCACGCCTCGGCCATCGTGACGGTCCGGACTTCAGGATGCGCGCCCAGCCGGGCGTAGAGCGCCCGGAGGAACGGACGCCCCTGGCCCTCGTAGTGCTCCCAGGCGTTCTCGCCGTCGAGGATGACGAAGACCGTCGCCTCGTCGCCACCGGTCTGGGCGGCATACTGGCGCCCCGCCGTCACGAGCCGGTACACGAAATCGTCGGCCGCACCCTCGGCCGACCACGACGCGTAGGTGAAGCCGATCAGGTCCGACAGCACGTGGTCGCGAAACCCGCAGGCCACGGGGCCGACCGCGTAGGGCCTGTACAGGCGGTCGGGCTGATCCAGGTGTCCGTCGCCGCTTCGCGTGAACGTGAGGCCGAGCGAGCGCGCGAGAATCTCCTCGTCGGTGGCCATCCACCGAAACCCGGCGCCGGCGACCAGCGGGACCATCGCGTCGGAGACCGACCCTTCCGACGGCCAGAGGCCCTGCGGCCGGTGCCCGAACAGGCGCTGGTGCAGCGCGGCGGCGCGCGCCAGCTGCTCGGCCGCGTCCTCGGGATGGCGGAACGGCCGGCGCGGCGTGCGCGCGTGCGGGTGCGTCTGCAGGTGCACGTCCGTGTCGCAGAGCAGCGGCAGGATCGGGTGGTAGAAGGGCGAGGTCGAGAGCTCGACCTGGCCGCGGGCGGCGGCCGCCGCGTACTCGGGTATGACCCGGCGCAGCAGTTCCAGCTCCACGGTCCGGAGGGTGGCTTTGTCGTCCTCGCTGAACCCGCGCCCCTTGTCGACGAGCGCGCGCACGCGCGGGTCGTCGTCGTGGTACCACGGGTCGATCCAGACGAGCTTGTGCCAGACCTGCAGGTCGCGCAGGTCGTCGGCCGTGAAGTGCCCCGCCTGCGCCCGCGCGCTGACGCCGCTGTTGCCGCGCAGGTCGAGCAGCTGCCGGTAGCGCGGATACGGGTCGATCATCCGCGGCCGGTGCGCGTGGAAGAACTCCTCGACGCAGAACGCCCGCTCCTCGTCGGTCAGCTGGGCGGCGGGCTTGAGCCCCAGCTCCAGATCGCGGTCGCGCGCCTCGTCGCGCGCGAACGCCTCGAGCTGCGCGAGCAGCGACGGCACCAGGTTGAAGGTGACCTTGACCTCGGGGAACTCGCGCAGCACCGCCACCATGCCCCAGTAGTCCTTCAGGGCATGGAGCCGCACCCACGGCAGGACGTGCTCCCCCGTGACCAGGTCCTGGTAGAACGGTTGGTGCATGTGCCACAGGAGCGCGACGCGGGTCATAATGAGCGGTGCGGGGGTGCGACGGTGCCGGGGTGCGCGCGTGCGTCCGAGGGTGCGACGGTGCGACGTGCGGGCTGAACCGCCGCACGCTCGCACCCTCGGACGCACCGTCGCACCCGCGCACCGCCGCACCGCCGCACGGAGTTGATGCGCATCATCGATCGCTACGTGATTCGTGAAGTCCTGTGGCCCTTCGTCATCGGGCTGCTCGTCTTCACGTTCATGCTAATCATCCCGTATCTCATCGAGTACGCCGAGAGCTTTATCTCGAAGGGCGTGCCGGTGCCGGTCGTCCTGCGCGTGATGGGGACGCTGCTGCCGTCGGCCCTCGCACTGACGATCCCGATGTCGCTGCTGCTCGGCCTGCTCGTCGCCTTCGGGCGCCTCTCGGCCGACCGCGAGTTCGTCGCGCTGCAGGCGTGCGGGGTGAGCCTCTTCCGCCTGATGCGCCCCGTCGGGCTGCTGTCGGTCCTCGCCTGGGCGGCCACCTCCTACGTGCTGCTCGTGGCGGTCCCCGACGCCAACCAGCGATTTCGCGAGATCACGTTCGGCATCGTGGCCGAGCGCGCCGAGGGCGAGGTGCGCCCGCGCGTGTTCTTCGAGGACTTTCCCGACGTCGTGCTCTACGTCCGGGAACTGGGGCCCGGCGGCGCCGGCTGGAGCGAGATCTTCATGGCGGACAGCCGGAGGGGCCAGACGCCGGCGGTCTACCTCGCCCGCCAGGGCCGGGTCGTCATCGATCGCGAGCAGCGGTCCGTGGAGATGGTGCTGCAGGAGGCGGTTCGCCACACGGCCGACGAGGAGGGCAGGTACGAAGTCGTCCATTTCGATCGGCTGCTCCTCAGCCTGAACCCGGAGACCGTCTTTCCCCGGCAGGGGCCGCCGCTCGGCGCGCGCGAGATGTCGATCCCGCAGCTGCAGGCGCGGGCCGCCGAGCTCGAGGGGCAGGGAATCTACCCGCACACGGAGCTCTTCGAGATTCAGAAGAAGTTCTCGATTCCGTTCGCCTGCCTGGTCTTCGGCCTCATCGGCCTGGCGCTCGGCGTCAGCAACCGGCGCGACGGCAAGCTGGCGAGCTTCGTCATCGGCCTGGGGGTCATCTTCATCTACTACGTCGTGCTGTGGCTCGGGCAGTCGCTCGTGCGCGGCCACCTCATCCCGCCGTGGCTCGCGGCCTGGGGGCCGAACATCGTGCTGGGCGTGCTGGGCCTGCTGCTCTTCCGCTGGCGCGATCGCGGGTTCGACCGGCCGCTGCGGGTGCCGGCGCTGCCCACGTTCCGCGCGGCCGGAATCCCCCCGCTGCGGCTGCCGATGCTGGGCATCCTCGACCGCTACGTCGCGACGACCTACGCGCGCGTCGCGCTGCTGTCGGCGCTGGCCATGGCCGGCATCTTCTACATCGCGGCGTTTCTGGATCTGTCGGACAAGGTCTTCCGCGGCCAGGCGACGTGGGGCATGCTCGGGGCGTATTTCTGGTATGCCACGCCGCAGTGGATCTACTACATCCTGCCGCTCGCCGTGCTGCTCGGCGCGCTCGTGACGGTGGGCCTGCTCACGAAGAACAGCGAGCTCGTGGTGATGAAGGCGTGCGGCATCAGCCTGTACCGGGTGGCGGTGCCGATGGTCGCCGGCGCGCTCGTCGCCGGCGGCATCCTGTTCCTGCTCGAGGAGAGCGTGCTCGGGCCCGCGAACCGCCGCGCCGAGGCGCTCCGGCACGTCATCCGCGGGGGGTCGCCGCAGACCTTTGACGTGCTGCACCGGCAGTGGGTCACGGGCAGCCAGGGCGAGATCTACCACTTCGACTACTACGACCCGCGTGCGAGACAGCTCATGGGGCTGTCGGTCTACGAGTTCGGCGAGCGGATGCAGGCGCTCAGCCGGCGCGTCTACGCGGAGCGCGCGACGTACGCGGGGACCGGACCGGAGGACCGGAACGATCGCTGGAGGGCCGAGCGCGGCTGGACGCGCGAGCTCGAGGCCAACGGCGAAACGCGGACCTTCGCCCCGTTCGCGGCCTCGGAGGTCGCGCTGGAGCCGGCGTCGTATTTCGGAACCGAGCCGCCGGACGAGCGCTTCATGAGCTACTCGCAGCTCCGCGACTACACGGCGCGGCTCCAGGCGACCGGCTTCGACGTGCGCGCGCAGCTCGTGGCGCTCGAGCGCAAGATCTCCTTCCCGTTCGTGACGATCGTGATGACGCTGCTCGCCGTCCCCTTCGCCGTGACCACCGGCCGCCGCGGCGCGATGTACGGCATCGGCGTCGGCATCGTCCTCGCGATCGGTTACTGGGTGGCGATCAGCGTCTTTGCCGCGCTCGGCACCGGCGGCCTCGTGACGCCCGCGATCGCCGCGTGGGCGCCGAACCTCCTCTTCGGCGCCGGCGCGGGGTACCTCCTGCTAACCGTCCGCACGTAGCTTGCCGTATACTCGCCTCGTCCGTGTCCGGCGACGTGACGTCGTCCCCCGGCGTCATCGCCCGCGGCGTTCGCCGTGGGGCGTGTCTCGTACGCGGCGTCCGGCGTGAGTCGTCTTGTCGAAGGTGGCGTCCGGCTTCAGCCGGACCAGGAGGTCTTTCATGCGCCGCATCTGCTCGGCCGCGCTGGTCGCCCTGCTCGTGTCCCCGCTGCTCGTCCAGCCGGCGGCGCAGACGCGCCAGGCGCCCTACTTCCCTCCTCCTCAGCAATGGGAGCGCCGCGCGCCCGCGGAGGTCGGCGTGGATCCGGCGCTGCTCGACGCGGCGGTGCAGTTCGCGATGGCGAACGAGACGCCGCGCCCGCGGGATCAGCGCATCGACCAGGCAACGACGTTCGGCGCGCGCGAGCCGTACGACACGCCGGTCGGGCCGATGACGGTGCGGGGCGCGGTCAGCGGCCTCGTCATTCGCAGCGGGTATCTGGTGGCGGAGTTCGGCGAGCCCGCGCGCGTCGACATGACCCACAGCGTCACGAAGACGTTCCTGTCGACGGTCGCCGGCCTGGCCTGGCAGCGCGGCCTCATCCGCGACGTCAACGACCGTGCGCGGCCCTACATGCCCCACGGCGTCGATCTCTTCGACGCGCCGCACAATCAGCCGATTACCTGGGATCACCTGCTGCGGCAGACGAGCGACTGGCAGGGCACGATGTGGGGCAAGCCCGACTGGGCCGACCGGCCCGAGGGGGATCCGCTCGAGTGGCCCAACCGCAAGCTGTACGAACCGGGGACGCGCTACAAGTACAACGATGCGCGGGTGAACGCGTTCGCGCTGGCGCTGCTCCACGTCTGGCGCCGCCCATTGCCCGACGTCCTCCGCGAGCAGATCATGGAACCGATAGGCGCGTCCTCGACCTGGCGGTGGCACGGCTACGAGAACTCGTGGGTCGAGATCGACGGCCAGCGCATGCAATCGGTCTCCGGCGGCGGGCACTGGGGCGGCGGGATGTTCATCAACGCCTATGACATGGCGCGCTTCGGCTACCTGTTTCTCCGGAACGGCCAGTGGAAGGATCGTCAGCTCGTCTCCGAGCCATGGATCGCGCAGGCGCGCACGCCCGGGAAGGCGAACGATCAGTACGGCTACATGAACTGGTCGCTGAACACCGGCCGCAAATCGATGCCCGCGACGCCCGAGTCGGCCGTCCGGTTCACCGGCAACGGCCCGAATCAGGTCTACATCGACTGGGACAACGACCTCGTCGTCGTCATCCGCTGGCTCCGCGACGAGCAGCTCAACGAGTTCTACGGGAAGGTGCTGGCGGCGCTGCGGGTGCGGCCGACCGCGTAAGGCGTTCGGATCGTTCGGGCGTTCGGATCGTTCGGATCGTTCACGTTCGGATCGTTCACGTTCGGGTCGTTCACGTTCGGGTCGTTCGTGGCGTCCGGCTTCAGCCGGACCGGGGGTGAACCGCCGTCACGGCACTGGCACCCGACGCCGCGGCTCCTCGAACCAGTTGACGCCCACGTTCGGCTGCACGGCTGCAGCCGCCTGCTCGTTCTGTTCGACCATCAAGAAGCGCTGACCGTCGGGACACGTGAACGATCCGAACGTGAACGATCCGAACGCCCGAACGATCCGAACGGTTGTTATCTTGCGTACCTCACATCGTCAATCCAGACCCTGCCGCTGCCGCCGAGCGGCGTGTTGATCGTGTCGATGACGAACATGACCGAGTCGACGTCGGCCAGGGATGGGAGCGCCCGCGGCGTCTCGCCCGCCGGGCGCATGTCGTCGAAGTAGACCGCGATCTCGCGCGGCACGGTGTCGAGGTACACGGATCGCTGCCAGCGGTACCCGTCCTGCCCCGCCGGCTCGCGCACCTGCACCGACAGGCGCATCGGGCGGTCGGCGCGGGCGGTGAACAGCAGCCGGTCGGCCCGTGCGAGGTTGGGCCCGGCAGAGACCGTCAGGGCGGCAAATGGACTCGACGAGGCGGCGCCGCCGATCGCGTAGCGCAGGGCCAGCTCCGTGCCGTGCGCGCCGCGCACGACATCGAGGGCGGCCTCCGAGCCGGCGCTCGTCGCGATCGTCCAGCCCTCCGCCGGTCCGTTCGTGTAGCGCGGCATCACGCTCGAAGGGGCTCGCCGTGCCGGCCCCGACGGGCGCGGGGCCGGGCTCCGGCCGACGTAAATCGGGTTGGAGACGATCCACGGCACGGCCGGATCGCCCGGCGCGCCGGGTCGCGACACTTCCACGCGATACACCCCGGCGCCATCGGCGGCGTACTCGAGGCTCGCGCCCGCGCCGGTGGCGACCATCGCGCCGTCCCTGAACAGATCGATGCGGGCATCGACCGGGCCCTCGACGTCGGCGCGCAGCGCCGCGCCGACGGGCACGCCCGTCTCTCCGGGTCCGACTCGCCCCGTGGCGGTGGCGGCCGTGAACGCGAGCGCTCCGTCGCCGATCGCGTCGATGCGCGAGTAGACCCGGCCGGCGCGGATGGCGCCGAGCACCGCGCGGGCGTCGGCGGCCGGGTCGCCGGCGAGCGCCGCCTCGGGAATCACGGTCGAGAAGAGCCGAAACATCCGCTCGTAGCCCGGCATCGGCAGCGAGACCAGGCTCTCGTACGGTCCACCCTGCGGGCCGATGCGGGCGTGGGCATCGCTGCCAACGATGGCGACCACCCGGCGCTCGCGGGCGGCCGCATCCCACCGCTGCAGCGTTGCGGCGGGCCGGTCGAGCAGCGACGCCAGCGTTTCGACCGGGCGCGCCGGATACGTGAGGAAGGCGCGCGCCAGCGTCCAGCCGGATTCATCGCGCCATTCGGTGTCCCCGTTGAGCCACTCGAGGCCGTCGATCGGAACGTCCCAGTCGCGCCAGTCGAGATCGGGCTTCGTCGAGACCGGATGCGCGGCAATCGAGAAGCCGCCGAGGCGCGCCACGTCCTCGACGACGTCCCGCGCCTCGCCGGCGAGCGGGTACGGCGCCTGCGGCAGTCCGATCGCCACGACGTGGCCGTCGTGCGTGCTGATCTCGACGGCGTCGATCGAGAGCACCCCGTCGCGGTACTGCGGCGGGTCGGGTTCACGGGTGCCGTCGCCGTGATCCGTGAAGACGATGAAGTCGAGCCCGGCGCGGGCGGCGGCGGCAGCGACCTCTTCCGGCGTTCCCGTCCCGTCGGACCGGCTGGTATGGACGTGAATGGCGCCCCGGAGTTCGCGGCGCTCCGCGGCGGCCGCGGTCTCCAGCGCCGGCATCGGGGCCGGGAGCGCGAAGAACCACGCCGCACCCAGGCCGGCGACGAGCAGAAGGAGGATGACGCGGGTCATGCCCGTGGATGAAACCGGTCGTAGACCGTCCGCATCCGCCGCTCGAGGACGTGCGTGTAGATCTGGGTGGTCGACAGGTCGGCGTGGCCCAGCATCATCTGGATCGCCCGCAGGTCGGCGCCGCGCTCGAGCAGATGCGTGGCGAAGGAATGCCGGAGGATGTGCGGGCTGATCGACGTCTTCAGGCCGCCCCGGCGGGCGTA
>Ga0194120_10011807_pt1 | contig 10384 bp, 8 predicted proteins | sample TA2MahCa65mmetaG_FD_148642 | JGI IMG/M metagenome (GOLD analysis project Ga0194120, IMG submission 148642) | Freshwater microbial communities from Lake Tanganyika, Tanzania - TA2015019 Mahale Deep Cast 65m | ecosystem: Environmental > Aquatic > Freshwater > Lake | place: Tanzania: Lake... | reverse complement strand
GACGATCCGGACGGCCTCGTTGCAGCCTTGCGGGGGGAAGGAGTGCTCGCCGCCCGCCAGTACATCACCCTCACGCGGCATCCCGCATATGCCGGGGTTGCCGCTGGGCCGTTCCCTGCATCCGACTGGTGGAGCGACAAGGCCGTGTACCTGCCCTTCGGCATGGCGCTCGAGCAGGCTGATGCCGAGCGCATCGCCGACGCAGTCCGCGCGGCGCATATTCCGCTCATCGCGTGCCCATCTGTGATGGCGGGCTGACCGTGCGCGTTCTGGTCACCGGTGGCGCAGGGTACGTCGGCTCAGGCCTCGTCACGCATCTGGCCGCGATGGGCCATGCGGTTACGGTGCTCGATCCCTTGCCCGTGGGCGGCGAGATGCTCCTGCCTGCGCTGGCCACCGGCCATGTGACCTTGGTGCGCGGAGTCACGACCGATGATGCGACCGTTCGCCGGGTGATGCCGGGACACGACGCCGTGATCCACCTCGCCGCGCTCGTCGGCGAGGCCGCGTGCGCAGTCGACCCCGGACTAACGCGGGAAGTGAATGTCCACGCGACCGGTCGCGTGGCGCAGGCTGCCCTCGATGCCGGCATCAACCGGTTCATCTTCGCCAGCACCTGTAGCAACTACGGGGTCTCGGACCCCGGCGTTCTCGCTGATGAGGACAACCCGCTGCACCCCTTGGGTCTGTATGCCGAGACCAAGGTGGAAGCCGAGGCCCTCGTGCGGGACTCCCACCCCGACGCCATCATCCTTCGCTTCGGGACGGTCTGTGGCCCATCGCCGCGAATGCGCTTTGACCTGCTTGTGAGCGAGTTGGCTCGCGACGCCGTGGCCGGTCGGGAAATCCTGATCTACGCGCCTGATGCTTGGCGACCCTACGTTGCTGTTCGCGATCTCGTGCGTGCCGTGGAAGTGTCAATGAGCCACGCAGACGAGGTCGTGGCAGGGGCGACGTTCAATGTGATCGGGGAAAACATGACCAAGCGGGGTCTCAGAGAGGTTGTCCTCTCGCGCTTCCCGGATGCATGCGTGTCGTACGTGGACAAGGCCCCTGACCTGCGCGACTATCGCGTTTCAGGGGACCGCTTCGAGAGGGCCACGGGTTTCCGTCCGGCTGCTGGCGTCGCCGACGCGTTTGACGAGACGGCTCAGCTCCTTCAAGCAGGCGTGTGGCGCAACGCGGAGTCTCGGCGGTTGACAGCGATCGTTCCCAACGAGATCGGGGAGTAGCAATGGACCTTGCTGTGGTTGGCTTGGGGAAGGTGGGCTTGGTGCTCTCCGTGGCCTTGGCAAGCGCGGGACACAAGGTGATCGGAATCGACGTCGATGCTGCGCGGGTCACGGCCATCCGGGAGCGAAGCATCAAGACGGCGGAGCCGGGGATCGCACAGGGCTTGCGCGCTCTTTCGGAAAATGATCTCAATGCCACCACTGACGCAGGCGTGGTGGCCGATGTCGACGCCGTGTTCATCATCGTTCCCACACCCAGCGCTCCCGATGGTGGTTTTGAACTCGACTTCGTGCTGTCGGCGATCGCCCTCATTGGATCTGGGCTCCGGGCAAACCCACGCGGCCCGGTCGTGTCGCTCGTGAGCACGGTGATGCCCGGCGCAAGTGACGCCGTCATCATCCCGGCACTTGAGCAGGCAGCCGGTCGGAGGCTGGGCGATCGCCTTGGCTACGGGTACAATCCGGCGTTCATCGCGCTGGGCGATGTCCTGAAGGGGTTCGTTTCCCCGGATCTAGTCCTGATCGGCGAAGCCGACGAGCGCTCGGGTGATGTCCTCGCTCGCATTCATGCAACGATGGTCCCGGTGCACACGCCCGTCGTGCGCATGCGGCCGGTAGAGGCTGAGATCGCGAAACTGGCCTCGAACGCACATGAGACCATGCGAGTGGCCTTCGTGAACATGCTGCTTGCGGCTTGCGAGAGCACCCCGGATTCCGACGTCGACGTCATCACGGATGCCCTTACGTTTCGGCACGGCCATCGCCTCTTCCGGGGGGCAGTTCCCTACGGCGGCCCCTGTTGGCCGCGTGACAATTTCGCCCTCTCGTCGTACCTCGAAAGCGTCGGCGCCCCTGGTGGACTGCCTGCGGCCGTTCATCAGGCCAACGATGACCACGGGGGCTACCTCGTCAACCGCATTCGCACACTCATTCCCCCGGATGCCACCCGCGTCGTCGTGGCAGGCTTGGCATACAAACCGGGAACAGAGGTGCTTGACGAGGCGTTCGGCCTGTGGCTCGCGCGAGAACTTGCCACCGATGACGGGCTTCGTGTCACGGGCTGGGATCCCATGGCGGCTGAAGGTGCGCGCTTGGTCTTGCCGGAGGCCGTGCGGACGACGAGCGAACTTGCTGAATGCGCCCGCGAGGCCGACGTGGTGATCGTGGCGCAGCCCGTGCCCGAGCTCCTAGCGTTCGACTGGAGTCTCGCCAGGCCAGGCATCGTTGTCATTGACTGCTGGCGACGCCTACATCCTGTCCACGACGCAATTCGACACGGCTACCGAGCACTGGGATCGACTCGGTATCCCGGCAGGGCGACACCAGACGGCATCGGTTTCGCCGTTACCTCGCGTCGTCCCATCTGATCAAGATGCGCGGGGCGTCCATCAGCACGGTCATCATCGGCCGCAACGATGACTATGAGCCGGACTGGAGTCAGCGCCTGCAAGAGGTGATCGCCTACAACCGCGAAAGCGCTGGCCGCAGAGGGATTGACCTGCGATTCGTATTCGTCGAATGGAACCCCCCCCATGATCGGCCGCTCCTGGGACCGGTGCTTACGGATGCGAATGCCGACACGTGCGCAGTGGTGGTAGATCCTGCGATCCACGCGTCCCTGTCCGTATCCGATGACATGCCAATTGTGCTCAGCATGGCCGTCAACGCGGGCATACGAGCCGCTGATGGTGACTTCGTCCTCGTCACGGGTGGTGACGTGTTCTTCGGGACCGACGTGCCCGATCGGATCGCAACTCATGGGCTGGAGCCCGGGGTGCTCTACCGAGCTGAACGCGTCAACATACGGCCGGACCTCCCGTGGGGCTCATTGACCGCCTCCTCGATCGAGGATCCGGAGCGCGTGGAATCGGTTGACACATGCACCGAGCCGCCGTACGACGCCCCGCCGTTCACGAATGCGTCAGGCGATTTCCTCATGGCTGATCGCGCATCGATGCTCGCCCTCAGGGGTTTCGACGAGCGGGTTCATCACGGGCGCCTCCATCTCGACAGTCGCTTCGCTCTCAACGCGATGCATATCTGTACCCGCGCTGAGCTGCTGGGTCGAATCTTCCATATCAGCCACGCCCGGTCCTGGGTGAATCACGCCATGCCGACGTATGCCGGCACCCGCATCAATCCTCATCGCGAAGTCCCGTACCTGAACGGTGATGACTGGGGTCTGGGTGCGATGCGCTGGTCACCGAGTGGGTCAGGTGGCAGGGTGTGGAACGTCAGCTTCGGGACTGGCGGCCTGCCCGATGTCCCGGATAGCTTGCGGTCGCACGTTGAACGGAGCCGCAAGCAACTCGAAGATGCCTGCGCTCGCAGGCAGCCTCCGCAACCCGGGCCAGACGACACGGTGACGGCAACCGCGATCGACGTTGACGCGTTCGAAGTTCTTCCCCACTGGCAAGGTGCCGCTCGTCAAGCCACGGAGAGCGGCTTACGCATCGTCACACCGAGCGCCGCGTGGGCGTACTCGGCGATCGCCGAGGTGCGGGGGCCAGAAGGCAAATCGCTCTGGGCCTGGTGCGCAGTCGAGGTCGTCGTTGAGCAGGGCCGCGCTGCGATAGGGATCTTGCTGGACGACCAGTTGGTCGATGAGCAGTATGTTGAGCCACGAGACGGACAGTGCAAAGTCTTCCTGCGTCTCCCAGCACGTCGGCCCGCCTACGTATTGATTCGGAATGGCGAGGCCGAGGCCGCCAGTCAGCTGATCGTCTCGCAGCTCCAAGTGGTCGTGCGCGGGCAATCACGGCACTAATCAGCTGTGTCCGCACCGCCTTCGGCGATACCGCCGGGGTTCTGTGCCTTACGCGTCTTCTTGAACCGATCCGATGCCAGCTGCTCGACGCACGAGATCCGCGTGGGGACCTTGTGAGGGTCCAACAGTGGCTTCAGATGTGCTCGAAGTGCCGACCGCAGGGCGGGCGCATCAAGGGTTGGGGCAGTCGTCGGGTTGAGGACGACCTCTGCGGCCACCGTCTGCCCGGTGAGCGGGTGGGGTGACCCGTAGGCCACGCAATCGTCGACAAACGCCGCAGTCAGGATGGCTGACTCGACTTCCTGAGGGAAGACCTTGAGCCCGCCGACATTGATCACTTCTGATTCCCGACCGAGAATCCGGTAGAGATCGCCGTCCACCTCGACCCGGTCCATCGTGCGAAACCATCCGTCATCGGTGTACGGCGACGGGGCATTCAGGTAGCCCAGCATTGCGGAGTCGCTCTTGATCTCCAGGAGACCATCAACGACTCGCAGTCGGAACCCGTCGCCGCCGAGTCGGAGCCATGTTGATTCGTTTGAAGCCGACTGCGTGGAAAGAATTCCCACCTCCGACAAACCGTACGTCTGCTTCATCTTGACGTTCGGGAGCTGAGCCGAGATCCGGGTGAGTAGTCCTTGGGGCATAACCTCCGTCCCATAGGTGACGACAGCGAGGCTTGACAGGTCGTAGCGATCGAGCGCACCGCTTGCGAGCAGCATCGCGAGAAAAGAGGGCGTGGTTGGCAGCACGGTGGCTCGGTGGTGCGCGATTGCTGACGCAACAGCGTCAGGTGAGCGCTCACCTGGGATCACCAGAGTGGCGCCGCCGCGCAGGACCCGGAGGAGGGTATTGATCCCGCCGATGTGATCGAAAAGCAGAAAAGCGACGATCACGCCATCGAGGGGCCGATGGGGCATGTTGGCGAGGAGGCGCCCGAAGTCATGAACGGCGCCTTTCGGTTCCCCTGTGCTTCCGCTTGAGAATAGGACGAGCCCCGGCGAGGCCCTCTTTCGGAGGGTGTCGTAGAGGGGGTGAGCCCCGGCGCCCTTGAGTGGTCTGGCGGGCCCCTTGCCTTCGACCATGAACGTCGCGTCGCTGACGTGACAGATCTCACCAAGCTGAGTAGCTGCGGCCGTGCTGACCGGGATAGCGATGTTTCCCAGCGCGGCTACGGCGAGAAGAGTGGCCACGTCCGACGTCGAGAACTCACCCTGAACGACGACGACGGATCCGGGCTCAAGGTTGGCCCCTAGTGCCTTCATGCGCTCGCGTGCTCTCGCTACCAGATCGACGTAACTTAGAGGTGTCTCCTCAACGTAAAGCGCCGTAGCCCGACGCATCTCCATAGCTAGCAGGAGTTCATGGAACTCGTTCACGGGCCACCGAGGGATATCACTTGCCCGGTTACCAGCGATGACGTTGGGGCAATCAGGAAGCGGACCACATTGACGACATCCTCCGCCGTACCCATTCGACGAATCGCCTGGCGGCCTACGAGTTGCTCGACAGATCGCTCTGGGACCCCGCTAAGGAGAGCCGTGGGGATGGGCGGCGGTGCGATGGCATTGACCGTGATGCCAAAATCACCAACCTCTCGTGCCACCGTCCGAGTCAGCGCCTCTATTGCCGCCTTAGAGGCCACGTAAGCGGCCTCCCCCTCCAGGTCGTAGCGGACGGCAACGGTGCTGATGTTGACGATCCTTCCATTTCGAGCGCGGATCATCCCGGGCAGTACTGCCTGCATCAAGTTGGCTGTGCCCCCGTAGTTCACATCCATGATTCGCTGCCGCGTCGCTCCCGGAGTGGTGACGAAGTGGTTCATCGACGCGATCCCGGCGGCATTCACGCAGATCGCAACCGGGCCTCGATCACGAACCGCAGCGCGCGTGAGCGCACGGACCTCGTCGGCGTCCCGGACGTCGCAACTGGCGAAGTTGATCCCAGAAGGAGCATCAGGCGGCAGCGTTCGGGCAAGGCCGACAACCGCGTACCCGTCGTCTCGGAGCGCCTGGGCGAACGCGAGACCCAGCCCGCGGCTTGCCCCCGACACGATGGCGAGGGGTCGCTGGGATGCGTCAGTCGCGGCTGACCTCCTCGATCATGAAGTCGGCCAGCGTTCCGACGGTGGCAAGCGGTGATCGTCGGGCTGACCAAAACGCATCCGAGGTAAGGGTGACCGTGGTGCCAAGGCGTTCCTCCATGCGCTCCTCGATCTCCACGATGGCGGCCACGAGGGTGAGGGAAGAAAGCCCGCCATCTCCCAAGATGGGGGCATCGGCGCCCAAGGCCCCGTCCCAGCCTGCGTCGAGGTCGTCCGCGACGCCGGACAACGCTTCAGTGATGACCGCGACGACCTCGTCGCGAGACAAACGGTCCAAAACAAACCCCTTGCTGCCTGTCTCGAAGTGACGCCAACTCTAGCCTGCGGTCCGCGAGCGGCGGCATCCGGGATTGTCCTGATCCTTCTCTATTCTACTGGACGCCAAGCGCGTCGAGTGATCGAGGCATGTGTGCGCATCATCTCGAAAAACGTTCGCATTCGTGTGCCGGAGAACTTTGACATCGGCAACGACTCGGTGATTGACGATTGGTGCTATTTCTCGACCCGCATTCGCGTCGGCGAGTATTGCCACATTGCTCCTAACTGCACAATCGCAGGTGGCCGAGAGTTTCTGTTCTCCCTTGGTGACCATTCGGGTATCGCGGCGGGCACACGCATCTACTGCAGCGTCAATGATTTCTCCCGCGATCTGATCGGGCTCATCCCACCCGAGGCCGGCGCGGGTGTGATTGCCGGTGATGTGACTTTTGCTTGCTACACGGGGGTGGGTGCCAACAGCGTGATCATGCCCGACCAAGACGTGCCAGAGGGGGTAGCGATCGGCGCTCAATCGTTCGTTCCACCCGCCTTTAGGTTTGAGCCCTGGACTGTCTACTGGGGGGCGCCCATACGTCCGATCGGTAGGCGTGACCGCGACCGCGTCTTGGCGCAGGTAGAACTGATTCGTAGTGCCCGCGGCAGGGAGGCTGGTCAGTGAGGACGGCGTAGCTGCACGCCCGCGGCTTCGCGTGCCTCGTGACGTGACTACCCCTTGTGTATTTGCGCCGCTCTCTTCATGGACCGCTTGCATGACGAGGTGCATCGACCGAAGGCCGCGGAGTTCTGGGCCTTAGGCGTTGAGCCAAGAGGGCCAGCGGCTTCGGGTCTGACTCGGTGTTCGAAGTACTCCGATTCCGCGCACTTCGATCACCTCGCCCGAGGGCGCTGGGGGGTCATTGGGCTCGAGGAGCAGCGAGACCCCACCGCCTTCATCCGGTGGCGGAAGGTCCAGGACCTGATCAGATGGCTGGACTGACGAGATGTCATGCAGTTCAGTCTCCAATCGCTCGCCCCCGCTGGCGATCAGTCGGATTCCTTGCTCCACTCGATCGGGGTGTCTGAGGACCTCGAGAAGTACCTTGTCTCCCCCCATCGTGTTGGCAAGCCTGATCCAACTTCCTGTTGCCACAGCCCATGCCCCATAGGGATTGGTCTTGGTCCACACGCCGCGAAGCATGCTCTCCGCTTCGCTCCCCGGGGACATCGGCAGAATTCGTGGCCCGGCAGCGCACATCGCATCCTGCTCGCGAGCGAGGCGGAGCCCACCCACGCGTAGCCAAGGATCAACCCCGCTGGTTAGGAATGGCTGGTAGGGGCTTCCGTCAGCGGTGCGGACTTGGAATGAGAGGCGGTGTTTATGTCCGATCTCGCCCGGAAGCCGCTCATGCAGGTGGAGAATCTGGGGGATAGGGTTCAGGGTTTCGCGGAACAAAGGACGGTCGTCGAGGTCGACCTCGAGCACCAGTGGATCGATGGGTCCGGTGCTAGTTGTCCAGCATGCAAGCTCCAGGATCACCAGCGTGCCGGCGCCGAAGGCGCTCTCGGTGCGGAAGTCGATCGCAGCGCGATCAGAACGCATCAGCATGCCGTGGTCATCAGCCACGCCCCAGCCACCATCGGCCCCGTCGAAGGTCCACGGTGTGGTGAAGGCCATGCAAGCGCCACGCGCGTCGGCCCGAGCGAGGGTGGCACGTGACCGGTCCCTGACGGCGAACGCGATACGTCCCCGATGGCACCCGTTATTCGCGTTGAGGCACTCGGCTGCTTGGAGGCGGGAATGGAAGGTCCCGTACAGAGTGTTGAAGTGCGCGTCCACCCAGTCGGCCCAGATTCCGCTGGACCCGTTGATGATGAGCACCCGAGGTTGCGGCATGCGGTGCCTCAGTGCATCGTGCGCCCGTTCCGCACGGAGCAGCAACTCCTCACTCTCGGCGTGACCAAGCTGGGCATTGGGATGCGATACATCAATCCCGAGATCAAGCACCACGACGTCCGCGTTGGCCGCCGCCTCATCATCGCGCGCGAGGTGTCCGGGGCAGCCCAGCAACGAAGCGGCCTCCCCGAGCATCGTCGCGGTCGATTCGTTGATGCCCACGTATCCAATGCCCGGGAGCGGCCTCTCTGCAAGCAGGGGATCGAGAAGGAACGGCAGCACATGCCGGGCGTCGTACCCCAGGGCCGTGAGCTGCTCGCGCGTGTCGGATGGGATCAGCGGTCCTTCTTGCCCGGGTGCGCGGGCCGATGCCGCCCGCAGGCGGCTGGCAAGGTCGGGCCTGCTCAGCGACAGCTCTGGAATGAGGGCATCCGGCAAGCCCCAGCTTGCCGCCTGCGCCGGCAGTTCTGAGTGGGTGACCTCGTAAACGAACCTCCCCAAGTCGTTGCCGGTGGGCTGCGTGGCCACGAGGCGGGTCAGCGTGCGGTTGTGGTTCGTGTGATAACCCGCGATCTCCGGATAGAGCGTGCCGATATGGCGGATCCGGTTGTGGACCCGCTTCCACAGGTTCGAGTCGACATGCCAGCCGTGGATCATGTCCTCGTCGAACCCATGGATCTCCTCGATGAGCGATCGTCTGAGCAACTGGAAGTCACCTGGGGCGTCGTAGATGATCCAGTCGTGCCCGAACGTCACCTCATCGAGGCCAATTCGCTCGCCCCAGTCGCGCAGAAGGCTGATGATCTGCATGGGGTCGTCTCGAGGAACTGCTTCCCAGAGCCACTCGGGGATTTCGAAGCGCGGTAGGCAGTACGCGTCCCCGTCTAGCCCTGAGACGAGGTCGGTCAGGGACTTGTCAGCGCGTGGCACAAAGACCATGTCGGTGTTGGTCGACAGGATCCAATTACCGCGGCGCGCCCGTCGGATGGCGACGTTTCGGGCAAGCGGCTCGCTGATCGGCAAATTGGACCTGTCCCCGAGCAATTCGCTGTGCAAATCAGCGCTGACTCGGAAGATTCGCAGGAGATCAAGGACCCGGTTGCTGAGAGTGTCCTCGATCGCTTCGGGAAGCGTTGGGAGGCCAAACGGCGTGTTGTAGTCGACGAAGATGATCTCGTCACTCGAACCGGTGAGGACTTCAGCGATCGCATTCAGGGAGAGGGCCACGCGCCGATGCGAGTTGTAGCCGTGCTGATCATTCCTCCCGTATAGGACAACTGAGATCATGAATACAGCCTACGTGTGACTGTCCCTGACGTGTCCTCCACGGCGTCCGCGTCGGCCACTACCCGACGCCCCGCTTCCGGCAACGGCCGAGAAAGGGCTCTGCCCAGGGCGTCCCCGGGCATCGCGATCAACCGCGCCGCAATGAACTCGACTCACTCGGTGACGTTCATCTAGTCGACATCGCTGCAGTGGGGCAATCACTCGCGCTGGCGATTCGTCCGGCTGAATCACTCTGCCTCGATGCGAAGGAAGCCTCGCCGCCCGGTGCCCGTCTAGCCCGCCCCTCCAGCCGATAGCCGAACGGCCGGCCAGGGCGGGTGCCATGCTGCGGGCTCCCAGAGCCGCGCGTATCGAGGGGTGAGAGACCGTCAACTCGACCAGCTGGCACGGTTACTCGATGGGTCGCGACTGGTTCGGCTATCTATCGCTCCTCTCGGTGCAGCCGCTAGGTCTCACTCGAGCGCTTGCGTCATCGGGCGTGGATGCAAATACGCACGGGCGCTTCACGGGTTGTCTTGGGTTGCACAGGTGCTGGCGCGGTGGGGAAGCGACCCGAGGAGTGGTGTGTCCGTGCCCTTGGGGCACGTTTTCAAGACGCCAGCCGACGAAAGCTTGAAGGGCCAGCCCCGGTGGCGTCCGGTCTTGATTTGGGGCTGCCCGTTGTTCCAGCCGATGACAACGATCTGGTCGTCCCTGAAGCGGGTATTTGACACCCCTACGTTCGCATACGGGATCGTCGCGCCCGAGGGGTTGACGACAACAGTTGTATCAGGTGCCCATACGCCTGACTGATCGCGATAAGAGCCTACGACGCTGCCGCTTGGGTAGGCCAACTGAAGGCC
>Ga0194120_10011804_pt1 | contig 10386 bp, 6 predicted proteins | sample TA2MahCa65mmetaG_FD_148642 | JGI IMG/M metagenome (GOLD analysis project Ga0194120, IMG submission 148642) | Freshwater microbial communities from Lake Tanganyika, Tanzania - TA2015019 Mahale Deep Cast 65m | ecosystem: Environmental > Aquatic > Freshwater > Lake | place: Tanzania: Lake... | reverse complement strand
GGCCGGCGACAGCGACCCCCCGGACGACACCGTCGACACCGGCGAGCCCCCGCCGCTCGACAGCGACGGCGACGGCTGGCCCGACGAGGAGGACTGCGTCCCCGACGACGCGACCGTGTACCCCGGCGCCGCCGAGGTGTGGTACGACGGCGTCGACCAGGACTGCCTCGGCGACAGCGACTACGACCAGGACCACGACGGTTTCCTCGCGGCGGAGATCGGCGGTGACGACTGCGACGACACGCGCGCCGACGTGTACCCCGGGGCCCCGGAGGCCTGGTACGACGGGGTAGACGGCGACTGCGCGGGCGACGACGACTTCGACCAGGACGGCGATGGCGACCCGGTGCCCAGCGGACTCGGCGACGACTGTGACGACGAGGACCCCACCGTCTCGAGCCTCGCCGAGGAAACGCTCGACGACGGGATCGACGGCGACTGCAACGGCGACCCGGACGCCTTCCGCTTCTCGCTGCTCGACATGTCGAGCGCCTCGGGCTTGCAGGGGCCTCGGATCGCCGCCGACTCGGCCTACGTGATGATCGCCTTCATGGCGGACAGTTACGAGGAGTCCGGGACGATCTACGCCTCGGCAGGACTCGCCCACTACCTCTCCGCCGACGAGCCCTCCGCCGGGTCGGTGGGCCTGTCCACCTACTACTGGGGCAGCGACTACGAGATCCAGGGCGGCATGGACTTCTGGGCCGACGACGACTACCAGGCCTGGGCGTACGGCATCCAGTACGGCAGCACCCGCTACCTGCTGGTCGACGTTTACCAGGCCTCCACCGGCTTCTTCCGGGGCACCGGCTGGAGTTACCCCACGAGCAAGCCCTTCGCCGACGTGGAGCTCACCGCCGGCGGCGACGGGTCGCTGCACGTGGTGGGCTGCGACGAACAACTCGGCTTCCTCACCTGGATGCACGCCACCCCCACCGGATTCCTCGGCAACACCGACGTGTCGGGCGACGACGCCACCGGCGCCGACAGCACCGCCTGCGTGCTCGACCTCGCCAGCGAGGAGATCCTCGCCGGGCAGCCGGGCAACAACCGGACGCTGGTGTACAAGTACTTCGACGAGGCGGGCCTGGTTTACGACGGGGCCGACCCGGGCTGGACCGCCTACGACATCGAGACCGAGGCGAGCGTCGGCCAGAGCGCCCTCGCCGTGGCCGAGGGGAGCAGCGGCGTGCTCGCGCAGGTAGACGGCACCGCCCAGCGCCTGTCGGGCGGTGGCGCCACCGAGGTCGACATCACCGTGGGCGCCACCGGCTCCGCCTACGTGGTGTACACCGACGGCAGCGGCGAGCCCTGGCTGGCGTGGGGCACGCCCGGCGCGATGAACGAGATCCAGCTCGACACCGATCTCGCCGCCGTCGACGACGTCGACCTCTACCTCACGCCCTCGATGAAGGTGGTGGTGGCAGCGCGGGCCGGGAACCGGGCGGTGGTCGGGGTGGTGGGGCTGTAGGCGGGACGCTCCTACCCCCCGTCTCCTCCCCCCTCGTCGCTCGCGTCCGGTACCGCGGCGTCGCCGCCGGCGTCCTGCCCGGTCCAGGTGCGCCACACCATGTAGGAGAGCTTGTCCTCCTGCCACTGCACGCGGCTCCTGGTCCGGGCGGCGATCGCGCTGGCCTCGGCCGGATCAACCCACGGGGCGCACCAGAAGTGGATGCCGTGGCGCAGGTCGCTCACCCCCTGGATCACCTCGCAGCCGTCGTGCCGCTTCCGCGGCCCGAAGTTCGCCCGCGGCTCCACCCACCAGGTGCACTCCGGGCAACGCTGCATGAGCCGCAGCGCGGCGCGTTCCCAGTGGTTGCCGGCGATCTCGCGCTGCACCCGCCACCACCCGTCGAACACCATCATGCCCACGAGCAGGAGCAGGACCGCCACCACGCCCCGGGCGCCCACCCGGGCGGCGAGGCGCTCGATGCGACCGGACGGCTCGGCCTCGCACCGCGCCACCTCCCACAGCCGGGCGAAGCCCACCGCGCCGACCGGCGCGAACAACATCACCGGCACCACCATCATCCGCGACATCGACCGCTCGAGCGCGATCATCCACGCGCAGGTGATGGCCACCTGCACCCCGAGCCACACCCACAAGAGGCGCTTCCACCGCACCGCCACCAGCGGCGCGCCCACCGCCGTGCCCACGATCCACCAGAAGGCCCCGCTGTCCCAGGTGCGCTCGATGTTGTAGCCGGTGTCGCGCAGGAAGATCGCCGGCGAGAAGCGCGTGAACATGCCTTCCCAGTCGCGAATGTCGACCGGCGAGGCCTTGTAGCCCTCCCAGTGCAGTCCGTACTTGCCGCCCAGCCACGCGGCGATGCCCCAGAGCGACAAGAGCGCGCGCGGGTCGCGCCGCCACAGGATCCACACCGCCACGAAAGGCCAGCCCTCGTAGCGGACGAGCCCGGTGAGCCCCATCAGCAGGTCGGCGACGAACCAGCGCTCGTAGGTGGCCAGCAGCAGGGCACCGGTGGCCACGGCGAGGAACACGCCCTCCTGGTAGGGGGCGATCGTCCAGCACACGTGCGGCCCGTAGAGCGCGAAGGGCACGAAGGCCCAGGCCGCCTTCCAGCCGCCCAGGCGTCCCGCGAGGGCGGTGGCCAGCGCGATGCCGAGCGCGCCCACGCCGGCCAGCACCGTCCGCGACTCCGCCAGCGTCAGGCCGATCCGGTCGCAGGCGTAGAGCACCGCCTGGAAGGCCGGCAACCAGCTCTGCACCAGCACGTGCTCGCGACCGGCCCAGCGCTGCAGGCCGTCGAAGGCGTAGTTGCCCGGGTAGGCGTACACGAGGAAGGCGCGCCAGGCGAAGGCGAGCACCAGGGCGTAGAGCACCGCGGCACGAACGGACTTGAGGCGCTCGACCACGCGCTAGTCCTCCCCGCCTTCGCCGCCGGTGCTCGGGTCGTCGGCCGGCATCTCGGGCGGCGCGGCACCGCCCCCCGGCAGGTGGCGCTCCATCACGTACTCGCGCTTGCCGCCGTCCCACCGGATGGTGCCGGAACAATGCGAGTACAGGCGCATCGCCTCCTCGGGATCCACCCAGGGCGCGCAGTAGAACTCGTCGCCGTGGCGCATGTCGGTGATGCCCTGGATCACCTCGCAGCCGTCGTGGCGCTCCCGCGTGCCCATCTTGCGGCGCGGCAGCACCCACCAGGTGCAGCCGGGACAGTCTTCCATCAGCGCCACGGCGCCCCGCTCCTTCATCACCCGCCCGCTCTCCACCTTGGCGCGGCGCCCGCCGTCGCTCACGTGTACCGCCAGGGTGACCGCGAGGCCCACCGGCACCAGCGCCCGGGGAACCTTCGTTTCCAGATAGGCGACCGCCGTGGCGCCGAGCACCAGCACCAGGCCCGTGGGGATGACCAGCATCCGCGAGGTGCTCACCTCCAGCCCCGCCAGCCACGCCAGCGTGGCGGCGACTTGCGACAGGTAGATCAGAGCGAGGAGGCCCGGCCCGCGCAGGCCGCGGCTCACCCACAGGCCAAGCCCACCCAGGAGCGTCCAGGTCAACGAACCGGACATCGCCACCCGGTAGAGCAGGTTGCCGAGGTCGTGCCGGTAGGCCTTCCAGTCGAAGCGCTCGCCGAGGCCCTCCCAGTCGGCAAAGTTCACCGGGCTCGCGTGGTAGCCCTCCAGCCCCGCGCCGCGGATGGCGAGCCAGGTGCCCACGCCCCAGAGCGCCACCGCCGCGCCCAGCTGCCGTCGCCACGCGATGTAGAGCAGGATGCAGGGCCAGCCCTCGTAGCGCACGAGGCCGAGGCACCCCATCACCAGGTCGGCCGCGCGCAGGTGGCCCTTGAGCGCCAGCGCCAGTCCCGAGAACAACACCAGGAGGAAGGTAGACTCCTGGTAGAAGACCGTCCCCCAGCTGCCCCAGGGGCCGAACACGCCGGCCACCACCATCGCCCACCCCGCCACCGCCGCGCCGTGCTCGCCCCAGCGCTGTCGAGCGAAGTGCTGCGCCAGGACGCCGCCCATCACCGCCGCCAGCGCCGCGACCGTCGACATCACGATGCGCCCCGCGTGGATGCCGCCGCCGAGCTTCGCCACCGCCCAGATGATGACCTGAGTGGCCGGCAGCCAGTCTTGCACGAGGATGTGCTCGCGACCGGCCCAGCGCTGGTAGCCGTCGAAGGAGTAGGCGGTGGGCCACTGGTAGAGGATGAACAGGCGCCACGCCATCGCGACGACGAAGGTGACCAGGAGCGGCACGCGGGGGCTCACGGCGCGGCCAGCATCTCGGGGAGCGAGGTGGTGTCGTAGTCGCCGGAGCGGAAGCGCGCGGAGGCGAGGATCTTCTGGTGGATGCCGATGCTCGTGGGCACCCCCTCCACCACCATCTGCGCCAGCGCCGCCTCCATGCGCGCGATCGCCTCGGCCCGCGTGCGGGCGTGGACGATCACCTTCGCCACCATCGAGTCGTACTGCGGCGGGATCTTGTCGCCCTCGTGGAGGTAGGTGTCGACCCGGATCCCCTCTCCCTCGGGCAACACCAGTCGCGACACCAGCCCGGGGACGGGCCGGAACTGGTCGTCTTCCGCGTTGATGCGACACTCGATGGCGTGCCCGGCAAAGCGCGGCGAGATGGACAGCGGCTCGTTGGCGGCGGAGCGCAGCATCAGCTCCACGAGGTCGAGCCCGGTGACCATCTCGGTGACCGGGTGCTCCACCTGCAGGCGGGTGTTCATCTCCATGAAGTAGAGCGCGCCGGAGCGGTCGCGCAGCATCTCGACGGTGCCGGCGCCGAAGTACCCCGCCTTGCGACAGGCCTCGGCGACCATCTGGCCCATCGCCTCGCGATCGGCGGGCGAGAGCGCCGGCGACGGGCTCTCCTCGAGGAGCTTCTGGTGACGGCGTTGCACCGAGCACTCGCGCTCGCCGAGGTGCACCACGTGGCCGTGACGGTCGCCGAGCACCTGGAACTCCACGTGTCGCCCGCCCTCGATGAGCTTCTCGAGGTAGAGCGCCCCGTCGTTGAAGGCGCTGGCGGCCTCGGCGGTGGCTTCCTGGAACGCCGCGGCCATCTCGCCCGCGCTCGCGACGCGGCGCATGCCGCGCCCCCCGCCGCCGGATCGTGCCTTCAGCAACACCGGGTAGCCGAACTGGTCGGCGAGGCGGCACGCTGCCTCGGCGCTGTCGACCGGCCCGTCGGAGCCCGGGATCAACGGCAACCCCAGCGCCTTCATCGTGGCCTTGGCCACCGCCTTGTCGCCCATGCGGCGGATGCTGTCGGGCGAGGGGCCCACGAAGCGCAGCCGCGCCGCCTCGCAGCGCGTGGCGAACTCGGTGTTCTCCGACAGGAAGCCCCAGCCGGGGAAGACGGCGGCGCAGCGATGCGCCCGCGCCGCGTCGATGATCGCGGTGGCGTCGAGGTAAGCACGAGGGCCGCCGATGCGCGCCACCTCGACCCCTGGGGTGAGCAAGCACTGGGCGCTGGCGTCGGGGTCGGCCACTGCCACCACCGGGGTGATGCCCATGCGCAGGCAGGTGCGCACGGCGCGCACCGCCACCTCGCCGCGGTTGGCGATGAAGACTCGGCGAAACACCCGCTAGCCCCCGAGTTCGCGCGTGATCAGGGTGCGCGCGAGCGTGGCGTCGATGTCGGACTTGTGGGTCTTCATCAACACCCCCATCACCTTGCCGAACTCCCGGGCGTTGGTGGCCCCGCTGGCGGCGATCGCCTCGCGCACCCAGCCGAGCGTGGTGGCCTCGTCGGCCAGCTGGGGCAGGAAGCCGTCGACCACGGCCAGCTCGGCGCGCTCGGCGGCGGCGAGCTCGGCGCGACCGGCCTGCTCGTAGCTCTGGATGCTCTCCTCGCGCTGCTTCTTGAGGCGGCGCAGCGCGTCGAGGCAGCGATCGTCGGTGACCTCGCCCTTGCCCTCCTTGGCGAGCTCGATGAACGCGGCGCGGATCATCCGCAGGGCCGTGGTGCGACCGGCGTCTTTGGCCAGCATCGCCTTCTTCAGCTCGTCGGAAACACGGTCGACCAGGGCAGACATCGGGGGGCCTCGCGGGGGAGGGGCGGTCTAACCGCCGGGGCTGCCCCACGCGATCCGTTCGAACAACGCCCGCAGTCTACCCCGCCCCATCCCCCTCGGCCTTGCCCCCGAGCAAGACCCGCCCGGTCAACCCGAGCAGGGCCAGGGCCAGCACCCCCACCGCGCCGAGCATCACCCCCTTCTGCATCCCCTTCAACTGCGGGCCGCCCACCTCGGTTTCCTCGCCGAGCGTCGCCACGGCGAGCCGCTGCCGGAACACGTCACCGGAGAGCAGCGCGAGGTCGTAGTCCGCCCGGTACACGCTCGGCGCGCCGTAGATCAGCCGCGAGCCTCTGGGCACGCGAGCCCGGAGCTCCCACTCGGGGTAGCTGACACTCACCTCGGTGACGGGCAGGGGCGGGTTGTCGCCGTTGTCGATCTCGATGAGCAGCTCGCGCCCGAGCACCGCGTCGATGCTGATGGCGAGGTTGACCCCCTGGCGATCGCCCTGCCAGTCCACGAAGCGGACAGGCTCGGTGATCGTCCCCCGGTCGCGCAGCACGCGCACCGTCCGGCGGAAGGTGTCGCCGGTGGTGGCGAGCCGGACGGTGGCCACCGGGGCCAGGTCGGCCCCGAGGGTCACCCGGATGCGCGAGGTCCGGCCGCTCTCCTCGCGAACAAAGGGCGCCGTGTCCCAGGCCGTCTCGCGCCCGGTGCGGCGTAAGAGCGACGGCACCTGCCGCCCCTCGCTGTCGACCACCCGCAGGTCGCCGAGGTCGTCGCGCGCGTGGGCGAGCACCGAGCGATCGAGCGGGATGCGCACCCAGCCCTCGCCCTCGATCGGGCGAGCCCAGTGCCATTTCACCAGCGGCAGCGGCGCCGCCACCTCGGCCACGCCCTCGCGTTCGGCCTTCTGCTGGTAGTCGGGGTTGGGCACCACCGGGGACGTGGCCTCGGTCCAGCCGCCCGCCTCGCGGATGAGCTCCACCTTCGCCTGCGCGAGGTCGTCGGCCTCGGGGTGGCGCTCGCCGCCCCCATAGAGCTGGAAGGGGCCCGCGCCCACGTCGCGGGCCAGCAGGTGCGCGCCGATCGAACAGGCGGTGAAGCTCGTGACGGGGAGCACGCGGCCGTCTTCGGTGGCGATGTCGACCACCAGCGCGTCGGCGCCGAGATCGATGCCCTCGATGAGCGTCCGGTCGATGCGCGCGCCGCCGATCTGGACGCGCCGGATGGTGGCGCCGTGGCCATAGTTGTCGGCATTGTCGCTCGGCACGGCGATGGTGACCGATCGCTCGAAGAGGTCGCCGTCTGCATGCACGTCGAGGGACATCACCCGCCGGGGGCCGCCCAGGTCGAGCGCGTAGCGCGCCGCGCCGTTCTCGCGCAGCGCGGGGTTGCCCGCGGGGATCTCCACGCAATGGGGCGGCACCCAGTCCGGGGGCTTGGACTGTCCCCGGGCGCTGTAGAGCTGGAGGTTGTCCCCCTGCTTGTTGCGGGCGCGCACCAACCAGGGGCCGTGGCCGGGGAGGGTGTCCACCTCGTCGAGGTCAACCAGCTCGCCGCCGACGAGTCCCCGGACCACCCAGCTCGGTCCCACGTCGTCGACGTGCACCTCGTAGGGCCCCTCGCCGGAGAACGAGAGGCGCAGGGCCTCGACGAGACGCTCGCTGGCGCCCACCTGCCAGCTCCCGAAGCCGATGGGGACGACGTCGAGGCGCTCCTCGTCGCGGGAGAGTGGCTCGGTGAGCGCCACGGTGAACGGCAACTCCTCGCCGGCCGCGTTGACGAGGCGCAGCGTCTGTCCCAGCAGGGCAGGGTCGGCGCCCACCATGTCCGGTGGCAGGGCCACGCGCACCACCCCCGAGGGGGCGAGTTCCAGCGGCATCACCTGGGGCGCGTCGAGGGGGCCAGCGAGGGCGAGGCTCAGCAACAGCATCACTCGGTCTCCGTCTTCTTGGGTTCGTTGCGCGCGAGGTAGGCGAACGCCACGGCGGCGGCGATGAGCGTGACCGCCATGCCGGCGTAGGCCCCCACCCGCGCGAAGCCGCTCAGGCTCCACGTGTCGAACAGGAACACCTTGGCGGCGCCGAGCACCGCGAAGCCGAGGCCCGCGAGGCGCGTGGCGCGCGACTGCTTGCCGATGCCGAGGACGATGAGCAACAGGCCGTAGCCACCCCAGGCGATGGAGCGGGTCATCTCCACGCCGATCAGCTCGCTGCGGAAGCTCAGCTGGTTGTCGTGGGCGAAGGCGTGGGCGATCTCGAGGTTCAAGAGCGCGAAGCCGGTGAGCACCGCGAGAGTACGCAGGCCGCGCGACATCCAGGGATTCTCGTAGAAGCGGGCCGCCACCAGGAGCGCCACCGTGGGAATGCCCCAGGTGTAGAGCGTCCAGTTGAGCAGGATCGGCCCCTCCCCTCGCCCGTACTCCAGCGCGAAGGGGTTGAGCAAGAGGCGCACGCCCACCGCCGCGGCGAGCGCCGCCCCGGCGGCGACGAACAGCGGGTGTTTCACCCGGCGACTCACCCAGCCGAGCAGCGCCACCTCGATGGCCCAGCCCACGGTGATCCACTGCCGGTCGAGCTGGACCGGGATGGCGACAGCCACCGAGAGGAGCGTGATGGCCACGAGCATCGCCAGCTCCTTGTCCAGGAGCTCCGCTTTCGCGCGCCGCACCAGCACCACCGCGCCCACCAGCGTGTGACATCCGAGCAAGAGCGGCAAGAGCCCCAGCGCCTCGGGACCGAGCACCTGCTCCCAGGTTTCCATCAGCGGCAGGAAATAGACCACCGGCGCGAGCGCCACGCCGAGCACCCCCCAGAAGTCGCCGCGGCGAGGCAGGAGCAGGGGCCCGAAGCCGGCCACGAGGTACACGGGCAGGGCCGCGCCGATGATGGCGGCCGACTCGCCCGCGAGCAGGCGGTCGTGGAGCGACGGGTACAAGAGCGCCGCGAGCAGCACCGTCGCGGCCGGCAACACCGGTCGCGCGCCGCGGGCGTAGCCACCGACCATGGCGCCCACGAGCATGCCGAGGGTGACCACCGGCAACCAGTCGGCGGGGACGGGATGGAGGGCGTTGGCGAGCACCAGCGCGACGGCGCCCGCGACGAACGGGGCCAGCCCGGCGAGGAGGCCGCCGCTGAGCAGCGCGACGAGGCTCACCACGGGGACGACGACGCTCACCACGTCCCAGCGTCCCTCGCCCGCGAGCGACCAGGAGAGGGCGTGCGCCAGGACGCCGACCCCGAGGGCGAGGCCGGCGCCCACCTGCGCCGCCGTCCACCGGCGCAGGAGCAAGGGCAAGGCGCCGGCGCCGAGGATCAGGTAGGCGGCACCATACCAGGCGGTGGCCCCCAGGTCCCAGGGCAGGGGCATCGCGCTCACCGGGTCGACACGGAGGATGTCGGTGGGGGTGCCCATGGCGAGGAGCCCGGCCGTGTACAGGCCCACGCCCACGGCCGCGCCGATGCCGGCGATGATCGGCGGCGAGCTTCGCACCAGCGACAGCCACGCGCCGGCAAACACGGCAGCGGCGACGAGGCCGACGACCACCTGGTCGGGCGCCCGGAACTGCGCGGCCCAGCCGAGGTAGAGCACGCCGGTGACGACGCCGGCGATCGCCACGAGCTCGGGCCACTGGCGACGGCGCGCCAGCCAGAGCAAGCCCGCGTCGAGCAGGAACAGGTAGCTGAAGAAGGCGACCGCCTTGTTCTCGCCGGTAGACAGGAGGATCGGGGTGGAGAACCCCCCCGCGAGCGCGAGGTAGGCGACGAAACGACTGTCGCGACGGTAGGCGGCCAGCATCGCCACCGCCGTGAGCGCGACCATCGCCACGAAGGTGACCGGCTGCGAGAGCAGGCCCCAGCGGGCGTGGCCCGAGTAGAGCGTGGCGTAGAGGATCGCGGTGCCCGCGCCGGTGAGCGCCGCGCCGGGGACGGTGTACTTGCGCCAGCGGAGTAGTTCCGCGACGAGCCACGATCCGGTACCGAGGAGCACGCCCGCCGCGAAGCGCGCGGTGGGACCGAACCAGCCGGCGCGAATGGCCTCGCGCAGGCCGAACATCGCGGCGATCACCAGGAGCAGGCCACCCACGGCGGCGAAGGCCCACACGGCGTGACGCTCGATGAGGGTGCCGAGGTCGATCGCCGGGGCGGGCGACGGGGAGCCCCCTCCCCGGCCCTCCCCCGCGGGCGGGGGAGGGTGAGAGGCTCTCCCCAGGCTCCCCTCCCCCGCGGGCGGGGGAGGGGGAGAGGCTCTCCCCAGGCTCCCCTCCCCCGCGGGCGGGGGAGGGTGAGAGACTCTCCCCAGGCTCCCCTCCCCCGCGGGCGGGGGAGGGTGAGAGGCTCTCCCCAGGCTCCCCTCCCCCGCGGGCGGGGGAGGGGGAGAGGCTCTCCCCAGG
>Ga0194120_10011795_pt1 | contig 10393 bp, 12 predicted proteins | sample TA2MahCa65mmetaG_FD_148642 | JGI IMG/M metagenome (GOLD analysis project Ga0194120, IMG submission 148642) | Freshwater microbial communities from Lake Tanganyika, Tanzania - TA2015019 Mahale Deep Cast 65m | ecosystem: Environmental > Aquatic > Freshwater > Lake | place: Tanzania: Lake... | reverse complement strand
GGAATCGACGGTGGCGCCGACGCAGCCGGCGAGCGCGAGCGCCAGCCCGGCGACGAGCGCGCGGATCATCCGGCCGCCAGCGCGAGCAGCTCGGCCTCGTCGATCGTCTTGACGCCGAGCCGTCGCGCGTCGTCGGCCTTGCTCCCCGCCGCCTCGCCGACCACCACGTAGTCCGTCTTCTTCGACACCGCGCTCGTGAAGAGGCCGCCGTGGCGCTCGATGAGCGCCCGGGCGGCGTCGCGGCTCAGGGAGGGCAGCGTGCCGGTGACGACGAAGCGCTTGCCCGCGAGCGTCTGCGGCGCGGGCGCCGCGCGCTCCTGCGTGGTGACCACGCCCGCCTCGCGCAGCCGGCGGATCAGCGCGCGGTTGTCGTCCTCGGCGAAGAACGTGCGCACCGCGCGGGCGATCTCCGGGCCGATCCCGTGGATCCGCGCGAGCGAGTCCTCGTCCGCGTCCGCGATCGCCTCGAGATCGCCGAAGTGCTCGGCGAGGAGCTGGGCCACGCGCTCGCCCACCATCCGGATGCCGAGCGCGTTCAGCAGCCGCGCGAGCCCCCGCGTGCGCGAGCCCGCGATCGCGCCGGCCACGTTCTGCGCCGACTTCTCCGCCATCCGCTCGAGGTCCGCGAGCTGGTCGACCGTGAGCGTGTAGAGGTCGGCGAAGTCGCGCACGAGCCCGCGGTCGACGAGCTGCTCCACGAGGCTCTCGCCGAGGTGCTCGATGTCCATCGCGCGCCGCGAGCCGAAGTGCTGCAGGCGGCCCTTGAGCTGCGCGGGGCACGCGGCGTTGGTGCAGCGCCAGTACGCCTCGCCTTCGGGGCGCGTGGCGATGCCCTCGCACGCGGGACACCGGTCGGGGAACGCGTAGGGGACGGCGCGGGCGGGCCGCTTCGTGTCGATGACCTTCACGACGTACGGGATCACGTCGCCCGCGCGCTCGATCAGCACCGTGTCGCCGACCCGCACGTCCTTGCGGCGCACCTCGTCCTCGTTGTGGAGGCTCACGTTGCGGATGGTGACGCCCGCGAGCTCCACGGGCTCGAGCGCGGCGACGGGCGTCAACGTGCCGGTCTTGCCGACGTTCACCTCGATCGCCCGCACCACGGTCGTGGCCTGGCGCGCGGCGAACTTGAACGCGATGGCCCAGCGCGGATGGTGCGCGGTGGCGCCGAGACGCCGCTGCTGCTCGAGGCTGTCGACCTTGACCACGACGCCGTCGGCGTCGTAGCCGAGCGCGTCGCGGTCGGCCTCGAGGCGCGCGCAGTAGGCGATGACCGCGTCGATGTCCGCGCACCGCTCGGCGCGCGGGTTGGTCCTGAGACCGGACGCGCGGAGCGCCTCCAGCGTGTCCGAGTACGTCGTGAAGCCGAGCGTGTCCGCGAGGCTCACGTGGTACAGGAAGGCGTCCAGCGGGCGGCGCGCGGTGACGGCGGGGTCTTTCTGGCGCACGGCGCCGGCCGCGGCGTTCCGCGGGTTGGCGAACGCGCTCTCGCCCGTGCCTTCGAGCTCGCGGTTGAGACGCTCGAAGTCCTTGCGCGGCATGAAGACCTCGCCCCGCACCTCGACGCGCTCGACCGCCGCGAGCGGGCCGCGCAGCCGCACCGGGAGGCTCTTGATGGTCTTCAGGTTCGGCGTGATCTCCTCGCCGACGCGTCCGTCGCCCCGCGTGGCGCCGCGCACGAGGCGCCCGCGCTCGTAGAGGAGCGCCACCCCGAGGCCGTCGATCTTCGGCTCGCAGACGTACCCGACGCTCGCGATCGGCAGCGCGCGCGCGAGCCGCGCGGCGAACTCGCGCAGCTGGTCCGGCGTGGTGGTGTTGTCGAGCGACAGCATCGCGACCTGGTGCTCGACGGGCTTGAACAGATCGGTCGCCGTCCCCGCCACGCGCTGCGTCGGGCTGTCCGGCGTGACGAGCTCGGGGAAGGCCGCCTCGAGCGCCTCCAGCTCGCGCATGAGCCGGTCGTACGCGTCGTCGGTGACCTCCGGGCGTGCCTCGACGTAATACAGGTAGTCGTGGTGATGGATCTGCTCGCGCAGCTCGGTGAGCCGCTGCGCCGCCCCGGCGCGCTCCATAGCGCCGAGGATAGCACCGGGGCGTCCGCTCACCGGCCGGAGGGCGCGCACCCCTCTGTTATAGTCCGGGGGGATGGCGCGCGCATCCACGCCGAAGTCCACCCCCAAGGCGCAGAGCGCCGGCGGCGCCAGCGCCTCCGTGCAGGACTACCTCGCCGCGATCTACGACCTCGCGGGCAGCGGCCAGCCCGTGATCGGCGCCCGGCTCGCCAAGCACATGGGGCTCAGCGCCCCCGCCGTCACCGAAGCCATCCAGCGCATGGTGCGCGGCAACTACGTGAAGGTCGGGCGCGGCAAGGAGCTCACGCTGACCACCCGCGGCCTCGAGGTGGCGGAGGTCATGGCGCGCCGCCACCGGCTGCTCGAGCGCTGGCTCACGGACACCCTCGGCTTCAACTGGACCGACGCGCACGAAGAGGCGCATCGGCTCGAGCACGCGATCTCGCCGCGCGTCGAGCTGAAGCTCGCCGAGATGCTCGGCATGCCGAGCACGTGCCCGCACGGCAACCCGATTCCCGGCATGGCGTCGCCGCCGCCGGTGGAGCCCTTTCCGCTCGCGCAGGCGGAGGAAGGGATGACGGTGGTGGTGGAGCGCATCACCGAGGAAGCCGAAGCCGACAAGAACCTGCTCCAGCATCTCTGGAAGAACGACGTGCGACCGGGGCGCCGTCTCCGGATCACCGAGGTCGCGCCGTGGGCGGGGACCATCACGGCGTCGGCGGATGGCCAGACGATCGCGCTCGGCCTGCCCGCCGCCGCCAAGATCTGGGTCTACCGCCCGGCGCCGGGAGGTGCGGCGTGAAAGGCTTCGTCATCGCGCTGGTGGTGGTGGGAATCTTCGCGGGCATCTATCAGGTCGGGATGGCGGCGTACGGCTGGCTCGAGGTGCGCGGCGCCGTGGACGACGTGGCCGGCACGGAGATCCCGAAGATGGCGGAGCACGGGCAGCCGAGCAGCTTCGGCGGCGGCAACGAGCGCGTCGGCAAGATCCGCGCGGACATCATCAAGCGCGCGCACGAAGCCGGCGTGCCGGTCCGGGGCGAGGACGTCAGCGTGAGCGCGGTCAACAACGCGCTCGATGTGCGCGTGAGCTGGGACGCCCCCCTCGTGGTCTACCAGGGCCGGCCGTACCTCGAGATCCCGCTGTCGGTCTCGAAGCAGTACTCGCTGGCGCGCTAGAGCGCGGGCGCGCTACTTCTTCGGCGCCCCGCCCGCTTTCGCGTCGGCGATCATCTTCGCGACGCGGTCGCGGTCCTCGCCCGCGGGCACGACCGCGACGAACTTCTCCCAGGAGGCGATCGCGCCCTTGGTGTCGCGCTTGAGGTCGTAGAGCACCTGGCCGCGGTAGAAGAGCGCGGGGGCGTAGTTCGGATCGGCGGCCAGGGCCTTGTCGAAGAGCTGGAGCCCGTGGTCGACGAGCTCGCCCTGTCGCGGGCCCTCGGCGCTCATCACGAGCAGCAGGCCGAGATGCGTGAGCGCGTCGACGTTCTGCGGATCGCGCTTGAGGATCGCCTGGTAGGCCGCCGAGGCTTCCTGCGGGCGGCCCGCGAAGAGGCTCTGGCGGGCCGCCTGGAGCATGCCCTGGAGCATCTCCGGCGTGAGCGCGCGGCCCCCCCCGGCCGGGGGCGGCATGCCGGGCGGCGTGGCGGCCCCCGCCGGCGCGCCCATGTCCGCGAGCGGGCGCGTGCCGGGCATCGGCTCGCCCGCCGTGGGATCGGGCTCGGTGTACCGCACGATGCCGACGCCCAGCGCGACACCGAAGACGAGCAGCGCGACGGCGCCGGCGCCGAGCGCGAGCGGGTGCCGCCATCCCGCCGACGCCGTGGTCGCGTCGACGGCGGCGCGCGCCGGGCGCGCGGGCCGGGCGGCGGGCTCGGGCTCGGTGCCGAGGACGTCCAGCTCGGAGAGCACCGCGGCCGTCTCCGCTTCGTAGCGTGCGCGGAGCTCGGCGTAGTCGTCGTCGGACACGTGGCCGGCCTCGTGCTCGAAGTCGAGCTCGCGCAGCGCGCGGAGCGCGGCGGCGCGGCGCTCGAGCAGCGGCTCGCGCGGATCGGGCGGCAACGGCAGCAGGACCGGCGCCCCGCGCCCGCGGAGCAGCGGCCAGGCGACGAAGATCGCGAGCGGCAGCGCGATCGCCGCGGCGGCGATGAAGACGCCGGTCACCGGTCGCCCTCCAGCTCGAGCTCGCGGCGGATGCGCTCGCGCATCGCGGGATCGACGGCGCCGGGCACCGTCGCGGCTCTCGTGCGCCGGGTGCGCGTCCACCGGCGGAGGACGATCGCGAAGAGCGCGAGGCCCACGGCGACCGCCACGTACGGCGCCAGCCACACCAGCCAGTTGAAGCCGCTCTTGCGCGGCTTGAGCAGGATCCACTCGCCGTACTTGTCGACGAAGTACTGCACGACCTGCTCCGGCGTGTCGCCCGCGGCGAGGCGCTCGCGGATGACCCCGCGCATCTGCTGCGCCATCTCGGACGGCGAGTCCCCGACCGAGAGGTTCTGACACACCACGCAGCGAAGCTGCGAGCCGATGTCGTAGAGCCGCGCGTCGTCGACGTTCGTCGCGGGGGGCTGCGCCGCGACGGGCGTGACCAACGCGACCGCCGCGACCGCCGCGACGAGCGCGAGGACGGCCAGGACGAGCCGCCACGCCCGGCGGCATCCGGGTTGCACCGCTGCGGCGCGATCGTTCCGCGGGAGGGTGGGGATGGACACACGCCGCTTCATCGAGGCGCTCGTGACCGGGGTCGCGCCCAATGCCCCCGTGGCCGGCGTCGAGGAGCACGACGCGCGCTGCCGGATCACGCGCTGCGCCGACGACGTGGTGGCCCCGTTGCCCAACGCGCGCGGGTAACTCATCCCCCCTCCGCGAGCAGGCGATCGACGTGCCGCCGGAACACGTCCTCGGTGACCGCGCCGACATGCTTGGCGCGGATGCGGCCCTTGGCGTCGATGAAGAACGTCTCGGGCACGCCGTACACGCCGTAGTCGACCGACACGCGCCCGGTGGGATCGAGCGCGTTCGGGAACGTGAGCGAGAACTGGTCGATGAACTTCTTCCCCGCCTCCGGCGTGTCCTGGATGTCGATCCCCATCACGACCACGCCGCGGTCCTTGTACGCGCGCCAGCCGCGCTCGAGGACGGGCGCTTCCTCGTAGCACGCGGGATAGCACCACGACGCCCAGAAGTTCAGCACGACGACCTTCCCGCGGTGCGCCGCGAGCGTCATGGGCTCCCCGGCGTAGCTCGTGAGCGCGAACGCTCCCGCGGGGCGGTCGACGAGCGGCGAGGGGATGTCGCGGTGGTTCACCGTGAACCCGAACGCGAGCAGCGCGAAGACCGGCAGCGCGGCCGCCGGGATCAGCCACTTCCAGCGGCGCGTCACGTCAGCTTCTTCCGGTCCGGGAGGATGGCGAGGATCGTGCCGAGCGTCAGGATGAAGCCGCCGATCCAGATCCACGAGACCAGCCGGTTGACCTGGACCTTCACGGTCGCCTGCGAGCCGTCGCGCGCGAAGTCGCCCAGGACCAGGTAGAGGTCGTTGATGATCCCGAGGTGATAGTCGACGTGCGCGATCGGCGACTGCTCCTGCGGATAGAACTTCTTGGCCGGCCGGAGCTCGCGCGCGGTCGTGCCGCCGTTGGTGACCTTGAACGTGCTCTCCACGAGGAAGTGGTTGCCCGCCTCGCGCGCCGCCAGCCCCTCGAACTGGAACGAATAGCCGGCGAGCTCGACCGCCTGCCCGCGCTGGAGCGTGGCCTCGCGCTGGACCGACCACGCCTGCGAGCCCGTGATGCCGACGGCGATCACGAGGATGCCGAGGTGGATCACGAAGCCGCCGTAGCGGCGGTTGTGACGGACGAGCAGCCCGCCCATCGCGGGGAGCACGCGCTCGCCCATCCGGAGGCGCGCGCGCGTGGCGCGCACGTAGTCGACGCCGATCGTCGCCGTCACGAACACGGTGGTCGCGAGCGAGAGGACGGCGAGCGTCGAGCGCACGCCGAGCGCGAAGATGATCGCCGCCGCGGCGAGCCCGATCACCACCGGCCACACGAAGTTGCGCCGCAGGTTCTCCACGGACGCGCGGCGCCACGCGATGAGCGGACCGACGCCCATCAGGAAGAGGAGGCTCAGGAAGAGCGGCACGTTCACCTGGTTGAAGAACGGCGCGCCCACGCTGACCTTCACGCCGGTCACGGCCTCCGAGAGCAGCGGGAACACGGTGCCGAAGAACACCGTGAAGGTCGCGGCCACCAGGAGCACGTTGTTCAGCAGGAACGCCGACTCGCGCGAGACGACCGAATCGAGCTCGCCTTCCGCCCCGAGCGCTTCCCACCGCCACGCGAGCAGCCACAGCGACGCGAGGACCACGAGCGCGAGGAACGCGAGGAAGAACACCCCGACGGAGCCCTGGCTGAAGGCGTGGACGGAGGCGATGACGCCCGAGCGCGTGAGGAACGTCCCGAAGAGCGTGAGCGAGAACGTCATGATGACGAGGCCGATGTTCCAGAGCTTCAGCATGCGCCGGCGCTCCTGGATCATCACGGAGTGCAGGAGCGCGGTGCCCGTGAGCCAGGGCATGAAGGCCGCGTTCTCGACGGGGTCCCACGCCCAGTAGCCGCCCCAGCCGAGCACGTGGTAGCTCCACCAGCCGCCGATGAGGAGGCCGAGCGAGAGGAAGTACCAGGCCACGATCGTCCACCGCCGGGTCAGCGTGATCCAGCGGTCGCCGACGCGCCCGGTGGCGAGCGCGGCGATGGCGAACGCGAAGGGCACCGTGAAGCCGGTGAACCCGAGGTAGAGCGCCACGGGATGCGTGATCATCCCGCTGTCTTCCAGCAAGGGGTTGAGGCCGCGGCCGTTGGCCGGCACCGGCGTCAGCCGCTCGAACGGCGGCGCGGGGATCGTCATCACCATCAGGAAGAACGTGAGCACGCCCAGCATGACCGCGAGCACCCACGGGTAGAACTCGCGGGCGTTGTGGCGGTGACGCACGATGATGATCAGCGTGTAGAGCGCGACCATCCACGCCCAGAGGACGAGCGACCCCTCGAGCGCGCCCCACAGCGCGGTGATCCGGTAGTAGTACGGCGTCGCGAGGTTGGTGTTCATCGCGACGTAGCGCACGGAGAAGTCGAACGTGAGGAACGCGTAGACGAGCAGGAGCATCGCGCACGTCAGGAGCGCGAACACGCCCATCGCCGCGTGCTGGGCGGACTCGAGCAGCGCGCGCCGGCCGGTGCGGCCGCCCACCGCCGCGGCGCCCGCGCCGTAGACGGCGAGCAGCAGCGCCACGATCACGGCGCCGTAGCCGAGCTCGGGGATCATTGCGAGGAGCGGAGCGACTTCATCAGCTCCTGGTAGCCCGGCGCGGCGGCGTCGTGCGGCGCCTGGTACTCCTCCGAGTGCTTCGCGAGGATCTGCGTCGCCTGGAAGTGCCCGTCCGGCGTCCAGCGGCCCTCGACGACGGCGCCGCGGCCCTCGCCGAAGAGGTCGGGCGGGGTGCCGTGGTGCCGCACGAGGACGCTGGCCTGTCCGTCGGAGACCTTGAACGACAGATCCAGCGTGGTGGGCTTCCAGCTCACGCTGCCCTTCTCGACCATGCCGCCGAGGCGGTACGCCTTGCCGGCCTTCGGCGCGGCGTTGAGCTCCGACGGCGTGACGAAGTACACGGCCGACTGCGTGACGCCGGCGTAGATCATGTACGCGAGGGCCAGCGCCAGCACCGCGATGCCGGCGACGAACTTGGGCTTGAGCGGCAGTGTCATCGCGCGCCGCTCCGGCGGCGGGCGCTGCGTAGCGTCGGTGTCTTCAGGTTCTTCTCCATGTGCACGAGGCGGCGCCAGTAGCCGCCCAGCGCGAGCGCCGCCACGATGTACGCGGCGGCGACGAAGCCCCAGTGATCAGCGGTCATGCGGCGGCCTCCTGCTCCGCGCGGAGCAGCGTGTAGCGTTTGGCGATGAAGTACGCGCCCAGGAGCAGCAAGGCCGCGAAGTTGACGAGCAGCGCGGCGCGGATCGACGCCGGGGCGGCGCTCGGCCCCGGCTTCATGAACGTCGGCGGCTGGTGGAGCGTCCGCCACCAGTACACCGAGAAGTGCACGAGCGGGACGTTCAGCGCACCCACGATGCCGACCACGGCGGCGAAGCGCGCGCCGCGCTCGGGATCGTCGGTCATGCGGCGCACGAGCAGATAGCCGATGAAGATCACGAAGACGACGGCGACGCTCGTGAGCCGCGCGTCCCAGGTCCACCAGGTGCCCCACGTCGGCTTGCCCCAGATGGCGCCGGTCGCGATGTTCACGCCGAGGAAGACCACGCCCACCTCGGCCGCGGCGTGCGCCGCGCGGTCCGCGCCGGGCTCCCGGCTCCACAGATACGCCACGGAGGCGCCGAGGACGACGAAGAACGCGAGGTAGGCCACCCACACCGCGGGCACGTGCACGTACATGATCCGCTGCACGTTCCCCTGGGTCAGCTCGCGCGGCGCGACGCCGAAGCTCATCACGAGCCCCGCCACGACCGCCACCAGCGCGACGATCCCGAGCCAGCGCGTCATCATCCCTCCAGCAGCACGTCGAACGTGAGCAGCCCGGCCACCACGTAGATGACGTCCGCCGCCACGAGGAGCTTCAGCCAGTGATCGACGCTGCCGAGCGGCTGGCCGGCGAGGAGCGCGTCGGTCGATTTCACGATCGCCAGCAGGACCGGGACCAGCACCGGCAGCAGCAGCACGGGAAACAGGAGCTCCCGCGCGCGCACGTGGGCGGTCATCGCGCCGAAGAGGGTGCCGACGGCGGCGATGCCGAGCGTGCCGAGCAGCAGGACCAGCAGCAGGCCCGGCATCGCGCGCGCGACGTCGACGTTCATGAAGAGCGTGAAGAGCGCGAGCACGATGACCTCCACGAGCCCCATGAGCAGCAGGTTGCCGAGGAGCTTGCCGACGTAGACCGCGCCCTTGTCGCCGGGCGTGAGGAGCAGCGCCTCCCAGCAGTCGTTGTCGCGCTCGAGCACGAAGCTGCGGCCGAGGCCGAGCAGGCCGGCGAGCAGCACGGCCAGCCACAGCAGGCCGGGCAGCACCCCGGTCAGACGGTCGCGGTCACCCCCCAGCGTGAACTCGAACACGAAGAGGAGCAGCACCGAGAAGAAGAGGACCGCGGTGACCGTCTCCTTGGAGCGCCGCTCGACGACCACGTCCTTCCACACGACCGCGAAGGTCCGGCGCGCGAAGCTCACGACGCCTCCTCGGTGTGGAGCGCGTAGAGCCGATGGATCTCGTCGGCGCCGAGCGCGCCGCGGGGCGCGTCGAGGATGATGCGGCCGTTCGCGAGGATCACGAGGCGCGTGGCCACGTCGAGCTCACGGCCGAGCGCGTGCGTCGCCATGAGGATGGCGCCGCCGCCGGCGGTGAAGCCCTCCAGGTAGTGCTCCACCCACTTGCGCGCGCGCTGATCGAGGCTCGAGAACGGCTCGTCCAGCAGGAGCACGCGCGGCTGCCCGAGGAGCAGCCGCGCCAGCGACAGGCGCCGCTTCATGCCCGCGGAGAACGTGCGGACCCGCGCCTCCGCGCAGTCGTCCAGCTCGACCTCCGCGAGGACCGCGCGCAGCGCGTCCGGATCGGGCCGGCGCCCGGCGAAGCGCGTCCAGAACGTGAGGTTCTCCAGCGCGGTGAGGTCGTCGTACAGGTGCGTGCCGTGCGCGAGGAGCCCGACCACGCCGCGCACCCGCTCCGCCTCGCGCGCGCAGTCGTGTCCCGCGATCGTCGCGGTGCCGCGCGCGGGCCGCGCGACCGTCGCCAGGATCTTCAGCAGCGTCGTCTTTCCCGCCCCGTTCGGCCCCAGGAGCCCCACGGCTTCGCCCGGGCGCACGACGAGGTCGACGCCGTCGAGCACGAGGGTGGTGCCGTAGGCTTTCCGGAGGCCCGAGACCTGGATGAGTGGATCGGAGGTCGTCAAGCCGATCAATTCTCCCGCACGCCCACGGAGCGGTCAAGGAACGCGGGCGTCCCCAGGACGCGCGAGACGACGAGCAGGACGGCCGCCATGTCGACGGCGGCGCCCACGCTCCACATCAGCAGTCCGCCCAACGCCTGGTCTTCGGCGGCGGTGAGGCCCCAGGCGGGGGCGCCGCCCGCGTAGCTCGCGTAGAGCGGCGCCGGCTGCACGGAGAGCAGCAGGCCGAGCGCGGCGCCCTGCAGCGCGCCGAGGACCAGATACGCCACCCGGACGCCCGGGTGCGGCGCCGGCGCGACGCGGGGCGCGGGGCCCAGCACCGGCCACCAGAAGAGCAGCGCGGCGCCGAAGAAGAGGCCGTGCTCGAGGT
>Ga0194120_10011794_pt1 | contig 10394 bp, 13 predicted proteins | sample TA2MahCa65mmetaG_FD_148642 | JGI IMG/M metagenome (GOLD analysis project Ga0194120, IMG submission 148642) | Freshwater microbial communities from Lake Tanganyika, Tanzania - TA2015019 Mahale Deep Cast 65m | ecosystem: Environmental > Aquatic > Freshwater > Lake | place: Tanzania: Lake... | reverse complement strand
TTTGGAAAAACGCCGAAAATCACGGAGAAAATCATGTAACCACTATTTCTTTTACCCTACTTTACTGAAAATCGGCACAAATTTTCTCACGAACTTCTTGTTTCAAAAACCTATCTTGGGTTTTGGGTTAATAGCAGGAGTAAAGGAACAAGTCAAGCACAAAATAAGTTGCAAAGCATTGATTTGTAGTAAGTTAGGTCGAACTCGACTTATGACTTAAAAATATTTTTTAACAAACGTTTTTTAACAAAGTAATGTTACGTTCAGACCAGCCTACTCGACTTTAACTATTGAATAACTGCCATCGGAATTAGTCTTAACTTTTCCTTTAATTATCTTAATAGCTTCTTTTAAGCCGTTCTCAAAATACACCCGCTTCTCCTCAAACGACATATTCTTGATGTCTTTATACACAGCGTCCTTCCACTCCCAGACCTCAGAAAGGGCTTTTGATACAGGAGCTATTTTCTCATTCGTTTTCATAAACCACCTCCATTGGATTTGTTAAAATCAGCGGATAGAAATATCCTTCCTTTTCATTTATTATTTTAACACCGCAAAAAGGAAATTGATAACAGAGGTATCAAGGTATATCTTCAGTTTTTTCATAACATGTATGTTCTGCTATAACAGTTTGGTTGGGTTTCGTACCTCAACCCAACAGATTATTGAATGCCATGAACAGTTGGTGTGGGGCTTCACTTACGTTCAGACCAACCTACCTGACTCGTAGGTATATTTTGACTAAATTATTCGTGATTTCCAGAGTTCTGGTTTAAATTTATGATACCTTAGATTAATAATATACCGCCCTTGCTTTTTGTCTTTTCGAAATACGCCTTATCAGCAGTAACCATGACCCCGCTTTCCCGTAAGGCAATTACATGATAGATAGTATCATAAAAAGTAACGCCTTTAAACTCTCTCATTAAGCTAAAGGCAGTAGTTGTGATTTCTTTTGTAATGTGATATTCCGGAAACTCATATTCAAGGAGGATGCCTAAAATTCTTTCTGCATCTCCTGTCCTTCTTCAATGCTTCAACGATTTCTCTGTTTGAAACCAGTGTGCCTTTGGACTTCAATACCATAAGTTTTTCAGTTGCTTTTTCCCGCTTTATCCTCAGAAGTTCCTTTCGTAACGCCTCGTTAATTACCTTGCTTTTCTGTCCATCCGGTACTAACTCATCCAGTATCTTACGAATATCCTCTTCAACAAAAAAATTTATTTTTTTCAAAGTACCTCTCATATTTATTACCTCCATTGTATGTATTATTAATACGTACAATTTGTATACATAATAGTCTGATTGTCAACATAAAATCTTGACAGGCGTATTGTTTACAGTATAATGTGGCCAGCGCTGAGAGTGGTGAGATTATTACGGCACTGTAAAGTTAGGAATTTTTCAAAAAACAAAACTGTTATCAATTATTTACATTTGACAGAGAGAAAAATTTTATGATAATAGAATAAGGAGAAAATAAATTATGAATGCCTGTTCTGTATGTCATGGGAAAACCACCCAGAAATGTATTACTTATACTCAATGGTATCGTGGAGAACTGGTTGCCGTGGAAAATGTCCCGGCATAGGTATGTGAAAATTGAGATGAAAAATATTTTTCCACCGAAACCGTTGATAAACTCCAAATCGCAATCGAACTGCACCGTTCATATAAAACCATTCAAGTGCCGGTATTTCAACTTTTGTAACTACGACATAATACAATTAAACCTTAAGAAATGTTTTAAATCGGGTTGGAAGTTAAAATTACAACTGTTGAGAAACGACTCGTTAAACGGATGTGCCTCTTCTAGATGGCACAATTTACTTCTACGTCTTGCCATCATCATACCAAATTCAAACTATTTGTCATTTCAAATTTTGACCCCTTTTTTCCACCGAGTTATTCTGCGCAACTGCTTTGACCGCTTCGCTAAGCAGAACAGTTGGATGCTTCACGTATCGCAGTAATGCAATTTGGAAATTCACAAGTGATCGAAGTGGTTCTGAGAATGTTGCGCCCAGTCGGTATACCGCCATGTGGTCGAGGTTTTCAAGCACTTTGAGTTGAGCAAGCGAGTTCTGCTCTCGGTGTGCTCCTACGTAGTTCCGAATGTCCTTCAGAAAGGTTGTATGCTCCTGCTTGAACTTATTAAATCCCGCGATGCTTGCGTTTAAGGCCTGCAACCACGAATCCGCGAGCTGCAGATCGCGGAGGGCTTCGCGGTAGTTCTTTCCGAACACAGTAGGAATGTCTTCAGCGCCCTCGTATAACAAGACAGCCATGCCGCGGGCAGCAAACTGTTGGTGATACTTTGAGTTTGCGTAGTAGAGGGCAGTGCTATAGGCACTTAAGTCCTGTTCAAGAAGAACGACAAAAAGGCCAGCGTTATAAATAACCGCGTAGTTCTTTAATCCGTGTGTTACCGCTTCTTCGCACTGCTTTTTTAGCGAAGAGACGATATCCGCCGTAATCCTCAACCTGTTCCGATTTTCCCAACGGTGTTTAATGCGTCCCGGGATTAACAACAGCCGCAAGAGTAGGTTCATAAAGCATGCTAACTTTATATTAGACTTCCCAACTATTACTTTATTTTACATCGTTTGTGAAAACTATTTTTCCACTCTATGACCCAAAAGCTAGCACGTATTATTTTGATTTTCAAGTATAATCAGGCATATTTTCCTTTTATAGCCTTCCCCTGTAAAAACTTCCCTTGCTTATCTGAAAAAGGGATTGGTATATTTTTCTACACCAACAGTAGTCATGGGCCCATGGGCGGGGAAGACCATGGTCTCGTCTGGCAAGGAAAAGATATGCTTACGGATATGGTTGATCTGGCATTTTGCATCTTTTAGCGAACCTGTGCCACCAACCGTTCCACAGAAAAGGGCGTCACCGGTAAACACACAGCCTGACACGTAATAAGAAATACCACACGGCGTATGCCCCGGCGTGGGAAGGGACTGAAATCGCAGATGCCCAACCTCAATAGTCTCTCCACCCCGCAGCGAGTGGCTGGCGGCGCTGACCTCCCCATCCCCTGCATAGCTCTGTACCTGATAGCGGCTGCTGAACTCAGCCAGTCCTTCGGTATGGTCCCAGTGGCCATGCGTAATGAAGAGATACCTCAGGATAATTTGCCGTTCTTTCATAAATGCTTCAATCTCTGAGTTAAAACCACCCGGATCAATAAATACCCCGATTCTGGTCATGGGGTCGGCCACCAAATAACCGTTAATCGGGAAGCTTCCTACGGTAAAGCGTTTCAATATCAGATTATCTAGCATGTTGCGATAACCGGCGTACCAGCGTGTATAACATACCTTTGAAGGAAATTATTTATATTGGCCAAGCGGCTACGACTACTCATACCGTATCATGTCCAGATTTGCGGCTTGTTTGATATCGGTATCAATCCACTGCGTATCTATAAGTCTGGCTTTATGAAATACAGATTCGTTGAGCGTACATTTCTCAAAAGAACAACGAATGAAGGTTGCCGCCCGAAAAATTGCTTTTTGCAAACGGCATCCCACGAACTTTGTTTCGAGAAAGACCGCAGAAGGGAAGCGGACAAAAAAATAATCTTCCTGCTCAAACCGGCAGTTTTGCCACAACGTGCCGCTAAAGGAAACTTCGCTAAGCCTGGATTCCATGAGTTTGCAGCCGGAAAAAGCAGAAAGACCAAACGAGCAGAGAGTCCCTTTTGTCGCCTCAAACGTGCACCCGGAAAAATGGCTCCCCGTAAGGAAAGAATTACTAACTTCCAACCCTGACCATGTGCAGTCCTGATAATACCCCTGATCACCCAGGACATGGTCAATGGAAAATTTCCGGAAACGTGTATCCTGCGCACGGAGATAGCGACAGCGGCCTTCCCGCATCGTGAAAGACTGAACCGTACTTCCGATAAAATGCCTGTGAGAGAAATCGGCCTGCGTCAGGCTCATCCCCGAAACGGTTTCCTGAAGAAATAATGTTCTATCCTGATTGGGGCTTGCTTCCATAATGCTACATAGCCAGTTATTATTTAAGAAGTTTTCTGCCATTCAAATATTTATGATAACGCACTTCCCCTACGCACTCCATTCCTACGGGACACTTTTCAATGCAGCTTTCAGGTAAATCACGCTCTATCATTTTCCCGCAACTCTCGCAGGCAAAGTCATTTTCAAAACCGGCTACCGATGCCGTGCCTTCCTTGTGACAATGCGGACACGTTACGTCTATAATCTCTACCCGTTTTATCTTCTCCGCTCCGGGACATTGAAAGATACCGGGTTTTTTAAATTCCTTTGGAGAAGATTGGGTAATGTCTTTTATTTTTGAAATGGTTTGAGCGGCTAGGATACGAAGATGCGTTCGCTGTTCCTTTCCCAAAAATTCCTGAAGCGCTTTCATGGCCTCGCGATTACCTTTTCCCACTCTGCCAATTTCTTCAAGGGATTGCCTCACCTCCCCGGCATCCTCATGATACAAATTTTTCAAAAGCGATTGAATGTTTATGGTCGGGTCATTCATCTGTATGATTATAAACGCGCGGGCTTATTGTAAAAGTTGTGGCTTTTTTTCCGATTCGAGGACTGTCGGGGCAAGAATCCGCTTTAGGCCCGCCCCTTTGGCGGCGTCCATGACTTCTATAATGACACCATACGACACATTCTTGTCCGCCCGCATAATGAGGGTCTTGTCGTCCTGTTTGGAAAAGGCGTTCTTTAATACCGAAACAAGGTCATTTCTTTCAACGGGTTTATTCTGAAAGAAGAGCTTGCCATCCTGGGAAATCGTCAAGACCCGTTCCTCAAGCTTGCTGGTGGAGGCATATTTAGTGGAAGGGAGTTCCAGTTTGATGTTTGGCTGCTCTATGAAACTCGAGGTAACCAGAAAAAACAGGAGTATCAGGAACAGCATGTCCACCATCGGGGTGAGGTTGATGATGGATTTTGTAATACGTTTTTCTCGGAATCGCATAGTCTTATTTAATGCTCATTTTCAAGAAATTTCAAAGTTGCCCACAAAAAGACGCGAAAAGAGCGAAATTTAACTTTCGGGTCTCTTGGCGTGTTTCGTGGGTAATTACTGCTTTTTATCAAATCCTTTAGCTGGATAAAGTTTATTCAAAATGTGCATGGAGTATTCTTCCATTTCAAGAACGAAGGTATCCACCTTTTTGTCAAAATAGCTAAACGCAACCAAACTTGGAATTGCAATAAAGAGCCCAAACACCGTGGTTCTAATTGCTTCTGCAAGCCCGCCGGAAAAGGCCTTGGCCTGCCCCAGACCCAGTTCTGATATAATTCCAAAGATATCTTCCAGTCCCAATACCGTCCCCAGTAATCCTAATAAGGGAGCTACTGCGGTAATGACTTCCAGCACCAGAAGCCTCTTTTCAAGCGCCTTCGTTTCCTGCCGACCGGCGGCCTGGATATCAATAAATTTTTCTTCCCGCGAAAGATGGTTATTCGTAAGGATACGCCTCAACAGGTTTGAAAACGGACCTGATATTACCTCGCATTTTGATATTGCAAAGGGTACGTCTTCCTGACTGCGGATTGCCTCTATGGTCTGTATGATTTCAGGTTTTAATATCTTGTCTCTGCGAAGATTTATTGCCCTTTCAATGATTACCGCAAGTGATAAAATAGAACAAATTAATAGTGGTATCATGATAGGACCACCGCCTATGAGCCATTCCAAAGTATTACTCCCTCCTGTTTAGAAAAAGTAGAAATTAAATTTTACATCAATTGACGGTTCCTTGATATTTACCGGAAAAGGATTCAGCGGCGCTGCTTTTTCTATCGAGGAAACAAGCCTCGAAGCCAGTTGGAAATTCCCGGCGTCATCCGCTATCTTTACATCGTCAATAGAACCGTCGGGCAAGACTTTAAATTCTATAATGATCGGTTTATCGTCTTTCGTTTCCAGTTTTATCTCAGCGCGGGTTCCGTATCCAAGGAACCAATAGAGCGATATTCTATCACGAATATGCTTGAAATAAGAGGCATATTCATGTTTTTGTACGTTGAAAGACGGGGCGCCCGGGATTGCAGCATTAGATATCGTATCCTCAAAGAGCGCCGGATCTTTGTTTGCTCCTTCTTGCTTTGCATTGACACTAAAGGAGACCTGGGGTTTCTTTAGCTCAGCCGGACTTTCCTGCTCGTCCAATCCCCTTTCAAGTCTGCGTTGCTGTTCGACACCTGACATTTCCGATGAAGGTACTGGTTCTTCGGGTTTAAGCGCTGCCGTATCCTTTGTTTCCTTTGTTTCTGCAAGTTTTTCGGATTTTACCTCGTCCTTTTTTTCAGTTTCCTCTTCTTGAAGCAATGATGACAATGATTCTTCTTTTTTCTCAGATTCATTGCTTGTGTCGTCCTGTTTATCGGGAAACAACACCCCTTCACTGTCTGGCAGCGCTTCCGCCGCCTCTTCCTGCACGACGCCGCGTCCGATGGTGAGTCGTTCCCTTTTGGGCGCTTGTGTCGTGGGTTCTGTTTTTATCGTCTTTTCTTGTTTTATTGTCTCCGCCTCCCCTGTTTTCTCCTTGTGTTCTTCAGATACCGTTTGTGGAGGCGGTATTTGAGGCTGTTTCGCAAACTCTTCCTGCTTTTCTAACCCCTGGGGAAGGTTCGCATATCGCGGCGGAGAATTTCTATCGTAAGGACTATCCTCAGCGACAAACGCCTGTGCCGTGGTTTCCTGTTCTTGCGGCGGTTGCTTATCGTCGCCGGGCAAGGGATTCCCTCCCTTGCCCATGAGCGGCGCTTTGGAGCGCCCTTCGGCATGGGGTTCGTTATTAACCGGTTGGTCGCTGTCAGGAAAATTGTCCTTTGCTACAGAACCCTTTTCACCGATCTTATCGCTTTCAACGCCTGGCTTTTCGTCTTCTGTGTTATCGGAAGTATCGGTAAAAATTTTATATTTCTTTTTTTCAGCTTCTTTTTTTAGATCGTCTTCGTTCTTGTTTTGTTTCGTATCTAAGGATGTATCTTCTATTTGCGCATCAGTATCCTCAAGTTCCATCATAACTGCATAGTCACTCGGTTCACGGATAAAGCTGTCTCGAAGAGATTTAAAACTGAGAAACTGATATCCTTGTGGAGTCAGGAAGATGATAATCCCGTGTACAGCGAGGGATGCGGCAATAAGGAATGGAAACAGGTTTTTATTAAAAAAATCTGTACGAAATTTAACGAACATAGTTTATTAAATATAGGGAAGTAATAGTTTAAACTCATGTATTATTGTGAGTGGTGTTATGCATGGTATCAAAGGCTACATACTGTAGTAACTTCTTACTGCCGTCTATCCTGGTTGTGGAACAACTTCTGAGATTCTTATCCTCGCTAAAGCGATGTGCGGGGAACATGATTACTTGCTGTTCAAACGAGAAAAACGCCCTGAATTCCCACTTTCGCAGGAATAACAGGACGTGAAATTGATCCTTAAAATATCTTCAAAAAGTTTACCGCATATCCATTTTGTTGTCAACGAGAATCTCACAAGTTACGTCGTTTGGAAATTATTGTATTGACATATAAAAGTGGGAAGGTGTATTTTAATCGTAGTCGGAGGGTATGATGGATGATATGATTTTTGAAGACAGACGTGATGCAGGCCGGCGGCTGGCAAAAGTCCTGGCTAAACGAAAAGATCTCAATCAGCCGCTCGTGGTGCTTGGTATTCCCCGCGGGGGGCTTGTGGTGGCAGATGAGGTTGCTGAAGCGCTGTCTGCATCCCTGGATGTAATTATTGTCCGCAAGTTACGGGATCCCTTTCAGCCTGAACTGGGCATCGGCGCTGTGGTGAACGGCGACCACATTTCTATCATCAACGAAGAACTGGTTCGGGATGCCGGGATTTCACTGGAATATCTGGAGGGAGAGATTGCGTATCAGCAGAAAGAGGTAGAGAGGCGGTTGAGGCTCTATCGCGGCGACCGTCCTCCTCCGGATATTGCCGGAAAGAGTGTTATTGTGATTGACGATGGGATTGCGACGGGGTATACCTTCCGTGCGGCGCTGGAAGGTTTGCGGAGGAGAAATCCTGCGCGGCTGATTGCAGCGGTACCGGTCGCTGCCCGAAGTAGTGTTGATATGGTGAGCGCCTTTGCAGATGAAACGATTTGTCTTGGTATGCCATTTCCATTTAATGCCGTAGGTGAGTGGTATCGCAACTTTGATCAGGTGGAGGATGAAGAGGCCATAGCGATTCTCCACCGTAACTGGGCACGGTTCACATCTCAGAAATCTGTAGATATATAAAAAACTCTTAAGAGAAGGTGTCTATCGTGAGTAAACCAAAGAGCGTAACAAAGAATGAGGAGGTTGTTATACCTGCGGACAGTGTGCGTCTTTACGGTATTCTCGGGTTGCCACCCCATGCAAAGGGAGTGGTTGTATTTGCGCACGGCAGTGGGAGCGGCCGTTTTAGTCCCAGAAACAACTTTGTTGCCAGGATTCTCCAGGATGCAGGTATCGCCACGTTACTGGTAGACCTCCTTGAAGATTCTGAAGCCCAGGATCGCCGGAAGGTTTTTGATATAGACCTTCTGACCGAACGTCTTTTAGCCAATGCTTACTGGCTGCGCCGGCAGCCGGGAACACAGGGGTTGTCGATGGGGTATTTTGGGGCAAGCACAGGCGCCGCTGCCGCACTTCAGGCTGCTGCGCAAGAGCCACAGGAAATTGCCGCAGTGGTTTCTCGTGGAGGACGTCCGGATCTTGCCATGGAATACCTGGCCCTTGTTACTGCCCCTACGTTACTTATTGTAGGAGGCGAGGACATACCGGTTATTCCCTTGAATGAGGCTGCGTATGCACAATTGAATTGTCCCAAAAAGTTGATTATCGTTCCCGGCGCTACCCACCTCTTTGAGGAACCTGGCGCGTTGGACAAGGTGGCGCAACTGGCAAAAGACTGGTTTATAAACTATTTAAACCCGCCGGATACGAAAAAGCAGCAATGAAATTCCTGTACATCAAGCTACTTTGCTTTTGCATTCCGTTTGAAAAAATCTTTGACCTTCTTAAACCCCTGGAGGGATTTTTTAATGGTTTCCTTTTTAACACAGAAGGCGATTCTGATGTATCCGCTTCTTCCAAAGCTTTTCCCCGGAAGCACCAGTATTCCTTCTCTGGCAAGCTCCTGGGCAAATACGAGATCGTCTCCAGGAGTTTTTGGGAAGATATAATAAGCCCCCATTGGCAGTATAAATGAATAACCAAAATCCTTCAGGGCATTGCAAAACATATCCCTTCTTTCCTGATATTCCGCCCTGTCAACACATACACCCTGAAGTCCTGCGACGACGTGCTGCATGAGAACAGGGGCGCTCAGATACCCAAGAACGCGATTGGTAAAGGTCAAGGCTTCGAAGAGTTCCCCTGAATTTTTCATCGCAGGATGGACTGCCGCATAGCCTATCCTTTCCCCAGGAATCGAAAGCGGTTTGGAATACGAAGCTGCAAAAATGGTATTCGAATAGATGTTAAAGATATCAGGAAGCTTATTGTCATCGTAAATGATGTCCTGATACGCCGCATCATAAATCAAAAAAATATCCTTTCCAAACTGTCGATTCTTTTCATTGAGAAGCCTTGCAACGGATTTTAAACTTTCTTCGGAGTAAATCGTCCCGGTCGGGTTATTCGGAGAGTTTATGATTATTGCCTTCGTACGGGGAGTTATCTTCGCAGCAATAGTATCAATATTTAATGTAAAATCCGCATTTGTTTCAACCACAGAACAAACTCCACCGTGGTTATCAATGTAATAGGGATATTCCAGATAGAGGGGTGACAAGACAATGACTTCATCGCCGGGATTCAAAATTGCCTTCAGAATAATATTGAGTGCGCCGGCGCCGCCGGCGGTCATAATTACATGCTGCGCAGTGAAAGGGAGTCCTCTTTCTTTTGACAGCGTTGTAGCTATTGCCTCCCGTGTCTGGATGTGCCCAGCTAAAGCCGAGTAGCCGTGCATCTCCGGAAAGGGATTATTTGCGACCTTCTTCAATTCTTCAGCAAATTCTAAAGGAGGTTCTATCTTCGGGTTTCCCAGCCGAAAGTCATACATTTCCTTGTCGCCGGAACCGGTTTGAGGGCGGCCTTCAAAGATCTTTACAACCCAGGAAGAAGCGGCTATCCCTTCCTTTACCTTAAGAGAAATTGACATATAAATACCTCCCTGAACCGAACGTGTCGGAAGTGATGAAATCCGAAGCACGAAATCCGAAATAAATTCAAAATATTCATTATTATAATACGATACGTTGTGTCAACACAAAATCTTTTATTGAAAAATATGCGATGTTGTGATAACATTTCCCCTTAATTCGAGTTATAACGATAAATCTGCAAAATGTTTTTGCGATAAGCGCC
>Ga0194120_10011786_pt1 | contig 10400 bp, 8 predicted proteins | sample TA2MahCa65mmetaG_FD_148642 | JGI IMG/M metagenome (GOLD analysis project Ga0194120, IMG submission 148642) | Freshwater microbial communities from Lake Tanganyika, Tanzania - TA2015019 Mahale Deep Cast 65m | ecosystem: Environmental > Aquatic > Freshwater > Lake | place: Tanzania: Lake... | reverse complement strand
CCGCCCTGCGGCGTTTGCCGTGCTGGTAGCACGGCAAACGGCGGGCTCTCCCCCCTCCGCTCGACACACCCCGGCTGCGGGGGTGGTGGGGCTCGTCGGTGGTGGCGCCTCTGGAAGGCGCTGGCGGCGCGTCGAGGGCGGGCCCCGGCGACGGGGGCGTCGCGTTGCGCCGGTCGAGGCGCCCCCGGGGATAAGACCTCCCCGTGGTGCTTCACCCGCTCGCCGTGGCCATTGCCGCCACCCTGGTGCTCGGGGTGGCGAAGCTCGCGGTGGCGCTCCTCACCGGCAGTCAGGCGGTGATGGCCTCGGCCGCCGACTCGCTGGGCGACGCCATCGTCAGCGGGGTCAACTTGATCATGGTCCGCCAGGCGGCCGAGCCGCCCGACGAGGGGCACCCGTGGGGGCACGGCAAGGCCGAGGCGCTGGCCTCCCTCGCGCAGGTCGCGGTGCTGGCGGTGGTGGTGGGCGCCATCGGCGTCAACGCGGTGGGCACGCTGCTCGGCGGTGCCGGGACGGTGCCGGCGGCAGGCCCCACGCTCGGCGTCATGGCCGTCTCCATGCTCGGCTCGTTGTCGATCAGCGCGTACCTGTCCCGCGCGGCGAGGCGCACCGGCTCGCTCCTCATCAAGTCCGACGCCGTCCACTACCGCATGGACCTGTGGAGCGGCGCCGCCGTGGTGCTCGGTCTCGTCGCCAGCCAGGTGCTCGGCAACGCCGTCGGTGATGCCGGCGCGAGCTTGCTCGTCAGCGCGATCATGGTGAAGGACGTGTACGGGGTGGGGCGCGAGGCCATCGACGAGCTGATGGACCGTCCCCTGCCGCCCGAGGAGACGGCCCAGATCGAGTCGGCGCTCCGCGAGATGGGCGCGCCGCTCGTCTCGTGGCACGACCTGCGCACCCGGCGCTCGGGGCCGCACCGCTTCGTGCAGGTTCACGTGGTGCTGCCGGCCGACATCCCCTTCGCCGAGGCGCACGCCGCCGCCGACGCGGTCGAGGCCCGCCTCCGCGGCGCCCTGCCCAACCTCGACGTCATCGTGCACGCCGACCCCGAGGGCGTCGAGGAGACGCCCTGAGCGCCGCCCGCGGCTGGTACTACACCCGTCGCGACGATGGCTCGCTCGAGGCCCGCCCCCATGGCCTGGAGGGGCACGCCGTGGTGCGCGCCCCGGGATCGAGCGTGGCCCACATGCTGCGCCTCGCGCGGGCGGCGCAGCCCACGGCCCCGGCGAGCGCCGAGCTCCCACGGGGAGCCCCCGCCCGGGTCTTGTTCTTCGAGTCGTTGATGAACGCCGAGATGCCCCACAACAACGCCGAGATCTCGCAGGGCGTGCTGCACATGATCTCGTCGCTGAGGGAAATCGGTGCCGACATCCGCCTCGCCAACGTGAAGATGGCGATCACCGGCCACGAGCGCCCGGTGACGGGGCTCGACACCCTGGAGGCGGCGCTCGCCGCCGGCCCCGTCAACCTCGTGGTGATCACGCTGCTCGAGGGCTACTGGGAGGGGGTCGTGTCGCTGGTGCGGGAGCTCCGCGCGCTCGGCTGCCGGGGTCACGTGGCGCTGGGCGGCGTGATGCCCACGCTCGCACCGGAGCACGTCGCGGCGCACTTCCCCGATGCGAGCTTCGTCTGCCGCGGCGCGGGCGAGGTGTTTCTCCCGCGCCTCTGCGCCATCGTGGGCGACAGCAACGTCGACACGCCCTTCACCGAGGCGCAGGTCGCGGCACTGTCGCGACTCGACGGACTCATCGCCATCGACCGCGCCGGCGGCGTGCTGGTGTCGGCCAACAGCGCGGCCGTGGTGACCGTCCCCGACCTCGACCGGGTGGCCCTCGACCTGTCGCGACTGTCGCCGCAGCACCTGGAAGCCGGCGTGGAGATCGCCACCTCGCGCGGCTGCGTTCACCGTTGCACCTTCTGCTCGATCATCGGCCGCGAGTCGTACCAGGCGCGCTCGGCGGGCGGCGTGATCGAGCTACTCGACGCCTACGACCAGCGCTACACCGAGATGTTCGGCGACGGGCCGCGCGACGCCCGCGGGCGCAACACCCTCGCCCCCGCCAACGCCTACCGCGTACACATCAGCGACGACGACTTCGCCTGCGATCGCGAGCGCGCGCTCGACTTCTTCCGCGCGATCCTCGCCACGCCCTTCCGGCTGGCCTCCTGCCAGGTGTCGGTGGCCGACCTGTGCCCGCGCCGCGACGGCGTGCTCTTGCCCGAGCCCGACGCCGAGCTGCTCGACGCGATCCGTCCCGAGTGTTTCGACGACCACGGCCGGAGCTTCCCGGCCCGCGACTTCGTGGCCGACCACCGCACCCGCACCTGGTCGAGCTACCTCCAGCTCGGGGTGGAGAGCTTCTCCGACACCGAGCTGGTGCGGCTGGGGAAGGGCTACAAGCGCGCCCACGTCCGCGCCGTCGTGGCGGCGCTCGCCGAGCGTGGCATCCATCACGACGCCTATTTCATCCTCTGCAACGCCGACACCACGGCGATGGAACTGCTGGAGGTGCTCGACGAGGTGGTACGGCTGAAGCTCGCGCACCCCGTGCATTTCCACGTGCGTTTCCCCGTGGTCCCGAGGCTGGTCGCCTACTTCACCAGCGCCGCCTACCGTCGCCACGCCCAGCAGGGGCGGCTCGACCACCTTCGCCAACGCGGCCGCCTCGCGGAGCCGGGCGCCCCCGAGCTCGACTACCCGCTGGTGGAGCACGAGATCCCCGCCGATGCGCGGGTGGAGGCCGCGGTCGAGGCGGGGTTCTTCACCGACGAGGACTACTACGCCGCGAGTTTCCGCCGCATGCGTGCGCTATGGCAAGACGACGAGGACCTCGCCCGGGCGCTCGACGATCGGGCACGCCGCCGGGTTTTCGAATTGCTCGACCAGGCCCGCAAGGGCGCCCAGGGCGGCGACCCGCGCGAGGAGGCCCGGATGCGCGGGGTGGCGGAGGGCCTGCTCGGCCCCGTGGACCGGTGGATCCACGCGTTCCAACGCTACGCCCAGGGGGGCGTCACCCGGCTGGTGGTGATCCCCACCTGGCAGTGCGAGTTGCGCTGCAACTACTGCTACATCCCCAAGCAAGACGGTCGCGTGATGAGTCGCGACACCATCGACCGCGCCGTCGGCCTCTTGCTGTCGAGTGAACGTCCCGCGTTGACCCTGCAGTTCTTCGGCGGCGAGGCGCTGGTCGAGTGGGACACCGTCCGCCACGCCATCGAGAGCGCGTCGCGTCGCGCGGCGGCGCTCGGCAAGACCATCGACTTCGTGTTGTCCTCCAATGGCTACTCCCTCGACGCCGACAAGCTCGCCTGGCTGAAACAATACCCGGTGAAGCTTGAACTCTCCCTCGACGGCGATCCCGACACCCAGCGACGGTTCCGTCCCGCGCGGCAGGCGGGCGACGACAGTTACACCCAGGGCATCGCCCCCCGGGCTCGCGAGATCGTCGAGAGCGGGCTCAGCTACGACGTGATCATGGTGTGCCACCCCACCCAGATCGAGCGCCTCTGCGACAACTACCTGCACATCGTGGATCTCGGCTTTCGCCGCGTGCAGATCAACTTCGCCCTCGGCAAGCCGTGGACGGTGGCGCAGCGCCAGGGCCTCGCCGATCAACTGTTCCGGCTGGCGGGCGAGCTCGACCGCCGCCCGGGGGTGGTTTTCGTCAACGCCGAGAACGCGCCGATGTCGATGCGGCTCAACGCGGAGATCACCGTGGACTGGGACGGCACGATCTACGGCGGCAACGCCTTCCTCCACGAGACGGAGCACAAGGCCAAGTTCCGCCTCGGTCACCTCGACGAGCGCGCCAACTTCGACCGCTACTGGATGGACGCCCCGCCCAACTCGGAGCTGGTGAAGTGGAGCTACGAGCCGGGGGTCACCGCGAACAACCTGAAGGTGGGCGCGGTGATGGCCGACTTCGTGCGCTGGTACCGGGCGCGGCGCGCTCAGAGCGACTGAACGAAGGCCAGCACGTCGGCGATGTCCTGGTTCGACAGGACGTCGGCGAACGAGGGCATGTCTGCCTTGCCCTCGAGCACGATGTCCACGAAGGCCTCGCCCTCGTCGGCCTCGCCCACGAGCGCGGGGCCGCTGCCGCCGCTGCCGTCTTCCGCGTGGCAGCCGGCGCAGTTGTCGGCGAAGGCGGTGGCGCCGGCCTCGCTGTCGCCGTCGAGGGCGAGGATCTCGTCGGTCTGGGTGGTGGGGGCACAGGCAAGGGCGAGAAGGAACAACATCAGCTCTCCGTTGAGCGGGCGGAAGGTGACGCGAGGCTCGGTGGCCCGCCGCCCGTCAAATGGCCAAGGGCGACCGCATCGGGCGGTTATTGCGGCCAAAGTGCTCCCCACCCTCGCGCAGGCCGAGCGACGGCTGGCCCAGGTGCTCGCCGCCGACAGCGCCCAGACCGGCGGCCACACCGACCGCCTGATGCTCATGCTCACGCGGAGCTGCGAGCTTCGCTGCGCCTACTGCCTCGTGGGGCTCAGCGAACAAGGCGCCGGTCGCGACTTCTCCGGCGAGTACCAGGCGGGCCGACCGGTGGGCGACATGCCGCCCGCCACCGTCGACGCCGCGCTCGCCCACCTGCACGCCAGCCCCAAGCCCCGCCTCGGGCTCCAGATCTTCGGCGGCGAGCCTACGCGGCGCTGGGACCTCGTGGAGCACGCGGTTGCCACCGCTCGCCGCGGTCGCGAGGTGGAGGTCCAGCTCACCACCAACGGGCTCAACCTCGACGACGGGCGTCTCCGCTGGCTCGCCGACCACGACGTGACCGTGCAGCTCAGCGTCGACGGCGCCGGTCGCGACAACCGCTTTCGCAGCACCCGGCACGCGCTCGACGCGGCGATCGTCGCGCTCCGCGCCGCGCCGGTGCGCTGGTTCCTCAATGTCACCGTGCCGCCCGCAGCCAGTCACGAGCTGCCGGATCGCCTCGCGCACGCGCGCGATCTCGGCGTGCCGGCGGTGCAACTCAACTACGCCACTGGCATGCGCTACACCCCGGCGCAGTTCGAGGGGTACCTGCGCGGGCTCGACGCCTGCCTGCGGGGTGACGAGGGCCGCGTGCAGCTCTACAACTGGCAGAACGCGGCCGACCCGGCGCCGCTCTGTGGCGACGTCATCTGCGACACCGACGGCACCCTGCTCCAGGTGGGCGGCATCTTTCACGAGGCGCGTTTCCCGGCGCTGTATGCCGTCTATCGCCGGGGGACGGTGTTCGATGGTGCCGCCTTTGCCGCCACCCGCTCCACCCTCGCCGAGCTGGCGGCCCGCACCGAGGCCAACCTCTCGACCGATGACTGGACACTGTTCCGGCAGGGAATGCTACTCGGCGCGGCGCAAGACCTCGTGTGTCGCCTCGCGCGGAAGGAGCTTGGTCGATGAAACCGGTGATTGTCGTCGGGGGCGGGCCGGCCGGGAGCGTGGCGGCGGCCTTCCTCGCCCGGCACGGGGCGCCCGTGATCCTGTTCGAAGGGGAGAAGTTCCCCCGGCACCACGTGGGGGAGAGCCTCCAGCCGGCCACCTTCCAGTTCCTCGACCAGCACTTCGGCCTCGGCCCTGCCTTCGCCGCGCCGGGCTACGCGCGCAAGTACGGCGCGCTCTACGTGTGGGGCGAGTCGCGACAGCCCTGGTCGGTGCTCTTCGATTCCCGTCTCGAGGCAGACCTGCCCGGGCTCTCCGAGGAAACGTTGCTCGCAGGTGACTACGAGCGAGCCTGGCAGGTCGATCGCGCCAGCTTCGACAGGATCCTGCTCGACCACGCGCGGGGCTGCGGCGTCGACGTGCGCGAGGGGGTAGCGGTCACGGCGGTGCGCTGGGACGGCGACCGCGCCGTGGGCGTTTCCGCCGGGGGCCACGACATCGACGCCGCCTACGTGCTCGACGCCTCGGGACAGCGAACCCTGGTGGGCCGCTCGCTCGGGCTGGTGGAGGTGCTCGAAGACCTGCGATCGACGTCGACCTACGCCTACTTCGACGGCGCCGGCGGGGTTCACCCGGTGCTGGGACGTCACGCGCAGCTCATCGTGACCGTCCCCGAGGGCTGGGTGTGGTTCATTCCCATCTCGCCCACGCGCACCAGCGTCGGCGTGGTCGTCAAGGAACGTGCCCGGATGGACCTGCCACGTTTCCTCGACGTGGTCCGCACCGCCGTGCCCATCGACCAGGGCGTGCTCGTCAACCCGGCCGACCCGCTCCACTTCGTCCGCGACTGGTCCTACGCGCTGAGGAAGACGACGGGTCCCGGCTGGACCGCCATCGGCGACGCGGCGGCGTTTGTCGATCCCATCCTCTCCGGCGGGGTGGACTTCGCGGTGCGCGGCGCGGTGAACGCGGCGATCGGCGTCTTGCGCGTGCTCGACGGGGCCGACGAGGCGGCGACCATGGGCGACATCGCCACCCGCCTGCATCGCGAGTTCCGCGCGTACTTGCGCCTCGCGCGCTACTGGTACGGAAACAACAGGTCGACCGAGAGCTTTTTCTGGGAGGCTCACGAGGAGCTGGGCGCCGAGTCGCTCTCCACGCCGCTCCGGGCCTTCGTGTACCTGACCAGCGGGCGCTACGCGGCCGACCACAGCTTCAAGGTGTTCCAGCAGTGGCAGGAAGAGAAGATGTTCCGCGCCCTCGGCGTCGACAAGTCGCGACTGGGGCAGGCGCTGAAAGCTAGAAAGAGTGACGAACCTGGGCGATGACCTGGAGGGTCGGGTCGGCCCAGATGGTCAAGAGCGGCGCGGCGAGACCGGCGTCGACCGTCCAGCGCGGGCCCACGCCGGGCTGGGCGTAGCGGGCGAGGGCGCGGAGGTGCACGGGGGAGGGGGCGTTCATCGCCTCCAGTTCCCCGACCATGAGCCAGTTCCCGGCGAGCGGCTGGGCGGTGGCTAGCGCGGCGGCTGCGTCGATCACCTCGGGGGTGTAGCCCCGGGCGTACCAGCCGCTGCCTCGCCCACCGAGGCGGGCCGCCCACGTGAAGCGCCCCGCGCTGCCCTCGTAGGCGATGGCGAGCCCCGTGGTCTCGATGGTGGCCTCGGGCACCGTCCCCCACCAGGTGACCGGCTGGTCGGGGTGGGCGATCGCGCCGGCGGGGAGGCGAAGGCGCAGGCCGAGCGCGTGTTTGCGCGCCGGGTCGACGAGAAAGCGCGCGTCGAGCAGGAGGTTGCCGAGGCCGTAGCCGTGCCAGGTGTCGGAGAAGCCGGCGGTGGCCGCGATCTCCGTCGCGAAGCCGAAGCGCCCGGCCCACGTCTGCCCGCCCAGGGTGAGCTCCTGGTAGAAGGCACCGTCGAAGTCTTCCACCAGGGCGAGTCGCGTGTAGGCGGATCGACCGGCGGCCACCGTCGTCACGCGGAAGCCCTCGCAGGGGCAGGCGGCGAGGGCGAGGCCGGCGGCCAGGATCATTCGCTGTCCCCGGAGTCAGCGGTGTCGCCCGAGTCCCTCGGGTCGTTGCGCCAGCAGGCGCTCATCTGCTCGGCCCGGGCCTGCGTGGCGAGCGCGGCGCACTCGGCAGCGGTCGTGACCGGTACGCCGCTACCGGGCTCGGTGACGAAGCTGATCTCGGGCAGGCCGGGCTGCTCGAAGCTGAGCTGGTTGCTCTCATCGGCATGCCACGGGCCCGCCTTCCACGTGTAGGCCGCGTTGCCTCGGAGCCCGTCGCGCGCGCACACCAGGAGGGCGTACATCCCGTCGGGATCGGCGGCCACCACCAGCGGCACGGCGTTGCCTTGCTCGTCGCGAAGGTCCAGCCCCGCCAGGAAGGCCTCGCTGGTGTAGGGGATGGGCCACCACACGCTCAGCGATAGCCGCAGTGGCTCGCCCGGCGCCCAGGTGGGCGCCGACGCGCAGGGGGCGGTGGCATCCGGGGGCGAATCGTACTCGTCGGCCAGCATGGTGGCTGCGAGCACGGGGATGGCCCACGCGCCCCGGCGGCGCCGCGCCCGCCAGCACAAGGTCGCCAGCCCCAGCGCCGGGAGCACCACGAGGTCGCCGAGGTCGGCCACGTGACCCACCTGGAAGTGCGCGCCCAGCGGCGGCCAGAGCTGCAGGGTGATGTAGAAGCCGGCCACGGCGACGAGGGCGAGTCGTGTCGCGACACGGTCCGGACAGCGTAGCCACGACAGCACCGATGCGAGCAGCACCGGCGCCACCACCAGCCAGCCCACGTCGGAGAGCTTCCCCGTGAGCCAGCCCGGTGCCCAGCCGCGGAGGACGAAGTCGTTGACCAGCACCAGCGCGGCAGCGCCGAGGGCCAGCGGGTGCGCGGGGGGCGTGACGAACGGCCGACACGGGCAGCTTCAGGCACTCGGCGCAGCGGCGAGCTGTCCGAGGAAGGCGTCGAAACGGTCGAGGTCGGCGCTGAGCTGGGCCCGCAGGCGAATGAGCTCGGCGCTCACAGCGGCCCGCGCGATCAGGTGCGCACGGGCAGCGGCGACGTGCGAGAGCATCTCGACAGCCTACTCGCGGGGACCCCTCGTGCCAAGCGCGCCTGCGCCTTGCACTTCGAATGGGGTGCCTATACACTTGTTCAGGTGACACCGGCCCGCATCGGCTGCCTCGACCTCGACACCTTCTTCGTGTCGGTGGAGCGCCTGCTCGACCCTTCGCTCGTGGGGCAGCCCGTCGTCGTGGGCGGGCGGAAGGGCGACCGTGGCGTCGTCACCTCGTGCAGCTACGAAGTTCGTTCCCTCGGCGTGCGGTCGGGGATGAGCCTGCTCGAGGCCGCGAAGCTGGCGCCCAGCGCGATCTTCGTCCCCACGCGGCACAGCACCTACGGTCCCTACGCCGCCCGGGTGAAGGCCATCCTCGAAGACTGGTGCCCGGTGGTCCGCACCGCCAGCATCGACGAGTTCTACCTCGACTTCCACGGCTGCGACCGCCTGTTTCATCGCCCCGGCGACGTCGACCCCTGCGCCAGCATCGAGCGCACCGTGCGCGAGATGCGCGACTTCATCCAGCGGGAAACTGGCCTGCCGTCGAGCGTGGGCCTCGGCGTGTCGCGCGCCGTGGCCAAGATGGCGAGCGGTCGCGCCAAGCCCGCAGGGGTGCTCATGGTGCGCGCGGGACAGGAGGGCGACTTCGTGCGCGCCCTCCCGGTGCGGAAGCTGCCGGGGATCGGGCCGGTCGCCGAACAAGTGTTGATCAAGGCGGGGATCAACACGCTGGGTGAGCTCGGCGAGGTGCCCGACGGGCCCAGCCGCGTGGCGGGGATGGCATCGCGACTGCGAGAGTGCCTGCTCCCCTCCGGTCCGCTGCCCGACAGGGACCGCCCTGCCTTCCAGGAGCACGACGAGTCGGCCGAGGGCTCGCTCAGCAACGAGCGCACCTTCTTCGCGGCGCTCGGCCAGGAACAGCCCGTTCTCGACGCGCTGCGCGCGCTGGTGGAGCGGGTCACATGGCGGCTGCGGCGTCGCAAGGCGGTGGCGCGCACCGTCACGCTGAAGCTTCGCTACGCTGACTTCTCAACCATCACCCGGGGGCACTCCGGCGCCGCCACCAGCGCCGAGGCCGACGTCTGGGAGGTGGCGCGCGACCTACTCCTGGCCCACTGGTCGCGACGGCGGCGGGTGCGCCTGCTCGGGGTGCAGCTCTCCAACCTCGAACCCGAGGCCGCCCAGGTCGCGCTCTTCCGGCCACCTCGCCCGCGCGCCGGCGCGGCAATCGACGCGGTGCGGGATCGATTTGGCTACGACGCGATCCGGCTCGGCGCGGTGGCGAGGCGTGCATAGCTACCGTCGCCGTGCGCACCCCTGCGCTCACGATCCGCCTGTACCCGCTGTTCGCGGCGATCTCCTTCACGCCGGTGATGGTGCCCGGCCTCGTGCTCTTCTGGGAGGACAACGGTCTCGACACCTTCGAGGTCTTCCTGCTCCAGGCGGTGTTTGCGGTGGCGGTGGTGGTGCTCGAGGTTCCCACGGGCATGGTGGCCGACCGCGTGGGCAAGCGCACCAGCCTGCTGGCGGGACAGGTGGTGGTCGCGCTGGGATCGGTGTTCTACGCGCTGGGGACGGGCTTCTGGTCGTTCCTCGGCGCCGAGGTCACCCTCGCGGTGGGGATGGCCCTCTTGAGCGGGGCCGACTCGGCCTTGCTCTACGACTGCCTCAAGCAACTGGGACGCGAGAGCGAGTTCGCCGCCACCGAGGCACGCACCCACGCGGTTCGGTTGGCCTCCTTCGCGCTCGCCAACGTCGTGGGCGGCCTCGTGATCATGCACTCCTTGCGCGGCGCCATGTGGGCCTCGGCGGTGGGCCCGGTGCTGGCGGTGCCGATCGTTGCCTGCTTCGCGGCCGGGCGAGTGCCCGAGCGGAAGGGTAGCCTCGCGGAAGGGCTCGCCGCGTACCGTTCGCTCACGACGGACTCGCTGAAGTTCGTTAGCAAGCATCGGCTGGTGCGGTGGTTCCTGCTGTTCCAGGCG
>Ga0194120_10011783_pt1 | contig 10404 bp, 7 predicted proteins | sample TA2MahCa65mmetaG_FD_148642 | JGI IMG/M metagenome (GOLD analysis project Ga0194120, IMG submission 148642) | Freshwater microbial communities from Lake Tanganyika, Tanzania - TA2015019 Mahale Deep Cast 65m | ecosystem: Environmental > Aquatic > Freshwater > Lake | place: Tanzania: Lake... | reverse complement strand
GCGCGACCTGGCGCGCGGCGACCGACGCGGTCGTCGCGGCGCTGGGCGGCCACGAGCAGGCCGACCTCGCGATCGCCTTCATCGACTCACGCTTCCGCCCGCACTACCAGGAGATCGTCGATCGGCTCACGGCGTCGCTCCGGCCCGCGCACCTGATCGGGTGCACCGGACAGGCCGTGATCGGGCCGGGCCGCGAGGCGGAGGACGCGCCCGCGGTCTCCGTGATGACGCTGCACCTCCCGGGCGCGGTGCTCACGCCGGTCGCGGTGCTTCCGGGCTCGTCCCCAGCGCGCGACCTCGACGCGCTCGCGGGCGCTGAGGCGTCGGGGCTGCTCGTTCTCGCCGATCCCTTCTCAGTGAACACGGAGCAGTTGATCGCCGCCGTGCAGGGCCGCCACCCCGAGCTCACGCTCCTCGGCGGCATGGCCTCCGCGCACGACGGCGGCCGCGGCACGGCGGTCTTCCTCGACGGGCGCGTGCACGGCGCCGGCGTCGTCATGCTCGCCATCGGCGGCGCGCTCACCCTGCGCCCGGTCGTCGCGCAGGGCGCGGAGCCGCTGGGGCGGCCGTGGACGATCACCGACAGCGACCGCAACCTCGTGAAGACGATCGGCAACCGCCCGGCGATCGACATGCTCCGCGAGACGATCGACGCGCTGGACCCGGAGACGCGCGAGCGTGCGAGCCGCAACCTGCTCGTCGGGCTCGCGATCGACGAGTACCGCGACGCCTACCGGCGCGGCGACTACCTGATCCGGAACCTGCTCGGGTATGACCAGGAGAGCGGCGCGATCGCGGTGAGCGCGAACGTGCGCATCGGGCAGACCATCCAGTTCCAGTTCCGCGACGCCGCCGCGGCGGACGAGGACCTGCGCGAGCAGCTCGCGCGCGTGCCGGGCTCGCTCGAGCCCGGCGAGCGCGTGCTCGGCGCGCTGCTCTGCACCTGCAACGGCCGCGGCGTGGGCCTCTTCGGCGAGCCGGATCACGACGCGCTCGCGATCGACGAGGTGTTCGGCGCGCTGCCGACGGCGGGGCTCTTCTGCAACGGCGAGATCGGGCCCGTCTCCGGCAAGACGTTCCTGCACGGCTTCACCGCGAGCGTCGGGCTCTTCACGACCAGGGATGGCCACGCCGGCGCGTGAGCGCCCGGCACCGGGAGAAGGGGACACGATGGCGCTGCCGCGCGAGATCGCAATGACGCCCGAGGAGCTCGACGAGATCATGACCTCGAGCTGGGTGATGCGCATCGCGACGGTCGGCCCCGGCACGCGGATCAACCTCACGCCGATGTGGTTCGGCTGGGCCGGCGGCCGCATCTACTTCCACGGACGCGGCCAGAAGATCGTGAACCTGCGTCGCAACCCGATCTGCTCGGTGATCGTGGATCGCAACGAGCGCTTCCCCGAGCTGCAGGCCGCGATGTTCCAGGGGCGCGCGATGGTGCTCGAAGACGCCGCCGCCGAGAACGTCGACCCGCACCTCGAGGAGGCGCGCTGGCAGATGGGGACGAAGTACGCCGGCGGGCACGGCGAGCCCGCGGAGCCGCGGCGCAACGACAGCACCGCCGCCGGGCGCAACCGTCGCTGGGTCGTGCTCGAGCCGCGGCACACGGTCACCTGGGACAACTTCAAGCTCGACCGCATCCGGCGGCGCTAGCGCCGCGGCCGGCTCGCGTGCGCGCGACCCCGCGCGCTACAGGATCTGGCTCAGGAAGAGCCTGGTCCGCTCCTCGCGCGGGTTCGTGAAGAAGTGCTCGACGGTCCCCTCCTCGATCAACAGTCCCTCGTCGAAGAAGAGCAGCCGGTCCGCCACCTCGCGCGCGAAGCCCATCTCGTGGGTGACGACGATCATCGTCATCCCCGAGCGCGCCAGCTCGCGCATGACGTCGAGCACCTCCTTGATCATCTCGGGGTCGAGGGCCGAGGTCGGCTCGTCGAAGAGCATGATCTTCGGGCGCATCGCGAGCGCGCGCGCGATCGCGACGCGCTGCTGCTGGCCGCCCGAGAGCTGGCCGGGGAACTTGTCGGCCTGCTCCGGGATGCCGACGCGCTCGAGCAGCTCCATCGCGAGCGCCTCGGCCTCGCGCCGCGGCAGGCGCCGCACCTTCTGCGGCGCGAGCGTGATGTTTCGCAGCGCGGTCAGGTGCGGAAAGAGGTTGAACTGCTGGAAGACCATGCCGACCTCGGAGCGGATCCGCTCGAGGTTGCGCATGTCGTCGTTCAGTTCGATCCCGTCGATCACGATGCGGCCGGCGTCGTGCTCCTCGAGCCGGTTGAGCGTGCGAATGAACGTCGACTTGCCGGAGCCAGACGGCCCCAGCACGACGACCTTCTCACCCTCGCGGATGCGGGTCGTGATCCCCCTGAGCGCCTGGAAGTCGCCGAACCACTTCTCGACGCCCTCGCAGATGATGATGTCCCTCTGCGACCCGGCGAGCTCCGCGCCGTCCGTCGTGCGTGACTCGGTCGCCATCGCGTGCCCCCTACCGCTCCCCGACGCCCAGGCTGCGCTCGAGCCGGAGGCTCAGCCGGGACATCGCGTACGCCACAACCCAGAAGACGCCGGCGGCGAAGAGCAGCACCTCGCGCTGCCGGCCGAAGAACTCGCGCTGTGAGACCGCCGCCTCCGAGCCGCCCAACCCGTCGGTGAGCCCCAGGATGGAGACGAGCGTCGTGTCCTTCCAGAGGCTGATCAGCTGGCTCACGAGCGCCGGAATCACCGCGCGCAGCGCCTGCGGCACGACGATCCGGGCGGTGATGTCGAACCCGCCGAGCCCGACCGCCTTCGCCGCCTCCACCTGCCCCGGGGCCACCGACTGCAGCCCGCCGCGCACGATCTCCGCGATGTAGGCGCCGGTGAAGAGCGAGAGCATCACCATCGCGCGCAGCACGAGGTCGATACGGTCGAGGTTGAACACCGGGGGCAGAACGTCCGGCAGCACGAACCACGCGACGAAGAGCCACGCGATCAGCGGCGCGCCGCGGACCGTCTCGATGTACGCGGTCGTCACGACGCGCACGACCGGGAGCGAGCTCGCGCGCCCGAGCGCCAGCAGCACGCCCAGCGGCAGCGCGGCCTCGATCGCGACCGTCGCGAGCAGGATGTTGAGGAGGAAGCCCCCGAGCCGCGAGGTCTGCGCCCCGCCGAACGCGACGAGCACGACGACCGCGAACGGCAGCAGCAGCGCCCACCCCGCGATCGCGGCGCGGCGCGCCCGCACCTGCGCCGCCTCGCCGCGCAGCCCGCGCTCCGCCAGCAGGTACGCGCCCCCCGCGAGCACCACCGCCACGCCGAGGCGGGCGCCGTTCGCGCCGTGCGCGAGCAGCGCGAAGACCAGCACGACCGACACCACGATCGCCGCCGCGCCGCGCGCGTTGACGCGGCCCCACAGCCCCATCGAGCCACCGGCGAGCAGCGCGAAGAGCCAGATCGGCGGCCAGATGCGCGCCTCGTGCTCCTGCGGGAAGCGCCCGAGGAAGATCAGCCGGCGGTTCTCGCGCACCACCGACCAGTCGGCCTCGATGAAGATGAACCGCACCAGCACGAACGCCACGAAGCCGATCAGCGCGAGTGTGACCAAAGTCAGCAAGGCGTTCCACGCGTTGCTGAACAGGTTCGAACGCGCCCATCGGCGCGCGCGCAGCGCAGGGGATCGCTGCACGACCACGCGCGTCACCATCAGCGACCCCCCAGCGGCACGCGCCGGTTGAGCCAGTTCATGATCGCGGAGATCAGGAAACTCATCACGAGGTAGGTCGCCATGATCGCGAGGAACACCGGCACCGCGTAGCCGGCGTTGTTCTGGATCGTCCGCCCGACGAACACGAGATCCGGGTAGGCGATCGCGACGGCGAGGCTCGAGTTCTTGGTCAGGTTCAGGTACTGGTTCGTCAGCGGCGGGATCATGATGCGGAGCGCCTGCGGGAGGATCACGAGCGTCATCCGCTCGTAGCCCCCCAGGCCGACGGCCATGGCCGCCTCGGTCTGACCGCGCGGCAGGGCTTGGATGCTCCCGCGCACGATCTCCGCGATGAACGCCCCCGTGTAGATCACGAGCGCGAGCAGCAGCGCGGAGAACTCCGGGGTCACCTGCATCCCACCCGAGATCGTCTGGATACCCGCCCCCGCGACGCCGCGCTCCGGGAGCTCCGGCCGCAGCGGGGTCCCGGCCGCGACGAACCCGACGACCGCGATCCCGAGGAAGACCGCGAGCGCGGTCGTGTTCGGGTTCGCGGGGCGGCCCGTGCGCTCCTCCGTCGCCACCCGCCAGCGGTGCGCGAGCCAGGACGCGGCCGCGGCGATCACCAGCGCGCCGAGCCACGCGACGAACGCGCCCTCCGGGTACGCCCACGGCACCGCGAGCGCGCGGTTCGACAGGAAGACGACGTCGAGCACCTCGACGCCGCGCTCGAGGTTCGGCAGCTGCAGCAGCACCGCCGTGTACCAGAAGATGATCTGGATGAGCAGCGGCGTGTTGCGGAAGATCTCGACGTAGGCGGTCGCGAGCCGCGAGACGAGCCAGTTCTTCGAGAGTCGCGCGACCCCGGCGACGATGCCGAGCAGGGTCGCGAGCGCGAGCCCCGCGAGCACGAGCCGCACCGTGTTGAAGACGCCCACCGCGTACGCGTTGAAGCGACTCTCGCTGCCGGTGTAGTCGGTCAGCCACTGGTGGCCGATCGCGAAGCCGGCCCGATCGCCCATGAAGTCGAGCCCGAGCTGGAGCCGCGTCGCGCGCGAGGCGACGTAGAGCAGCACGAGCGCGACGCCGAAGCCGAACCAGCTCTGGACGATCCACCGGCGTGTCCGCCGGCGTCGCCAGAGCGTCGACTCACGGAACGCCGTCAGCACCGCCATCGTCGGCCGGCCATCACGGAAGCGGCCCGGTCCGCGTGAGGCTGGCGCGGGGCCGGGCCGCCCTTGCGTATCCCGTTCGCCTACCGCATCGGCGGCGCGTAGATCAGACCGCCCTTTCTCCAGGACGCGTTCAGCGTCCCTTCGCGCGCGAGCCCGATCGGCGTCACGTTGCGCTGGTAGACCTCGTCGTAGTTGCCCACCTGCGCCAGCACCTTCTGCATGAAGTCGGCGCCGATGCCGAGGCCGAAGTTCGAGACCTGCCCGCCCTTGAACGGCACGCCCAGCAGGCGCGCAACGTCCGGGCTCGGCGGGTTCGACTTCATCTGCTCGAGGTTCTTGCTCGTCACGCCGAGCTCGTCGGCCGTGATCACCCCGATCGCGACCCAGTTCACGACGTTGTGCCAGTCGCTGTCGTTGTCACGCGTGACCGGCCCGAGCGGCTCCTTCGAGAACGTCTCGGCGAGGATCTTCAGCGCCACCGGACCGCCGGCGCTCGCCGGGAAGGCGCTCCGGCGCGCCGCGAGCTGCGACTTGTCCGAGGTCCAGCCGTCGCAGCGCTTCTGCGTGAATGCCTGCTCGAGCGTCTCGTTCGTCTCGAACGTGAGCGGCTTGTAGGCGATGTTGCCCGCGCGGAAGCGGTCGTCCAGGTTCAGCTCGGTGGTCGTGCCCTGCAGCACGCAGACCGTCGCGTTGCGCATGTCCTCGAGCTTGTTGATGCCCGAGTCGGCGCGCACCATCATCCCCTGGCCGTCGTAGAAGGTGACGATCGCGAAGTCGGCCTTCAGGTCCGCGTCGCGGCTCGCCGTCCAGGTCGTGTTGCGGATGAGCACGTCGATCTGGCCGGAGGCCAGCGCCTCGAAGCGCGCGGCCGCGGTCAGCTTGACGTACTCCACCTTGTTGGCGTCGCCGAACACGGCTGCGGCGACCGCCTTGCAGAAGTCGATGTCAAAGCCGGCGAATGTGCCGTCCGGCTTCAGGAAGCCGAAGCCGGGCACGGCGTCGTTCACGCCGCAGCGCACCTTGCCGCGGTCGAGCACGGCCTGGAGCGTGTTGCCGGCGGCGCTCTCCTTCTCGTCGCTGGTGCACGCCATCACCACCAGTCCGATCGCCGCGATCGTCAGCACAGCGACGCGGAACGCTCGCTGTTGCGTCAAGGGGTTCCCTCCCTGCAACTCGGGCCAGCACACGCACCTGCCGGTCGCCGGCCGTTCGTCGTCAGGGCCAGCCTACCGCATCGAATTCGCGCGGGCCTCACCCCGACGCGCGCGCCATGCTTCGTGGAGCAGCGCAGCGCACGCTTCAGGGGAACCGTGTGATCAGGAGAGGATCAGTGGCGTCACAGTCGGATGGGACCTCCAGACGCATGCTCACGCCCACGACTTCCCGCTGGGCGTGCGGAGCGCCTCCGCGGGCACGACCTCGGACAGCGTTTCCGCGATCAGCGTGCGCTGCTCACCCGCGCGCTGTTCGAGCACGCCGTGCACGCGCACGAACGCCGCCGTGCGCACCTCGTCGCGGAATCGCTCGGTGAGCTCGCGGCTGACGAGCACGTTGACGAGCCCGAACTCGTCCTCGAGCAGCAGGAAGATGATCCCCTTCGCCGTGAGCGGGCGCTGCCGGCAGACGACGAGCCCCGCGACCTCCGCGCGGCGCCCGCCCGGCAGCGAGCGCAGGTGCGCGCTGGACGCCACCGCCTCCCCGAGCGCCGGGCGCAGGAACTGCATCGGGTGGCGGTCCGGCGAGAGCGAGAGCAGCTCGTAGTCCGCGGCCATCCGCTGGTAGGCGTCGAAGTCGGGGAGCGCCACCTCGTCCTGCGCCGTCGGCAGCGCGAGGCGCAGCTGCCGCTCGCGCGGGCGGCTGAGCGTCGCCTGCGCGAGCCCATCGCTGAAGAGCCCGAGCTGCCAGATCAGCTCGCGGCGGTTCAGCCCGAACGCGTCGAACGCCCCCACCCGCACCAGGTTCGTGGTCGCGCGGCGGCTCAGCCCCGTCCGCTGCATGAAGTCGAAGAGCGAGCGGAACGGCGCCTCGCCCCGCGCCTCCTCGACGCGCGCGCCCCCGGCCTCGCCCACCCCCTCCACGTAGCCGAGTCCCACGCGCACCGCCTCCGGGCCCTCCACCGTGCACCCCGCGCGGCTCACGTTCACGTCCGGACGCCGCACCTCGATCCCATGGCGCTTCGCGTCGTTCGTGAGCACGTGCGGCGGGTAGAAGCCCATCGGCTGCTCGTTGAACAGCGCGCAGGTGAACTCGGCCGCGTAGTGGTACTTCAGCCACGTCGACTGGTACGCGAGCAGCGCGAACGCCACCCCGTGGCTCTTCGGGAAGCCGAACTCCGCGAACCCCAACAGGTTGTCGAAGACGTGCGCCGCCACCTCGCGCGGCACCCCGCGCTCGGCCGCCCCCGCGAAGAAGCGCTCGCGGTAGCGCTCCATCGCCTCGAGCGAGCGCTTGCGGCTCATCGCGCGCCGGAACTGGTCCGCCTCGCCCGCGCTGAACCCCCCCATCGCCTCCGCGACCTGCAGCACCTGCTCCTGGAAGATCACCACGCCGAGCGTCTCCTCGAGCGCCTCGCGCACGCACGGGTGCGGCACCTCCGGCACGTAGCGCGGGTTCGTGCGCTGCTGCTCGCGCCGGCGCACGTACGGGTTCACCGCGCCGCCCACGATCGGCCCCGGCCGCACGATCGACACCTGCACCGCGAGATCCTCGAGGTTGCGCGGCTGCGTGCGCGGCAACATCGCCACCTGCGCGCGCGACTCGATCTGGAAGACGCCCACGGTGTCCCCGCGGCAGATCCCGTCGTAGACCGCCTCGTCGTCGAAGTCGATCCGCGAGAGGTTGATCACGCGGCCGCGCTCGCGCGCGATCAGGTCCACCGTCTCCTCGACCGCCGAGAGCATGCCGAGCGCGAGGAAGTCGATCTTCACCATGCGCGCGTCGTCGATCGAGTCCTTGTCCCAGTGGCAGAGGTAGCGGTTGGGCCACGCCGCCGGCTGGCACGGTACGTAGTCGATCAGCGGGTCCGAGGAGATCACCATCCCGCCGACGTGCTGGGAGAGGTGGCGCGGGAAGCCCGCGAGCTGCGCGGAGAGATCGGCGAGGTCGCGCCAGGCGCGCGCGTGCACGCGATCGACGCCGTCCTCCCAGAGCACGATCTCCTCGCCGACGTGGCGCGCGCTCGCGAAGTTGCCGCCGCGCTTCGCGAGCCGGTCGAGCTCCGCGGCCGGCAGCCCGAGCACCTTGCCAACGTCGCGCACCGCGCTGCGCAGCTGGTAGGTGGGGAAGATCGCGACGAGCGCCGCGTGTTCCTTCCCCCAGCGCTCGTAGACGCGCTCGATCAGCCGCTCGCGGATGTCGCGCGGGAAGTCCAGATCGATGTCCGGCAGCGAGTGCATCTCGTCGTTGAGGAAGCGGCCGACGAAGAGCTTCGTGCGCAGCGGGTCGATGTGCGAGAGCCCGATCAGGTAGCAGACGATCGAGGAGACCGAGGAGCCGCGCCCGCGGCCGGGCGGGAGCTCGGTGACGCTGCGCGCGGGGCTCGGCCCGCGCACCTCCCGCGCGACCTCCTCCGCGAGCGCGAAGACCTCGTGGTAGATCAGGAAGAAGCCGGCAAGGTCGTGCTTCGCGATCAGGCGCAGCTCCTGGCCGAGCCGCGCCTGGGCCTCGGCGCGCTGCGCCGGCTGGTAACGGCGCTCGAGCCGCTCGCGGCAGATGCGCTCGAGCTCCGCGAGCGGCGTGCGCCCCTCCCCCACCGGCGGCGAGGGCAGGCGGTAGCCGAGGTCCTCGGTGAGGTTGAACGCGCAGCGCCGCGCGATGCGCACGCTGTTCGCCGCCGCCTCCGGGTGGTATGCGGCGAAGCGCGCGGTCTGCTCCGCCGGCGAGCGCAGGTAGAACTCCGCGTTCGGCCGTCGCTCGCGGTGGCTCGTGTCGAGCGTCTTGCGATGGCGGATCGCGACGAGCACGTCCTGCAGCCGGTGCCGCGCGCGCTCGTGGTAGTGCACGTCGCCGGTGCCGACCACGCCGACGCCGGCGCGCTCGGCGAGCGCCACGAGCGCGCGGTTGCGCGGGCGGTCGCCGAAGACGAGGTTGTCCTGCAGCTCGACGAAGAGCTGCGCGCGCCCGTAGATCGCGATGAGCTCGCGCAGCGCCGCCTCCGCCTCCGCAAGCCGTCCCTCGGCGGCGAGCCGCGGCACGCGTCCCTCGCGGCAGCCGGTGAGCGCGATCAACCCCTCGGCGTGCGCGGCGAGCTCGGCCGCCGGCAGGCAGGGATCGAGCCGGCGCTCCTCCTTTGCCGCCGCCTCCCGTTCGCGCAGCCCGAACGCCAGGCTCGAGAGCCGGCAGAGGTTCGCGTAGCCCCGCCGCGTCTCGGCGAGCAGCGTGAGGTGCGAGCGCGTGCCGTCCGCCTCGGCGACGGTGAGCTCGAGCCCCGTGATCGGCCGCAGCCCGAACTCCTGCGCCGCCCGCGCGAACTCCATCGCCCCGAAGAGCCCGTCGTGATCGGTGAGCGCGAGCGCGCGGTGCCCCTGCGCCGCCGCCGCCGCCACCAGCTCGTCGATGCTCGAGGCGCCCTCGAGCAGCGAGTAGCTCGAGTGCGCGTGCAGCTCCACGTACGGCGCCTCGTCGAGCACCGACTCCGGCACCGGCTCCGTCGGCGAGCGCGGCGCGAGCGAGCGCGGCGTGTCGGGCGCGACGGCGGTCTCGGCCTCGGCGCGCCGCGCCTCGTAGTGCTCCCAGCTCTCCATGTAGCCGGGACGGTCGCGCCGGCTCGTGCGGGTCACGACGCGCGCCGCGCTAGTAGCGCTGCTCGTACCATCGCCCGTCCCCCTCGCCGCCCTCACCGTCTTCGCCGCCCTCGTCGTGGAAGAGCGTCAGCGCGCCGCCGCCCTCGAGGATCACGCGCACGTAGGCGCGCAGCAGCCCGCGCTCGGCGGGGTCGCGCCACCACTCGTCGGCGATGCACCAGACCTCGTCGATCTGCTCGACTGCGCGGAACTGCGGCGCCGCGCCGCGCCGCTCGCGCGCCACGGCTGCCGGCAGCCCGTGCGCGTCGAGCCGCACCAGCACCGGGCGCGGCAGGCCGAGCGCGCGCAGCGAGCCGTTCCCCTCGCGCGGCCGCCGGCTCACGGGTCGTAGTCCATCAGCGCGTAGCGGCGCTCGGGGATGCGGCTCCACGGCTCGACGCCGACCGTGCGCGCGACCGGCGACTGCCCGTAGCGGAGCTTGAGGTGGCGCACCATCTCGTCGAGCTGCTCGCGCCGGCGCGCGCGATCCGCGAAGAGCCCGGGCTGCCGGCCGCTCTCCGCGGTGAGCCCGGCCAGCTCGAGCTCGAACTCCGCGATCGGGCCGGGGTACTCGGCGTGCTCGAGCAGCGGCCGGATCGCGGTCCACAGCCGCGCGCGATCGCCGGTGGGCTCCTTCATCGTGTGCACGCGCTCCCAGAGGCGGTCGTCCTCGGTGGTGGCGCGCAGGCGGAGCGTGCGCACGAAGCGCTGCCGCGCGCGCGGGTGGCGCAGCGCGCGGCCGAGCAGCTGCTCGGCGGCGCCGGCGAGC
>Ga0194120_10011780_pt1 | contig 10409 bp, 11 predicted proteins | sample TA2MahCa65mmetaG_FD_148642 | JGI IMG/M metagenome (GOLD analysis project Ga0194120, IMG submission 148642) | Freshwater microbial communities from Lake Tanganyika, Tanzania - TA2015019 Mahale Deep Cast 65m | ecosystem: Environmental > Aquatic > Freshwater > Lake | place: Tanzania: Lake... | reverse complement strand
CCGCTGCCGCGCTCCCCTCCCCCGCGGGCGGGGGAGGGTGGCCGGAGGCCGGGAGGAGGCCTCTCAGTCCACCCGCAGGATGCGCGCCACCGCCTTCGCCTCCGGGTCGACGGCCACGCGCACCTCCCCGGCCTCGGCCACCTCCGCCTTGAGGTACTCCACGCCCCCGCTGCGGATCTCCCCGTCGTTGCGGTCGACCTTCTGCAACTCCGGCCCCTCGAGCTGCAACCAGCCGTGGATGAGGGCGTACATGTCGACCCCGAACTCGTAGCCGGTGACGGGATCCTCCACGCGCGGCTGGTAGTTGTAGGCCGGGTTGTCGTTCTCCACGCGCCCATCCACCACCAGCGCGGTGAACCAGTCGAGCGCCACGTCCTCGACCGGCCGTCCCATGGTGGCCTCCACGGTGTCGATGCCGAGCTCCGGAGAGTCGAACCAGTCGTGCAGCCAGGCCATGCCGCCCTCGTCAACGAGCGTGCCGTCGCCTTCCACGCTCATGCCGCCCTGCTGCTCGAAGGCGTAGCGCAGGAACAGGTAGGCGGCGCCACGCAGGGCCCCGTCGCGCTCGGTGTCGTAGTAGCTCGAGCCGCGGAGCACGTCGTTGATGCTCACCGAGTCGATGGTGGCGGTCTTGCCGAGGTAGTCGGTCGCGTCGAGCGCCGCGGCCCACACGTACTGGTTGCCGTTGTTGTAGCCCGTGAGATCCTGCGCCAGTGCGCTCATGCCCTCGGTCAGGTAGATGTTCTCGCTCGCGTCGGCCTGGTCCTGGGCCACGTACTTGTGCCAGCCGTAGATCAGGTGGTTCAGCTCGTGCGCCACCGTCTCGGTGATACCGGCCGGCGTGCCGTAGCTGTCGTCGGGGTCGGGCACGCCGAGGTAGACGATCTCGCCCTCGTTGCCGCGCTCGCCGCAGCCGACCACCGGCCCGATGTCGCACTGGGTGACATAGGCCACCGCGCCGTACTGGTTCACCGTGTAGCTCACGAGCACGTCGATCTTCCCGCTGGCATCGACGTCGCTCTCCTCGCCGAACACCTGCCGCTCGCGGGGGATCACGTGGTCTTCGAGGTTGAAGATCACCTCGTTCACCACCTCCTCGTCGATGGCGCCCAGCTCGTTGGGGGTGGTCTGGTCTTCCCACACCACCACCATGTCGGACACGGCGGTCACCTTGGCGGTGATGGTGACGTAGGAGCTGCCGTCGTACACGTCGAAGGTGCGCTCGTCGCCCACCGCGGCGCTCGCGGTGGGCGGGCGGACGTCCGCCGGTCGCCCGGGCGGCACGTCGCTCGGCTCGGTGCGCGCCGCCTCCTCGTAGCGCTCGCCGTAGCCGTGGGTTTCCCCCTGTCCCTTGGCGAAGCTGGCCAGGATCACGATGTAATTGCCAGGATCGGCCACCTCGATCGACACCGTGCCGTCCTCGGCCACGTCCATGTCCACCACTTCGCCGACGGCCAGCGACACCGGTCCATCGGGCGCGCCGGTGTCGCCGCTGTCGTCGATGACCGAGTCGGTGTCGCCGCTGTCGTCGGCGACCGGGGGATTGCAGGCGACCAGGGCGAGCAACAACGGCGTGACCATGCAGACCTCGTGGGCGCTGCACCCTAGCGCGATGGCCGGGCGCCGGCGCCGGGCGAAATCACCCGCGTCAAAAATAAACTGACCCGCGAGTCACATTTTTGACTCGCGGGTCAGTTTTACATTCCCCGCTTACTTCGCGGGCTGCACGCGGTCCTTGAGATCCTCGGTCACGAAGTCGAGCAGCGTGGTGGACAGCTCGATGATCTGCTGGTGAGTGAAGCCCTCGGTCCGCAGTTGCCGGTAGAAAGCACGCGCCACGGAACGGTTCCGGGTGCGGAAGAGTTCGTCGGCCTGCTGCGGGGTGGGGTTCATCTTCTCTCCGGACATGGCTTCACGATCGGGGGACGCATCACGCGTAGCAAGGGCCGTGCCGTCGCCCTCGTTGGCAAAGATCTGGCCTTCAACCGTCGCGGCGCCCTTCTGACTGCGTAGCCGGATTCGCACCCGGGGTGCGTAGCAGATTACGCACTGCCACCCGCGCGACGCGGCGGGCGGTCGCACCGCGGGGACGGGGCGCGGGATAGTCCTGGTCGTGCTTCTCGCCGGGCTTGCCCTCGCCGCCCCGATGGCGCTCACCGCCGCGCCCGGCGGCGGGCTGCGCTTCGAGCTCGGATCGTCCGCGGGCCCGGTGGTGGGCCACGCCGACGCGTTCTCCTGCGCGCTCGACCCCGAGGCGGGCACCGGCCAGCTCGAGGTCGAGGCCAGCTCTCTCGGGACCGGGCACGGCCCGCGCGACCAGCGGCTCCTGGTGTATGCGCTCGACGTCGCCACCTTTCCCGCGATCAGCTTCGTGGTGAGCCGCATCGAGGGGAGCCTCGACGCGCTGCGTGCGCGAGATGGGAGCGGCGCGTTGCGCCTCGCGGGGCCGCTGCGCATCCGCGACGTGACCCTCGATGCCCTCGTGGCGGCCACTTTCCAGTGGGAAAGCGGCACGTTGCGGCTGCGCGGCGAGCATCCGCTGGTGCTGGCCGACTTCGGCATCCCCGACCCCTCGGTGGTGCTCGCCCGGGTGGAGCCCGCCCTCCGCCTGCACTTCGACCTCTCAGGTAGCCCCGGATGATCGACCTCGAAACCCTTCACCTCGGCGCGGCCGACGGGGTGGCCACTCTCCGCATCGACCACGGCAAGGCCAACGAGATGGGCCGCCAGCAGATCGGCGAGTGGGAACGCCTCTGCGACTGGCTGGAAACCGCGCCCGCCGGGGCGCTCATCTCCTACAGCGACCGCCTCTCGCCCAGGGGGGCGCCCATCTTCATCGCCGGCGCCAACGTCACCGAGCGCGGGGAGTGGAGCACCGGCGAGGTGAAGGCCCACGTCCGGCGACAGCGGGCGGTGCTCGCCCGGCTGCGGCGCGTTCCCGTCTTCCACGTGGGCGTCATCCACGGCGTGGCCCTCGGCTGGGGCACCGAGTTCACGCTCACTTGCGACTGGCGCATCGCCACGCCCGGCGCCAAGTTCGCCCTGCCGGAAACCGGGCTCGGCATCCTCCCCGGCGCCGGCGGGGCCAGCGAGCTGGCCGCCGTGGTCGGCCCCAACCAGGCACTCCGCCTCGGCATCACCGGCGAGAGCGTCGGCGCCGAGGATGCGGCGCGCATCGGCCTCGTCGACGAGCTGGCTGCCGACCTGGCGGCGGGGCTGGAACGCGCCCGTGCCCTGGCCGCCAGGGTGGCCCTGCGTTCTCCCACCGCCGTGGCCGCCTACAAGGCCGCCGTGCTCGCCGCCCTGGGGCAGGGCACCGAGGCCCGTCGCGACATCGAGGCCCGCGCCTACGAGCACTGCATCGACAGCGGAGAGGCCGCCGTCGGGCGCGCCAACTTCGCCACCATCACCGCCGGCACCGGGCGCGCCCCGTGGGGTAACTACACCCCCTGGAAGCCGTGATCTGGCTCCTCGCCTGCACGTGCGACGCCGACTGCCGTTTCGACAAGGCGCTGGCCGCGCTCCGATCGGGCGACGAGGCCGCGATGCGGGCCGAGATCGAGGCGGTGAGCGACCCCTTGCAGCGCGACCTCCTGCGCCTGCGTGTCGCGACCGCCGAGCCAGCGCGCGCGGGCAAGCTCTGCACCGAGGTGACGACCGACTTCGCCCGCGAGAAGTGCCAGCAGGTGCTCGGCCGCCCTCACCTCCAGGGCGCGCCACCCCCGTGACCTGGCTCCTCGCCTGCGCCGAGCCCGCGCCGGAACTGGTGACGAACCCCGAGCGGGTAACCGACTGCACCGGGCTCGATCCCCAGCTCCGCGCCCTCTGCCACGTGCAGGTGGCCGCCGCGCGAGGCCGCGCCGCCGACTTCGCGGCGGTGACCGACGCCTGCGCGCTCTACGACGGCCGCGTGGACGCCTTCGACGAGCTCTGGGCCGACGAGTGCCACTTCCGGGGCGGCGAGGAGCTGGCGCGCGCGGGACAACTGGAAGACGGCCTCTGGCACTGCAACCAGGCCGGGCGTTTCCGCAAGTTCTGCTTCGCGCACGCCGCCTGGCAGGTGCCGCCGGCGGACGAGCCCCTGGCCGACTGGGAAACCTGGGCCCGCCCCTTTGGCGAGCGCGAGGTGGAGACCATCCGCGCGCGGTGGTGGTTCAACCAGTATCTTGGGACAGGCTCCGCCGTGGCCCCCACCGTGGACAGCCCCCACGCGCGCGGGGCCTGGGCGCTGGAGGCGGTGCGGCTGTGCGCCGGCGACCTCGCCTGCGCACGCGCCGGCTGGACCACGCCGCTCTCGGGCGATCCCCTCCCCCTCGAACGCCGCCTCGGCCGCTACGACCTGCCCTTCGAGGTGCCCGGCGACGACGAGGTGCCCACCGTGCCCACCTTCGGCGGCGGCCAGCGCTACGCCGGAGCCGACCTCGCCGAGGACATCGACATCGCCTTGCTCGAGGGCGCCTACTTCCGCGAGTCGGTGGGCGCGGGCGCCTTCGTACACTACCTGTCGGACCCTCGTCCCCGGGTGCGCTGGACGGCCCTCCATCGGTACCGCACCCTGCCCAGCGAGGGTGCCGAAGGCACGCTCCGTGCCATGGCCGACGACCCCGACCCGGTGGTGCGGGCGCTGGTGAGCGACGCGCTGCAGTACCGCACCTGGGAGGGGAAGAAGAACCTGCCGGGGTTGAGGAAGGAGCGTCCCGCGCCCTGAGCCTCAGCGCGGCAAGCTCAAGACGTCCTGGAACTTGAGGTCGGGCGCGGGGAACTCGCGCAGCGGCCGAGACGAGGCGAGGCGCGCCGCGAGCACGTGTCGCAACAGCGCGTGGTAGCGGGCGCGCTCGGGGTGGGCGATCGCGTCGGCGTCGAGCGCAGCGAGGGCATCGCGCCACGCCCCGGAAACGGCCATCTCGCGAGGCATCGGCGCGTAGGCGCCGTAGTCGTCGGCCCCACCGCGGAGCACCAGCGGCGGCCCGCGCCGGTGCAACTCGCCCCCGAGCCAGCCCGCGAGGGCCCGGTGATGGGCCGACAACGAGGCAAGTTCGATCGTCGCGAGGCGCCCGCTTGCCCCCCCGAGATCGTCCATCGACGCCGCCAGCCACGCCCCCATGAGCCGCGCGCCGTCGTCGTCGATGCGGTCGAGCACCTCGAGCGCGTGCGCGGGCTGCCGCGCGTCGACCAGCAACTGACGCGCCTGCGCCCAGGCCGCCGTGCCCTCGGGGAGCGGCGCCGCGGGCCTCGTGTCCAACAGGGCCAAGGCGTCGAAGTCCACCGCGAACCACGCCGCCAGCGCCGCCGGGGATCGGCCATCGGGCTGGGGCTCGGCCATCCACAGGCGATGCCGGCCGTCGCGACGCGCCTCGATGGCGAGGCTCTGCGAGGTGTCGATGGAGAGCACGCTGTTGGGCGAGGCCACGCGCTCGCGACCCGTGGCCCCGTCCACCCGGTTGCGCAGGATGCCGATCGCCTCGTCGACGTCGAGCTGATCCCCGGCCGCTGCGAGGCCCGCATCGGCGCGCTGGTGCCGCAGGACCGAGCCGAGGAACGGTCCCGCCGCGGGGACCAGCTCGCGCTCGTGCATCGCGGGGTCGCGATAGGTGTTCGTCGCCGAGCGGGCGCCGCGGGCCACTCGCTGGTCGCGGGCGTCGATGTCCACCACGGCGCTGTCGCCCGAGGGGTCGCTGAGCACCAGCGTCCACGCGCCGAGGGTGCGCACCGGCGCGAGCGCATCGAGCGCGGCCGACACGCTGGGCTGGCGCCGCGCGAGGGTCTCCACCAGCCGGTAGATGCCCCACTCGCCACCGGCCCGCGACGGCGCCGCCAGCAGGGAAAACAGCCCCATGCGTCCGCGCCCGTCGAGCAGGGCCACGTCGCGAGAGGCGTGGACATGCACAGTCACCACCAGTCCCGATGCGTTCACCGTCGTGGTGCCGGCAAACATCTCGCCGAGAGTGCCGAAGATCGCGTAGCGCTCGCCGTCGGGACGCCCCTCGGCGTCGCGCGGGTCGACCATCACCAGCGACTGGTTCGGCTGCCAGAAGTCCATCCCCGGGAAATCGAGGTTGCGGGCGTGTAGTGTCCCCTCCCCGCTCGGCCCGAGGATGCTCGTGCAACGGGCGCCGAACTGCACGGCGCGCACGTCGTCGAGCTGCAACCGGCCGCCGAGGGCGATCATCAACGAGGGGCCGATGCTCGAGAGCTCGGAGATCCACGCGTAGTCGTGGTAGCGGCCGCGATCGAGGTCGATCCCGCGCTCCAGGGCGGCCATGCGGGCGTGGTTGCCCGCGTCGAACACCTGGGACGAGCGCCGGTCGCGACCGCGGATGGCCGAGCGGAGCACCCCGGGCAGCTCCGCCCACATCCGATCCATCATCGGCACGTAGCGGAGGCGCAGTTCCGGCCCCATCAGCTCGGCGTACTGGCGGCCGATGGCGGTGTCGTCGCCGCGCAGCTGGAGCAGCGTCCAGCCGTGAACGGTGTCGCGACAGGCGGCGCCGTCCTCGATGCAGAGCGGCGCGGCGATGGCGATGGCAACGAGCGAGAGCACGCGCCACGTTATCCGCCCCCGTGCTCTTCCTCTTCGCCTGCACCCCGGCCGACGACACCGGCGACAGCGCCGCCCCTGTCGCGGCCGAGCTGATCGAGGTCCCGGGCGGCAGCTTCACCATGGGTTGCGACGATTGCGACCCCGACGAGGCGCCCGCCCACGCCGTGAGCCTCCACGCCTTCACCCTCGACGCCTACGAGGTGACGCAGGGCCAGTACGCCGAGTGCGTGGCGGCGGCGGCCTGCGCGCCCGCGGCGGTGGAGGGCAGCGCGAACCTACCGGTCACCGGCGTGGACTACGAGAGCGCGATGGGTTTCTGCACCTGGCGACACCTCCGCCTGCCGACCGAGGCGGAGTGGGAGTACGCCGCGCGCGGAACCGAGAACCTCGTGTTTCCCTGGGGAAACGAGTGGGCCGGCTGCGATCCGGTGGTGCAGCGCCTCTGCGACGGCGGGCTACTCCCCGTGGGCAGCCGCCCCGAGGGCGACGGCCCCTTCGGCCACCACGACCTCGCGGGCAACGCCTGGGAGTGGGTGAGCGACCTCTACGACGCCGCCTACTATGCGGAGTCTCCCAGCGAGAACCCGCAGGGGCCAAGCACGGCCGGCCTGCGCACCGTGCGGGGCACCGACGCCTGGTCGGACTACCAGTGGGTGCGATCCAGCAACCGCACCTACGCCATCCCCGCCGGGGCCGGCTCGCTGGTGGGCTTCCGCTGCGCGGGCGACGCGCCGTGATCCCGTGGTACGCGCTGGCCTGCTGCGACTGTCCCCCGGGCGACGCACCCGATCTCGTCGATCCCGCCGCGGTCCACCTCCTGGTGGGGAGCACCCCCGACACGCCCGAGGGCCCAGCCCTGGAGGAGCTCGACGCCGACTTCGGGTCCATCTTCGCCTTGAGCTTCGGCGACGGATCGGGGGGGGGCCGGCGCCTTCCGCCAGGCCGACGGCAGCACGGTGTACGGCCGCACCTGGCCGCCCCCGGATCTCGGTAGCGCCGTGGAGGCGATCGACGCCGAGGGCAACTTGCTCTGGTCGCTCACCGAGATGTTCTCGTCGTTGTCGTTCATCCACGGCGTGAAGCCGGGGCCGGGAAACAGTCTCGTCGTGGCCGACACCAGCTCCGGCCACGTGCTCGGCTTCGACCTCGACGGCAACCCGCTCTGGAGCATCGACTTCGTCGATGGCGACACCATCCACTGGCCAAATGGTATAGATGTCGCGACAGGAAGCGACGGCGTCACCCGGCTGGCGGTGACCCTGCTCCTCCAGGTGGGCTCCGGTCCCGACTACGTCGACGTCTACGTGCTCGACGAGGCGCCCGTGCTGGAACGCCGTCACGACGTCGGCGACGCGGCCTGGCCCCACGGCCCCCACCTCCGCGGAGACGGTGTCGTCGTCTCGCTCTCCGCCCGGGGACAGGTGGTGTCGCTCGTCGACGGCGAGGAAGAATGGCGCGTGCCCGAGTCGCCGGGGGTGCTCGCCTTCCCGCGCGACGCGGTCTTCCTGCCCGACGGCACGATGGTGGTGGCCGACGCCGCCACCGAGCTGCTCCGCGTGTACAACCCCCTCGACGGTTTCGACGACATCTGGGGCCGCGCCACCCCCGGCGCGTTCAGCATCGACCTCGTGGACTGCGCCGAGTTGCCCTGCCTAGGCGGATAGGAGCGGCCATGGCTTTCGACCTCCTGGTGATCGGCGGCGGCATCGTGGGTGCCGGGGCCGCCCGCGACGCGGCAATGCGCGGGCTCAGCGCCTGCCTCGTGGAGCAGAACGACCTCGCCTACGGCACCTCCTCGCGGTCCTCCAAGCTGGTACACGGGGGGCTTCGTTACCTGGAGCAGGGCGAGTTCTCGCTGGTCTTCGAGGCGGTGAGCGAGCGGCGGGTGTTGCTCGAGATCGCGCCCCACCTGGTCAACCCGCTCGGGTTCATTTTCCCCGTCTACAAGGACGCCAAGTTCGGCCCCTTCACCCTGAACATCGGCATGTGGCTCTACGACGGGCTCTCGCTGTTCCGCTCGCCGAAGATCCACAAGAACCTCGCGCCCCGCGAGCTGGCCGAGGAGGAGCCCTGCCTCCAGCGCGATGGCCTGCGCGGCGCCCAGCTCTACTACGACTGCGCCACCAACGACGCCCGGCTCACGCTGGAGACGGCGCTCGACGCCCAGGCCCACGGCGCCGAGGTGCGCACCTACACCAAGGTGGTGGGCCTCTTGCGCGACAACAACGGTCGCGTGCGGGGCGTGCGCGCCCGGGGCGCCCACGGCGACACCGACGTGGAGATCGAGGCGCGCGTGGTGATCAACGCCACCGGCCCCTGGTCCGACGACGTGCGGGCCATGGGCGATCCGCGCCCGAAGATCCTCCGCACCACCAAGGGCATTCACATCGTGGTACCCCGCGACCGGTTGCCGCTGCGTCACGCCGTGGTGTGCTCGCATCCCACCGACAAGCGCGTGCTCTTCGCCCTGCCCTGGGGCGACCGCGCCTACATCGGCACCACCGATACCGACTACCAGGGCGACCCCGCCGACGTTGCCGCCACGCGCGACGACGTCATCTACCTTCTCGACTGCATGGGCAAGTACTTCCCCGGCGCCAAGCTCGGCCCCGGCGACGTCATCGCCACCTGGGCGGGCCTGCGCCCGCTGATCTCCAGCGAGGGGAGCGCCTCGAGCGTGTCGCGCGAGCACGAGATCCTCGTGGATCCCGACGGGCTCATCACCATCGCCGGGGGCAAGCTCACCACCTTCCGCAAGATGGCGGCCGAGGTGGTCGACCGCGCGGTGGCGATGCTGCGCCTCACCGGCGCCGTTCCCACGCCGCTGGCGGAGGCCTACACCGCCCGGCAGCCCCTGCCGGGGGCGGTGGGCTGGCCCGAGGACGACGACGCGGCCCGCGTGGAGGCGCTGTGCCGGGCCGCCGCGCCCGCCATCGACGACGACACCGCCGAGCTACTCGTGGCCACCTACGGCACGCGTGCCGTCGACGTGGCGCGGCGGATCCAGGAGCGCCCGGAGCTCGGCGAGGCGCTGGTGCCCGGCCGTCCCGAGCGGCTGGCGCAGGTCGACTTCGCCGTCGAGAAGGAGCTGGCGCAGACGGTCACCGACGTGCTGCTGCGGCGCACGCAGCTCTACTACCGCGACCTCGACCAGGGGCTCGGCGCTGCCCCCCGCGTGGCGCGACGAATGGCCACGTTGCTTGACTGGACGCCGGAGCGCGAGGCGGCCGAGATCGCGGCCTACGAGGCGGAGGTTGCCCGCTCGCGGGCGTGGAAGTCCGGCTAGAGCTCAGCCTCCGGTCGCGGCGGCCACGGCGTCGCTGGTGGTGTTGAAGGTGTCGCCGAGTACATCGCTGAGGGCGGTCACCGCGACCACGAGGACCACCGCGATGAGGCTGGCGATCAGCGTGTACTCGATGGTGGTGGTGCCGGACTCGTCGAGGGCCGGGTGCGGTGGCATGTGGATCATTTACCCACCACAGCGGCGACTCATCACGAAATCATGCGTACTTGTTTCTTTTGCGTTTTTTGCGCCGGAGACGAGCCGTCGCGAGCAGGCTACACTCGGGCCATGCTCCCAGTGTTGCCGGTGCTGCTCAGCCTCGCCTGCTCATCGGCCATCTCGGAGGGCGTGCGCGGCCGCGACCTCGTGCAAACCGACACGGGCAATGACTGCGACCCGCGCTTCGACGGGGAGGGCGACCCCGCCTGGTTCGTCGATGCCGACGGCGACGGCCACGGCGACCCATCGACGGGCGTGGCGGCCTGCGACCCACCCGCCGGTCACGTGGCGACCAGCGACGATTGCAACGATTCCGACGCCGCGATCAACCCCTCCGCGGTGGAGGTGTGCCACGATGGAGTCGAC
>Ga0194120_10011777_pt1 | contig 10412 bp, 8 predicted proteins | sample TA2MahCa65mmetaG_FD_148642 | JGI IMG/M metagenome (GOLD analysis project Ga0194120, IMG submission 148642) | Freshwater microbial communities from Lake Tanganyika, Tanzania - TA2015019 Mahale Deep Cast 65m | ecosystem: Environmental > Aquatic > Freshwater > Lake | place: Tanzania: Lake... | reverse complement strand
CTGCATCTGCCGATACAAGCCGATGAAGTCTTGTTTTTGCAGCGGCAGCAACTGGTCCAGGTAGCCCTCGCGCTCTTTCGCCGTTCGAGCCAGGATCATGCGTTGCATGATCGGGATGCGGTCTTCGGCGAAGAACATGTGCTCGGTGCGACAGAGCCCGATGCCCTCCGCCCCGAACCCCCGCGCGATCATCGCTTGATCGGGGATGTCCGCATTGGCCCGAACCTTCAAGGTGCGGAACTCGTCGGCCCATTGCAGGAAGGCCGAGAAGCGCTGATACTTCTCCGACCGCCGCACCTCCAGCTTGTCTTGAATCACCTGGATGACCTCGGAGGCCACCACCGGAATGTCGCCGCCGTACACATGGCCGGTGAAGCCGTTGATGGACAGATAGTCCCCTTCTTTGAAGAGCCGGCCTCCGATCTTGACCGTGGCGCCGTCGGTGACCTCGATGGCGTCGCACCCGGCCACGCAGACTTTCCCCATTTGCCGCGCGACCACGGCGGCGTGGGAGGTCATGCCGCCCCTGGCGGTGAGGAAGCCCAGGGCCGCGTGCATGCCGTGAATGTCGTCCGGGCTGGTTTCCTGCCGGACCAGGATGACGCGTTCTCCCCGCGCCTGCATCTCCACCGCCCGCTCGGGAGTCAGGGCGATTTTTCCGGCTGCGGCGCCGGGGCCAGCCGGCAGGCCCTTGCCGATGGACTGGTGCCGGCTTTCTTCCGCCGCGTCGAAGATGGGGTACAGGTACTGGGACAATTGCTCCGGTCCGACGCGGAGCACGGCTTCGCGTTTGTCGATCACGCCTTCATCGACCAAGTCGACCGCGATGCGGACCGCCGCGATGCCGGTTCGTTTCCCGACCCGGGTTTGCAACATGTAGAGCTTGCCCTCCTGGATCGTGAATTCTAGGTCCAGCATGTCGCGGTAATGGCGTTCGAGCGTGCGGTAGGTCTTGACCAGCTCCTGATAGGCGCGCGGGAGGGTCTTGGCGAGGTCGGCGACCGGCAGCGGCGTGCGGATGCCGGCCACGACGTCCTCCCCCTGGGCGTTGAGCAGGCATTCACCGAAGAAGACCGGCTCGCCGGTGGCCGGGTTGCGGGTAAAGGCGACTCCGGTGCCGCTGGTCTCGCCCATGTTGCCGAAGACCATGGCGACGACGTTGACGGCCGTGCCCCAACTATCCGGGATGTCGTAGAGGCGTCGGTAGGTGACGGCCCTGGCTCCGTACCAGGAGGAAAAGACCGCATCGACGCCCATCCGGAGTTGTTCGATCGGGTCCTCGGGGAAGTCCCGTCCGGTTTCCTTCCGCACCACCTGCTTGAACTGGCGGACCAGCTCTTTCAAGGCCGTGGCATCCAGGTCCGTGTCCTGCTTCACGCCATGGGACGCCTTCATGTGCTGGAGCAGTTCCTCGAAGCGTTCGCGCGACACGCCCATGACCACGCTGGCAAACATCGTGATGAAGCGCCGGTAACTGTCTTGGGCGAACCGTTGGTTCTTGGTTCTGGCGGCCAGCCCTTCGGCCGTCCGCTCGTTCAAGCCGACGTTCAGCACCGTGTCCATCATGCCCGGCATCGACGCCCTGGCGCCGGAACGGACCGATACCAGGAGCGGGTTGGCGGGATCGCCGAAGCGGGCGCCCATCGACCGCTCCACCCGCTTGAGGGAGTGCAGGGCTTGATTCCACATGCCCGCCGGGTGGGTCTTTTTCCGGCGGTAGTACTCGACGCAAGCTTCGGTCGAGATGGTAAAGCCGGCCGGCACGGAAATTTTCAGATTGGTCATTTCCGCCAGGCCGGCCCCTTTGCCGCCGAGCAGTTCTTTCATCTTGCCGGTGCCTTCGGCTTTGCCGTCGCCGAAGTAGTAGACCCATTGCTTTGTGCCCACGCTGCGTCTCCTCCAGAAAGTCTAATCGAACGTCCGAGATGAACCTAGGGGGACATTGCCGAGGTCCGAGGCTCCGATCCATCCAGCCGGAGCCGGTACCTGGCGATCAAGTGTCGTTTGAGCTTCAGGCCGCCGGCAATGACCGCTACGACAAAGGCGCCCAGCAGGAAGAGCCGATAGTCCACGCGGGCCGGCTGGTCGAAATAGAGTTTGCCGTCGGCTCCCTGGACGACCGCGACGTCGCGCTGAAAGACGTGCGTGTCGCCCGAGGGGTCCGAAAGGTTGATCCACTCCTGACAGAGCCGCACGGGCTCCGCTGCGCCGGTCACTTTCTGCCAGCTCAAGCGCAAGCAGATATCCCGGGCGGGATCGAACAGATCGGGGGTTCTGATCAGGCCGTCCAGGTTGATCCCGCTGCCCCAGAGGCCGAGCAGAAAGACGGCGTTGCAGAGCAGGATCATGGCGGCGGAGACGCCATAGGTATAACGCGTCAGCCGCCTGGCTCGTTCCTCCGGCTCCACGGACTGGGCCGACTCTGCCTTGGCTGCACCCATCGCCTCTCACCGGCTCAGGTCCCCTGTACCACGATTTGCGAAAAATCACCGAACGTCAGAAAGAGGCGGTCCACGGCATAGAGCAACGAGAGCCGATTTGCTCTGAGCGCCTCATCCTCGGCGTTCACCATGACCCCCTCGAAAAATCCGTCGATGGCCGGTTTCAGGGCCACGAGGCTGTCGAGGGCCTTGGCATAGTCCCCCTGCTCGATGGCGAAGGGGGTCTGGAGCCTGGCGGCATCCAGCGCTTTGTAGAGTTCCACCTCGGATGGATGCTGGAACCGCGTCGGTTCGATGTCTTCCTGCGCCCACTGTTCCTTCTCGACGATACGATGGGCCCGCTTGAACCCGATGATCAAGGGATCGAACTCCGCTCTCGTGGTGATCGTCTGGAGGGCCTTCATCTTGGCGTAGAGGGCCAAGAGGTTCCATCGAGACCCCGGGGCCGGCTTGAGGACGGTCTGCATGACATCGTCGCGCAGGCCGTCGACCGTGCGGCCATAGTACCGGAGACGCTCCAGGATAAAGCTCACAGCATCGTTGGAGGAGGCGGCCGGCTTGCAACCCGTGGCGGTCAGCAACTCTGCGGCATGGCTTGCCAGTTCGCTCAGGTTGAGAGGCAGTTGCCCCTCCAGGGCGATGCGAACGATGGCCAGGGCATTGCGCCGAAGGGCGAAGGGATCTTCGGAGCCGGAGGGCACGAGCCCGACGTGGAAAAACGAACACACCGTATCGAGCCGGTCGGCCAGGGAGAGGACCTGACCTGCGACGGTCTTGGGAATGGCTCCTTCCATGGAAGGAGGCAGGTACTGTTCGGCGATGGCCCGAGAGACCCCCTCCGACTCCCCGTCGTGCTTGGCGTACTCCCCTCCCATGATGCCCTGGAGGATGGGGAACTCGCCGACAATGCCGGTGGTCAGATCGGCCTTGCAGAGTTCGGCCGCCCGCGCAGAGTCTCGACGGGTGTCATGGTCCAAGGCGCACATGAGAGCCAGTCGTTCCGCCAGGTGTTTGACTCGCCGCTGTTTCTCATAGAGGGAGCCGAGCTTTTGGTGAAAGGTGACGCCTTTGAGTCGTTCCACCCGGTCGGCCAGCCTGATCTTGCGGTCTTCGTCGAAGAAGAACTTGGCGTCGGCCAGGCGGGCCGCCAAGACCCGCTCGTTGCCTTTGCCGATCACGGTCATGTTCGCCAGCTTCATGTTCGTGATCGAGATGAATCGCGGCAGCAGGGTGCCGTCTTTCTGCACGAGGGAGAAGAAGCCCTGGTGTTCTTTCATCGAGGTCATGAGGATTTCTTTGGGAAGGGCGAGGTACTGCGGGTTGAACGATCCGAGAATGGCATGGGGATATTCGACGGTATGGACGGCCTGTTCCAGGAGGTCCTCGTCCCGATGTGCCAGCCCCCGGACCGACTTGGCGAGGCCGGCAAGTTGCGCGAGGATCATGGCTTGCCGCCGGCTGTGGTCCGGCACCACGCCGTGGCGTTCCAGCGCGCTCAGATAGGACGTGAAGTCTTTGACGGGAATGCCCTGGGTTTGCGCCGAGCCTGTCGGGCCGAGAAAGCGGTGCCCACGGGTCCTGTTGCCGGCCTTGACCCCGCCGGCCTGGCAGTCGATGGTCTTGCCTCCGTAGAGGGCCAGGAGCCAGCGGATGGGGCGCGCGAACTTCATGCCGGTCTCGTTCCAGCGCATGGACTTGGGGAAGGACAGGCCGGCGATCAGCACCGGCAGGCAGTCGGATAAGACGGCCTGGGTCGGTCGCCCCGCTTCGCGCTTGACCGCGCAGAGGTATTCGCCCTTGGGTGTCTGCCGAATCTCCACGTCGCCGATGGCGACTCCCTGTGAACCGGCAAAGCCCAGGGCGGCTTTGGTCGGCTGGCCTTGCGCGTCGAAGGCTACGGCCTTGGACGGCCCCATGGTTTCCTTGATGGTGGCGGCTTGATGGGCCGCAAGGGCTTCGACGACCAGGACCAGTCGTCTGGGTGTGCCGAATGTTCGCAGGGGGCCATGGGTCAGGCGATGCTCTTTGAAAAGACGCAGGGCCGAGTCTTCGAGGGCTCGAAGCGCGAGGGGTACGAACTGGTAGGGCAGCTCCTCCGTCCCGATCTCGAAGAGAAGTTCCGCAGCCGGTGCCGTTCCCCGCCGGGCCGCCGGTTTCTTGCTTTTTGTCGGTTTCTTTTTCGGCGCTCGGTTCATTGCCAAGGTCTAGGTTATGGTTTGCCGCGGCGAGGCGTTGCGGCGCGCGTCTGCCGTTTCAGCAAGGGGAATCCCAAGTTCTCCCGCAGGGCGACGTAGCCCTCCGCGCAGCGGTAGGCCAAAGCCCTGACGCGGGCGATGTAGCCGGTCCGCTCCGCCACGCTGATGGCTCCCCGCGCATCCAGGAGGTTGAAGATGTGCGAGGTTTTGATGCAGTAGTCATAGGCCGGTAGCATGAGGCCCTGCTCGATCAACCGCGTGCACTCCGATTCGAAAGTGTGAAACGTGGCGGCCAGCATGGAGGCATCCGAGGCTTCGAAATTGTATGTCGAAAATTGCCGCTCCGTTTCCAGGTGGATGTCCCCATAGGTGACTCCGTCGGTCCAGGCCAAATCGTAGACGTTGTCCACTTGTTGGAGGTACATCGCGATCCGCTCGGTGCCATAGGTGATCTCGACGGTAATCGGATTGAGCTCGATGCCGCCGACTTCCTGGAAATACGTGAACTGTGTAATTTCCATCCCGTCCAGCCGCACTTCCCACCCGAGTCCCCATGCGCCCAGGGTCGGCGACTCCCAGTCGTCCTGGATGAAGCGGATGTCATGCTGCTTGGGGTTGATTCCAAGGCGGGACAGACTGTCAAGATAGAGAGCTTGAATGTCGTCGGGGGAGGGCTTGAGCACAACCTGATACTGGTAGTAGTGCTGCATCCGGTTCGGGTTTTCGCCGTAGCGTCCATCGGTTGGGCGGCGGCAGGGCTGCGGGTAGGCGGCTCGCCAGGGTTCAGGGCCAAGGGCGCGTAGAAACGTCGCCGGATGGAATGTGCCGGCCCCCATCTCCAGGTCATAGGGTTGATGAATGATGCAGCCTTGGTCAGCCCAATAGCGGTGGAGGGAGAGGATTAACTCCTGGAGAGTCACGGATATTCCTTGCCGTTGTCGCGCAGAGTTATGCCGGGCTAGGTTGACGCCCAAGAGGCTCGCTCCCGTGGCACGCAGCCCTCGGAAGCGCCGTTAAAGTAACAAGAATCTCATTCTTCTGTCAAGGCAGATCGGCTGGCTTCGAATGCCTCTTCATGCGTTGGCTTAGCCTCTGACATCTTGACGAGAACCAATCGTTCGTCTATTGTAGGCATAATTTACTGACTCAGTTTAGAATTGAGAGAAAAATGAAATTCTCTAAGAAAAGTGAATACGCGCTCAGGGCCCTCCTTGAATTGACGGCGCACTATAGTAAGCGGTCGCTGATTCAGCGACATCAAATCGCCGACCGCCAAAACATTCCCATCGAATTCCTCGAGCAAATCCTCCTTACGCTTAAGAACGCGGGGCTGCTGTCCAGTAAGCGCGGCGTCACCGGAGGGTATAGCCTCATCAAGCCGCCGGATGAAATTACCTTGGGACAAGTCATCCGTCTGCTGGATGGTCCCCTGGCCCCGATTGCCTGTGTCAGCAAGACGGCCTATCAAAAATGCCGCGATTGCCCCTATGCGGACAAACCTTCTTGCCCGATCCAGCAGGTAATGCTGGGCGTTCGCAACGCGATCGCTGACATCCTCGACAACTACACGTTGAGCGATTTTGCCCGTCAGACAGGCGGAAAGGGTTCCGATGCGATTCCTTGGCGCTGACCGTATGTCTTCGCTGCCCGTGGCATTCCTCGCGGGCGCGGTCCTGGTCTCGGTGATGGCCCTGTTGCAGCCTGTCGCACAGACCGTCGCAGCGGAGCCGCGCGAACTGATCCTGGCCAGCTACAGCGTGCCGAAGGAGGCTTACGAGAAGCAGATCATCCCCGCCTTCCAGCGTTTCTGGAAACAACGCACCGGTCAGGAGGTCCGCATCCGCAGTTCCTACGGCGCCTCGGGGGCGCAGGCGCGGGCTATCGTGGGGGGCTTCGAAGCCGACATCGCCGCTTTGTCGCTTGAGGGGGATATTGAACAAATCGCCAAGGCCGGGCTGGTCGCACATAATTGGCGGAGCGGTCCGCAGCGTGGCATCGTCACGGCATCGCTGGTGGCGTTCGGCGTCAGAAAAGGGAATCCCAAGAACATTCAGACCTGGGAAGATCTTGCCAGGCCCGGCGTGGAAGTCCTCTATCCCAACCCGAAGACGTCCGGCGGCGCCATGTGGGACATCATCGCCATCTATGGGGCGGGACTCAAGTTGGCCGAACAACGGTCGGCCGCAACGAAGGGCTCGCCTGATGCCTATGCGACAGATCTCCTGAAGCGGGTCCAGAAGAACGTGAAGGTCATGGACAAGAGCGGGCGGGAATCGGTCACGACCTTTGAGCGTGGCGTCGGGGATGTCATCGTCACCTACGAAAACGAATTGCTGCCCCGCATCAAGAGCGGCAGGCCCTACGAACTGGTGATTCCGGCTGAAACGGTCCTGATCGAAAACCCCGTGGCCCTCGTCGATCGCAACGTGGACAAACACCGCGTGCGCGACCTTGCCGAAGCTTTTGTGACCTTCCTTCAGGGTGAGGAGGCGCAACGAGCCTTCCGGGAGGTCGGCTTCAGGCCCGTTCAACCGGCCGCTCCCGGCGCGCAGGCAGCTATGCTATCCCCCGTCCCTGCCCGGCTGTTTACCATCGGGGACTTGGGCGGATGGACGAAGGTCGAAGGGCTGCTCTTTGGACCGCAAGGGGCTTGGACGAAAGCGGTCGAAGACCTGGCGCGGGGTAAGTAGGACGCGCCGGTAAGACATGAGAAACGGCATGAAGGTGTCAGGATGAATGCACGTCAACTGGTGAGTCTTGCCCTCCGATCGACAGCCATCGGCTATGTGCTGGTGCTGATCCTGCTGCCGCTCTTGGTCATTGGACAGCAATCGCTGGTCGGCGGCCTCGGCCGGTTTTCCGAGGACATCGTGCAGCCCCAGGCTGCGGCGGCCCTTGTGCTGACGCTGGAAGCCGCGCTGGCGGCGACGGCGATCAATGCCGTCTTCGGCACCCTCTCGGCCGTGGTTCTGGTCCGGTATGAGTTTCCGGGACGGTGGTTTCTGAACGCCTTGGTGGATCTTCCCTTTGCCATTCCGACGCTGGTCGCCGGATTGATGATCGCCGCCCTTTATGGAGCCACCAGTCCCCTGGGGGCCTGGCTGCAGCGCGGCGGCATCGAGGTTTTGTACAACGTTCCCGGCATTGTGCTGGCGATGGTCTTCGTCACGATGCCCTTTATGATTCGGTCTCTCCAGCCGGTCCTGATGGAATTGGAGCGAGACCAGGAGGAAGCGGCTTTCACGCTGGGCGCCGGGCGTTGGGTGACGTTCTGGAAGGTGACGATCCCGAGCGTATTGCCCGGCCTCCTGACCGGGCTCTTCTTGACCTTCGTCCGCGCGTTGGGCGAGTTCGGCGCGATCGTCATCGTCGCCGGCAATATTCCCATGAAGACGCAAGTGGCGCCGGTCTATGTCTATGGCGAGATCGAAAGCTATAATCCGAGGGGCGCTACGTCGGTCTCCGTGCTGATCCTCCTGATATCATTTGCGGCCTTGGTGCTGTTGGAACGGCTCACCCGGCCGCCGGGCGAGCGCCTGCCGGCCGTCATCAGTCGGTGGCGCCGGTCACGGCCCGAGCCGGTTGCGGTCCCTCCGGTCTTGCCGGCCTTGCGTGGGTGACGATGCGACGAATCCTTATTGCCACAGTCTGGTTCTACTTCGGCATCCTCCTGATCGGGCCCCTTGCCTACCTGTGCACGCAATCGTTTCAGGGGGGGGTGGCCGTTTTCTGGGACGAAGTGACTCGCCCCGAGGCGCTGCACGGATTCCGGCTGACCGCCGTAATCACCGCGATCGTGTTGGTTGTGAATGTCGTTCTGGGCACGGTGACGGCCCTGGTCCTGGCCCGGCAGCAGTTCAGAGGGCGGACCCTGTTGAGCGGCCTCATCGACCTGCCCTTCGCGGTGTCGCCGGTGATCGCGGGCTTCATGCTCGTCCTCCTATTCGGTCCGGACGCCATCCTGGGAACCTTTTTCGGGACCTTGGAGGTCAAGGTGCTGTTTGCCCTGCCGGCCATGGTGCTGGCCACTCTCTTCGTGACCTTTCCCTTCGTCGTCCGCGAACTGACGCCGCTGCTGCAGGCCGTCGGCACGGACGGAGAGGAAGCCGCCAGGACGCTGGGCGCGAACGAGTGGCAGGTGTTTCTCAAAGTCACGCTTCCGGCGGTCCGCTGGGGAATGGTCTATGGCGCCACCTTGACGACGGCTCGGGCCATCGGCGAGTTCGGGGCCGTGTTGGTGGTGTCCGGGAACGTGCTCATGTTGACGCAGACCGCGACCCTCCACATCTATCAAAGTTACGTGGATTTCAATTACGTGGGGGCCTATGCGGTGGCGGCGACGTTGATCGCGGTCTCCTTTGTCATTCTGGTCTTGCTTGAAGTGGCCCGATCGCGGGTCGCGGCCGGCGCGGCCTGACGCCGCGCGAGAGGACGATCTGTGAAGATTGAAGTTCGGCATCTGTCCAAACGGTTCGGCTCGGTGGAGGCCGTTTCCGACGTGTCCTTCGGCGTGAAGGAGGGGGAACTGCTCGGACTCTTGGGTCCCAGCGGCAGCGGCAAGACCACGGTCCTGCGCATGATCGCCGGGCTGGAGACTCCTTCCGGCGGCGACATCTTCATCGACTGCCTCCGCGTCAACGACCTCCCCGTCCAGCAACGCAACATCGGGTTTGTGTTTCAGCACTACGCCCTCTTCAAACACCTGACGGTGTTTCAGAACATCGCGTTCGGGCTCAAAATCAAAAAGTGGAAGAAGGCCGAGATGGCCCCTCGAGTGTCGGACCTCTTGCGCCTGATGGGATTGGACGGGCTGGGCGACCGCTACCCGCATCAATTGTCCGGCGGGCAGCGCCAGCGGGTGGCCATCGCCAGGGCCCTGGCGCCCCGTCCCAGCGTCCTGTTGCTGGATGAGCCTTTCGGAGCGGTGGACGCGAAGGTGCGGCAGGAACTCCGGGAGTGGCTGATCCGCTTGCACGACAACCTGAACGTGACCAGCTTGTTCGTGACGCACGACCAGGAAGAAGCGATGGAGGTGTCGGACCGCATCATCGTGTTCTCGAAGGGGAAGCTGGAGCAAGACGGATCGCCGGCCGAGGTGTACGAAGAGCCGGCGACGGAATTCGTCGCCCGCTTCATCGGTTCGATGAATATCCTGGAGGCCGAGGTGCGCGGCAATCTGGCGCGTGTGGGAGGGTTGGAGTTTCCCGTGACGGGCTTCCCGGACGGCCACCGGGTCCAGGTGGGGTTTCGTCCCTATTACGTGCAGATTTCGGAAGACTCCATGCAGTGGCCCCTGAAGGCGAAGCTCCGCCGTATTTATTTTCTGGGCGTTGCCTACCGGCTGGAAATCGAAACCGAGGGCGGGCTGATCCTGCGTTCGCGCATGAACAAGGAAGAGTTTCGTGAGCGACGGTTCGAGGTCGGCCGTCCGGTCTCCTACGCGATTACGCAATTTCGTCTCCTGCCGCAGGAAGGGCGGGTGGCGGCCCTGTAGAACGACGGGCCGTTTCGCACGCTTTACATTGACGGACGACCGTTCTTTGTTTAGAGTTACTCCGACCTCGACGAGAGAAAAAAAGGAGAGAATGCCATGGCAGCTCGCACCACACAGGATGCCCTCATCGCAGCGATCAGCAACAAGGCGGTTCACCTCCGGATCGAGAGCGTGCGCGCCACGTCGGAAGCCGGTAGCGGGCATCCGTCCAGTTGCTGCTCGGCCGCCGATATCGTGGCGGCACTCTTTTTCTCCGTGATGCGCTATGACCCCAAGAATCCG
>Ga0194120_10011775_pt1 | contig 10412 bp, 7 predicted proteins | sample TA2MahCa65mmetaG_FD_148642 | JGI IMG/M metagenome (GOLD analysis project Ga0194120, IMG submission 148642) | Freshwater microbial communities from Lake Tanganyika, Tanzania - TA2015019 Mahale Deep Cast 65m | ecosystem: Environmental > Aquatic > Freshwater > Lake | place: Tanzania: Lake... | reverse complement strand
GGCGGCGGTGGCGCCGGATTCGGAGGTGGTGGAGGCGGTGGCGGTGGTGGTGGCGGCGGCGGCGGCGGTGGAGGTGGTGGAGGTGGCGGTGGCGGTGGTGGAGGAATCCTTGGCGGTGCCGGCGAAGAGGAAGGCGGTGCACCGCCAGCGGATAGTCCCGTATTCACTCTGCTCCGGCAGATGTTGACTGAGGAACAGTATCAGATGATCATCGGACAGTTTCCTTCACTGCGAGGCTGGAACCTGAACCGTATTCGAGCCGCCGGAAGCGACATGTCGCCAGCCGAATTGGCCCGGTTTCTTCTGGCTCAAAATCGGCGTGTCGTTTCGGTCACCGTTCAGTAAAACGAGGCGACAATGCCCAAGTATTTTATAAACATGCTGAACAGAATCAGAAGTGCGCTCCTCACCAAGGTGACCCTTGTTGGCCTTTGGGTATTACTGGCTAATGGCAACCTGTTTGCCGATGGCGACAAGTCGATTGCCTTGACCTTGAAGGTCAATGGCAATGTCCAGTTGAAGAAAGCAGGCACCGACCGCCAGATACCGCTCAAGTTCGGTACCCCGCTCGACGATGGCGACTGGGTCCGCACAGGTGCTGACGGATTTGCCACGATAATCTTCACCGATGATAAGAGCCAGATCAAACTGACCGCCAACACCGAGGTGACTGTTGAAGGCAAGCGTGATGACCAGGCCAATATCGCAAAACGGGTGTCGATGGAGGTAGGACAGGTCTTTGCAAAGGTGAGTCAACAGCGCGGCGCTCTACAAATCGCGACTCCGACATCGGTGGCGTCAGTTAAAGGGACGGAGTTCTGGGTCATCGTCTTCGATGACGGAACGACCCAGGTGGTTACTCTTGAAGGACTGGTCGAACTGTTGAATACCCAATCGGGCAGGATCGTTGAGGTTCGACCCGGACAGCGGGGCGAAGCAAATCGTCAGGGCGGTGTGGATGTGCAAAATGTTCCACCGGATCAACAGCGGGGTGACCCGGATCCGGGAATGGCTCCGCCAAGCGACATCGAGATAGAGATTCAGGATCCTGACGGACGCACCCGGCGCATCATTATCCGGTATCAGGAAGGCGAGTAATCTTGTGTATAGCCGGCTGCCTGAGATAATCCAGGCAGCCGGCATATACACGCGGAAAACGTGCCAAACGGCACTGTTACGATCGTTCGGTTCACAGAGAGCGCACGGCGGTGCATCTGTTATTAGGGAGGTCGAATTGAGGTTCAGATTAGGAGCCATATCCATTGCGCTCGTCTTGCTTGCCGCTCTCGGCAATGCTCAAGCCGGGCGCATTGTGCATATTCAGCCTGGAGGCGCTATCAGTGGACAGACGGTCGCCATCGAAGCCTCCATCGAAGAGGCAGGTTCACTGCCTTCAGAGGCGCGCATCTATTACCGGGCTTCGGATCGCGATGCATTTGCCTATGTCGAGATGCGAATGGAGCGGTTTCGAATCTATGGCGACATTCCGGCTGGCGCAACCGTTCGCAATGAAATCGAATATTACCTGCAGGTTGAACTGACCGACGGCGCAGTCTTGACAGCACCTGAAGGCGCACCACTTTCGTCCGATCCTTACCGCCTTTCCGTGCGCAGGCCCGGCGAGACTGTCGTCTCGGCGAGCGACGCGCTCGTGATCCTCTCCCCCAACCCGGGTGAATCCGTCCCTCCCAAACAGGTTCTGGTTGCAGTCTCGATACTTCAACCGATTCGTCAGATCGACTCCTCGTCTATTCGCATCTACTATGACGGAACCGATCGAACCTCGTCGGCTCGCATTACATCTGAATTGGTAGTTCTGCCATTAGCCACGGTCCGGCCCGGTGTTCACACGGTTACGCTCTACTCGGTTTCCGGCAGGCAGCGTGAGAAGTTGTTGGAGTGGAGTTTTGTCGGACCGCAGGCAGGGCTGCCTCCAGCCAGCGCCGGGATGGTTGCAGGCGGGGTATCGGGCGGGTGGGCGTATGAAGAAGTGAGCGAGAACGTCCGGCGGATATCGTATCTCGATGCCAAGTTCAATGGACGACAGGGGGGACTGGAGTGGGCCGGCCGAGCCTATCTAAGCAGCATGGAGCGTGGTAATCAGCAACCTCAGAACCGTTTTGTTAGCACCCTAAAATACGGCGCATTCCGCGTGACCGGTGGCGACGCACAGCCAAGGTTCTCTGAATTTACTCTTTGGGGCGTTCGGGCCCGAGGCGTCGAATTGAATCTGCGCAGCATGGCGTTCAATCTCGACTTTGCGACTGGTGAATTGCGCCGGGACGTCGAGGGACACACCTGGTTCGACACGACGGTCGTCGTAGTCGGAAGTGATACGCTGAAGTCACAAGTTGATCCAACGCGGGACTCCACCATAATCCGGCAACGTTTCTCCTATGGCACATATGGGAGGCAATTGACTGCTATACGACCGGGGTTTCCCATTTCTGACAATCTGACGCTCTCGATCAATGTGCTGAAGGCCAGGGATCAGGTTAGTTCGATAGCATACGGGCGAGCCCCCAAGGATAATCTCGTCTTTGGTGCAGACATCGAGTATCTGACGCGCAACCGGAAGTTTCGCCTTACCAGTGAGACCGCCGTCAGTATGGTGAATAATGACATCTCCGGCGGGGCTATGAAGGATGCCAAACAGATCGAAGACCTGATCGTCGTCAATCAGCACTTCGATCCACTTCCGACCGACACCTCGATCATCGCTGGAGGTGTCGAACCTGTCGAGTTAGCCGGCAAGTTATGGTCGGAACTCATCAAATCGTCGATGGCTCATCGCACCGATCTCATGCTCAATCTCTATGACAACGAATTCAAGGTTGGCTACAAGACGATTGGGCGCTCGTTTCGGTCATTCGGAAGTCCGACGGTGCTGACTGATGTTGCAGGGCTTTCAATCCAGGATCGGATCCGGCTTCTAAATAACCGCCTCTATTTGACAATTGGCTACGAAACCTATGCCGACAATGTTAATGGGCGCGCTACAACGACGACCGATCGCAACATAATCCGAGCGGCATTGTCGGTCTATTCGCCCCCCGCCTACCCGAATGTGAATCTCGGTTTCCGGACTTACGATCGCAAGAATGATGGAAAAAAACAATATGTAACGCTTGATGATGGTCGCACTGACTCAACCGATACCCGGGTAGACAACGTCCAGAACAGTTTCAATGTCTCGGCCGACCAGTCCTTCCGCTATTTCGGGTGGGATCATTTGGCCAGTCTGGGATTCAACACTGCCGTTACGGACGATAAGTTGAATCCGGCGATGGACACGGACCTTTCGACCATCAGTCTGAACCTCGTCTCGCGCTTGCAGCAACTTTGGGAATGGCGTCTGAGCGGCGCGATTACAAGTCAGACGGCGAGCAAAGGTACCACCGCCACGGACTACACCAATTTCAATCTGATGGGTCGCTACTCACTTATACCGAATCAAGTCTGGCTGAATGGGTCGGTCGGGATGTCATTGGCGGATGGTGCTGTCAAAAGTTCCGTGCCTCAGCCTACGGATCCGCTGCTCTTCGATTCGACACCGCGGCAAGCCAAAGTGAATTTCAGCCGCACGGAATTTTCGCTGTGGGGAGATTGGACGCCTAACCTGAAGCACAGCGTTACAATATCCCTTTATCAAGCACTGCACGGAGACGACGGCTTCATCGAATACTGGAGCGGTCGCAAGGACCACAATAAGGATCGAAGTTCATTCGTCGATCAGGATGACCGCGCGGTGAGATTAATCTATGGGTATAAGTTGTAGGGGTATTAGGCCGGGGGGGGAACTACATTCTGTAGGAAGGGTGATACCGGCTCGCTACTCATCCTCTCTATATCCCCCCACAATCAAGGGGTGTTGCAAGATAAATCCTCATCAACAATACAGGATTGCCTTTCAGGGATTGGTCACAAATTGCTTGAAGAGGAGCCCTACGGTCAATCCGATGAGCGGCGGCGCCAGGAGGCAAACGGCGAGGTGAATTGTGGTGAATGCTGCGCCCATGAAGGGATACTCATAGACGATAACGCGGTTGATTCCAAGTAGTGCCCAGGAAGTAAGATAGGCCGCGAGCGGTCCGGGGGTAGCGCCCATTTTCCACATTGCAGCAACAAGCGGAAACTGCGAGAATGGTCCACCCGGAGTAATGGCACCAAGCAACGTCCCTGCCGCAAGTCCGGTCAAGCCACTTCCCTCCCCTAACCACCTCGTAACCAATTCTTTGGGCACGAGGACCTGCATCATCCCCGCCAGTATGAACCCGAAAAGCAGATTGGGCAGGATTCTGACGAAGAGGCTTCCGCCTTCTGCCAGACCCTGCCATGCAACAACGCTGCCGCCCTTGCGCCAGGCCAAGGCAGTGGCTATGGCTGCGAGCGCAGCCATGATGAGGATGGAGCGGTGGGAGGACATCAATTCAATATAGACCCACTGACCGCAGTCCCCGCAATACGGTTAGCACAGTACTGACTCTGCGCTTGAAAAGCGCCCTGCCCATCTACAAAACTTCCACTAACCGAAGTCTCGTCTCCAGAGACACTACACTTCAGCCAGTTCCCCAATCCTCACCATCGGCCAGCCTTCGACGATCCACTTCTCCAGAGTGTCGACGAATTCGTGCAGGAGCCAGAGTGGCGTTGAGGCGGATCCGGTCACGCCGACCGTTTCCGCTCCATCGAACCACCGGGCGTCGATCTCGTCGGTCGTAACGACGTGGAAAGAACGCGGATTGATCGCCTGGCAGGTGGCGTGAAGCATCTTAGTGTTGGATGATCGATGCCCGCCAACGACAAGGATAACGTCGGCCTGAGTGGCGAACTGTGGCAATTTCTGGTCGCGGCGAACGACGAAACGGCAGAGAGTGTCCTTTACATGAACATCACCAACGTGGGTGCGGATCTTGGCTGTCATTTCGTCGAACCAAGCCGGCGAAATCGTAGTTTGTGCCATCACCATCGTAGAGACGCCGGGCTGGAGCGCCTTGATATCCTCATCGTGCTGGACGACCACAGCTTCACCTTCGGTATGACCGACAATGCCGATCATTTCCGGGTGGCCATGCTTGCCTACAATCGCGACTTGATACCCCTGTTGCTGGTATTGACGTGCCAGGTCTTGTGAGCGCGTAACCACCGGACAGGTGCCATCGACCACCTCAACGCCAAGTTGGTTCAATCTCTTGAAAGTTTCAGGCGGCTCGCCATGCGCCCGGACGATGACCCGCTTGCCGGCGGGTATTCCGGCATCGAGTTGCGCCAGGTCGTCAAGATCTTCCTTGCGGATAGTCCTAAGTCCGGCGTTGTCGAGCCGCTCAACTTCACGTTCATTATGGATGATGTCACCGAGGACGAAAACGCTCCCCGCCGTGCGAGTGAGTTCCTCTTCCGCCAGTTGAATGGCTCGCCGGACACCACCGCAAGTGCCAGCCTGTGGATCGAGTATAACCCTCATCTATTTTGGACTTTAGATTTTTGGATTTAGAATCGGGTGGTCAGTTAGCCTTGGCACCCTCGACCTTTATGGAAGCGCGCTCATGCGAGTGCCAACCCTTGGCTCCCACCGCTACAACAATGGCCTCGAAGATGAGAAAGCCAATCAAGAGCGGAGGAATCGTCGCCGACTCGCCTCCAGCATAGGAATGCAGCCCGGAGAGCAAGTAGTTGACGCCATAATAGGTCATCAGGATCAGCGGGAAGACGCCGATCGCCGCCAGCGCTACACCTCGCGGATTAAGCCACCCGGCAAATCGGGCATGAGCCACACCAAGGTAGCCAAACCACGATATGAGCGCCCAAGTCTCCTTGGGATCCCACCCCCAATACCTACCCCACGCTTCATGCGCCCAGACGCCGCCGAGGATAGTTCCGGCGAAGAGGAGCAACATCGCCATTTGCACTGCACGATAGATAGCATTTGTCGTCGCGATGAAGAGGCTCCTGTCATCAGGCTTGAACGTCTCGAGGCCAAGTGCGGCGTGCCCCAGGAGCATCGCCAGCGCGGCTGCCGCGTATCCGGAGAGGATCACAATGACGTGGATGCTAAGCCAGTAGGATTGCAGCGCCGGAACGAGGGTATCGACCATTGGCGAGAGCCCTGCGTTGTCAGCAATCGAGAGCGAGAAGAACCCGCCGAAGGCGACTATACCGAGAATGATGTAGCGCAGTTTACTGCCGATGGTGAAGAGTAACCCCATCAATACCAGGACGGCGGTGATCGTTACCAGCGACTCGTAAAAATTCGACCAGGGCGCCCGCCCTCCGATATAAGACCGGATTACGAGTCCGGCGATATGAACAGCAAAGCCAGTCGCCAGGGCGATTGTTGCCACTTTTCGCAGAGGCTTCGCCCACCCAATCAGTGCTCCCAGCAACAGGAGCAAACTTATGAGGTATAGGGTTCGGCCGGTCTGAACCGGTCGGTACCTATTGTATGTGACTTCGGCATCGAACTGCGACAGTCGCTCCGGGCCGGGATTCCACCGCAATCTGACAAGTCGGCCCAGTTCAGCAGCCAGCGTCTTCACCTGAGAGTTGTTGCCTTCTCTGTAAGCCATCTTGAGCGCTTCGATCCCAGCAGCAATGCCTATTGCAACTGTGTCATCCTTGAACTGCTCGCCCTTGTCGAGACCAAGCCATTCGCCGTCGGGATTCCCGGCGATGGGTATGAATGCCGGCGTCTGATTGGTGATCAGGGCATAGTGCGAGCCCATCTTGCCAAGCAGTTTCTCGGCTTCGGACTGCACCCGGGTAGGCTTGCCTTCGGCTTGCTTGATCTGAGCCGATGCGGCGCCGAGTTGCATGATCTTGCGCTGAGAGAAGAGGTCGTCAAGGTTGAAGAAACGCTTCTTCAAGTCAAGGCCAACCTCCTTCTTGAGCGGCTCGAAGCCGACGTCGAAAAGGGCAAGATCGAAGCCATGCTCGGAGTGCGCTATCCAATTCATTACCGACTCGGTCGGGTTCTCGCCCTTCATCTTTAGTTTGCCGGTAACCGAAAGTATCTGCTCGCGGGCAAACGACTCGAAAGGCATCACCCGCCCGTGCGACTGAACGGGCAGAGAGCGCAGTTCGGATGGGACCTCGGCGGCGATAAGGGAGGTTGCCGGGACGAGGTAAAGCGCAAGTAGGACTAAGAGTTTATCTGTTGTCATTCACGTCCGAAAAGTGAGGGTCTCATGCAAGAGAGGAAGCACTTTATGAGAGCGTATCGCGCACAGTGCATCCTGGCATGAAGCCATATCAGGCGATTATCTCAGAAGAACAAGTCTCGCCCATGATTCCGTCTCCCCGACCCTCAGGCGGGCGAAATAGAGCCCGGGCGAGGCGCTGCTTGGCGTCCAGTGATACGAGTGAAGCCCCGGCGTATAGGTTCCGTTCGCCAGCACGGCAATCTCCCGCCCGGACAAGTCAACGACCGCGAGTCGCACCTTACTTTGCCGGTCGATCTCAAATGATAGCAGGACCGCGTCATTGAACGGGTTGGGGCAAGCCAGCAATAGTCCATTCGACTGCGGAGCAGGTTGCCGTTCGACCACTCCATCTCCCTCGACCGAGCCGGTGATCCGAATGACCCGCTCAGGCTCGTCGATGTCGTTAGAAACTATGGTGAGGGTCGCTTCGACGGCGCCCTCCGATTCGATCAAGGGATCGAAATGAACATACGAATGGATCCCCAGCCCTGCATCGAGGACAAGGGGTTCCTCGAACTCGCCCAATGGCAGGGTGGAACTAAAATCCTCTGCGCCTGCCATGACGATGCTGTAGATTTCAAGCGGCGTGCCGCCCAAATTGCGCGGCTGGAAGTACACGCAGTCAGCTTGACCAAAGCGTCGAGTGCCGAATTCGATTTCCCGCACGGAAATTAGGTCGCGCTGATGGAAGTAGTAGGCGCCGATATCGGCGCGGGAACTGTCGTTGTCAAGCGGTGATTCAGGATCGCCTGAATCGAGGCAGGGCGAGTTGGCAGTCAAGTGGAAATCGGCAGTATCCAATCCGACGAAGAGGGGATTCGACGAGATCGATCCTTCCCCCGGCTGGATGTTGCCGTAATCGGGTCCGTTGTTGTTGAAGACGTCGTTGTATGCGACAGTGGCGTTGTTGGTGTTCCAGCCGGCAATACCGCCGCCCTGATTAAAGGCGACGATGTTGTTGACAATGCGAACACCCTCGGTAAAGGGTGCGAACAACCCACCTCCGCCCTGCTGTCCCTCGTTGCCGACTATGGTGCAGTTGACGATCCTCGCCGAAGCTTGATATATCGAAATACCACCCCCACCGCCCTCGGTGGCGACATTCCTATAGATACTGCAATGGCCAATGTAGGGGTTAGCCTCTTCAAATGAAATCGAGATGCCTCCCCCGCCCTGGGTTGCGCGGCTGTTGCGAATAATGCAGCGACCGATAGTGGGAGATGAACGTTCTATCAGAATACCGCCGCCATAACCATCTCCGGTGGCAGCGCCATTTTCGAGCGTAAAGCCAAGAAGATAGGCATCCGTTTCGCCGCTGATGAAGCGAACGCAAGGCCCTTCTTCACCACCGTCTATGATCGTCACTCCCTCGCCTTGCCAGACCGCAGCCCCAATCAGGGTGATAGATTTTCCTCCGAAGTCGATATTCTCGCGGTAGCGACCATCGGCTACAAGAATGACATCGCCGTCTTCCACACCCTCGATCGCCTCCTGGATGGTATCAAAGTCACCAGGCACTTCGAAATCATCCGCCCGGAGGCCGGGCACGACGAGAACAGCGAATAATAACGCAACGAAGAAGTGGCTCGTGCGACGGTTCATTACGGACTCCCTCTTTATTAGACTGTTTCCTTAGATAATATAGGCTCACTTTGTGCATTCACAACCTTCGCCTTAGGCGGCGGGGGAAACTTCTTCTTGAGCCAGGGTTTCAGAAAGAAGAGTCCGCATAGTCCCAGGAAGACAGTTAGGAACCCGGCATAACTGACCGGTGTGCCCGGATCCTTGTTGGCGCTCAATATGGTAGCCGTCGAGTCGCCCGGGAAGAAGGAGGACTGCGAGATGTTCCAACCTCGGTGCACCAATGGATGATTAACCCGGATGGTCAAGGTGTCGGCAATGCCCTTGGTTTCGTCATAGAACCGCACGTAACTGACGTAATCGGACGCCTTGCCGGTGCCGGGGTAGAACTTTGCTTCGAAACGGTCGAGTTCGAGGCGGAAGTCGAGCGGCATCACAATGGGCTGCGGCGAATCGATTAAGAGCGTTGCCGCGGTGGCTGGCGTCCCCTTACGAAGGATGATCTGGCCATCGACGGCAGTCCGGTGCGAAACTATCGCGCCGACCATCGTGAGGATGATTCCAAGATGGGTCACCAGCCAGGGATATTGATGCGGCCGGTAAGGCGCACGCGAGAGGGTGCAAGCGATCAGGTTGACCGCCAAGGCTGCGATGAGGAAGTCCATCGGGAGGGAATGGAAGCCCTTGGCAAGCGCGGCTTCGTGCGATTCCTGCGACTCAACGTAAGTCGCGTAAGCCATGATGACTATCATTCCGAAGAGGATGACGACAGTCCACTTGAGCGATCCCAATTCCTTTAGTATCGGGCTGTTGGTCGTTTGTTCAGGCATAGCGGTTGACGATGGACATTAGACGGGCTTCTGCATCACCGTTGGCAGCGGATGGCAGCATCGGGGCAGATCCGGATTCCTGATAGATAATCCCGGTTAGCGGAGTGTCTGCTTCATAATGCGCAGCCATTGCCGCCGCGAGGGAATATCGGTCGTGGTCATCAGGCAAGGGTCGGGACGATTCGCGGATAGTGTCGAAGGTCAAATCCTCGTTGTAAGTAGGACAAGGCGAGTAGATGTGAAGTGCTGCAAACCCCGGATGCTCGATGGCTTCGCGGATGAGCCCGGTCAATTGGGGACGGTCGCCCGACCAGCCGCTTCCGACAAATGAGGTCCGATAGGCGAGCAGCATTCCCACGATGTCGAGCGGTCGGGAGGATTCTCCAGTCCGTGCCGAGGGAGTCCTCTGACCGATCGATGTCGTTGGCGAAGAATGGCCTTTGGTTAGCGCATAGACACCATTGTCCAGTATCAGGTAGGTGATATCGACATTGCGTCTGGCAATGTGAGGAACGTGACCTCCTCCGATGCCGAAGCCGTCGCCGTCTCCGCCTACCACGATCACCGTAAGGTCGGGATTGGCCATCTTGACACCGAGCGCGACAGGAAGCGCCCTCCCGTGCAGCGTATGGAAACCATAGGCATCGAGGAAGTAAGGCAGGCGACCGCTGCAGCCGATGCCGCTGACGATGACTGTATCGCGAGGCTTGCGGCCAAGTTCTTGAAGCGCGCGGGTGAGCGACTGCAGAACCCCAAAGTCACCGCAGCCCGGACACCATATTGGAACGACGCGGTTCTTGTC
>Ga0194120_10011768_pt1 | contig 10418 bp, 11 predicted proteins | sample TA2MahCa65mmetaG_FD_148642 | JGI IMG/M metagenome (GOLD analysis project Ga0194120, IMG submission 148642) | Freshwater microbial communities from Lake Tanganyika, Tanzania - TA2015019 Mahale Deep Cast 65m | ecosystem: Environmental > Aquatic > Freshwater > Lake | place: Tanzania: Lake... | reverse complement strand
GGTAGAGCGGCTGACGAAATTGGTAGTGGCGGGAATGCTGAGCGCGAAGACGGCCATACTGGAATTGGGCTACACCGAAGCCGACCTGCCGGAAGCAAAAGAACCGGAGCCGGTGGTGTCGGTCTCACCCGCCTTCGCGCCGATGCCTGCCATGTCGGGCGGCGAGATGAGCGAGCAGTCTTCGGCGGCCTCTGCTGATTTGCGCCGCTGGCGGCAGGTGGCGATGCGCTCTATCGAGCAGGGCAAGCCGCCGCGAAAGTTTACCAGCGACTACATCGGCGCAATTGAGCACGCGCGCATCACGGCGGCGCTGGCCGAATGCAAGACCGCCGCAGATGTGAGCGCGGTATTTGAGGCGAAGCCAGCGGACGACACAATCACAAAACTGCTTGCAGAATTATCGGAGGCGCGCAAGGCGCTGGACGCCGCGCCGATGCCGACGCCTGTTGTGAATGTGATCGTACAGCCGAGCGACGTGCAGGTGGCGGTTGCGCCCATCCCTGCGCCCGCCGTTACAGTCGAAAACATCATTGAGCGAGTTCAACCCGCCCCGATTCGTTTCGTGCGTGACCGGGCGGGAGACATCGTCGGCGCAGAGCCGGAGGGTTAAGCGCCGAATGAGTAACGACTACTACCGCGCGCGCGCGCGCTACGCATTGGCGTTGTCGAATATCGCGGAGCATTTGCAAAAGAATGGCATAGGACGCCCGGAACAAAAGAGCGTCAATGAGGTAGTGCGCTCATTCGATGACACGCTGACCCGCTTTTGTTATGAGGCTTTCAACGGCAGCATGAGCGGGGCGGACTTCTCGCGGTCATTGCGGGCGCTGCTGCGCTCAGTGGCCGACGAAGCCTACAGCGAAGGGATGCGAGAGGGCGGCGTCAAAGACCCGGATGAGGTATTGGATGATAAGGACGAGCAGACTATCAAGGGCTGGCTGGCAACGCAACTGGAGCATGTACGCGACTTTGCCGACGCCGCCAATGATGTGCGCGGGGCGGACGACAAAGAATCTGCTCGCCGCGCCGTGCTTGACCGCGTTGACCTGTGGGCGCAGTCGCTTCAGGTGTTGGGCAATTTGGGTTTTGCCAGCGCCAAGCGCAATATGATGGTGGCGTGGCGTTACGGCGACACCGAACACTGCGATACCTGCAATGGGCTGAACGGCAAGCGCCGCCGCCTGAAGTGGTTTGTTGAGAACGGCTACATCCCGCGTGAACCGGGCAGCGAGACCCTAGATTGCGGCGGCTATAATTGCCAATGCTCTTTAGTGGACGACGATGGCAAGGTGATAATGCCATGAGCCGGGGCGTGCAAATTACCGTACAGGTCAAAAATAATCGCGTGGTGTATCAGAGCGTGAAGCGCATTGGCGACGCTCTGCCGAAATTGACAAAGCGCGTGATGAAAAACATAATGAGCACCGCCCGTTATGAGGCGTCGGGGCGGTACAGTGGCGGGGCATCCTATGGCGTGCCCGAAAGGCCAGGGCAGACCTATCAGCGCACCGGAACTTATGGTAGTTCATTTAAGGTGGTTGACAACGGCGGCAAGTCATACACGCTGAAGAGCGATGCTGTCCAGCGGGGACGGCACTACACCCAGTATGTCGGCGGCAACTATCTCGGCGAGAACCAAGCGGGCGTGCATCGCGGGCGGTGGCCGCTTATCTTTGAGGCGCTGAAGAAATGGGCGCAAATGATGACGACCGAGATAAAACAAACTCTGAGCGAGATAATTCGCGGTCAGGGTGTCGGGCTGTAGCGCTTCACTATCTGAGGCATGGGAGGCGGCGAGAGACTGGGATATATGGCGTGACGCCATTGGATAGATAGATACGAGAAGAGCGACAAATGACCAACACTCATGATGTTTCCGCGATGGTTACAGATCCAGCCCCGCCATTGTCGCCGCGTGTCCGGCTCATTGTGCTTGCGCTGGCCGCCTGTCTATCGCAGATCGGCGGCGCATTATCTTCGCTGGCGAAGGAACTAAAGATTATCGTCATGTAGGGTGTATAATGCTGGTAATAGCATAACCGCCAATGTGCAACAGCCGTTGGCGGGCAAGCGTGGTGCAACAGCCCGCGCCGATTCTCGAAAGAGAGTTGGCGCGGGCTTTTTGTTTGCGGAGCGAACATGACCAACGACAACACCAAATCAGGGGCGCGGCACAACAAGCGCGACACCGAACTGCTCAAGTCTTCGCGCACCAAACTGCGCGAAATCGACGGTCACTTGGAAGAACTCGGCGGCGCGATGGAAGCCATCGAAGAGAGCGTTGACGACGCTCAGAAACCCAAAGAAGGGGAAGGCAAATCGTCAGACACTCTCATCGCCTTCGGGGGTGAAGTCAAGGCGCTCGGCGCGGGGCGGGTGGGCGGCTACCTCATCCGTTATACCACTGGCGCTGACCCTGACCTGACCGGCGACTATTTCACCAAAGAAACCGACTTCGGCGGCCATGCCTCATCGCCCGTTTTCTATCATCACGGCCTCGACGCCAAACTGGGTCGGCGCGTCATCGGGCAGGCGCAGCACAAGCCGGATGATGTTGGCGTGTGGGTCGAGGCGCAGTTGAACTTACGCGACGAATATGAGAAGGGCGTTTATGCGCTGGCCGAGAAGGGCAAACTCGGCTGGTCGTCGGGCACGGCCTCGCATCTGGTCGAGCGCGGGCGCGAGGGCAAGGCCAACCGCATCACCCGCTGGCCGCTCGGCTTGGACGCATCACTCACTCCCACCCCTGCCGAGTTTCGCAACGCGGCGATGGTTATCAAATCCCTCTCTGAGTTTCAGCGGCTTGAGACAGAAGCAAAGGCGGACAGTATCCGCGCCGACGTAAAAGCCGATGCAACGACAACCCCAACTATGACCGCCCCAACGGGCAAAGGACTGACGACAATGGAACAGAACGAACTTGACGCGGCGGTGGGCAAGGCAGTGGCCGATGCTCTGGCCGCCCGCGACAGCGCAGAGAAGGCGGCGAATGCTCGCGCCGCCGAAGTGAAGGCCGCCGAAGAGCGCGGTTACGCGAAGGCCGTGGAAGAGACCAAGGCTCGGCGTGGGCAAGCCCCAGCGCAGATGAAGACCGCCCAACTCGGCTCGGATGACGAAATGAAGGCCATGCTTCATTACATCCGCACCGGGCAGGGCGCGGGCGAGTTCAAGGCCTCGAATGACACCGATATGAACGTCGGCACGGCGGCGGACGGCGGCAACGCCGTGCCCACCGGGTTCTACAACCAAATCACCGCCCGGCGCGACGAGTCGATGTTGGCCGCCCTGCTCGGCGTGACCCGCATTCCCGGCAGGGGCACGACCACGAATGCGCCGCTGGACAATGAAGCCGATGGGGAGTTCATCTCGACGGCTGAGGCGGCAGCGTTCGACCGCGATGCTCCGGCCATTGGCACGAAGGCTTTCACCCTCGTGAAGTACACCAAGAAGATTGAGCTGTCATACGAACTCCTGCAAGATGAGGACGCGCGGTTGCTCGGCTTCTTGGAGAACTTCGTCGGGCGCGGCTTGGCGAAGACGCACAACAACCTGCTCGTCACCGAAGCGGCCAACGGAACGGCGCTCAAGACCTTCGCCGCCGCCGCCGCCATCGCGGTCAATGAGATTGACGCGCTGACCTACGACAACGACATCGCCTACTACCTGAATGACATTCAGAGCGTGGGCTGGATCATGCGCCCGGCGACGCACGGCGCAATTTCGGTTCTAAGCGGGACGAATCGCATCTATGCGCCCATCACCAATGGCACAGGGGTGCAGGTCGCCCGCCCGATGTTGCTGAACTACCCGGTTCACTTCAGCAACAAGGTCGGCGCAATCGCGGCCTCAGCCAAGTCCGTGTACTTCGGCAACTGGGCTTACATGGGACTGTATGAAGCGCCCGGCCTGACCTTCCTGCGCGACCCCTACGGCGCGGCGAACACCGGACAGGTTCGGCTCTACTACTACTTCCGCGCCGTGTACGGTTTGCTTCAGACCGAGGCTATCGGCTACGGTGTGCATCCGAGCGCGTAAGGACTGACGTGAGCAAGGTACTCGTATTCTGCCCGACCTATCGGCATAACGCCGAGACACTCTACGCCGTCAATGGACTGGCGCACGATGGTGTCTGTGATTTCTTTTTCTCGCGCGACAACCCGCATCGGGGAGCGGAGGCGACGAAGAACATCCTGCACCAATTCAAGAAAGCGCAGGCGTTGGCCGCAGAATATGATTACATTCTCACGATTGAGGACGACATGATGCCGCCCGCAGACGGCTTGACCAAACTGCGGGCGGCCATGGACGACACGGGCGCGGGCGCGGTCTACGGCGTGTACCACTTCCGCCGCCCGTCACCCGCGCCCAGTGTAATGGATAAACGAACGGGCGAAGCCATCACCCCGAGGCAATGGAAAAAGGCGTTTTCCGAGCAAGCCGTCATCGAGTGCGGCGGGATGGGCTATGGCTTCACTCTCTTCCGCGCCGACCTGTTTCGCTCGGTGACGCTTCGCACCCAAAACGGAAGCGGCGCGGACAGCGACACGCACCTGTCCGCCGACTTGCGAAAGGCAGGGGTGAAGCAGTTGGCGCACTTCGGCGTGTTGTGCGGCCACAAGATGCCGGACGGCGCGGCGCTGTGGCCGAGTGAAGAGCGGGATGCCCCGCGAGTTGCGGGCAAGATGGAGCGCAAACTTGTGAGCGTGCGCGCGTTGTCATCGGTCTCGGTCAAACAGCCCTCGGGCGGTTTCGCCCCCATCCTGCAGGGCGATACGGGCGAGGTTGAGTCCGAGTTGGCCGAAGTACTGGCCGGGGCGGGAATCGTGGCCTATGCCTAACTTTCTGACCATCGTCACCCGGCATATGGGCGAGAGGCCGGTCTCTTACCAGCGGCAAATTGCCAGCCTCGCCGCGCAGACCGACGATGACTTCGTCCAGATCGTCGTGTGGGACAACGTCGGGCGCGGAATTCCGGCGGCTCAGTCGGCGATGCATTCGCTCTACTATCTCGTGAGCGATTATGTCTGGGTGCTGGACGATGACGACGTGGCCGAACCGGATGCGGTGGAGATCATCAAGGCGGTGGCGAAAGCGCTCGACTATCCGCCCGCCTTCGTCGTTCGTTTCTCGCACAATGGCAACATTCTGCCCAAAGACGGCGAGCCGCTCCAGTGCGGTGGCATCGGGGTGAGCAGCGTCGTCGTAAGGCGCGACACATGGGCAAGGACGTGCGCCAACTTTGGCGAGAGTTACAGCGGCGACTGGGACTGGATTAGTTCCATAACCCGAATTGCGGAAATTCCCGTAACGAGTTACGTCGTCGGCGCAACGCTGGGCGCAAGCCGAGGGCAGCCGGATGACAATCACTAACGGCTACACCACCCTACAGAATGTCAAGGACTTGCTGAACCCGCTGGGGCTGGCAACACAGGCCACCGACGACGCGGTCATCGAGCGCATGGTAGAGGGCGTCTCGCGCTGGATTGACAGCGAGACCGGGCGTACCTTTTACGCCCGCACAACCACGACGCGCATATTCGATGCGCCGCTCGGCATGACGCTCTATCTGGACGACGACCTTCTAAGCATCGACTCTGGCGGTTTTGTGAACGGCGACGACACAACCATCGCCGCGAGCGAATACATTTTGCTCCCGGCCAATGAGACCCCGAAGTATGCCATCCGCCTGAAGTCCAGCACGACCGTGACATGGGAAGACGACGCCAACGGCAACACCGAGCAAATCATCGACGTGACAGGCAGTTGGGGCTACTCGACGACCGCGCCGCACGACATTCGCGGCGTGTGCGAGATTATCACGGTCAATCTGTACCGCAACCGCTACGGGCAGAACAACAGCGGCGCGGCCACTATTACGGGCGCGGGCGTGGTCATCACTCCGAAAGATGTTCCGGACTGGGCGCGGGCGACACTACAGAATTACAAGCGATACACGGCGGCGGCATAATGGCTTTCGAGTTGGCGGTGGTGAGCGCGCACATTTCCGGGCTGACCGTATCGGGTAAGTTGCCGACGGGCAGCAATCAAAACGTGACGATTTGGGACTATGACGACATCACCGACGCGGCGGACATTCGCGCCTGCCCTATCTTCTGCCCCGATGTCAATCGGCAGGTGCAGGCGCAATTGATAGATCGCGTATCCTACGGGACAGGAAGCACGGCCAAGCAGGTGTATCGCTACGTCATTCCCTACGCGCTCCTGTACATGCCCGTCGGGAGCGGGCGTGTTCTGGCGGCGGGCATCATGCCCTACATGATCGCGACGGTCAAAGCCATCGTGGGCGGGCTGATTGCTAACGACGCGCCGAGCGATGCGGTGGTTGATATTCGGGTCAATTCGGTGTTGCTGGGGCAGACGGTGAACGACCCGGCGGGCAATCAATTCCACGGCGCGCTGATAGACATACTCGCGCACGAGTTCATTAACTGAGGCGGAACTATGGCAACAGGACAAACGGTTAAAAAGTGGACGCGGGTCTATGTCAACGGCTATGACATGAGCGGCTACACGCGCTCCATTGGCGAGTTGCAATGGGAGTTCGACGAAGCCGAATTGACCACACTCTCCGACGGCGTCAAGGGTTACATGGCGAATCAGGGCAACGTCAGCGTGGGCGCACTCAACGGCGTGATGGACGACACGGCAGTAAGTGGTCTGCACACCGTCGCGGCGGGGCTGCCGGGAACTCCGGCGACGGTCATGGTGGCGCAGGGCATCCGCGCCGAGCCTGCCAACGGAGATCCGATGTTCACCGGCTACTGCGAAATCAAGAATTACAAGGCCGAAGAGGACGGCGGCGCGGCAGTGGTCACGATGGAGTTTGACCAGTTCTCCACTACCGGACTTATCAACTACGCGAGGCCCTGGGGCTTCATCGCCCATGCCAAAGGCGCAGAGACGGCGGCCAATACTGCGGTGGGCATCGACGACAACGGCGCGGCCTCGGCGCTGGGTGGTTACATGGTTTATCAGGTATTCGCCGGGGATGGAACGGCCACGCTCAAAATACAGGACGCGGCGACGAACACCAACCCATCGTTCGCTGACCTGAGCGGATGCACGACGGGCAGCATCGACTGCTCATCGGTCAAACATGGTCTGGTAGCCATCGGCGTAACGGCCACCGTCCGCCAGTACATCCGCTGGCAGATTGTTTTGGGAACGGCGACAACGGTTACATTTGCGCTCGGCTTCGTGCGCGGACAATAAGGAGCATACACAATGGCGGCACAAACAGGAAGGACAGTAAGCAAGTGGGTGAAGTTTCAGTGCGATGACAGCGGCGGCACGGTGCGCGATGTGCCGGTCTCGTCTATCGGCGGCGTCGGGCTGGAGTATGACGAGGCAGACCTGACCGCGTTTCAGGATGCCATCAAGGGCGTTCTGCCCGGTCATCCCGATATTACGCTGGAAATTACGGGCCCGTGGGACAACAGCGCAGCGCAGGCGGCCAGCGGTTCTGCCGCCGCCCCCGCCCTGAGCGGTTCGCACACCGTCCTCAACGGCATCAACGGCGGCAATACGCCGCTCACGCTGGGCGTGTACATTGGCGTGAGGCACAACTGGGAGACGGGCGAGCCTGCCTTCGGCATCACCAGCACGGCGGCCAACGGTTTTCTGTGCACGTCCTACACCGTCAACCCCGACGACGGAACATACACCGCGAAGTTTCGCATGTACCCCGGAAGCGCCGCGCCCGCGTGGGGCACTGCCGCATTTACTTAGCCATTTGGCTAAACAGCGCAATCGCGCGGAAAGGCTTTCGATGGCTATCCCGACATCACCTCTGGTTGTCAAGCCGCTCGATGTCAATGAGATGACGCTGGACGAGTTGGCGCTATTCGAGGCGGGCGGCTTTTCGGCGCTCGGCTTTCGTCAGTTTCTTGCTGATCATTCGCATTGGACTAAGGCGGAAATCGGTAAAGTCAAGGTTGGCGAATTGAAGGACATTGCCGAACAACTTGGAAAGGCGTTGCAAGAGGCCGCACTCCCAAAAGTGACGTAGCATCGCTCAAGGCGTGGGCGCGCATGGAGCAGGACACCGCGCCCGCGTGGGTGATGCGGCTGAAGTTCGCAGAGGCCTTCGGGATAGCGCCGCACGAAGTCGGCAGAGCGCCGCTGGTGTGGTGGTATCGCTGGACGACATGGTTGCAAACGCAAGAGGCGCGCAATGCTTTCGAGCGCATGAAAGTCACCGAGAATTGGGCGGAGAAAAGCACGGCGGCAGAGCGCCGGGCGATGATATGGGCGGCAAGAGACGATGAGCAACGTAGTTGAAATTGTTCTGGAAGGCGTGGACAATGCCAGCGACGTGATTGGCGGCGTGACGAAGACGCTGGGCGGCTTTGGCGACTTCGTCGGCGGCGCGTTAACAAAGAGTTTGGCCGTTGCCGCAGGCGCAATCGGGGGAATGACAGTGGCGCTTGGCGCGTCCGTAATGGAGGCATCTCAAGCGCAAGAGGCTATGGCGCAACTCGACGCGGTGCTAAAAAGCACGGGCGAGGCGGCAATGGCCGAGAGTCAAGCATGGGAAGATGCTCAAGGCAAGGTGGTAACTACTGCTGGACTGTCCGCTGATGCCCTGAGTCAACTCAAGGACAAGTATCGGGGCGTCGAAATAGCAATCGCAGAACAAGTAAGCAAGTTACAGGCCATCGAGCAGGAACACGGAACAGCAAACACGGTTTATGAGAAGGAGGCAATAAAATTAAGAGAGTTGCAGGGGAAACTTGCCAAACTCAACGCCGAGATGGAGAACGGGCAGCCCAAGACGATGTCAATGGTGAACGCGCTCGGCCTTCTGCCGCCAGTCGCCCGGATGACGAGAGACGAACTCGTTAATCTCGCAAATGAACTTCAGGGGGTGACGCGATTTAGCGATGAGGCAATCATAGGCGGCGAAAGTTTGCTTTTGACGTTTACCAACATTGGAAAAGATGTGTTTCCTGATGTCACCAAGATAATGCTCGACATGAGCACGGCGATGAAACAGGACTTGAAATCGAGCGCGATTCAGTTGGGCAAAGCACTCAACAATCCACTTGAGGGACTGACGGCGCTGACTCGCGTGGGCGTGATGTTCACCAAGCAACAGGAAAAGCAAATCAAGGCGCTGATGAATATGGGCGATGTAGCGGGGGCGCAGCGGATCATCTTGGCCGAATTGGAAAAGGAGTTCGGCGGAAGCGCCGAGGCCGCCGGACAGACATTCGCCGGTCAACTCGACATCCTGAAAAATAAATTTAGCGATATTCAGGAGGCTATTGGCGGAGCCTTGCTTCCGGTATTGCAGGACGTATTGGCCGGCGTCGGGCCAATTCTCGACGAAATAGGCAAGAATGTTACCACCTTTTTGCCAGTTATAAAATTGAGTTTCAGCAATCTCGCTCCGCATGTGGAAGAGTTCATTACAACACTTGGCGGCTTGCTGGGCTTGGACTTTTCTTCATTCAACTTAGACGACATGGTTAGCGATTTGGTTGTATCGTTTGGCCTGATATTAAATAAGGTCGGATTATTCCTTGACTTTCTTAGCGCGACACTGCCCGATGTACTCAATACGGCTAAAGAGAAGTTTCAGCCGCTTATTGATGCGGTTGGCAATCTAAAGGATGCGTGGGATAGTCAACTCCCGGCAATGCAGGCCAGCGGCGCAACGTTCATGGACTGGCTGCGGGGCGCGTTCGGCGCAATTGGCCCGCAGTTGCTTGAGAATCTAACCGGGGCGGTCAATGCGCTGGCCGAAATTTGGCGGAAGCACGGCGACGAAATTATGGAAGTCGTCAGATTAGCCTTCGAGATTATCGTGGCCACCATAGGCGGGGCATTCGTCCTCATTTCGGGCATTGTCACGGCGGCTTTGCAACTGCTATCGGGTAACTGGCAGGGCGCGCTCGATGCGATGTCCGGCAGTTGGACTGCATTTTTGGAAATGGTATTGAGTATCGCCGGAACGAATCTCGAAACATTCTCCGCCACTTGGGAAAGCAATTGGGAGATGTTGCAACTCATTGTCTCGACCGTTCTCATGAACATCACGGCGGGCTTTCAGGACTTCTTAATCAAGACTATCAACAAGGTAAAAGAATTCCTGCCGCAATTCTTGGCGCTTGGTCAAGAGATGGTGAATAACATTCTGATTGGCATTCAGATGAAGGTAAGTCAAGTCATTGGCGCTGTGGAGGGCTTGGTCAGGTCTGCGCTCGACGCCGCTGGGCTCGTGCTGGGCGGTGGCAGTGTTGGCGGCATGGGCGGCAGAGGGGTGGGGCGCGCCCTCGGCGGCCCGGTCTCATCCGGCGGGGCGTACATCGTCGGGGAGCGGGGGCCGGAACTATTCATCCCGAACACGAGCGGGCAAATCATCCCCAACGGCGGCGCTCCAACGGCGGCAGGCG
>Ga0194120_10011766_pt1 | contig 10418 bp, 12 predicted proteins | sample TA2MahCa65mmetaG_FD_148642 | JGI IMG/M metagenome (GOLD analysis project Ga0194120, IMG submission 148642) | Freshwater microbial communities from Lake Tanganyika, Tanzania - TA2015019 Mahale Deep Cast 65m | ecosystem: Environmental > Aquatic > Freshwater > Lake | place: Tanzania: Lake... | reverse complement strand
AGGGCATTTCAGGATAAAAACCACTGAAAAGTGGGCAATTTTTTGCCCTGATGCATGGGGATCAAGATTCCTATATGTCGTTGGTCAAAGCAACGGCTGATTTTCAGAGTAAATCGAGGTGCCCTAGCCTTAATGAATATCAGTAAAAAATGGACAATGCCATTACGCGACTGGAAAGCAGCTCTTAATTGGTTTACTATCCAGTTTGAAGGCCGGATGCTTAACTAATAATTAAATCCCGTTTACACAAAATTCAGGACACCCTCAATCTAGGACCGACTAATGACTGATCGGTGCTGACGATATAATCTTCCCCAGCGGCATGCCACAACAGGCGCACACATAGCTGCCGGTTGGCATGGCATGCACATATTGTTTGACCAGTGAGGGATGGCAGCAGGGTGTGCTTGCTTTTGTTTTGATTGCTGATTTATTGATCATCGTGGGCATCCTCAATTCAAATTGATACGGCTCAATTTAAAGACAGCACGGTTAATCTTTTTGTGAAGTGATTAGCAAATCGATTACGCCACAGCTGACCTTACTCTGTCCGGCACATTCTCATTTCTCGATATTGCACCCATCGACGATGTTTACGACGTCGCATTGGAATTACTGCGCGCTAGTTTTTACAGCTATTTAGCAGAAAGCAAAGAACAATTTTCTGAAGAATTGAGAAATGCGATCTTAAAGATTATCAACTAAGCCCCATGTATCGGACATGCATACCATGCCCACGGCAGAGTGGGGCAACGTTTGCTCCGGCTGGGTCGAAAGGATCGTCAGTACTCGCACAGACAACAGAGGCGAAATGACCAATACTGCTCATTTGAGAGCAATTATGAGTTATTGAATTCCAGTTGGCTGGGCGATCCATTTCTTTCAATGGGTAACGTGCCGCCCTCACCACAATCCATTCGGGCTTTTTGCTGTCACCGATAAACCAGATAGCAGGGTCTACATCTGGATTACTCTGCCATGACATTAGCTGGTAGCCATCCTTTACCAGTTGATTACGAACAATCTGGACGGCAAAGTCATGAAGTTCCCATGCTGTCATCTCGATCATTTCGTCAGTCACTAGCTCAGGAGGATTGATCGGTTTCCCATTCCTGGCATCCACTAGCCCCCATCCATGCGCATCTGCAACCCAGTCCCCACCGAAGATTTTTTTCTTCATGGGCATTCGACATGCGTGTCCCAAACAACCTTCAGCGATTGAAAGAAGCCCCCTCATGCTGCCTGGCCCTTCGATTTTGTCATCGACATCCTCGACGCGGATGAAAAATAGCTGATTCCCGAGGCGGAACGAAAGGTGCTCCAGTACCGGCGGATATGGATGCGCACGCAGCCAGGTATTGATACCGCCCTGTACTTGCCTGTCCAAGTGCAGTCCAGCAGAGTGCCAGCATTTTAGGAACTCTGGTGACATCTCTTGCATTTCGATATGTTGCATTTAAGCTACTCCAACACTTGTTATCCTACGGCGAAATGTCAATGGCATGTCTCTTGACAGTATTCTCAGCTCCCCCATAAAAACGCATTTTGGGCGAATTTAGAGTGAGATGGTAGAGTTAGCATTTTACAATGACACATGAGCCTGAACAAGACGCTGTATTTCCACTGTGAGATGAGCCTGGGGGCGCAAAAGTTGGGATCATGGAGGCATTCGTGACTTTACATACTTAAGGATTAAAAACGCTGGCACAAGTGCGAGATTTTGTTTTCCAGTAACCAAGCCATCTCATTTACGCTGATGGATCGGAACGCCGCTTACAACTGGATGCCGATACGCGCTCAAGCATTTTGATTATGACCGATGTACGCGAGCCGAGAAATGTGTGCTTAGCAGGTTTGTGCGCAAGTCACCGTACCCACATCGTCATTAGACAGATCGCTATACCGACCCAGTGACTATCCGATTCCGAATCATCGGGCATAAAAAAAGGCCTCAGGTATCGCTACCTAAAGCCTTTCAATGTTTGGCTACCCTTGGCAGTGTTCGATCTGCCGACCTAATGATTAACCGTGTGCGGACATAACTCAAACCTCATACCCCTTCAACAACGCATAAATTGTCTGCCTGGTCACGCCAAAGTGCTTTGCAATATCAATTTTAGGTGCGCCACCATTGAACATGGCTACTGCCATTTCTTTTTGTTTGGTATCGAGGGCATCAGGGCGCCCAAATTTCTTACCGCGTTTTTTTGCAGCTTCAAGACCTGCCATTACACGATCACGAATTAGGCCTTTCTCAAATTCAGCCAGACTGGCAAAGATATGGAAGATCAACTTGCCGGTGGTGCTGGTGGTATCGATGCTTTCAGTTAAAGATTGAAAACCAATCTTACGCTGTTCTAGTTCATTCACTACTTCGATGAGGTGTTGCAACGACCTTCCCAGTCGGTCGAGTTTCCAAACGACCAGGACATCATCTTCACGCAATGATTTTAGTGCAATTCGGGGCGGTCACGTTTGCCACCGGATTGTTTTTCCTGGTAGATGATTTCACAGCCAATAGCAGTGAGGGCATCAATCTGTAATTGTGTATCTTGGTCATTGGTTGAGACCCTTGCATAGCCAATCTTCATTCGTCACCTATATATAAGGAATAAGTTAGTTAATTAACGTACCATTTGTTGATGTATTGTAATATGACTTATTTAACTTAGTTAATTAACGTTGTTTTGGGGTGATCTGATGAAAAATTGGCTTGAAAGCTGAAGGTTAAGAAAACAACTGTTTGTTTGACGTCTAGATTTGCCGCCCAAGAATTTGGGTGTTTCATCCGATAGCATGAACAATGCTTAAAATCCTGTCCTTATGTTTACTTCGATGACTTAGCTATGTGCTTAACCGTCTTTCAAAAACACGGTCAGGACTTCACTGGAATTGTTTGGATATCCATTTGACGTTTTAAACAGCGTGCACAACTTAAAAAAAGAGCGTTGAAAATTTTCCACCCTGGGTGATTATGAAACTGGTAATCACTTGATGATTTTTACCTTGGAACTTTAATTGCACTGCATTCGGCTGACCGTTTCATTGACCATAGCCCACTAAAATGCAGAGTTATCCAATGGCAGATCCCTTTTTTCAATTTAAAATACTGTCAAAAATGACGTTGACCGTCTTTTTCGACGGTATTTTTGGTCCCCTGAAAAATTTTTCTGAAGTCACTTGGTAAATGTTTGTTTGACGCACTTTTGGCAGTAGCTTTATTCCGTCGGTCTTAAAGATAGTGCAAAACATCCATTTTCTGATGCAACACTCTGGCAATCAGGATGCAACTGTCTTCAATCGTATAAATGATTATATGTCTACCGTGAGGATGCATGCGGACTGGTGGGTTGAATTCTGTCCTTTCACGGCCAGCATATGGGTTTTCAGCTAAAAACTGAAATGTCTGATTGATATCCAAAAAATAAGTTTCAGCGGCAAGTTGTCCAAAATTTTGAGCGCCATAGACATAGATGTCTATAAGATCGGCATCAGCAAGTTTGGAGCGTCTAATCTGCATTTGATGCCTGTAATTTAGTTCTGGCTTCTTTCAGTAAATCATCAATGGATAGATTGCTGATACCACTATTAAGACCATCAGTAATAGCATTTTGCAATATTTGGATTTTTCGATTTTCTTGGTCGCGTCTAATCAAATCTCTGACATAGTCACTACTGCTGGCATAAGTGCCTGCTGTTATCTGTGATTGAACCCAGTCGCGTAATTGATCGGGTAATGAAATATTCATAGTAGCCATTGGTGAAATCCAGTTGAAAGGAGTTAATTGATTTTGGCAAAAGATGGCAAATATTGCCAGCATTATCTTAATGCTGATTAATGTTTGTTAAACCTTATGATTGCAGTGATCTCTTTTATGTATGCATTGGAAACCATTCCCTTGACGGAATATTTTTCTGATTATATATTCTGAGCGTGGAACGGGATGTTGAATACACAGGCGAATTCGATGGCAAAGAAATTTAGTGACTTAAGGGCACAGATGACTTCGGAGAGTCAAAGTCGAAGTGAAGTAAAAGCCCTGGCGATGTTAGCAGATATGCCTTTGCATGAATTGCGCCAAGCTAGAGGTCTTTCTCAAAAGATGTTGGCCGATGTATTGCATGTTCAACAACCTGCTATCGCTAAGCTTGAAAAACGGACTGACATGTATATTTCAACATTGCGAAGCCATATTGAGGCGATGGGTGGCGAATTGGAGGTTGTGGCAAAATTTCCGGATGGTGCAGTCAAAATCAGCAACTTTGGAGATATTGGTAGCACTGTTTAAGCGAAGTTATGCGCCGATACTCTTCAGTGGAGGGAAACTGCAAGAGTGCTGAAAAATTAAAGTCCGATAGACTCCTAGACAAGGAGATTCAAAACTGAAAATTACATAGAAAACTTAAATGTCTGATTCAACAATAGCTGTAAGTCAACCGTTCTTGGCACACGTTCATTATCGAGAAACTTTCTCGGATCGACCGTGACAAACCCCCAAAACTGCAAAAACCGTTCAATAAAACGCGTTTCAATTAACATTTTTAGTTGCTCTCGGGGCGATAAGTAATGATCAGTTGGAAACTGGTGTAAAAAATCTGGAAAAGCGATGCACATTTCCTCCATTAATTTTTCAATAGATGCATGGTGTTGTAGACGCCAAAGCATAAAGATCCAGAATAAGCGGACGTTGAGTTGGTCATCCCAGGCATCGAAATAGCCCCAATTGTATCCAGTTACCGCCGCCTCAAGCATCGGTAAAAAGAAGGCATTCAAACCATGAGTTTGGTACTGCTTTTGTGCCTCTTTTTTTACGTGAAAGCGTCCGCTTTTAAGGTAAATGATCCCGGCGATTTCGGCCAAAAGACGTGCGTAATGCAACGCGTTAAATTTTTCTTCACTACTACCAGCAAAATCATGAATGCTAATAGGCTTATCAAACTTCGCAATGGCAAACTCGGATAAAAGCGTAGTCGCTTGTTTGACTAATTTGGCGGGTAAATTACCTTTAGCAGTGGCTTTAAACGAGCCATCTTGCAACATGGCCTCATCCAGAATCAAAGCCAAATAACGCATCACAGGGCTAGTTGATAGGTCATTGGGTGTGCTAATAGTTATTTCGGTAAGTTCACCCAACGGTGCATATAGCCAATTAGTCATTTGATTGGGCGATAGACCGCAAAAATCGGGATTTGGCTGATTATTTCGATCTGCTGTTTTTCGTTGAATGACCAGATTTAATTCATCAAGGCTAAGATCAGGATTCATTGCAATCACTTGCCTGATGTCGTCCAACATTTCTGTCTGCTGTTTTGCAATGTTATCCATACAGCAACGTTTGTATTTTTTGCCACTGCCACAAGGACAAAGATCATTTCGGCCGATTTTCATTCTGGATCGCTCAGCGTTATTTTTTTGATGTATTGATCAATACAAGTTGTTTGTAAACTGTGCTCACCAGATGGGTAAATACAGTTTCAAAGGTTGATGATGGCAAACGGTAAAGCCAAAACGCTGATAAAAAAATGAACTGGCCTCATCTTTAGCATCAACAAATAATCCGGCACTACCAACCGCTTCAGCCGCTGATTTAGCTCGATTAATCGCATCAGCTAATAACAACTGACCCAGCCCTTGACCCTGCATATCGGCTCGAATCGCTAATCGACCAAGGCGCGTGACCGGAACCTGACGTGGATAGCGTTTTGCCAGTTCCATTGGCAAATCATCCATCACCACCACAGCAGAGGCTAAAGCATAAAAACCTAAGATACTGGTAGCATCAAGGCCATAACCTAATGTCTGAAAATCATCAACAGCTTGTTGATCTGCTGGCGTGGCGACAAAAGTACGCGAAATACCTTTAGTTTGATGTTGCCATGCTGTTTGTTTCAACCAAATATTCAGCGGTTCGACACCGCAATCAAACGCCTTTCGCTCGTGGTGTCCAGTTAATGGTTCCAGTTTTATCATCGCGTCTTAATGCGTAATCTTGAAGGGTAGTGAGTAATTTTTCGTTCGGCATCGGTGGGTTATCAAAAACAGCCATCATCGCTTTAGCATCATCAACACTTAAGCGAATCACTCTTTCTTGTTCAATAATGCGTTCAGCTTCCCGCAAAGCCGTTTGTACAATGAACTGATTAACAGTAGAACCCATCATACTGGCTGCCATTTCCAGCGTTTCTTGAACCTGGGCTGGCACTCGTGCCGTGATTCGTCCTCGATCAATTGATGCGGTTGACATAAAAACTCCTTGATAAAACGGATAGCTGAATATTAGAGTATTGGTGTCATATTGTCACCATTAATATACCTGTAAGCTAAAAAAGTTCGAATGACAAGATTAAAGTCATGATTGTCATTGAGCCAAGACCAATCAGAAATATGATTTCAGCATAAGTTTCGAGTCGCTGAGCATTTTTTCTGACCGGATAGATAGAAATGACAACATTGCGCTGATCATAAATAAAACACTGGTAATGGCGAGACATTCGTCCGCTTCTTTCTTTTGTGGGATTAGCATCTATAAGTATAAACTGCTTTTTTCGGCTGAAATACCAACATTACCAAACAGCGTCCACAACTTAAAAAAAGAGCGTTGAAAATTTTCCATCCTGGGTGGTTATGAAACTGGTAGTCACTTGCTGATTTTTACCATGAAGCTTTAATTTCACTGCATTCGGCTGGCCGTTTCATTGGACATAGCCCGCTAAAATGCAGGGCCATCCAATGGTAGCTCCCTTTTTTCAATTTAAAATACTGTCAAAAATGACGGTCACCGTCTTTTTCGACGGTATTTTTGGTCCCCTTAAAAATTTTTCTGAAGTCACTTGGTAAATGTTTGTTTAACGTTCCAAACAGTGTGCACAACTTAAAAAAACAGCGTTGAAAAGTTTCCACCCTGGGTGGTTGTGAAATGGGTATAGCCAGATTTTGCTCATCAATCTAAACCGGTAAGAAAGATTTTTTTCAAAAAATGGTTGTCACAACCATTTTCGCCGTCCATTTTCGACGACCAGATTTGTCGTCCAAATTCGCCGTCCCGTTTTTTCGTAGCTAAGCGACTCATTGAAATTTTATAGTTGGGTCGTCGCACCTATTTCACTGAGCATGATTTCTGGCTTGCAAAGTGTATTAATGGTATCCAGAATTTTCAGACTTCCCTTCAGGTTGGTATCGATGTTTAGTCGGTTTAACCGACTAAACTACTTCTCTGGCTAAGTTGGTCTTATTTGTTTTCGACGTTGTTTATCTGTGATTAAAAATCGCAAGCTTGGACTGATTGAAGATCATTGAATTTTTATGCACTGACGGTACAAAATTCAAAACGGAAATGATTTTTTGCACGAGCGTGTCAAAATTTGTTTTCGTTTTTGAGTTTATGCATGTTTTTAAGGAGAGGCAATCGTCTGCCCATAATCGTCAACATTTGTTGGCAAAATGCAATCAATTCGACTAAGTGAAAAATGAAGCTGGATCTAACTGGACTATACTGGATCCACAATTGCTCAAAATCCTGGTGCCAGCCAAATCCCAACAACAATCTGGTTGGCGTTGGAAGTTGACATTGTGAAATCGTTCAAAGAAACCACGCGCCATCCTTCAATGTTATTAGAAGGGTTCGGAAGGCTTTTTATGCCTAGCAAAAAGCATTGGCAAGACTGGAAATGGGTGTGGTTGAAATGAATATCCAGCCTGGTTCATTATGGGCAAGTAACTCGCATGCTAATCGTAATGGAAACGGTATTCTTAATTGGGTTTGAAAGAACTTGGGATATCAAACAAATGCAGTAACTTTTGCAGTAACTTTGATGGCCACAATGAGTTAAACCCTTTAATTACAGTCCTTGCGAGAGTTTTTGTGGTTGTGCTCGCACTGTGAATTGCTGCAAAATTTCCAATCCTTTCAGTAAGATTGGATCATTTTTTAAAATCCACATCATATTAAGTCTTGATTGTTTCTTTTGGAGAAATTGTATTTCTGGTTTTTGCTGTATTGTTTTGTATTGCCCAAGCTTTTAGACTGGAGACAAGTTTCGAGGCATCAAAAAATTGATTGCTAATTCATCGGAACCCGGGATCTCTCAGTTTGAGAATCGAGTCTTTGATTAAAAGATAAGAAGGAGGCAATCATGGCGAGTAGCAAGGTATCAACTCCGGCTAAAATGATACACGACGCATTCGATCTGTTTGAAGTGGCTGTAGCAGCCTCTGTAAGACGCTTAGAAGAAAAAGAATTTATTCCTTCATCCACCACATCGTTTTTTCTGATTGGCTCCTCTCTGGAGCTTGCATTGCTATGCTATTTATCGCACAAAGGTTTTGCCAGTGAACAATTACTGAGCATCAATCATGATCTTGAGGTTGCCTTGCAACAGGCCAATGAATTGGGTCTTAAGCAGATTGCTGATTTAAGTGATGATTTTTTTGGTTCGGTTAAGCAGCTAAACGCGGATTTCAAATTCCAGAATATTCAAGACGCCCATATTAATTCTTCAAATTCAGCTATTTTCAACAGCTTGCAAGGTGGAACCCAGTACCTTCTGGCAACAATCGCCAGCGAAATAAGCCAGAGCCAATCGAAAGCTGCTTAGGTACCGAATCAGGAGCGCCATGGTGGCTCTCCTGATAGTTTCTAGCTGTTAATCGCCTATCAACTTTAATTCAGCTTCTTTGTATTTTGCACTGCATTGTTGACTAACTTCTTCGGGTAATTTGGGGCCGGGTGCGGTTTTATTCCAGTCCAAAGTTTCCAGATAATCTCGCAGATATTGCTTGTCAAAGCTGGGTGGGCTGATGCCGACCTGATATTGCTCAACTGGCCAGAATCGAGAAGAATCGGGGGTTAGTGCTTCATCAATCAGATACAGCTTTCCAGAATCATCCAGACCGAATTCAAATTTAGTGTCAGCGATAATAATGCCACGTTGTTTGGCATATTCTGCTGCCTGGGTGTAGAGCTGGATACTGATGTCACGCACTTGAGCTGCAATGTCTTCACCCATTAGTTTAACGGTTTCGGCATAGCTGATATTTTCATCATGCACACCCACTTCGGCTTTGCTCGATGGGGTGTAGATGGCTGCGGGTAATTGTTGGGCTTGTTGCAGACCTTGAGGCAGTTCTATGCCACATATTTTGCCAGTCGCCTGATAATCCTTCCAGCCAGATCCAATCAGATAGCCGCGCACAATCGCTTCCACTGGGAGAGGCTTCAGTCGCTTAACAATAATGGCTCTGCCTTCAACCTGCGCTCGTAATTGCGCATCGGGAATGACATCAGATAAACTCAGATCGTCACTCAGGTGGTTGTCGATAATATGACGCATTTTATGAAACCAGAAGTTTGATACTCGAGTCAGCACCTGACCTTTACCTGGGATAGGATCTGGCAAGATCACATCAAACGCTGACATCCGGTCACTGGTGACAATCAATAAGTGTTGGTCGTCAATTTCATACATATCGCGAACCTTGCCGCGCGCCAGTAATTTCAGATGGGGTAGCGAGGACTCATACAATGCGTGGGTTGTGTTCATAATCTAAGCGACAATCAATGATCAGGGGCTTGCATTTTAACATTCAGGGGTGGATGCTGCTTGGCATTTAATAGAGGCTGCGGAAATTAAGCCTTAACCCGGTAGTCGCCGAGTTAAGGCTTTAAAAAAGCTAACAAGATTATGAGCGCTTGAGATGTGTTATCACGCTTTGCGTGAGTGATTAAAATCCATATTACTGGCGACGGTTGCGACTCCAAATAAGAGTGTGGAGCTAATAAAGTCGCCTGACATAAAACCAAAAACACCGGTGGTAAAAAACAAACCGGTACAAATATCACGATAGAGATTAATGGGCTTGGTCATGGTTACTCCTAGACGGTAAACGTCACTTCGTAAAACACGACTTCACTATATACCTGTTTAAATTATTTACAATACCAGCAATATTGCATTGTTTATTTCTTTATGAGAAACAAATATAGGGAGTATTAATCCAAGTAAGCCTGTAATTGCGGTAGTTTGTCTTTGGGTAATTGAATCTGTAGTTTAATTTGCTCAGCAAATTGTTGCGAAACGATGCTGCCTTCGAGTTTTTTTAATTGATATTCCAACCCTTGTAATTGCGAGTAGGGCAATTCAATGTTGAGCTCAGTCAATTCGATGTAGTCGACCAGTTCGGTTGCTTCAATAAGATATTTAGCTGTGTTGCTATAGGCGCGAGTCAGGCCGCCAGCGCCTAATTTGACACCGCCAAAGTAGCGAATCACGGCCAGACACAGATTAATGAGCTGCTTACCTTCTAGGTGTTGAAAAATCGGTTTTCCTGCCGTGCCACTGGGTTCGCCGGCATCATGAAAGCGACAAATCAAGCCGTTTGCTGACTGGATTCGATAGGCATAAACAATATGCGAAGCATT
>Ga0194120_10011765_pt1 | contig 10419 bp, 11 predicted proteins | sample TA2MahCa65mmetaG_FD_148642 | JGI IMG/M metagenome (GOLD analysis project Ga0194120, IMG submission 148642) | Freshwater microbial communities from Lake Tanganyika, Tanzania - TA2015019 Mahale Deep Cast 65m | ecosystem: Environmental > Aquatic > Freshwater > Lake | place: Tanzania: Lake... | reverse complement strand
GAGCCGTAGGCCGCGGGCATGTCCATCCAACGACAGCCCGACAACAGGACGTACAGTATCCCGTTGAGTGTGCCCCGGTCGTCGGCGCGTGGACGACCCGTCTTCGCCTTGGGAGGCAGATGAGGCTCACTCTCTCCCATTCCGTGTCGGTCAGTTCACGAAAGCGCATGATTCCTGCTCCTGAGTTCCAACCAGAAGCAGTCTACCACATCTGACCCCCTTGTTTCGAGATGAGTTCGTACGAAATCATCCCGAAGACGCCTATCTCATGCCGATATTCCGCCATGTGTTCGGAAAGCCTAGCCAGACCTTCGTCGGACAGAACTATCCAAATCCCTTCAACCCGGAGACGTGGATCCCCTTCGAGCTGAAGGACGGTTCCGCCGTTACGGTGAGCGTCTACGACGTGGCGGGTTCCCTGGTCCGCAAGCTCGACGTGGGCTACCGCGAGCCGGGCTACTACACGTCGCGTGACGAGGCGGCGTATTGGGACGGCAGGAACGATCTCGGGGAGCGGGTCGCCAGCGGGGTCTACTTCTACGAGCTCCGCGCGGGCAGCTTCCGCGAGACGCGACGGATGGTCATTCACAAGTAGGCAACGCCAACCGTTGAACGTCGTAGGGGCGACTCCCCGAGTCGCCCCTACGACGCGCTGGTGGCTGTGCGAGGGATGGTACGGCTCCCTCTCCCACAAGGGAGGAAGGACCAGAAGCGTCCTCGCCTGAACGGTGCACATAGTAGGGGCGGTTCTCAGAACCGCCCTTGTTTCGTGCCCCAGCACGGTACCGATACGATGCAGAGGCGACTCGGCAAGTCAGCCCAGCGCCTCACTGCCCGGTTCCGACAGATGCGCCACGTGGCGGCTTTTAGAAGAATCGGTACCCGAAGGTGAGCGTCACGGACTGCCTCAGGTGATCCTCGTCGGACTGGATGATGCCGTTCAGATTCAGCGTGAGGGAGTTCTCGAGGAAGTAGATGAGCGATCCCTGGAGACGGTGGCTCACCTTCGTGTCCAGCGGCGACGCCGGTCCATCGGTTCGCGCACGGTTCGCCGTCAATGTGTGGCTCAATAGCAGATCGACTCGGTCGCTCATCTCGTAGGAGAGCGAGCTATCGACGGTCAGGTCGTACGCGTCCGCGAAGTCGTCGCCCAGACGAGAAGTCGCCGTCGCCCGTTCGTTCCACTGCGTGTGCCACCCCAGCGGACGCGCGAACTGGAAGGTCGCCTGTGCGGAGCGGCGTTCCTCGCCCGTCGGGGCGTCCATGGGCAGGATTTCGAGGCTGCCGCCGGCGCGGGCTTCCCACCCGATGAAGCGGTCGAAGACGCGCTCTCGTGTCAGAACCTCCTCCATTCGCAGGAGCGCCATCGCTTCGAGCTCCGCGCGCTTCATCATGCCCGACTGGCGGATGACGCGCTCCATCGCGGCGAACCACTCCTGGCGATAGGTGTCGCCGTGGATTTCGCGGAACTCGCCCTCGCGCTGGATAATCTGTGCCAGCTCGATCATGGTCTCGGCGGGAAGGTCATCGGTGAGCTGGTCGAGCGAGAGGAGCCAGTCCTCCATGCGCACCGCCTTGGCGAGCGGGGTCGCGTTGATGAAGCGTCCGTAACCGAGGCTCGTTCCGGCGGACGCCTTCGCATCCCTGCCGGACGCGAACGAGCGCCGGAACTCGGCTCCGACGAACAGGTCGCGTCTGGGAATGATGTACGCCTTGACGCTCTCATTCGAGGCGGCGGTGAAGCCGTCGCTCGCCTGGGTCTTGTCGGCGGTCGCCTTGAGATCGACCGCATAGGCGAACCGAAGCGAGTCGTAGAAGTAGCTGTAATCCGCGAAGAAGCTACCTCGGTTCTCCGTCTCCTTGCTGCCGCTCTTCTTGTAGTCATAGTTGAGGTTCGCGCGGAGTGCGCTCGCCGAGCTGACCGGCACGCGGTAGTCGGTGATGAGCAGGTTCTGCGCGGCGGAGACGACAGCGAGTCCGAGCCACAGCCCGGCGGCGACCGATGCGATCCCGACACGGCGGCTCCATCGCCGAACGCGGAAGGTCATCTGGAGCCTCCGATCGAATAGGATTGGAGCTCGAGAAGGCGCGTGTCGCTCACGCCCTCGTCCTCCTGGCGAATGAGGCGGTAGGGCTTCGACTGCTCCACCCAAAACCGGATCTTCTTCTTGAACACCCGTCCCTTCAGACCCGTCAGGCCCGCCTCGTACTGGACGCATGGAAACGATCCCGCCGGCGTCCGAATCGTCTCCCTCCCCTGCTCCTCGAAGTAGACCCCCAGGATGTGCTCCTCGGTCACCAGGGTCACTTCGACGCGGTCTCTGCCCGTCGCCGGCAGAGCGCGGACGGCGTAGACGATCGCGTTCACGTCGTACCGGTTCTCATCCACCTTCTCGACGCGGTTGCGCGTCGGACCGGGGTAGATGAAGTTGACGCGGTCGGAGCTGTATCGAATCTCCGTCTCGACGGCTCCGCCGGAACCGCGCTTGGTGATCGTCATGGGCGTCATGTCGCTTGTGCGCAGGATCATCGTCGAGTTGTCCGTCGTGACGGAGTAGACCCGTGTTGATCCCTGCGTTGTCGTCGTGACGTGGTGGGTCGATGTGGACACCGCGCCGGAGTGCTTCGTCAGCCGGTAGACGCTGTGCTCGTTCTGCGCGATGCCGGGGTCTGTCAAGACGGGCGAATCGGCGCGGAGCCCTCCGACATGCGCCAGCACGACGAGGCAAACCGCCGCCCAAGCAACACGGGCGTGTCCTCGATAGGTGGGTCTGCGTTGTCGGGGAATCATCGGGGTTCCTGGGCTATGCTTCGCCTTCCAGCAGGCGTACGGCGGAACCGCTCTCGGCGCTCTGGTAGGCGGCGCTGACGATCCGCTGAATCTCGTAGCCGCGTTCGATGTCCGACATGGGCGGCGTCTCGCCGCGAATCCACGCCGCGAAGTGGCTCATCTGCGCCTTCAGCGAATCGACCGGGTCGGCGAGCGGAACGTCCGTCGCCGCGTCGCCGCTCCAATGCCTCACGCGCGAGTCGGTGATGTCGAGCGTTCCCTCGGTTCCGTAGAGGACGATGCGCTTCTCGGACGGCTGGGCGACGAAGGTTACCGTGACGGAGCCGATCCCGCCGTCCGGGTAGTCGAACGTCAGCACCGCCTTGTCATCGACGTCATACGATCCGCCAGGCGCGGCGGGCATCGTGCCGGTCGTCGCGTAGACCCGCGAGGGCATGCCCCGGTACCAGTGGAGCGCGTCGAGAACGTGCCAGCCGGAGTCGATGACGGCGACGCCGCCCGACTGCGCGAAGATGCCTCGCCAACCCCAGTTGCCGGAGACGGCTCCGCCCCAGCGGTAGGTGATTAGCCCCGTCGCCAGGAAGATGCTTCCGAGAACGCCCTGCTCGACGAGCTCTTTCGCCGCCCTGAACGCGGGCGTGTACTTGCTCTGCCCTGCGATCATGACGCGCTTGCCGGTCGCCCGGGCGCGATCCCGCAGAATGCGGGCGTCCTCGAGGGTTCTGCCGACCGGCTTTTCCTTGAAGACGTGGAGCCCGGCATCGAGCGCGGCGAGGGTCGCGTCCCGGTAGAGGACGTGCGGCAGCGTGATGAGAACGGCGTCGAGTCCGTCGTGGCGGCACAGGGCGTCGAAGGAGTCGTAGGGCGTTGCGTCGTGCTCAGCCGCCGCGCGGACGAGCGTGTCCTTGTTCGCGTCACAGACGGCGGCGATCTTGAAGTCGTCCGAGAGCGCGGCAGCAGCTCGGACGTGTCCACCGCCCATGCCGCCGACGCCGATCGCGCCCAAGCGCAACGGAACCATGTCGTTCTCCTTAGACCGCCATCAACGGGCAAATGCGCCCCTCTCGTATCGGCGGATGTCCTCCTCGAACTGGAGCGTCCAGCCGATCTCGTCCAAGCCGTTCAGGAGGCAGTGCTTCGGGAACGGGTCGATGTCGAAGGCATGGCGCGTGCTGTCGGGCTCGATGACTGCCTGCTCCGCGAGGTCGATGGTCAGCTCATAGCCGTTCGTTCCGGCGACCTGGTGGAAGAGGTCGGCGACGACCTTCTCGTGGAGCTCGACGGGCAGGATGCCGTTCTTGTAGCAGTTGCCCTTGAAGATGTCGGCGAAGGACGGCGCAATGATGCCCCGGAAGCCGTAGTCGAGCAGCGCCCAGGGCGCGTGCTCGCGGGAGCTCCCGCAGCCGAAGTTGGTCCGCGTCAGCAGGATGGACGCGCCCTGGAAGCGCGGATCGTTCAGCGAGAAGTCGGGGTTCGGCGAACCGTCGTCCAGGAACCGCCAGTCGTAGAACAGGAACTGTCCGAAGCCGGTGCGCTCGATCCGCTTGAGGAACTGCTTCGGGATGATCTGGTCGGTGTCGACGTTGATCGAGTCCAGCGGGGTGACCAACCCGCGATGGACGGTGAAGGCATCCACGGTTCACGGTTCCTTTCGCGTCACTGCCAGGTTCGGACGTCGACGAAGTGTCCGGCGATGGCTGCCGCCGCCGCCATCTCCGGGCTGACGAGGTGAGTTCTGCCGCCCTTGCCCTGCCTGCCCTCGAAGTTGCGGTTGGACGTGCTGGCGCTCCGCTCGCCGGGCAGGAGCGTGTCCGGGTTCATGCCGAGGCACATGGAGCATCCCGCCTGACGCCACTCGAAGCCGGCGTCGCGGAAGACGCGGTCGAGCCCTTCCGCTTCGGCGGCGTTCTTGACCTGCTGCGAGCCGGGGACGACCATCGCGCGCACGCGCGGATGCACCGTGCGCCCCTTGGCGACCGCCGCCGCCGCCCGCAGATCGCTCAACCGACCGTTCGTGCAGCTTCCGATGAAGACCAAATCAGGACGGATGTCGGATATCTTCGTGCCGGGCTTGAGCCCCATGTATTCGAGCGCGCGAGTCGTCGCCTTGCGTCCGTCGGCGGTGGGCATGTCGTCGGGGTTGGGAACGACGCCCGTAACGTCAGTCACCATGCCGGGGTTGGTTCCCCAGGTGACCTGCGGGACGAGCTTGGAGGCGTCGAGGGTCACGCGTCGGTCGTATTCGGCGTCGGGATCGGTCGGGAGGGCGCGCCAGCGTTCGAGGGCGGCGTCCCAATCGGCTCCTGCAGGAGCGTGCGGACGTCCCGCGAGATACTCGAAGGTCGTGTCGTCGGGGGAGATCATCCCGGCGCGGGCTCCCGCCTCGATGGACATGTTGCAGACGGTCATGCGCTGTTCCATCGAGAGGGCTCGGATCGCCGACCCGGTGTATTCGACGACGCTGCCGGTTCCGCCGTCGGTTCCGATGCGTCCGATGATGGCGAGAACCAAGTCCTTCGCCGTGACGCCGCGCGCGAGACGCCCGTCGACGTGGATCTCGAAGGTGGACGGCTTCGTCTGGAGGAGGCATTGGGTCGCCAGGACGTGCTCGACCTCGCTGGTTCCGATGCCGAACGCCAGGGCTCCGAAAGCCCCGTGCGTTGAGGTATGGCTGTCGCCGCAGACGATCGTGCTGCCGGGCTGGGTGAGCCCGAGCTCGGGTCCGATGATGTGCACGATTCCTTGGTCGGGGTCGTGCAGGTCGTAGAGGGTCACGCCGAAATCGCGGCAGTTCTTGGCGAGAGTGTCGATCTGCTGGGCGGCGATGGCGTCGAGGATGGGGAGCGACCGATGGGTCGTCGGGACGTTGTGGTCCATCGTCGCGAAGGTCTTGTCGGGACGGCGCACCTGGCGGTTCGTCAGCCGCAGCCCCTCGAACGCCTGTGGGGACGTGACCTCGTGAACGAGCTGGAGGTCGATGTAGAGGATCGTCGTTCCGCTGGGGTCTTCCCGCACGATGTGGCGGTCCCAGATTTTGGCGAAGAGCGTCCGCGGGGCGCGTCCGTCCGTCATGGTTGCCTCCGGTGTCGAGCCGAGCCGATGCCGCAATCCTATGATACGACTCGGCGCGACGCCGCGACAACGCGAGGCTCAGCACCGGCTTGCATGCAGAAGGGGCAGGTCTGAGACCCGCCCCATACCGCATGTGCCGCTCTCAAGCGGTGATCGCAGGGGCGGCTCGGAGAGTCGCCCTTACGTCGTTTGGTGTCGCCTACTTGTGAATCACCATCCGGCGCGTCTCACGGTGGTTGCCGGGCCCGAGCTCGTAGAAGCAGACTCCGCACGCGAACGACCCGCGAGCTCTTCGAAGCGGCATACGCGCGGTTGGGCGCACCCTCCCGCTGAGCGCGACCGTCAATTGACGGCTTCTCACTTGGCGCGTATCCCGATTCCCTGTTGTCCGTGTTCTAGCGGCTGCTGGTTTGAGATGGAAGGAAGGCCGTGTCGCACCCCAAGACAGAAGGTGTCATATCAGCAATCGTCGGGGCTCTGTCTCTTCGGATGTACCTCCCTAACGTGTACGTTCGACAACATCGTTTACCGCGTCAGCTCCTGTCGCCGATCCGTTGCAGACACTGCCCGTACTGAAGGCAGGACCCCGGTTCCGAGTTCGACTGCGGGGAAATCATTCCAAGCCGTACAGCGCATTCGTATGCTCGCGGGCCTCCTTAGTGTATACGGCGATCGTGTGGACGATTTCTGAGTTGCGTTCGTCTCTCATATACATGTGGCAGATGCCGCAAACGCGAAGGTGACCAACCGAGAGATCACCGTCTTGGCAGTCGCCGAATGTGTGCAGAGAACTCGTGTGGATCAGTTCTCCGATTCGCGGCAACTGAATCAACCGGTCGGGCGACAGCGTCGCTACGATGGTGTCGTAACACCCTGGCTCGTATACGACAATCTCGGTGCGCACGGTATCCACAGTGGGTATGCCTCTTTCTGACGTATCGACTCACACCAACAGCCTGCGCGGATATCCGCAGGCGGCCTTCGCCATGCTGAGCGTATCCTCTGGCTCCGATCACAGACACCGGGTGTTCGCCTGCTGCTCCTAGTTCGAGGCTGTCAGGAAGACCAGCAGCAACGGAGCAATATGCAGCTTCCTGGCCTGGAGGATCGCCCGACATCACGGCACTATGTCACCGGCCAACCCCAGTGTCAATGGCGTGGCGAGTTTGCCATGCAACCCTATCGAGAGCAGTCGGCTGGATCCGCCGGAGATGCCGTACTACGCCCGCAGCCACTCCGCGATAGTGACCTCTGAGGACTGCTGTGGAGCATCGCGGCGTCGGCCTCGCAGTTGGTGATCTGTTCCGCCGCCTTGAGCACGGCAAGCGGCAGCCGCTTCGAAGCATGCAACACTTCGATGCCGACGATCTGCTTCTCGTCGTTGCAGTCCAAGACGATGCATTGGATCACTTCCTCGGATTCCGACACGGACTCAGGCTCTGCCAGATAGAGGTAGAAGGCGTCTACGTCGCTGTCGTAGGTGGCTCTCATGTCCGACCCCTATGGTGGAATCGTAGCACATTGCGTCGGCATCGCTGCGGAAGTCCTGTGGCTCTCGGACTGCGTCGCTCCCGCGGAAGCGGGAGCCTAGGGTCTGGATTCCCGCTTTCGCGGGAATGACGAGCCGTGAAGGGCGCACACTGTGGGCCGAAGCTCTGACCCACCCGACGCCCCAGCGGTTGACATCCTCCCCGCCGGAGCCGACAATCCTAGCCCGGTCTCAAGCACGCCCACAGCGCCCGAGCGCAGAGGAGCCCCATGGACACCCTACTCATCACCGGAGGCTTGGGCAGGATCGGCACGGCGCTGTGCCACCAGTTCAAAGGGGAGTACCGCACGCGCTCCTTCGACCTCCGACCCACGTCCGAAGCCGACGAGAACGCCATCGGCAATATCACGGACATCCCGACCCTCGTCGCCGCGTGCGAGGGCGTCAAGGCGATCGTCCATCTCGCGGGGATCCCCGGCGACGCCCCCTTCGACCTGCTGCTGGACACGAACATCCGGGGAACCTACTGCGTCTATGAGGCGGCGCGTCAGGCGGGCGTCCAGCGCGTTGTCTTCGCCAGCACGAACCACGTGACCGGCATGTGGGAGCACGCCCGCGTCTTCACGACTCCCGACATGCCCGTCCGCCCCGACTCGCTCTACGCCGTCAGCAAGGCGGCGGGAGAGGCGACCGCGCGGTTCTTCGCCGACCGGTACGGGATCGCGTCCGTCTGCATGCGCATCGGCGCGTTCAGCCCCGAAGACCGTCCGCGCGGCGTCCGCAGCCTCTACATGATCGCCAGCCACCGCGACTTCGCCGACATCGTCCGGCGGGCGGTCGAGTCGGACGTCCACTTCGCCATCGTGAACGCCTATCCCGGCTGCCCGAAAGCCTACGCGGACCCGTCCACGTGCGTCAGCCTGCTCGGAGCCACCTGCCAGGACAACATGGAAGACTGGCTCGCGGAATACTCCGAGGACGAACGCGCCGAGTACGCCGAGGTCGAGTGGCGGCATCTGTCCCGCGACGAGATGCTCGAAGAGTGGACGCGCGTTCCGGCTCCATCGAAGCGCCGGGGGTAACGCCGGGAAGGGACCGATGGACCGACCCAACGTCATCCTCATCTTCGCCGACCAGATGCGGGGCGACTGCCTCGGCGCCGACGGGCATCCGGTCGTCGAGACGCCCAACCTCGACGACCTGGCGGCGCGCGGGAGCCGGTTCCCGCACGCCTATTCCGCCGTGCCGTCGTGCATCCCCGCCCGCGCGATCCTCATGACCGGCATGAACCAGTGGCACACGGGCATCCTCGGCATGGGTCGGGGACAGGGAGCCATGCCCAACGACTTCCCGCATACGCTCGCCGGGGAACTCGCCGGAGCCGGGTATCAGACGCATCTCGTCGGGAAGGGGCACTTCAGCCCCCAGCGGGCGAGCATGGGCTTCCAGAGCGCGGAACTCGACGAATCGGGGCGCATGTTCCACGAGGGCGCGAAGGACGAATACCGGACGTGGTTCGACCGCGAGAAGCGCCGCGACATCAGCCCCGACGATCACGGCGTCGACTGGAACTCGTGGATGGCGCGTCCGTGGCACACCGAGGAATACCTGCATCCGTCGTCGTGGACGATGACACGTTCCATCCACTTCCTGGCGCAGCGTGACCTCTCGCGTCCGTTCTTCCTGAACATCAGCTTCGCGAGACCCCATTCGCCTTACGTCCCGCCGGGACCCTACTTCGACCTCTACGACCGAGGCGACACGCCGGAACCGTCTGTCGGCGACTGGGCGGGCATGCACGACCAGGGCGGCGATCCGACGAACGTCAACGCGTGGCGTGGTCGGCAGTCGGCGCGGCGGATCCATCGCGCCAGAGCCGGCTACTACGGCGAGATCAGCTTCATCGACTCGCAGATCGGACGGCTCCGCAACTGGTTGAGCCGCTATCAGCCCCAGACGCTGCGGAACACCTGGTTCCTCTTCTCGTCCGACCACGGCGACATGATGGGCGACCACCATCTATGGCGGAAGACCTACGCCTACGAGGGCAGCGCGCGGGTTCCCTTCATCGTCTCGCCGCCGGGGACGTTCGGGCGGGTCGCCGCGCCGGTCGTCGATCAGCCGGTCGAGCTGCGCGACCTCATGCCGACGATCCTCGACGCCGCAGGCGTCCCGGTTCCGCCAACCGTCGATGGATCGAGCGTTCTGCCGCTGATGCGCGGCGAATCCGACGGATGGCGTGAGTACGTTCACGGCGAGCACTGCTGGTGCTACTCGCACGAGCAGGAGATGCAGTACGTCACCGACGGGCATCGGAAGCTCGTCTGGCTGCCTCGGCTGGGCGTGACGCAGTTCTTCGACCTGGACGCCGATCCCGGCGAGCGGATCGATCTATCAACGGCTGCGAAGCGTCAGGACGAGGTCAGCTTGTGGCAGGCACGGCTCGCGGATGAGCTGGCGGCAAGGGACTGCGGATGGGTGCAGGACGGCGCGCCGTTCTGTCCGGCGGGCGGGGAACCGCTCGTATCGCCCTACCGCGATGTCCGATACACGGGCCCGGACGGTTGAGCGACATGCTCGCTGGGGCGGGTCTGAGACCACGAGTGTCAACTTAAGCGCCCCAAGTGCTGTGGCGATGCATCCCCCTCCTCGATCCTCCCCCATAAATGGGGGAGGAAGCCCCTTCCCTCCCCTTTCGCAAGGGGGAGGGTCAGGGTGGGGGTTGGGAACCAACCGGTTCCCGCCGTCACAAGCCACCTCGGACGCGCGTTTTCCGTGGGAATCCACATCCCCACCAGAAACCCACCAGAAAATCGCGTAAATTGACACTGGTGGTCTCAAACCCGCTCCTACTGCGTTCAGACTCCGTACCAGACCCGCTCATGCGGGAAGTGCGACGCGGACTAGAGCGTGTTATGCACTGTGGAACCCGCGCGACAGACCGTTTGAGCCTCAGGATGGCGAACGCGAGGAAATGAAGACCTACCAACGTTTGCGCCAATCGCTCATAGTCGCGCGCCAGCCGTCGGAATCTCCCCATCCACGCGAACGTCCGCTCGACGACCCA
>Ga0194120_10011745_pt1 | contig 10433 bp, 7 predicted proteins | sample TA2MahCa65mmetaG_FD_148642 | JGI IMG/M metagenome (GOLD analysis project Ga0194120, IMG submission 148642) | Freshwater microbial communities from Lake Tanganyika, Tanzania - TA2015019 Mahale Deep Cast 65m | ecosystem: Environmental > Aquatic > Freshwater > Lake | place: Tanzania: Lake... | reverse complement strand
CGGTGGCCTATAGCCCAACCCCGGCATCACTCGATCAACAACCCGCTATGCAGTAAACTCCCATTTCGCCTGGTACAAAAAATCAGGCAGGCCACTGGCTCTCTCATTCTCTCCGACTTCGTCTGTATATTGGGGGCGGATTCTTTGTGTTTTTTGGACAAGCCCCCTACGCCCTCCGCTTGGGCGGTGTCTCGCCCACCGCAATGCGCCCCAGGAAGCCGATGATGGTGACGCTCTCCGGTTCGGGCGGGTTCCAATCCGGCCCGGCTTCGTCGGCCATGTTCTGCATGTCTTGGGAGAGCTGCAACGCCTTGGCAGCGGGCGGTTTCGGATCATGTGTACCCCCTGGAGGAAATTGCTACTCTGGGCCCCAATTAGGCGGAGGCGGCATGCGCAATAGTCTCATCATCGGCGGGAGCATTGTGCTTGGCGCTTTGATCTTGAGCATCGCGCTGAGCGTCACATTGGGTACGCTTTTTCGGTACGAACGGACAATGACACCAAGGGGCCTATTGTTGAGTGACCGTCTCACTGGGGATGTACTTTTCTGCAAAGTCACTGGCCGTGATTCTTATGAGGAGCTTGACTGTCATTTTGCCGGTTCAGCGCGATAGTCTTCAAGCTGAGGCACTACCCTTGCGGTCGCTACCTTGCAGCGTGGATCGGGACGATGTTGCTGCCGTCCGCCGCCGGGGCGGTGTCGGTGCAGACCTTGGCCCATTCCTGCATCAGCGGGCGGCGGCGCTCGCGGAAAAAGGGCTGGATATTAGGTACCAGTTAGGTACGGGCGCCTAATGAGCGACCAGACGCCACCTAAATATTTGAAATCGTTGGCGACCCCTACGGGATTCGAACCCGTGTTCCCACCGTGAAAGGGTGGTGTCCTGGGCCTCTAGACGAAGGGGTCGTCCGGGCGCGCCTCTCTAGCCTCTCGGCGCGCCGGGATCAAGCCTCGTCTGCAAAGGCCGCGTCCTCGATGCTCAACTGGACGTCGACGTCGCCCCGAAAGTGGTTGGCCCGCAGCACCCCGGCGAGATGCAGACGCCTTGCCCCGGATTGCAGGAGCGCGGGACCCAGCTTGTTTTCAAGGGCCCGAAAGGCGATCGCCTTGACCCGCCCGCCATCCTCCCCGGTCGCGACCACGCGCGCATGTTTTTCGCCGACGACATCGGCCCGGACGATCCGAACGCCGGTCAAGGCGAAGCGCGGCTCGACATGGCCGGATCCGTAGGGCCCCGCGCGCTCGAGCGCCTCGACCAAGTCGAGGGTCGCGCCTTTGGTCGCGATGGCGCCGTCGAGCGCGAGCACTGGAATGGGATCGCGCGCCTCGACCATTGGGCCGAGCCGCTCGGTCAGGAACGCGCCGAGCGCGCCGACCTTGCTCGCCTCGACCGTCAGTCCCGCGGCCATCGGATGACCGCCGCCATTGATCAGAAGACCCGCCTGGCGCGCGGCAATGACGGCCGCGCCGAGATCGATCCCCCTGACCGAGCGCCCCGATCCTTTGCCCACACCCTGTCTGTCGATCGCAATCACCAAGCTCGGCCGGTCGAAGCGATCCTTGAGGCGGCTGGCGACGATGCCAATGACCCCTGGATGCCAGTCCTGGCCGACGGCAATGACCACGGGCCCGGGCGGTACGGCTTGAAGCTGCGCGAGCGCGGCGGCCTCGACATCGGCTTCGATCCCGCGCCTTTCGTCATTGTAGCGGTCAAGTACGTCCGCCAGGCTCGAAGCCTCGGCAGCGTCGTCCGTCGACAAGAGCCTCGCGCCGAGATCGGATTTTCCGACCCGCCCGCCGGCATTGACGCGCGGGCCAAGCAGATAGCCGAGATGAAAGGGCGTCGGAGCCTCGTTCAGTCTTGCGACATCGGCGAGGGCACGAAGACCGACATTGCCCCGTTTCGCCATGATCTTGAGGCCTTGGGCGACCAGGACACGATTGAGGCCCGTGAGCGGCACGACATCGGCGACGGTGCCGAGCGCGACCAAATCGAGAAGCGCCATCAAATCGGGCTCACTTCGCGAGGCGCCATAATGGCCGGCAAGCCGCAACGCGCGATTGACCGCAACCGCCAACAGGAAGGCGACGCCGACCGCCGCGAGCTGCCGATAAGAGCCGGCCTCGTCGAGGCGGTTCGGGTTGACGACCAGCGCAGGCGGCAGTTGTGGCTCGGCCGCGTGATGATCGCAGACGATGAGATCGAGGCCGGCTTTGCGGCCCTGCTCCAAAGCCTCGAACGCGGTGATGCCGCAATCGACCGTGATGACGAGCCTCGCACCATCCGTCGCAAGTCTGCGAAGCGCCGGCGCATTGGGCCCATAGCCCTCGGTCATGCGGTCGGGCACGTAGACGATGCAGTCTCCGCCGACGGCATTCAGGAAGCGCGAAAGAAGCGCGGCCGAGGTCGCGCCATCGACATCGTAATCGCCGAAAATGGCGATCTTCTCGCGTCGCCGAACTGCGCTCGCAACCCTTTCGGCGGCTGCGTCCATGTCCTTGAAGATCGATGGGTCCGGCAGATTGTCGCGCAGACTCGGTGTCAGGAAGCGCGGCACTTCGTCGAGCGCCACGCCTCTCGCGGCCAGCACGCGCGCCAAAGGTTCCGGCAGGTCGTGAGCGCTCGCGATGGCGAGCGCGTCGCGGTCATCGACGAGGCGGGCGACCCAGCGTTTGCCCGCGACCGAGCGTTCGACGCCGAGAAACGCCTTGCCGCTCACGTGATCAGCGGCAGGATATCCGTCTTGACGCCGAAATCGTGGCTGGTCTTGATCCAGCGCACCGTGCCGGTCTTGGAGCGCATCACAAGAGATTGCGTGGTCGCGCCCCGTCCCGAACGGCGCACGCCTTCGAGCATCGAACCATCGGTGACGCCTGTTGCCGCGAACATGACCTCGCCGCTCGCCATTTCGGTCATCGAATATTTCCGGTCGAAATCCTTGATGCCGATCATGCGGGCGCGGCCGCGCTCGTCGTCATTGCGGAAGATCAACCGGCCTTGCATCTGGCCGCCGATGCAACGCAGCGCCGCCGCCGCGAGCACGCCTTCGGGCGCGCCGCCAGACCCGAGATAGAGGTCGATCCCGGTGCCCGGGGTCGAAGTTGCGATCACGCCGGCGACATCGCCGTCGGGAATGAGCTTGATGCGGGCGCCGGCCGCGCGAACCGCCTTGATCAGATCGGCGTGGCGCGGCCGGTCGAGAATGCAGACGACGATGTCGCTGGCTTCGCACGCCTTCGCCTTGGCCAACGCCTTGACGTTGTCCGCGGGGCTGCGATCGATGTCGACGACGCCCGCCGGCAAGCCGCCGCCCACCGCGATCTTGTCCATGTAGACGTCGGGTGCGTGAAGGAATCCGCCGGTTTCGGCAAAAGCCATCACCGCCATGGCGTTCGGTCCGCCCTTCGCCGTGATCGTCGTGCCCTCGAGCGGGTCGAGGGCAATGTCGATCTTGGGGCCGCCAGAGCCGACTTTTTCGCCGATGAACAGCATCGGTGCTTCGTCGCGCTCGCCTTCGCCGATCACTACGGTACCGTCGATCGGCAGACTGTTGAGACCCTGGCGCATGGCATCGACCGCCGCCTGATCGGCGGATTTCTCGTCGCCCCGCCCCATCCATTTGGACGCAGCCAGCGCGGCGATTTCGGTGACGCGCACGGCTTCGAGAGCGAGGTTGCGGTCGAGTTTGGCGCTGGCCATGGTGACTGTGCTCTTGGACTTGGCCATCGATTCCTCCGGATTTCTTCTTCGAAATTACAGTATTTCCCTGCGAATGACGCGGGGCGGCTCGGTGACTGCCTTGAGCGCGGCGATCTTCTCGACCGCACGACGCATGCGCGCTTCCTCGGTTTCGTGGACCAGCATGACGACCGGCACGGTCTCGGCTCGGCCACGCTGCAGAAGAGATTCGATCGAAACCGCCTCATCCCGCAATACGGCAGCGATATCCGCGATCACCCCGGGTCGATCGTAAACCGTGAGGCGGAGATAATAGGGCCCGACATGACGATCCATCGGCGCCAATGGTTGCTTGGCCAGACTAGAAGCCGGTACGCCGAAAGCCGGCACCCGGCGTCCCGCCGCGACGTCGATCAGATCCGCGACCACGGCCGAGGCTGTCGGCCCCTCACCCGCGCCGCGGCCCTCGAAGACCGTGCGACCGACGAAATCGCCTTCGGCGACGACGGCATTAAAAACGCCGTCGACATGGGCAATCGGATGGCTGAGCGGCACGAGTGCCGGATGGACGCGCTGTTCGATGCCATGCGGCGTGCGGCGCGCGACCGCAAGGAGCTTGATGCGATGGCCGAGCTCGGCGGCATAGGCAATATCGACCGCGGCCACGCGTCGGATGCCTTCGACGTGGATGGCATCGAAGGCGACCGGCATGCCGAAAGCAAGGCTGGTGAGCACCGCAAGCTTGTGCGCCGTATCGATGCCGTCGATGTCGAAAGCCGGGTCGGCCTCGGCATAGCCGAGCTTCTGGGCCTCGGCGAGGACATCGGCGAAATCCCGCCCGGTCGCTTCCATCTTGGTCAGGATGTAGTTGCATGTCCCGTTGAGAATGCCAAAGACCCGGCTCAGTCGATTGGCCGCAAGGCCTTCGCGGAGCGCCTTGACGATCGGAATACCGCCCGCCACCGAGGCCTCGAACATGAATGCCGATTTCGACTTCTCCGCCAGTGTCGCCAGTTGAGCGCCGTGATGCGCGAGGAGCGCCTTGTTCGCGGTGACGAAGGTTTTGCCCCGCGAGAGCGTCGCCTCGGCAAGCGCCTTGGCTGCGCCATCCGCGCCGCCGATCAACTCGACGATGGCATCGACCCCGGGATCGGTCGCGAGCGAAATCGGATCGTCGAACCACCGGAAGCGGCCCAGGTCGACGCCGCGATCCTTCTTGCGATCTCGGGCGGAAACGGCCGAAATCTCGATCCGGCGCCCTGCCCGCGCGGAGATCATGTCGCCATTTTGGGCCAGAAGCTTGACGACGCCCGCGCCGACCGTGCCTAGGCCGGCGATGCCGATGCGCAGCGTCTCGGTCACGCCGCGCGTTCCGGCGCTTGCGCCGTCTCCGATCCCGCGCCGAGGAAGCGACGCATGTTGCGTATCGCTTGGCGGATGCGCTGCTCGTTTTCGACCAAGGCGATGCGCACATGGCCGTCGCCATATTCGCCAAAACCGATACCGGGCGAGACGGCGACCTTGGCCTCGGTCAGGAGCAGCTTCGAGAATTCGAGCGAACCGAGATGCGCGAACTGTTTTGGAATGGGCGCCCAGCAGAACATGGTCGCGCGCGGGCTCGGGATATCCCAACCGATCGACTTGCAACCCGCGATCAGCACGTCGCGCCGCGCCTTGTAGACCGCGCGCATCTGATCGACGCAATCTTGCGGCCCATTAAGTGCCGCCGCGGCTGCGACCTGGATTGGCGTGAACGAGCCGTAGTCGAGATAGCTCTTGATCTTGGTGAGCGCGGCGATCAGCGTGCGATTGCCGACCGCGAAGCCGACGCGCCAGCCCGGCATGTTGTAGGTCTTGCTGAGCGAGGTGAACTCGACCGTGATGTCCTTCGCACCCGGGACTTGCAGCACCGAAGGCGGCGGCACGTCGTCGAAATAGACTTCCGAATAGGCGATATCCGAAAGGATATAGATGCCCTGTTTTCGGCAGAACTCGACGATCGGCCGATAGAAATCGAGATCGACGGTCTGCGCCGTGGGGTTGGACGGGAAATTGAGCACCAGCGCGGTCGGCTTGGGCACGCAATGACGAACGGCGCGCTCAAGCGTGGTCATGAAATCGCCAGGCTCGACCATCGGCAAATGACGGATAGCCGCGCCCGCGATGATGAAACCGTATGGATGGATCGGATAGCTCGGGTTCGGCACCAAGATGACGTCGCCCGGCGAGGTCATGGCCTGGGCAAGATTGGCGAGGCCTTCTTTTGAACCAATCGTCGCGATCGCTTCGCGCTCGGGATCAACCGAGACGCCGAAGCGGCGTTCGTAATAGGAGGCGATCGCCTTGCGCAGCCCCGGAATGCCGCGCGAGGTAGAATAGCGATGCGTGCGCGGATTGCGCACGGTCTCGACCAGTTTCTCGACGATGTGCGGCGGCGTCGGCAGATCGGGATTGCCCATGCCGAGATCGATGATGTCGTCGCCGGCCGCACGCGCCTTCGCCTTCATCGTGTTGACTTCGGCGAAGACATAGGGCGGCAACCGCTTGATGCGGTGGAATTCGGTTTCCATCGCGGAACTCCACGACTCCAATGAACGACGTTCGATCCTTATGGCGGAAGACGCCAGGGCTGTCGAGGCCCGAAAAAATCAGTACAGAACGATGTCGACCAGCCGCGCCGCCTGACCGCCGGCCAACGGGCCAGTTCGACTTTCGACTTGGATCATCTGCCCTGGAACGCCCAGCCGGCGAAGCTCGGACGCGACCGCCTCGGCCCGCTCGGCGGCGATCCGGAAGCTTGCCAGCATCTGATCGCTCGGACGGCTGGCGGCGCCGTCGCTTGCCTGTGCGACCACGCGGATAGCGCCTCGACGGTTTTTCCATTGCTCGACCGTCGCCGCGATCTGGGCGCGGTGTTCGTTGGTCAGACGGTTGGCGTTGTCACCAAAGCGCAAGGCCGTCGGCTGGCCGACCGTGAAAGCCGCGGTCGGCATCGGCGCCGGGGCGACTGCGGGAACCGGAGCCGTCGGCACTGGCGTTGGCGCTGCAAAGCCAAGGGTCGGTGCGTTGGCTCCGGACGTCGACTGCGCGAGTGCGCGTTGAAAGACCTGAGCGAAGACGTCGCTCGACCCCGCGGAGGCCGTCGGCGTAGGAGCCGGCGCGGCTGCGGGGGCGGCCACCGGGACGACCGCGGGCGCGGCCATGGGCGCCGGCGGAATGTAGGCAGGAACGGCGACAGAGGCCGATTGCGCGAGCGCCCGCCGAAAGACATCGCTCACGACGTCGCTTGGTAAACCCGGAACCGCGGCTGGTGCGGCGACCGGGGCGACGGGCCCGAGCGGCAGCGCCGACGGCACCGGAGCGGGCGGACGCGGCGCAGCGGCTACGCGCGGCACCGGCGGCGGCAGATCGGGCGGACCCGCCCGCAATTGCTCGTCGGTGTAGCGCGCATTGTCTCGATCGGCGATCAGGCCCGCGACGATCTCCCGCCGCTGGGACGGCTGCGTTCCGGCCGGGGCGGTCCCGGGCACGCTTGAAAGAGCGGGCGTTCCCCCTGGCGCGGGATCATCCGAACAAGCCGCAAGAGCCAGCAGAGCCGTTGCCATTGCCGCGATGGACGCTAACCTATACATCTGAATCCCGTTCGAAACTCATACCGGACAAAGCCCTAAGCGAGGAAAGTCGACATGATGCAGCCGCTTGGTGACATGAAACTGCCCGATCCGGAAGCATTTTCCAAGAACATGGTGAAGATCGCCTCGCGCAGCCAGCAGCTGGTCGGCGACTTCCTGGCCCGCCAGGCCGAGAACGGCGGCGCCAATCCCGATCCGCTCAATATCGGCAAGGCCTTCATGGAAATGACCACCCGCATGATGGCGGACCCGGTCAAGCTCGCCTCCGCCCAGATGCAGCTTTGGCAGGACTATGTCAGCCTTTGGCAGAACGCAACGCTGCGCTGGCTGAATGGCGGCCTCGCCGCCCCGACTACGGAACCCGATCCCTCCGACAAGCGATTCAAGGACCCGGCCTGGCGCGACAATGCGATCTTCGACTACATCAAGCAGTCCTATCTTCTGACCGCGCGCTGGATGCAAAAGACGGTCAAGGATGTCGACGGCCTCGACGACAAGACCTCGAAAAAGGTCGAGTTCTACACGCGTCAATTCGTCGACGCGCTTGCCCCGACCAATTTCGTCGCGACCAATCCCGAAGTCCTCAAGGCGACGCTCGAATCGAACGGCGAAAACCTCGTGCGCGGTCTCGACAACATGCTGGCCGATCTCGAGCGCGGCAAAGGCCAGTTGCAGATCCGCATGACGGACATGGACAAGTTCAAGATCGGCGAGAATGTCGCGGTCTCGAAGGGCAAGGTTGTTGCCCAGACCGATTTGATGCAGCTGATCCAATACGAGCCGGCGACGGAGAAGGTCTACAAGCGCCCGCTTTTGATCGTTCCGCCTTGGATCAACAAGTTCTACATTCTCGACCTCCGCCCGGAAAATTCCTTCATCAAATGGGCAGTCGAGCGCGGTTACACGGTCTTTGTCGTCTCCTGGGTCAATCCAGATACCAAGCTCTCCAAGAAGACCTTCGAGGACTACATGTTCGAAGGCGTCCTTGCGGCCGTCGATGCCGTCGAAAAGGCAAGCGGCGAGCGCGAGATGTCGATCATCGGCTATTGCCTGGGTGGCACGCTGACCGCGGCGACGCTCGCCTACATGAAGGCCAAGGGCGATAGTCGGATCAAGGCAGCGACCTTCTTCACCGCCTTGGTCGACTTCAAGGAGGCCGGCGAACTTCAGGTCTTCATCGACGAAGAACAGCTGAAATCGCTCGAACAGCGCATGGAAAAGGACGGCTATCTCGACGGCAAGGCGATGGCGACGACCTTCAACATGCTGCGGGCCAACGACCTGATCTGGTCTTTCGTGGTCAACAACTACCTCCTGGGGAAGGAGCCTTTCCCCTTCGACCTGCTTTACTGGAATTCGGATTCGACTCGCATGCCCAAGGCCATGCACTCCTTTTATCTGCGCAAGATGTATCAGGAGAATTTGCTGTCGAAGCCGAACGGTATCGAACTCGGCGGGGTCAAGATCGATCTCGGCACCGTCGACATCCCGGTCATCATCGTCTCGGCCAAGGAAGATCACATCGCGCCGTGGAAGGCGACCTATGTCGCGACGCAGCTCTATGGCGGCGAGACCCGCTTCCTGCTCGGCGGCTCGGGTCACATCGCCGGCATCGTCAATCCACCGGCGCCGGTAAAGTATCAGCACTGGACCAACGACAAGAACCCGGCGAAGCCCGACGACTGGCTGGCCGGCGCCGAGCAGCATCCGGGTTCCTGGTGGCCGACCTGGGATGCCTGGCTGGCCAAGCATTCGGGATCGAAGGTCAAGGCGCGCATACCCGGCGACGGCAAACTCAAGCCGATCGAGGACGCGCCTGGTTCCTATGTAAAGGTCCGGGCGATCTAAAGGCCCAACTCGCTCTTATAACTCCGCCCGAGTTCGGCATAGCGGGCGGGGAGATCCTTCATATAGCCGCGCTCGGTCTCGTTCACGGGACGCCAATATTTCGCGGGCGAGCCGGACCAGACTTCGCCGGCCTTCACGACCTTGCCGGGCGTGATCAGCGCGCCGGCCGCTACCATGCCACCCGGCTCGATCACCGCGCCGTCGCAAATCGTCGCGCGCATGCCGATGAAAGCGCCCTCGCCGATGGTGCAGCCATGAATCAGGCAGGAATGGCCGATGGTCACGCGCGGCCCGATGAAAGTGCCATGGGTCTTGCGCGTGACGTGGACGACCGTGCCGTCCTGGATGTTGGTATCCGCGCCGACCTCGATGACGTTGATGTCGCCGCGCAGGACGCAGCCGAACCAGATATTCGCGCCGGCGGCGATGGTCGTATTGCCGATGACCACCGCGCCGGGCGCGATGAACACGTCCGGATCGATCTTGGGCCTGACCCCGCGAAAGGGCAGGATGATCGGTGCCGTATGGTTCACGGGAACATCGGCGCCTGGTCGATACCGAGCGTCTCCGCAAAGCCATGCATGCGGTTGAAGTCCTGGATCGCCTGACCCGAAGCACCCTTGACCAGATTGTCGATCACCGAGCAGATGATCGCCCGTCCCTTGACGCGATCAGCGAAGACGCCGATCAGACAAAGGTTCGAACCCCGCACATGGCGCGTTGCCGGTACGACATCCTTGTCGACGACCTTGACGAAAGCCTCGCCGGCATAGCGCTTCTTGAGGGTCTCGCGGATGCTGTCGGGCGTCGCGCCGTTCTCGAGCCGAACATAGATGGTCGAAAGGATGCCCCGGTTCATCGGCATCAGATGCGGCGTGAAATTGACCACGATCGGGCGTCCGGCGGCCTTCGAAAGCCCCTGCTCTATTTCCGCCGAGTGACGATGATTGGCGATGTTATAGGCGTGAATGCCCTCGGCCACTTCGGCATAGAGGTTCTGTTCCTTGGCCGCGCGCCCTGCCCCCGTCACGCCCGATTTCGAATCGATGACGATGTCGTCTTTGACGATCTCGCCCGACTCCACGAGCGGCACGAGCGGCAGAAGCGCCGAGGTCGGATAACACCCCGGTACCGCGATCAGGCTGGCATTCGATATCGCCCCGCGCTCGATCTCGGTCAAGCCATAGACCGCCTCTTTCTGCAGATCGGGCGCGAGATGCTCATGGCCGTACCATTTGGCGTAAGTCTCGACGTCCTGGAAGCGGAAATCCGC
>Ga0194120_10011744_pt1 | contig 10433 bp, 7 predicted proteins | sample TA2MahCa65mmetaG_FD_148642 | JGI IMG/M metagenome (GOLD analysis project Ga0194120, IMG submission 148642) | Freshwater microbial communities from Lake Tanganyika, Tanzania - TA2015019 Mahale Deep Cast 65m | ecosystem: Environmental > Aquatic > Freshwater > Lake | place: Tanzania: Lake... | reverse complement strand
ACAATCTACATCCCCAAAACCATGAAATCAAAGAGTTTCGTTGTTATCAGGTTGCTTACAAAGGGCTACTGCCTAACCACCGCACCAACTCTGCGGGTATGAGTGGGTTTCCATGGCCATCTCGCCACTGGTAAGACTCTTAGCTAACTAGATTCTTTCCATATTTGATTCCTGCCTTGATTGCACTTACAGATTCAAACTGAGTTAAACCAGAAGAAATCGCAGCCTCAAGCAAACGTTCAGAGGCAAATTTTTCGTCCAGTGAGCCCATTCCAATGATCTTTCCGATGTATGTTGCATGCTTAATTAGAGACTGATTTCGGCTCCCTTCTCGTGTGTTTTCTATGAGGGTGCACCTCTCTGAAAGGACTTGTTCCGCAAATTCGCGTGAAAAAGTTGGATTACTTGAGATGTTCGATGCAGGATTTGAAAGTGAGGAAACAACATTATCTCTTATAGCTCTTGGTGAGAGTTCGTCCCTGAGCCAAGTTGGGAAATTTAGAACTACGGAATGGTTTCCAATCGATCGGTACTGATCTCTTACTCCTTTTACAGAATCCAAGAGGCGGGATCCTTCGGCAACTATGTATCCACCTTTCGACCGTGTATCGACCCGCCACCAGCCATTAACCTCCGTTCCCTGTTTAATGGCAATATTTTGGTCATAGAAGTAGAGGTGCTTTCCACCCGACGGAGTTCTGACCGAATATGTGTCAAAGAGTTGATCGTCACCAGCTTTCTTGCAAATCTCCTTGAATACATCTTCACCGCCTTTCACGCCAAGTTCAGCCCAAGGACTCGGAGGGGCAGTTCCTTTTGATGTATCTAGGTCGATGACTATTACATTGGAAACTTCGCAGGCAATTCCAATGTTCGCATTCGGATGCTCATTCCACCAAGACTCAATTTGTAACGGATTCGTTGTAGCTCGCTTCTGCCAATCAGATAGCAATGGCCGCTTTGAGTTCTCAACTAGAGGTATGACATAAAAACCATTCTTTGCGTGCGCTAGGGCTGCCGCCTTTAATGAGTTGTTTTCGATGGGCTGAATTAGTCGAACAGAGGTTTGTGGTGCCTTCAGAGACTTACCTGCTTCTTGCTTGGGGAAAAATTCCCCAAACTCTCGAATCGATCCGCTTGAATCTTTTCCTGCCTCAAGAATAGTTATGAATGACAGTTGAGCCTCTTTAATCTTCCCGAAGTAAGTTTCCTTTGCATTGACCGGGAAGCCCACTGTAAGAAAGCCATACTTTTCAAAACTCTTCAGGCCAATTCTTTCGCTGAGAATTTTGGCATCATCATCAAACGCATTGAACATGTGCCCAATTTGAGTTAGCGCGATGTCGACTTGGTACTTGGCCTTTAGAGATTTAGACATGCCTAGAGTTTCAAGTGTCTTAGAAGCCGCCTTCTTTGGTTTAACGGCTGTAATTTTACGTTTTTGCTTCTGTACATCTTCGGCAATTTTTACTCGTTCTGTTACGTATTCAATGTCTCTAATTTTTCTCCTGCCGTCCCAGGCGATTTCAGTTACGACAACAACCGCGTACCCCAACTCTTCAATGTTCTGTTTATACTTGTGAATGGATTGGATTGGAAAGCCCGCAACACTACAAGGTCCTCGTAGGAAAGTTTTAATCTTTAATTTTTCCGATAGGAATTCGGCATCCCCTTGATATGTTTCGTAGAATACGCCACATTGGATCAGGACGATATGTTTTGGAAAATCCTCTTTTAAATCATCCCATTGGGCTAAGAGGGATTTAGCTTTCATTTTTAAGTTCTAGTAGGTGACGCAGGAATTCAATACTAACTGTGGCACTGGAAGTGCGAACTATTCGAAGTAGCTCTATCCGAGAATGCACTAGCAGTTCTCCTTTCCTCGTAGCACTGCATTGGCAATAAAGTCACTCATAGTTGATTAGGTTAGGGGCTACTGCTTCACCGCACCACCGAATCCGCTGGAATAACTGGGTTTCCATGGCCATTTTGCCACTGTTATCAACTAATAAGATGGACATAAAGAGGACCCGTTATCAGACCTAAACTACTCTGTCGAGGGGTATGTTGAAGCGGCAAAAAAAGTGAGAATGCAATTTCCGAACCTACCAATTCTTATGGGAGGAGCGGGTGGATACTTACCTGACACCAGGACTCCTGAAGTATGGGTAAACGTGGTAGTTGGACTCTCTCCATAACATGTTTACCTCGTAAATTAAGTGCTGGTTCAGGCATGCCTTATGTTTCGGATGTCTCTTGGGGTGTACTTCGAAAGTACTTCTGGCCAGAGTACTCCTACTCCTGAATTACGAGCTACCTCTATGATTTCAATTCTTTCGGGTCTTTTACTAAAAACTAAAAGTGGGCTGGCGGAGAGCAGGTGGGCGTACTCTAAGACCTGTCCCAAACCGAGACGAAACTGATGAATTTCATTCTCGTTACTCAAACTCTTTACCTCACACACAACCCTTCCGCTATCGCTATCCCAAGAGATATCGAAATCGCAAGTTTCACCATTGGGCGAAAGCGGAATCAATCCTTCCGCCGCTACCCAGTTGGCAACCGCATTTTGAGTTATGGCATGAAGCTGTAAGGCCCTGTCAAGCAAATTGGGGTCTCTTTCAAAGAGAGCTGTGCCTGACGCATCAGCGATAGTTTCGTCGACGTACTTGTAAGCACTTCCAAAATTCGTATTTGATTTATCTCTATTTTGTTGTAAGACCCTTTCAGCAGTTGAGAGAATGCGTTTCAACCTAAACATCACGACATATCGCTCGTTACCATCTCGCCCCCTACCTTTTTTGAGAGTGAACGGGTTATTCGAGTCAATCTCTAATTCTCCAAGGTAGATAACTTCCCCAGCAACAGGACTGAAAAGTCGCAATTTCCTTCCTTGCTGTAGGTGATTAAGAATTGTGCCGTTTCGACCACTTAAAGATTGATTACCAATTTGGCCATCACCGCAATACATAAAGGTAACGTCGTCTTCCCAATAGTCACGCTCATAGCCGTGTTCATGATTGGCGGCATCATCGGAGAAAAGAAAAACGTTGTTAGTTCTCGTTGATGGGGAAATACCTCCTTGGCGAATTCCTCCGTAGATGTCATGCAATTTCCTACGAAGGATTGTTTGTCCTCGCAAGAGTGTCCACTCATGACTGACTTGAGGGTCTACCAAATTGTTGGGCGAATAATTAGTTTCTGACTCAATTTCGTCGAGTAGTAGTGAAATAGAATTCCGAAGAGCCTTCAAACCAGCAAGGGTTATAGTCCCACCTCCACCCGAAGGCGTTGATTCGCTCGAGTACTCCTTTTCCCAATCTTGATTTGCCTTAGAAAGAATTCGCTTGCATGCAGTAACCGCGTCGCCTTCGTCTTGTAAGTCAAAGTAATCAAGAAGGTCAGAGAAAAATCTTCGCGGCACAGAGGAGCCAACTGTGGTTTGATGAATTTCAATGCCGAGCGAATCACAAATTTCAGAGAGTAAATCGTCTTTTGTTTCCACAGCGTTCCTTCTCTTATACGCCTCCTTAGTATAAGCTAAGGGAATGACCATTCAATTTTCAGATTTATTCTCTGGTATCGGTGGATTCCATGCTGTTGGAAAGGCCTTCGGATGGTCAAATGTTTATGCATGCGATATTGACCAAAAAGCCCGCGCGATATATGCGAAAAATTGGGGTATGAACCCGAGCGTTGACATAACTACGGATGCAAATGACTCCGTCATGCGCGTACCTAAGCATGATGTTCTTTTCGCCGGCTTTCCTTGTCAACCATTTTCTAAAAGTGGCAAACAAAGAGGCATGGATGAGGCTCGAGGCACACTGTTCTGGAATATTGCAAAAGTAATTGAAAAGCGGAAACCAAAAATTCTAGTTTTGGAAAACGTTGCAAACCTAGCGGGGCCGAGACACCGTCACGGGTGGGAGGTGATTCTCAGAACTCTACGTGGATTTGGTTATCGGGTTTCTGACGAGCCATTAATTATCTCTCCTCATCAGATTAAGAGAAACTATGGGGGGCGTCCACAGAATCGGCCGCGTATATATATAGTTGCAACCTTCGTTCCACCGCGATTAAGAACTAAGTACCCACTCTCTACTCTGGGTGTTGATATGAAGAGCGTCACCCTTACAAGAGATGAAATGGATTGGAATCTTAAAGTTGATTTAGGGTTCAAAACTAAGAAAATAGTCAATATCCAAGACTCATTAAGGTTAAACGAGAGTGAATTGTTTTGGCTTAATATCTGGGAAGACTTACTGAAGCGATTTGTTTTCAGAAAAAAAGAAAGCAGACTTCCCGGATTTCCAATATGGGCTGACGTTTGGTTAGGAAACATAAGAGTAAAACGTGGAGACCCTGTTTGGAAGAAGGACTTCATCTTCAAGAATCTTGATTTTTATGAAGCTAACAAAAGGAAAATTGATTCATGGTTAAGGAGTGCCGACTACTTAGAGACGTTGCCTCCTTCACGTAGAAAATTTGAGTGGCAAGCGGGAGATGCTAAGAGTATTTTTGACTGTCTCATTCAGTTACGTCCGTCTGGAATTCGTGTGAAGAGGGCAAATTATGCTCCGGCCGCGGTAGCTATTACACAAACGCCTATTTTGGGACATCTGAAAAGAAAACTTTCAATTGAAGAGGTTTCATATCTTCAAGGAATTCCAAATTGGTTTGATTTCGGAAGCCAGAGCGATAGTCACACATATAGACAACTTGGGAATGGAATTTCAATAGGGGCTGCTTTTCAAGCAATTCGAGCCCTAATTGATAGAGATGAGAAAATATTGCTGCAGACAAGTCCAGGGTTAGTGAAATCAGTAAGAAATGCTCCAAAAAATCCTGATAAAGCACTCAAATTATTATGAACGGGCTTGCTCTAATACTTTTTTTTCAAAACCATCTGGCCAGGCTAGTGCAATGGCCAAGCACGACTTTTCATTCCGTGCACCACTACCTTCGTTATCATAAGGAATGACAGAATGGATTTGTATCGAGATTGCTTCTGCACTCTTCACGCTTTGATCGCCCAAGTAAACAGAGTTTGAGGTAGTTCGACGACCCTCGTGGAGATTTTGAATATTCCACAGTTTAGGGTTGTTGGGATTAGATTCCTTTGACGACCGTACCACTCGACGCTCTCTATCTTGAAGTTGATTCATAAAGAATAATTCAACATAAGTAGTGCTCTGATCGTACGCTAAATGGGACAATACGATTAAATATTTACTCAAAACTTCTTTATCAGCAGATGCCATTGACCAATCAAACAAGAGTTTGACTGTGTCAGGCAGACTTAGTCGACAGACTTTATGCTTGAAATATTCACGGTCGCGAGTGTCAAGTGAAGTAATCTCTGCGTTCTTCATATGTTCTTCAAGCTTGGGTCTTAAGTCTTTGGCACGTTCAAAGAGAACAGGATCAAATAGCCGCCTTTGTTGATACCAAGTATCGGAGCGAAGATTGAGTGTCGTATGACTCAAACTGATTATGTTCTTCCGCGTTGGCGTTAAAGATGGGTCCATAATCATGGCTCTTGCCCAACCCGCCAAGTGCAGGCAGTCCGCATCATATTTTCGAAGTTGTTCTCGGAGGGCCTTTTCGGTTTCCACTATTCCCACGTATGAATTTACTAGCTTGCTAGAGAACCAACCACGGAGTAACTCCAAGTAGTGTGACTTGTATCCAAAGAAGCGTCCTCGCTGCTGAATGGTGTCGATATTTCCCCCACCAATTCCCCTGGGCATGTAAGTCACAGCGAGATTCTTGATAACAAAACCTCTATCAAGTTTTCCAGCACCAATCAATATCCAACCAGCTCTGGTATGCCACTCAGAAGGTGTGACGTTATGACTAGCTCTTTCGCTATTTACAATTCGAACTTCAAGATATTCAGGGTTTATCCAGAATTGGATAAGTTTCAATATTTCCGTTTGTGTTTCAGATGGATTCAAAGTTTCAACAATGTCCTCAAGATTTGGAATCGTACCCCGAAGTTGCTCAATAGCATTTATGAATTCTTTTGGGGGCCTATACTCTGAATCCTCGAGGACACTTGCTCGAAAATGTAGTGACCATTTCTCTATAATTGAATTGACCCATTTTTTATACTTAGTATGTGAATCTATCGTAGAGTCTGGATGAATTAGCATGCTAATGGGTCGCACCTTCTGCTGGAAATTTGGCGAGTGTGCAATCGTCATCGCGACCAGAAAATAGGCCAGTGCTGACTGCAAAGATAGGGGCGGCATGTCATCGAATTGAGGTCTACGAGCAACGCTAAGTTCATCCTCTGGAATTACAATTCTGAATTTATTGCTAAAACCTCTATCGACAAAAAGTTTATATCCGCCAACATATCCATGACCTGGGTCAAGAACAATTACACCTTCCGGAGACAAGTGGTCACGTAGAGAAAGAAGCAAATTTGCCTCAGGCGTTGCCGTATAACTTAGGAAGCTATGATTCGGGGCGGCATCTCGTAAATTAGAGATAGCATCATAAGTAGCAGAGAACTCGTCTTTAGCAACTTTTGTATTAGGGCTCGCTTGGTCACCCTCATCATCAATAATTAAGATAGGAAAATCTCGGCCTAATACTCTCTGGACTTTCCGCAGGAAGTTTGTCACCTTATTAATCCCTGCTGGCGTTTTCATAGAGGCGATGACTACGGACTGCTTGAATTCTTGAGGCACATGTTCATCAAACCAATTATTTAGTGCTCTTAAAATAGTCGTTTCTGAATCGCTTTTAAGAGAAGTCGAAATGAACCACTGGGGAGCAGTTCCCGAAGAACTTCGGGTCAAATCTGAGACTAACTGCTCATAATTCTGTCGCATAAGTGATTTCTTGCTTCCTGCCAAGACAATTGTGAACGGAATTCTATTATCTCGTGCGAGGGCAATAACCGAAGTAAATGATAAAGTCTTTCCACTTTGGACTTCACCAAGAACTAGCAGACAATTTCGTGAGACCGATTTATCTGGATTTGAACAGCGACTCAAGATTTTTGAAGACTCGTGCAGAATGCCGTTTCTTCTATCTTCGGTGTCGAGAAAATCAATACCATTAATGAATTCTCTGGCCGAAACACCAATCTCTACATCCCATGTTTCTAAACGTTCGCCTTCAAGAGTCATGACTCTTCGACCCCAAGTTTAAAGGGATGACCCGTTAGTATTTGATTTATCTTCAATCTAATGAATTCCGGATGGTCAAGTAAAGCATCTCGACCGAGTATTTCTGCAAACCCGAGCGCTATTCCTAGCCTAAATATTGGTTCTAAGTCGGCGCCAGGTAAATTAGCAAATGACATCATGAAAATATGTGCCCTGTTTATTGAAAACAGGTAACTATTCTCATTTGTGCTTAATCTGAATAGGTAATCATCTCCAGGCTCAATAACTACTCGGAAAGTCAGAGAGGGATTGCCTTCTATTGGTAAAGTGATTCGTTCCTCCAGCATGTCCTTTTCATTAAGAGGATTCACGACAGGCTCTTCAGTTGTTTGGCGCCTAAGAACTTTGAGTGCATCTTTGTTTTTGAAGAGATCAACCAAGTCCTTTGTTGTATTTTCTAAAGTCTTCTTGACGGTCGTTTGCGATGAAATTGACTTTGAGGTGGAACGATAGTTTGCTGCCATTTTCCTAAGGGGGAACTCTCCATCATCTAATGCACCACGAAGTTTTGTCTGCAATTCCTCCTCTTGACCCGTGCGCCAGTCAATATTGTCCTTGAAAGAGGTAACTTGTAGATCTGATACGTCGAGTTCCCCAATAAGTCGTTGGAATGTAAAAGTTGTTGTCGCCCCAAAGACAGATAACGGTCTATAACTATCTTCATCGCCTTGAGCTAAACTTCCCGCTCCTACAACAACTTTATTTCTCCAAATGAGGGCTGCACCAGATTTTCTTGTAGAGCCTTCTTTCAAAATCCCCATCCACCCTCTTATTCGCGGGGGAGATTCTGGTCGGTTAGGGGCCGTATCCGATTTCCAAGACTCATCAAGGGTAATGTCTATGGGAATTTGCCAAACGCGTTTTGGACTATCGTCCGCCTCATAAGGAATACCTGTCTCTGAATTTCCGGCAGCCCAATACTTTGATTCTAGCAATTCTGGGGCTGCATGACTCAATTTCCGGAGACCTACAGTTATAACAACCTCTCCAGACTTTATGAACTCCCTATAAATACTTGCTATGTAATTTTGAATCTTAGAAAGGGTCATACCAGTTGGAATTCCCTGGTGTAGTTTGCTCATAACAATACGAGTACCATGTAAGTTTTTATCTTTTGGTTTTTCAAAGACTACAAGTTGTTCGATTTTCTTTTCAATTATTCCTTCAATATCAAAAGTAACTGTTCTTGTTATCTCTTCACTTAGTGCAGAACTCGTTATAGTGTAAGAGTTCGAGTACCATGTGCAAGCACTCTTCATACCTATTCCGAATTGACTTATTCCAGACTTATCGACAGGAGGAGCAGCTGGAGTAAACGCTCGAGCAACATCCTTCTGAGAAATTCCGGCAGCATTATCTTCAACAAGAATTCGCGCATCAGAACCAGACTGAGAGAAAGTAATATCTATTTTCAGTTTGAACGAATTTCCATGTATTGCTCGCAGACGTTCCCTGTTTGCGACATAACTGCCAATAGAGTTATCAACCATTTCACCAAGCGCGAACCAAGGCTTGTAATTCATGTGTGGAAATAACGAGTACATTCCAACTTCTGGCCTGATTGAAACTGTTATAGCCATTAGACTCCCTATAGATGCTTTATTTCTGGATTCTATGACTAAAGCGGCGATAAAATCTAGGGGTGCTTCTAGTCTCCGACCTAAGGCTGTCTGAAACTGCCTCTTGTAGCAATAACGCGTCTCCTTTTGAAGATTGGTTCGTAGTGTCCGACATAGATACCACATGTAATTTGTGTGAAACAAGATTGCTTCTCATTGTGAAGTCACTTACAATCGAATCAGATGGTGGAATTCGGTTTATATGTGTTGGCTGTTGTAATGTCATCGACCTTGTGAGTCTAAATCTCAAACATCAACACGTCTTCGTCGACAGATTTCGATTGATGAAGGCCGTTGGACTGGATATTGTGGCAAAGAGTTTTTCTGACTTACTAAAAGTCTTAGGGGGATATGCTACCCCGATAAAAGCAGGCTCACTTGAGAACTCAAAATTCAAGAGACAAAAGAACGAATTGGAAGATGGTGAAGATTCTTCAGGACACATTCGAAAAGGGGAGGATGATGCACCGATTCCAAAGGGCTATCGGAGTGTTGCTTGGATAAGAGTCTATGAAGCGCACGCAATTAAGTTTTGCCATGACAACCAGAGAGACCATGCCATCAAGAATAGTGAGGGCGAGGTTGTTCTTGAGTGTAAGTATTTCTCTAATGATTCTTTCGAAGTAAAAAAATTTAAATCAAATGTTCAAGTTATCCGAGTAAATGGAGAGAACCGACGTGTAATTGGTTGGATTAGAAGCGAGGAAGCTAGAGCTGTAATTGCTGCAGAGAAAGAGCGACGAGATGTTGAGTTTTCCCACATTCGTGCGGGTAAGGGTGGATTGGTACAGTTCTTTGCCGAAAACCTTGAAGTAGCGAGGAAATATAGAAGTACAACTAGATTATTGCGTCTGGATTAATTACTTCCGTGAAGCCAGAGTATTGATACACTCTGATAATGAATGCTTTGCCAAAGAGCCAGGAGTTAGTTTTGCCTTTAGTTGCGGTATTAAAAAATGCTGGTGAACCACTCAGTAATGATGAGTTAGAGAGAGGAATCTGTGACCTTTTGCATATTCCGGTTGAACTTCAACAATTAATTCATGCAGGACGACGCACGGAACTCCAATACAGACTTGCTTGGGCTCGCACAAAAGCCAAGGGCTTGGGTCTCATTTCGCGGCAAAGGCCAAATTATTGGCAATCAACGTAAGGTGTAGAAATTTTGCAATTTACCTGCCAAGGAAAACATTTCGCTATGCGCTTGCTTAGAGCGCTGAGATTCAACATAGGCAGTAGCCCCATTAGATGTCTATGGACATCTTTATGAAGACGATGCGATGACCTATATTGATCGCTTAAGCGAAAGAATTTTCACTGGAACGGACAAAGAACGGACAAACGTAGTTTCAGTTTCAAACAGAATGACTGTGTAGATACAAAAAACAGTCCTTCACCAGCACTTTTCCTGGTGGGTTGTGAGGGGCTCGAACCCCCGACCCGGTGATTAAGAGTCACCTGCTCTACCATCTGAGCTAACAACCCGCTGATCACTGCAAACGAGATCAAGCGGGGACACTATAACCAGTACTGGCTTAGATACCAATTTCCTAGCCCAATAGATGAGAATGAAGCCATGATCTCCCAATGGCAAGAAGCTCTCTCTGGCCTATTTAGGTCAGCAAGAACT
>Ga0194120_10011743_pt1 | contig 10433 bp, 10 predicted proteins | sample TA2MahCa65mmetaG_FD_148642 | JGI IMG/M metagenome (GOLD analysis project Ga0194120, IMG submission 148642) | Freshwater microbial communities from Lake Tanganyika, Tanzania - TA2015019 Mahale Deep Cast 65m | ecosystem: Environmental > Aquatic > Freshwater > Lake | place: Tanzania: Lake... | reverse complement strand
GTTCACGCCAATGTCACCGAGGTATTTCAGGGTCTCCTCGACCGGTTTGCCGGCCAGCTTGCTGGAATAGCCGGCTGCGGGTACTACGGCACGCCGCACAAGTCCGTCTCGCTGCCAATTACACCCGTGATCTTCACGGTCGTCCTGCTCGTCAAGGGCCAGGGGCCGCCTCGCTACTATTTTGAATTGCCCGACGAGGCCCGGGCCGTCGCGGACGCGGCATTGGACTCCGTGCAGGGGAGCAAAGTGAAATCGGTCGAGTCCGTATTCGCTGGCCATCGGTCATGACATCGTTCAGGGACGCCAGAATCGCCATCATCGGGCTGGGTGGCATGGGCGTGCGGCATGTCCGCGCAAGCCGGCAGCTCGGTGCGCAGATCGTGGCGCTCTGCGACACGAGAGGGGAAGCGCTGGAGGCGGGGCTTGGCGAAGCGCCGGGCGCGGCGACTTACCGGTCGCTGAGCGATTTCGCCTCCGCGGCGAGCCGCGCCGATCTGGTGTCGGTCGTGACCAACACCTCCACCCGAGCTAAAATCCTGATGGAACTGCTCCGGGCGGGCGCCCGCCGGGTCCTGACGGAGAAACCGTTCAGCACCAACCTGGCCGATGCCCACGCGGTGACGGCGGCCTATGAGCAGGCAGGCGCCCAACTGACGGTGAACACCTATCGGCAGTTTTGCGACAACCACATCCGGATGAGGGACCTGCTCCGGTCGGGCACGCTCGGGCAGCCGAGACACATAGCGATCCACTCGGCGTCGACCGGCCTGGGCAATATGGGCTCGGTCTTCTTCGACCTCATGAATTTCTACCTGGACAGCCGTCCCGTCGAGGTTACCGGCGCCATTGACCGGACGGGCACTCCCAGCGTGCGCGGTCCGCAGTTCCGGGACCCGGGGGGCTGGGCCGTCGTCCGGTACGAGAACGGCGCCCGGGGATTTCTGGACTCCAGCGAGGACACCGGCGTGCCCTATACCTTGCATCTCGTCACGACCTACGGACGGATCGTGATTGACGAGCTCTTCAATCACTGGAAGGTCTCCGTTCGGAGCGAGGTGGACAAGGCGCGCCCGCTCACCTATTATCCGGCGCCGCTGGCCGATGTGTCGTTCGAATTGACGCACGGCTACGATCCGGTCCAGATGACCGGCGTTGCCATGGCCGCCGCGTTGAACGGCCTGCCGGACGCGGCCAACGCTCGCCAGGCGGTCACGGTCATGGAGATGATCATAGCCGTGCACGTCTCCGACGCCGCGGGACGCGTGCCGGTCCGCCTGCCCTTGGAGGGGCAGCACCACGCGCTGGACATCCCTTTTGCGTGAGACCTGAGAGCGATGGGACGCGGGACGGTCTTCATTGCGACTGAGATCTTCGCCGGCTCCATCCGCGAGCCGGCGGACCTGCTCGATGCCGCCGGGTTCGTCGTCTATCGCAACTCGCTCAACCGCCGGTTGACCAGGCAGGACTATCCCAAATGTCTTGAAGGGATCGACTACGTGCTGGCGGGACTCGAACCGTACGATCGGGAGGTCTTTGCCGCCTATCCGCGCATCAAGGTGCTCTCGCGCATCGGGATCGGCGTGGACTCGATTGACCTGGAGGCGGCCCGGGCCCACGGCGTCGCGGTCTACAACGCGCCCTCGGCGCCGTCCCGCTCGGTCGCGGACCTGACTCTCGGCTTCATCCTCTGCCTGACGCGGGGCATCCTTCCGATGCACGCGGACTTTCACCGGGGCGTCTGGAATCCCGTGCTGGGACGCGAACTGGCCGGCCTCACCGTGGGCCTGTTAGGCTTCGGCCGGATCGGCGGGATGGTGGCCGAGCGCCTGCATGCGTTCGGGCCGCGCCTCCTTGCCTGCGATCCGAAATGGAATGGCGAGAAGGCGGAGCGCCTGGGCGTGGCCCGGGTGGACTTGCCCGGGCTGCTGGCCGGCTCGGACATCGTGTCGCTGCACCTGCCGCTGGATCCCACTACGCGGCATCTGCTGGACGGTCCGAGTCTGGATCGCATGAAGCCCGGGGCCTGGCTCATCAACACGTCCCGCGGCGGGATCGTCGAAGATGCCGCGCTGGTGACACGGCTCCGCTCGGGGCGCCTGGGCGGCGCGGCGCTCGACGTCTTCGAAGCCGAGCCGGAGACGGCGCCCTATGCCGGCGTGCCGAATCTGCTGCTCAGCCCGCACGTCGGGTCGAACACGGTGGAGGCCTGTTACCGCATGGAGCTCCAGGCCGTGCGCAACCTCATCGCCTATGTGGAAGCCAAGGAGAGGGGCGAGCCGCCTCCTCCCGGACCGCTGCCATGAACCTGTGCCGGGTCTCCCTCAGCATCTACAGCTTCGGCTATGCCGCCGGATTTTTGCACGACGACCGTCCGGAAGCCGCGCCGCCGGCCGTCACGATCGGGAACGTCGCTGAAATCGCCCGGCAGCACGGGCTCGGCGGCATCGAGTTTCCAGTGGACCGGTACTTCAAAATCCACGAGCTGGACAGGGCGGAGGCCTTCATCGGCGGGCTGCTCCGGAACGGCATGAACGTGGCCGTGGATCTGGAGAACTTCGATCCACCCTACATCCGGGCTGTTCTTCCGATCCTCTCGCGGCATCGGCTGCGGTTTGCGCGCATCAAGATGTCGGGGTTCTACGGCGGCAACCGCTATCTGGAGCCACGGTTCGCCGAGCAGGTGGCCGACTTCGTCCGCGCCCTGCGCTCGCTGCTCCCGGAGCTCCGCCGGGCGGGGATCAAGCTGTTGATCGAGAATCATCAGGACCTCGGCGCCGAAGACCTGATTCGGATCATCGGCGCGACCTCCTCCGACTGCATCGGCATCAACTGGGACATCGGGAACTCCCTTGCCGTGCTGGATACGCCGGAGACCTTTTTGCGGAAGGCGGGCGGGTTCGTCGGGAACGTCCATTTGAAGGACTACCGGCTGTACCGGTGCGAGAAGGGCTTTTACCTTTCGCGTTGCGCACTGGGGGAGGGCGTGGTTGAGTTTGCATCCATTCTGGACGGCCTGAAGGCCCGGCAGGGCCAGGTCCCGATGGCCATCGAGCTGGGCGCGCAGATTGCCCGCCGCGCGGACGTGTTTGAGCCGGCCTATCTGGAAGCCTATGGGCCCCAGGCCGGACTCGAGATGGGTGAGTTCTTTGCCTTTCTCGATGTGCGCCTGCATGATGGCGAGGATTGGAAGAGCCCGTGGGAGCGAAACTGCTCAGGCCAAGCCATCATTGAATCCGAAAAGAACGAGATCATGCGATCGGTGGCGTTTCTGCAGCAACTGATGGTGTGAGAATGACAGATCGCCCGACTCTATTGATAACCGGTGGGACGCGGGGGATTGGCTTGGCGTGCGCGCGGCGCATGGCCAAGGCAGGGTGGAACCTCGCACTAACCGATATCAGCGATAAAGCGGTTCGGGTCTATGGAGAAGCCGAGTCAGTAGAAAAAATTCTCGTTGAACTTGCGGCATCGTCCGCCAAGGCCCGTTTCTACCCTGCCGATCTTTCCGACGAGTCCCATGCCCAGGCTGTGGTGCGGGCGGTCGAACAGGACTTCGGCCGGATTGACGGCCTGGTGACCTTGGCAGGAGGGGACATTTGCGGAACCGATGATGCTGCTGCCGGGGGCAAGGCTCCCAACAATACGGCATTCGTCGCGCACGACGACTTCATGGCGATCTTCAACCGGAACTTCCTGACCTGCACGTTCACCTGCCGGGCGGCGGCGGCCGGCATGCGCGAGCGCGGGCGGGGCAAGATCGTCACCGTCGCGTCGGTCTCTGCGGGCTTCGGCGTGGCGCGGGAGACCAGTTATGCCGTGGCGAAAGCGGCTGTGGCGCATTTTACCCGCTGCCTTGCCACGGAGCTGCGTGCGGCAGGCGTCAATGTGAACTGCATTGCTCCCGGCGCGACGGACACGGCACGGTTTCGGGCCACGTTGAAGGACCGAACGCCGGAAGATCTCCAGCGTCTGCATGGCAAGGGCCGCCTTGAGCGACTTGCTGAGCCGGACGATGTCTGTCGCGTCATCGAGTTTTTTCTGTCATCGGACTCTGACTTCATTTCAGGCCAAGTGCTCCGCGTGGATGGCGGGCAGTTTACCGGCCCGATCTGAAATCGAGGCGACATCGTCGGGAGATTTATACGGGGCCGGGAGGTGCGGATCTGGCCCTGCGCATTGAACAGAGGCAACCGCCGACCGTCGCATTCCAGGCACGACGGGTAGAAAAGGGGCTGTGTTGAAGGCCATTACCCTTGACTTTGACGGGGTGATCCTCGAGTCCGTGGATATCAAGACACGAGCTTTCCGTCACCTCTTCAAAAACTACCCCGCGAAGGTCGAGGAAATTGTCAGGTTCCACAAGGGCATGGCTGGGATCTCGCGATATGAGAAATTCAGGATCATTTACCGCAACATTCTTCACGAGTCGTTAACTGAATCGGAAGCCGAGCGCTTAGGCCAGGAATTCTCCACCTTTGTTGGGCGTGACATTTACACCTGTCCCTTCGTGCCAGGCGCACTCGAGTTTCTGAAATGCCAATCAAGCCGCTTGCCAGTCTTTATTGTGTCTGGGACACCGGAAGATGAGCTTCATGATATCGTAACCCGACGGGACCTAGGCAGGTACTGCTGCGGTGTTTACGGTTCGCCGCGTCCTAAGGAGGCGCTCCTGCGAGCGATTCTCACTGAGCACCATTGGCAGCCCTCAGAAATTGTGTTCGTCGGTGATTCCATGACCGACTTTGAGGCTGCCGACTCGGTCGGTGTCCACTTTATCGGACGAGTCCGTGCCGACGAGGCAAGTCCATTCCCGGATTCGGCCCAGTGGGTTGTGCCAGATCTCAAGCATCTAACAGATCAGTGGGATTCCGTCGTCGCTCAGCTAGTGAGGTAATATCATGCCCGAGACGACTAGCCTTGGATCGGGCGCGTTGGGGCCAGGGTTGTCCGGCATGATTGATTCGTTGGGAGAGTCATGGTCCGCTTGATCGTCTGTTCCGTTCAAGCAGCGCTCCGGCTTGCTTCTTCTGGCACGGAGAATGACGGCTGGTTGTACTTGGGGAAAGATCTCGAAAAAAGGGAGGTCGTGGCGCGCTGGTTGGGCGAAAAAGGGATCCTGCCCCTGGGCGATCGCCTTCAGGAGGTGGCCGAGAGGCTTCGGCAGCCGTTCCTGGACTTTATTGCGGCTCTTGGGAAGATGCAGGCCGACCGACTCGGCTGGTGGTCCAGTTCGTGCTCGTGGAAAGATCCAGGGGCGTCCGACCTGTTTCTTCTGATCTGTTACGAGCATTTGGTAGAACAACTCACACGTGAACGTCAGGGAGGTGAACGGCCTCTGGTCGTCGTGGTCGAAGACCCGTGGCTGTTTCGCCAACTCAGAGACGCCTATGCGGGGAGACCGGACGCCCGATTTCGAGGAGGCTCCTCATTGTGGTCCAAGCAGGCGAAGGCGTTCATGCTTGGGACCGCGTCCCGTGCAGTCTGGACGGGACGCCTGGCAAGAAATTATCTCGAGCAGAAACGGTTCTGGAAGCGGAACAATCACCCCAAATCTTCCAAGCCGATCATAGCCATTTACAGCTATCCCCAGGCGCGTTGCCTCAACGGGTTCGACGGGTGGGGTGATCCCTACCTCGGTGGTTTGGATCGCATCTTGGAGGAAGCGGGGTATGCGGTTTGCCGATTTTCTCCCCCCGAAGTCGGGGGATTTGAGGAGGCGCTCGGGAGGCGATCGAGGTATTTCAGGCCGCTCATCCTTTTCATCACTGCACTAGGTCTCCTCCGTGCCGTCTCTGCGTCGTGGCATCCCACTTGGCCGACTGACCCTGAAGTCGGCGGGCGACCTATTCGCTGGCTGCTTCTCCGGGAATGGTGGCTGGACCGATGGCGATCTTCGCACTTTCTCTTTCGTCTTTTTTTTCAATGTGTGTCGAGGTTAGTAGAGACCGACCAAGTAACCCTGGCGATCTACCCTTATGAAAATCAGCCATGGGAAAAAATGCTGGTGCTTGCCACCCGGGCGCATGGAATCCCGACGCTTGGGTACCAGCACGGCGGCGGATTGGCTCGGTTCACTCTGCCATACTTCCATGGTTTGGGCGAGGTGGAATTCGAACCACTTCCCGACCGGATTGTCACTTCAGGACCCTATTCACACGAGATGTTGGAAGCAGGCGGGACGCCACGGGAACACCTGATCCTGGGGGGCAATTTTCGTTATCAATATTTATGGAAATACGTTGATTCTGAGCCAAGATTACCATTGGGGAGCCCCATTCGAGTCCTAGTCGCCTTACCAATCGAATCGGTCTTAGTGCAGCACCTCCTGCACGCGCTGAGACGGGCATTCCCGGACGGTGGTCGAGCCGAGGGAGTGGAATTTGCCGTCAAATCCCATCCGATGAGTGCCGTGAGCGAGGAGTCACTCAGATGGCCGACCACCATCGTTGCCGGGACTTTTGAGGAGGCGGTCCGTCCTTGCGCGGTTGTGATCTATACCGGGACCTCGACCGGTATGGAGGCGCTGGTGATGGGCCGGAGGGTCATCCGGTACCGACCTGAGCTCCTGTTGGATATGGACCGAGGGGCGTTCCCCATGCAAGAAGATGTCGTGGAGTGCGGAGATCAAGACCTCAGAACTAAGGTGTGTTCGGTGGCTCAGTCGTTGGGCGAGGGAGGTCCGCGCCGGCGTGAATGGGGCGGCCTGCTTGACCGTGTTTTCCCTCCGGTCAATGACGCGGCCTGGCTTGACGTCATTGACCGGCTTAGCCGGAAGCGTGCATGCACGGGGGATGGGGACGACGATCGTCTAGGGCGTGGGAACTCAGCAGCTTTACTGAGCAAGACCGTGCGCAGTTAGGTTTGCTGGTCTTGCTAATGTTGCCGCAGTGGGAGAGGCACTGCATTAGAGGCGAGAGGTATGAACTAAGAGCGGCCCTTGGGGAATTCAACGGTTCAGTTCCGGCCGAGGTTGTGCCATCCTTGGCGCAATGGTTCAACGGTGAGCATGGTGCGGCCACACAACGAGTGGCAGCGGCGAAGGGCAAGTGATGTGTCGAGGTGAGTCCACGTGAAGGCTACGCAAGGGCTCGATCAAAGTGAGGGAGCGTTGACAGTCAAGGAATGGCTATTCAGCGTGGTGATCCCGGCTTATAACGCTGAACAATATGTTCGGGAGGCGCTGGATTCTGTTGCCAGACAGACCTTCACTGAGTATGAGATTGTCGTTGTGGACGATGGATCCAGCGATGGAACCCCCAAACAAGTCGCGTGCTGGGCCGTTGATCATCCGCGGATCGAGCTGCGCGTCATCCAACAAGAGCATGGGGGAATTGGCAGGGCCAGAAATGCAGGTGTGCGAGGAGCCACAGGCACGTACGTGGCGTTTCTGGATGTTGACGACTTATGGATGGAGCGGAAACTGGAAACAGTGGCGTTGTACTGTCAGCAGCCGAAGGCGGTTGAGCTTTTCTGTCACGATGAGTGGCTGGAAGAAAATGGGCGTCGGCGACGGCTCCGATACGGACCGTATGCAACCTATCGGCAACTCCTCTTTAAAGGAAACTGTCTCTCTACGTCTGCGACGGTCGTTCGTCGAACAAAATTACTTGAGGTTGGAGGGTTTTCCGACAACCCGCGATTCAACGGCGTTGAGGATTACGAACTGTGGCTGCGGCTAGCGCGGACTGGTTGTTGCATCGAATATATTCATGAGCCGCTGGGGATTTACCGCGTGCACGGTCGAGGGATCACGAGCCGTATTGAGGAGCATTGCGCGCATTACCTGAATGTTCTGGAGGCTCATTTCGAGTCCTGGCAACCGCAAACTGCCTATTGCCGCTGCCTCATGCGAAGGCGTCGCGCCGCCGTGCTCCGTGGGGCTGGCCGCGCCTCTCTTAAGGTAGGGAGGCATCGGGAAGCTCGCCTCTGGTTTATGAAATCGTTGCTTCAAGATCCTTTTTCCTGGAAAGCGTGGGCGTTGAGCACGTTGAATCTGTTACGCATCAGCGTGTGACTGCAAGGTCATTCACGTTGTACCCACCAGGCCGCGAGATTCTGGATGCATTGCGGGAAGCCATCAAGGACATTCTCGTCTGTCCTGTCTGTCAAGGAACCCTCTCCATTGGCGAGGCGACCCTTGATGTTCGGTGTGCCTGTTGTCAGCGTGCCTACCCGATCCAAGACGGCGTGCTGATTTTTCTCCAGGGGCAGTCTGAAGCGCAGGATGGCGACCGGCGATTTCGAGATGCCTTGGCAGCTGAACATGTTCGGAGTGATAGCAAGACTTTACTGGAAATCGTCGCACGGCACCATTGTGTTCCGATCATGCAAAAGCAGGCTGAGAAATTCCATGCGAGGTTCGACCCCCGCGAGTGGATTCTAGACATCGGGGTAGGGTATGGCTGGCACTGGGCAGACAGGAGAAAAGGTGCCAGAATCCTTGGCATAGATATGTCTCTTGGCAATCTTGTCTTGGCTCGGCATCTCCTCGGTAGAGAGAACAACCGCGTGGTACTTGTGTGCGCGGATGCGGCCGCGCTGCCGATCCGTGAACGCAGCATTTCTGGTCTTTGGAGTGTGCAGATATTCCAGCATTTTCCGCCGGAGGTGCTCCATTCGGTTTTGGCCGGGCTCCATCGAATCCTGAAAGATGAGTTTGTGATGGAGCTTTATAATCTGAATCCAGCATTGCTCCATCGAGTGATTTATCGTCTCTTTGGAAAACGGCTGCCTTGCAAAGGAAAGGTCGGTCCCATGGAATTAACCCGCCTGTCTGCCGGAGAGTGGGCTGCTTTCTGGCAGCCATTTCGCAGAGGGCGCACGCGGATCACCTGTGGCTATTCTGAACTGTTCTTTCACCCGGACCTCCGGATCCGTCCGCGGCGGTACCCGATCGGACTGGAAGAAACTCTTGTTGCGAAAGTTCCAAGGCTGACAGCCCTATTTGATCGGCAGGTTCAGGTGAGAGTCGTGTCCGACGGTCAAGCGGCATAGGGTGTGCCATTCTTCCGGTTAGACACGAATGAAAGAGGCTTGATGCTGGATGGCGCCTCAATGAAGGGTGGGGCAGTCGATGGTTCGGCTTGGAGTGGGCACCGAGGACTCCCAGGGACTGATTTGGAATCGGCATTGGTCGGAGTCTATAGCGCGCGTTGCCGAGGGGGCGATGGCTCGGGCATGGGTCGGATCCTGCCGGCGGATCGAACCCGATTCTACGGATACGGGCGACAGGCTCTGACGGAAGCGCTCCGTCTGGCTGGAGTTAAGGAGGGAGACGAGGTCTTGTTGCCCGGTTTTCTCTGCGGCGAGGTGCTCGCGAGCCTGGCGGTTTTGGGGACGGTCCCAAGATTTTACTCGGTGGACGAACGGCTGCGTGCCGATGTGGCGTCGTGGGATCGGGAGGTTTTTGGGAGCATACGGGCCGTTGTGATGGTGAACTATTTTGGGTTCCCGCAATTTCTTGGTCCTGTACAGGCTTGGTGCCGGGCGCATGGCGCGACGCTCATCGAGGACAATGCGCATGGCTTTCTCAGCGAAGATGGGGAAGTGCCGCTGGGCCGACGTGGAGACCTCGGCGTGTTCAGCCTGCGAAAGACCCTGGCGCTCCCCAACGGCGCCGCGCTAGTAGATAATCGTGTCAACAACAAGATGGATCCCGATGGATTCTCCTATGGAGGGTCCTGTCGGCTGGCTGAATGGCGATACCGATCCAAAGTTGTTTTGAAACGGTTGATAGAGTGGGGCGGTCTGAAGAGTGCTCTGGTCATCCTTGCATGTATCCGGATGGCTCGACTGGCTGCAACCGGACATGCAATCCCGGTTTCTTCTTCCAGACGAGAGATCACCATGCTACAAGAAGCTTGTTCGTCCCTTACTCCCCAACTGCTTCGTCGCTGTGACTATGTAGCGGAGTGCCAGCGCCGCCGGACCCTCTATCAATTGTGCCTGGATCTGTTCGACGGTGCTCCTGACGTCCGCCCCCTGTTCGATCACCTCCCGGATGGAGTGGTGCCTCAGGGCTTTCCGTTCCTCTATGCAGGGAAAGACCGCCGCTCCTTGATAAAGACATGGGGGCAGCGTGGGGTTCCAATCTTGTCATGGCCTGACCACCTCCCTGCTGCCATTCATCTGCATGCGCCGGATCATTATGGGCGTGTCATGTTCGTGCCCTTCCTGTGGTAACCGAGTGGGTCGAATGGTCTGAAGCGGAAGCAGTGTCGAAGTGGGACACCGCGCTGACGGCCCTGCCAAACTATACCCTCTATCAGTCCTATGGGTGGGGAGAGTACAAGCGGCGTCACGGCTGGGCCGGGTCCGGGAGCGGTAACGATACAACCGCGATGGCCATAAGGCATCCTTCGATTGAACTCATCAGTCTTGACATCAGCGAAGGTGTCTACCACACATACCACCGCACAACCGGCTTGTCGAAC
>Ga0194120_10011742_pt1 | contig 10433 bp, 10 predicted proteins | sample TA2MahCa65mmetaG_FD_148642 | JGI IMG/M metagenome (GOLD analysis project Ga0194120, IMG submission 148642) | Freshwater microbial communities from Lake Tanganyika, Tanzania - TA2015019 Mahale Deep Cast 65m | ecosystem: Environmental > Aquatic > Freshwater > Lake | place: Tanzania: Lake... | reverse complement strand
ACTCATATTCTTATCGTTCCTAAGTCACATCATGAAAATGCAGCTGATTTATCTCTAGGTGATCCCTCGGCATTGTTAGAAATTTTCAAAGCGGCTAAGCAACTTGCAAATGAGCGAGAGTTAGAGGGCTATCGGACGGTCTTTAATACCGGCGCCGCTGCCGGACAATCCGTGTTTCACGCTCACCTTCACCTTTTAGCTGGAAGAGCGTTGGGATGGCCGCCCGGATAGAATGCCGCTAATGGAGAGAACGGTTCTAACACTTCCAAAAGACATTCCAAGCGTTTCCTTAACTGGTCCAAATGATTCCTACATCCGTGAGGTAGAAAAGGCGTTCCCCGAAGTTGCCATAACGGTTCGAGGCAATGAGGTAATCCTTAGAGGCCCTAGTGGCTCTATTCAAAATGTGGAGAAGTTAATTTCTAATTTTCTCTCAGTAGTGCGCGCTGGCCAACCGCTTAGCGATGATGCTGTCCGCCGTTCAATCTCGATGATTCTTGGCGATGGAAATGAGACTCCAGCCGAAGTTTTAACTTTGAATATTTTGAGCAACCGCGGAAAAACTATTCGTCCCAAAACCGTAAATCAGAAGCGCTATGTTGATGCAATAGATAAGAACACAGTCACGTTTGGAATCGGACCTGCGGGAACTGGTAAGACTTATCTCGCCATGGCAAAGGCGGTACAAGCCCTTCAATCCAAACAGGTAAATCGGATAATTCTCACTCGCCCAGCTGTAGAGGCAGGAGAGCGACTTGGATTCTTGCCAGGAACGCTTCATGAAAAAATTGATCCATATCTAAGACCGCTATTTGATGCGCTCCACGACATGTTGGATCCAGATGCAATCCCGAGGCTCATGTCATCCGGCACGATCGAGGTGGCGCCACTTGCGTATATGCGTGGCCGTACCCTAAATGACTCTTACATAATTTTGGATGAAGCCCAGAACACCTCACCTGAACAGATGAAGATGTTTTTGACGCGACTTGGCTTTGGTTCAAAGATGGTTGTGACGGGGGATATAACTCAGATCGATCTTCCGAATCATCAAGAGTCTGGTTTGGCGGTAGTGCGCTCAATTCTCGAAGGTATAAACGATATTGCTTTTATGGATCTAACTTCAGAAGATGTTGTACGCCATAGATTAGTAAGTGAGATTGTTGATGCCTACGGAAGATTTGATTCTAAAAATGGAGTAAACCGGGCGGCGCGCCGAGCCAGATGAATATAGAAATTACAAACCTGGCATCGCTCAAATGTGACGAGAGCCGGATAAAGAGCGTTGCGAGTTATTCACTTGAGAAATTGGGCATGCATCCAGATTGTGAATTGAGCATCTCACTTGTTGAAGAATCTGAGATGAGCTCACTTCATATGCAATGGATGGATGAGCAAGGACCAACGGATGTGCTCTCATTTCCGATGGATGAAATGAAGCCAAATTCTGCTGCGCTTGGACCTGGAGTATTGGGGGATATTGTGCTCTGCCCAAGTTATGCGGAAGCGCAAGCTGAGAAAGCGGGCCACTCGCTGCAAGAGGAGCTTGAACTACTCACTGTTCACGGCGTTTTACATCTGCTTGGTTTTGATCATCGTGAGAGTGAAGAAGAGCGAGTTATGTTTTCAATGCAAGATGAGTACTGGAAAGGTTGGCGTATCCAGATATGAGTATCTTGTTGATCTCAGTCGTGGCCCTACTGCTTTTATTCGCAGGCTTTCTTGCCGGAAGTGAGAGTGCAATTAACTCAATCTCACGGGTAATCGTTGAGGAATTAGAGAGTAAATCGTCAAAGCGGGCAGCTTGGGTACAACGCGTATTGGCTGAACCAGCTCGCTATTTGAATGTAGTTTTATTTGTCCGCAAAGCTGCTGAATTAACAGCAACTGTCCTTGTTGCTGAGAGCTTGGTAGATCAATTCAACTCACTTGCAATTGCGATGAGCATCTCAGTTGTAATCATGCTGGTTCTCTCTTTCGTCGTGGTTGGAGTTGGCCCAAGGACGCTCGGTAAACAACATGCTGGCGCTTGGATAGTTCCAGCGAGCATCATTGCCGTAATTCTCGCCAAGGTTTTGGGACCAATAACTACTCTTCTAATTGCGATTGGAAATGCGTTAACCCCTGGAAAAGGATTTAAGACTGGACCTTTTGCAAATGAGGCTGAGTTGCGCGATTTAGTTGATCAGGCTCATGAGCGCGGTCTAGTAGAAGAGTCTGAGCACGAGATGATTCACTCAGTTTTCGAACTAGGGGACACCTTGGTGCGAGAGTTGATGGTCCCAAGAACTGAGATGGTTTGGATTGAAGGAAGCAAGAACCTCCGCCAAGGATTATCGCTAGCTCTGCGCTCAGGATTTACCCGAATTCCAGTCGTGGGCGAAAATCTAGATAACATAATTGGAATTGCATATGTCAAAGATCTTGCGAAGCGGACCCATGAATATCGCGAGTCTGAACAGAGCGAGTTGGTAGCCGATCACCTTCGTCAAGCAACTTTTATCCCTGAAACTAAGACTGCTGCAGAGTTACTTAAAGAGATGCAGCGCGATCAGATTCACTTGGCGATTGTTGTTGATGAATATGGTGGCACCGCAGGGCTAATAACGATTGAGGATTTATTAGAGGAAATAGTCGGTGAAATCGCTGATGAGTATGACGATGATCTAGATGAAATTGAATGGATTGAAGAAGGACGTAAGGCGCGTGTTTCTGCCCGGCTACATATCGAAGATCTAGCCGGCCATCTTGAGATTGAACTCGATGAGAGCGAGCGAGAAGATGTCGACACGATTGGTGGATTTATGGCAAAGGCACTTGGGCGAGTTCCAATTCCAGGAAGTGAAATTGAATTACATGGTTGGCGAATTACCGCAGAGCGACCTGTTGGCCGGAGACATCGAATTGGCACCGTTCTGGTAGAGCGCGGAAATACTGAAGCCAAGCCCTAAGGTTTACCCGTGCGAATTCTCCGCTTTTCCCCACCAAGTGATTCAAAACTTGGAAGCGATCCGCTTTTTGGAATTCTTGAAGATGATTCGACCATCCGTGTTCTCTCAGGCGATCCACTCTATTCGGGAATTCATCCTCGGGAAGAGTTGCTGCCACTTGATTCGGTTCGAATTCTCGCTCCGGTAATTCCAAGGAGCAAGGTTGTCTGCGTCGGAAAGAATTATGTCGATCACGCAAAAGAGATGGGTGGAGAAGTACCCAAAGAGCCGGTTATCTTTATAAAACCGAACACTTCAGTCATCGGACCAAATGATGTAATTCAATGGCCAAGTGTTAGTGAGCGCGTAGATCATGAGGCTGAGCTGGCAATTGTGATCTCACGAATCTGTAAAGATGTGCCTAAAGAGCGCTATCAGGATGTCATTTTTGGCTACACAATTGCAAACGATGTAACAGCTAGGGATATCCAGAAGAGCGATGGCCAATGGACGCGAGGTAAAAGCTTTGACACTTTCTGTCCGCTTGGGCCTTGGATAGATATTGACTTTAAGCCTGGCACACAGAGATTGACCGCTGAAGTTGCCGGTGAGATTAAGCAGGATGCGAAGTTAAATGAAATGGTTTTCGATATCCCAACGATTATCAATTTCATTACAAACGCAATGACCTTACTTCCTGGTGATGTAATTTTGACCGGTACACCCGCTGGAGTCGGACCAATGAAAGAGGGCGAAGCGGTAAAGATCGCAATCGAAGGCCTAGGCGAATTAGTGAATCGAGTATCTAAACGTGGCTAGGGAAATCCGCACTCGTTTCGCGCCATCGCCAACTGGAGACTTACATGTCGGCAACATTCGTACTGCGCTATTTGATTGGGCCTATGCCCGCCACACTGGGGGCAAGCTGATTTTTCGCATCGAAGATACTGATCGAGAGCGGGTAACAGATGAGTACATCGCTCGGGCAATTGAGACTTTAAAGTGGCTCGGACTTGAGTGGGATGAAGGCCCTGAAGTTGGCGGCGAATTTGGTCCTTACCTGCAATCCCAGCGATTGGATATTTACACCAAGTGGGCTCACACGTTTTTAAAGAATGGCGATGCCTATAACTGTTACTGCTCTACCGAGGAGTTAGAAGCTCGTCGTGAAGCGCAACGCGCCTCAAACCAAGCTCCGGGATATGACGGTAAATGTCGCTCACTAAGTGCTGAAGAAGTTTCTAAGTTCTTAGCCGAAGGTAGAAAGCCCGTTATTCGTATGCGGATGCCTGATGGCGAAACTCGATTCACGGATCTCATCCGGGGCGAGGTTGTATTTGAGCATAAGTATGTGCCGGACTTTGTGCTGATGCGCGCTGATGGATCGCCGCTTTATACCCTTGCGGTGGCGGTTGATGATGTTCTAATGAAAGTTACCCACATCTTAAGAGGTGAAGATTTGCTCTCCTCAACGCCACGTCAGATTCGCGTTTATCAAGCGATGGGTCTAGCTACCGATGAACTTCCAGCTTTTGCTCATCTTCCCTTCGTAATGGGGACGGATAACACAAAACTCTCCAAGCGAAATGGCGAAGTTTCAATCGCTTGGTATCGCGAAGAGGGTTTCTTACCGGAGGCAATTTGTAATTACCTAGCGCTTCTTGGCTGGTCTCCTGGCGACGATAAAGAGAACATCACAATGAAAGAGTTGGTAGAACTCTTTACGATTGAGCGCGTCAATAGTTCACCGGCTCGATTTGATATGAAGAAACTCGAAGCAATAAATGGTGACAAGATTCGCGCGCTAACGATTGATGAATTTCTAACCCGGGCTCTTCCGTTCTTACTAAAGGAACAAGTAGTCAAGGGTGAAGAAAGCGAGATTGAAGTTGTACGTAAGGCGTTACCCATTATTCAAGAGCGGATTGCCCGGATGAAAGAGGTAGTCCCGATGCTCCGCTTTTTATTTGTAAATGAAGTCACCTTTGATGATGAGAGCGCCGCAAAGGTCAATGAGGCTGATTCCAAGAAGGTAATTTCAACTGCGATAGAAGCGCTTTCCGGGCTTTCCCTTTGGAGCCACGGAGAGATCGAATCAGCGCTACGGAAAGCACTTATCGAGGGTCTTGGATTGAAACCTAGAAATGCATTTGGTCCAGTTCGAATTGCTGTGACAGGAAGTCACATTTCACCGCCACTTTTTGAATCGATGGAATTACTCGGAAAAGAGCGTTCGATGGCACGGTTAGAGAGCGCAGTTAGATAAGGCAATTTCTTCGGGGTATCCTTGAGCGCTCGCGAGAGCGGGTCAATTTGGGGTATGGGGTAATTGGCAGCCCAGCTGATTCTGGTTCAGCTTGTCTAGGTTCGAGTCCTGGTACCCCAGCGATAAATTGAAAGTGAAAAGAATTTAATAGCGGTAAACATGGCCCCGTCGTCTAGTGGCCTAGGACTCTGGCTTCTCAAGCCAGCTACGAGGGTTCGAATCCCTTCGGGGCTGCCATGTTTACTTAATAAACTAACTCTTCTTTGCTAAAAACTCCGTTAACTTAACTGCTGTTGCAACTATTGCTGCTGCATGCAATCTTCCTGGTTGTCTTCCCAATCTTTCAATTGGACCGGAAATACTTACGGCAGCAATAACTCGATTATTCGGTCCACGCACAGGCGCAGATACTGATGCAACTCCGGGTTCTCGCTCGCCAACGCTCTGTGCCCAACCACGCCTTCTTACGGCAGATAGCGCTGCGGCATTAAATCTCGCACTTGTTAGCGCTCTATGTAATTTGTCAGCATCCTCCCAAGCAAGAAGTATTTGAGCCGCGGAACCAGCGCTCATTGTTAAAGCGGCGCCAACTGGTACTGAATCGCGAAGTCCTGACATTCGCTCAGCAGCAGCTACACAGATTCGTTGTTCGCCTTGGCGTCTATAGAGTTGTGCACTTTCACCGGTTGCGTCTCGAAGAGCGGTGAGAGCTGGGCCAGCGGCGAGTAGTAATCGATCTTCGCCCGCGGCTGCTGCAAATTCGGCATTTCGTGGACCGAGAATAAATCTTCCATTTAAATCGCGGGCGACCATCCTGTGAAATTCAAGGGCGACTGCTAAACGATGGGCCGTAGGGCGCGCGATTTTCGTTGCTTTTACAAGGTCAGATAGTGAATGTGGGCCAGCCTCTAGCACCGATAGGATTCGCACGGCTTTATCTAAAACGCCAACTCCGCTATTCTTCTTGTCCACAATCTGATAATGCCATCTCAACTATTGAGAAGGCAAACTGGGCTGGATGGGAGGTCGTATGGGCAAGACGCTCGCCGAAAAAGTTTGGCAAGACCATGTAGTTAGAAGCGCTACGGGTGAGCCTGATTTAATCTATATCGACCTGCATTTAATCCATGAAGTAACTAGCCCACAGGCTTTTGATGGCCTTCGGCTAAGTGGGCGCAAAGTTCGCCGCCCGGAACTAACTCTGGCAACCGAAGATCACAACGTTCCCACCCTTGATATTGATAAGCCAATCGCAGATCCCGTTTCACGCCTGCAGGTAGAGACGTTGCGAAAAAATTGTGCTGAATTCGGTGTTCGCATCCACTCACTTGGCGATATCGAACAGGGGATTGTGCACGTCGTTGGTCCTCAACTTGGGATAACTCAACCCGGGATGACGATTGTCTGTGGAGATTCTCATACCTCAACTCACGGCGCATTTGGTGCGCTCGCCTTTGGAATAGGAACTAGCGAAGTTGAGCATGTTCTAGCTACCCAAACACTTCCACTTTCAAAGCCGAAGATGATGGCGGTAAATGTTGAGGGCGAATTAAAACCAGGCGTTACATCGAAAGACATAATTTTGGCTGTAATCGCTCAAATTTCGACTGGTGGCGGACAGGGTTACATCATCGAATATCGTGGCTCTGCAATTCGCAAACTCTCGATGGAAGCTCGTATGACTATTTGCAACATGTCGATTGAAGCGGGCGCTCGCGCTGGCTTAATCGCACCCGATGAAATTACCTTTGAATATATAAAGGGAAGAGCCCATGCACCTAAAGGCGCCGATTGGGAGGTTGCTCTTGAATATTGGAAGGGCCTTAAGAGTGATGCGGATGCAAAATTCGATAAAGAGATCTTCTTAAATGCCGATGAGCTATCACCATTCGTGACTTGGGGAACCAATCCTGGACAGGGTGTACCTCTTAACGAATCGGTTCCGAAACCAGAATCATTTAAGGATGAACAGGAGCGCAAAGCAGCCGAAAGCGCTCTCACCTATATGGATCTAACCGGTGGAACGCAGATGAAATCGATAAAGATTGACACGGTTTTCCTCGGATCCTGCACAAATGGGCGAATTGAAGATCTCCGCTCAGCAGCAGCAATAATGAAGGGAAATCGAGTGGCCGGCGGAACGAGGATGTTGGTAGTGCCTGGCTCGGCAAGAGTTCGATTGCAAGCCGAATCCGAAGGTTTGGATAAAGTCTTCTTGGAGGCCGGAGCTGAATGGCGAAGTGCCGGATGTTCTATGTGCCTTGGAATGAATCCAGATCAACTAAAACCAGGCGAGAGATCGGCATCAACAAGTAATAGAAATTTTGAGGGGCGCCAAGGAAAAGGCGGACGTACACATCTTGTAAGTCCACTTGTGGCAGCAGCAACGGCAATAAAGGGAACGCTGGCCTCGCCGGCGGATTTGTAGGAGTCGCCATGGAAAAATTTATTTCGCATACCGGCGCCGGGGTTCCACTCCGTCGAAGCAATGTTGATACCGATCAAATCATCCCCGCTGTCTATCTAAAGCGCGTTACTCGTTCCGGCTTTGAAGATGGGCTATTTGCAGCATGGCGAAATGATCCTGAATTCGTTCTCAATAAGGAGCAGTACAAAGGCGGAACGATTCTTGTGGCAGGGGTTGATTTCGGCACCGGCTCCTCGCGCGAGCATGCAGTTTGGGCCCTACAGAACTATGGCTTTAAAGTTGTTATCTCATCCCGCTTTGCCGATATTTTCCGGGGCAATTCACTAAAGGGTGGACTTCTAACAGTCATTTTTCCGCAAGAGGACGTAGAACTTCTCTGGAGCGCTATTGAGAGCGATCCGAGCACTCAAATCACAGTTGATCTCGATTCGAGAACCGTTGCCTATCAAGAAAAGAAGATTTCCTTCGATTTAGATGATTACACCCGTTGGCGCTTGATGGAAGGCCTTGATGACATTGGTTTAACGCTTCGCCATACAGATTTGGTAGATGGCTTTGAAGAAAAGAGATCGAAATACAAGCCAAAAACGCTCCCTGTCTTGTCATAAAAGCAATTTTTCACCGACTCTAAACCTGTAATTGAGGGTTTTTTACGCGTAAAAAGTGCAAAAAATCAGTAGAAACAATCTTTGAAATATTGCGACACACCGAGAAATATGCGCCAAATAATGATTTTCCTTGCGTAAATTTAAGAGCAGGTTAAGCGAACGCTTAACTTTACGCGTAAATAAGGGGATTAAATGAACAAGACCCAGTTCATTGCTTCGTTGGCACCACACTTCAACGGAAGCAAGAAAGAGGCTGCACACGCTGTCGAGATCGTTTTCGACTCCATCGTGCGCAACATCCACAAGGGCGAAGATGTCACCATCAACGACTTTGGAAAGTTTAAGAAGGTTGATCGCAAGGCACGTAAGGGCCGCAACCCTTTCACCGGCGAGACAATCCAGATCAAGGCGAGCAAGAAGGTTCGCTTTCTCCCAGCAAAGGCGCTCAAGGAGACAATCTCCGGCGCTCGTAAGCTCGGACCAGCTCCAAAGCCAGCTCCTGTCGTTAAGCCAGTAGCTAAGAAAGTGGCCAAGAAGGCTCCTAAGAAGGCTGCGAAGAAGGCTAAGGGCAAGAAGAAGAAATAACTTACTGCTAAGTAAGGGCCACGTACTCGTGCGTGGCCCTTATTCATGACCTTTAGGCTTTAACCATGAGCGGGTCTGAAATTTTCTACGAACCACCTAAAGGAAAGCCGCTAGGTTCGAACTTTGCCTTCAAATTTGGGGCCAACATCGTTCGTCCCATTCTTAACGCGATAGTCAAACGCGATTGGCGTGGCGGCGAGAAGATCCCGAAAAGTGGCGCAGCAATTGTTGTTTGTAATCATCTCTCGTATCTAGATCCTCTCACCTTCACACACTTCCTTTACAACAATGGCCGAGCCCCGCGCTATCTTGGAAAAGAATCTGTTTTTCGGATACCGATTATTGGCTGGGTCGTAAAGGCGGCCGGACAGATCCCAGTAAGTCGCGAATCAAAGGATGCAATTAAAGGTTTCGAACATGCCATCGCCGTTCTAGAGGCAGGCCACATGCTCGGGGTATATCCCGAAGGGACATTGACGCGAGATGAGAATTTATGGCCAATGAAAGCAAAGACCGGAGTTGCCCGGCTTGCACTTGAAACCGGAGTACCTGTTTACCCATGTGCTTCATGGGGCCCGGAGAAAGTCATTCCGCCTTATGGAAAGAAAATCAAACTCTTTCCGCGCACCAAAGTTTCAGTGATCATGGGCGATCCAGTAGATCTCTCCAAGTGGCGCGGTAAAGGTGGCGATCCAACCGCAGTGGAAGAGGCGAGTGAAGCAATCATGGATGAGATCACTCGATTGCTCGAAATTATTAGGGGCGAGAGTGCGCCAGCAGTGCGATTTGATCCCAAGAAATCAAACCTTCCAAGAACCGGGAACTTCAAAAAGAAGATATGAAGATCTCCGTTCTTGGCACCGGCCAGTGGGGCACAGCCTTAGCCCAAGTTCTTGTTGATTCCGGAAATGAAGTCACCATGTGGGGTCGTAACCCCGAAGTCATAGGGGAGATCAATTCAAAAAATAGCAACACTAAATCTCTTCCCGGACTCTCACTGCCGGATGCAATCAAAGCCACGACCGATTTTGAGCAAGCTTTAGATGGCGCAACTGCAATCCTGCTTGCGATTCCGGCCCAATCGCTGCGCGAGAATCTAACTTCCTGGAGGCCGATTTTTCCAAAACATCTGCCCGTGATTTCATCACTTAAAGGAATTGAACTTGGCACACACTTGAGAATGACTGAAGTTGTGCAAGATGTGCTTGAACTTGAAGAAGGACAGCTCTCAGTTTTAACTGGACCAAATCTCGCCCGCGAGGTTGTACTTCGTCAACCCGTTGGAGCGGTAGCGGCTTCAACCTCACAAGAGCTAGCAGATTTAACGGCAGCGATATTTCACGCCCCATATTTTCGCGCTTATACATCCACCGATGTAGTGGGATGCGAGTTAGCCGCAGCTGCCAAGAATGTAATTGCACTTGCTGTTGGAATGTCGATTGGAATGGGCTTTGGTGAGAACACGCAAGCACTTGTGATTACAAGAGGGTTAAATGAATTGACCCGACTTGGAATGGCGCGTGGTGCAAAACCTCTCACTTTTGTTGGTCTCGCTGGAGTTGGAGACTTGTTGGCTACTTGCGGTTCGTCGCTATCTAGAAATCGAACCTTTGGCG
>Ga0194120_10011740_pt1 | contig 10436 bp, 6 predicted proteins | sample TA2MahCa65mmetaG_FD_148642 | JGI IMG/M metagenome (GOLD analysis project Ga0194120, IMG submission 148642) | Freshwater microbial communities from Lake Tanganyika, Tanzania - TA2015019 Mahale Deep Cast 65m | ecosystem: Environmental > Aquatic > Freshwater > Lake | place: Tanzania: Lake... | reverse complement strand
CCATAGCCGACACTTATGCCCTCCCCATATACTACCCCAAGGCGCAGGATGCACACATGCATCGTTTTTGAAAAACCAAGCACTGAGCGCTCTGAAGCAAGCTTAGAAACCCCATAGGCATTTGTCGGGCAGGGGGGCGTGCCTTCGTCCACCAAAAGGCCGTCAACGCCCTTGCCATAAACTGTGATTGAGCTTGCATGGATAAAGGCGTGCACGTGCGCATCTGCAGCGCATTTTGCAAGCCTCTCTGTGTGCCCCACATTTACAGTCTCAAGAACCTGCCTGGGCAGATGAAATGCAACAAGGCCTGCCAGGTGCACAACCTCGCTTACCCCGGAAAGGGCGGCCCTGATGTCAACCTCGTTGGACAAGTCGCCAACAAATACGGAAACATTTTGTGGAAGCGGAAAGTTTGGCTTTTTCCTTGCAAACAGCCTGATTCTATTGCTTGGGTTTGATGCAAGGCGCTCAAGCAGATGCCTGCCAATCCTGCCTGTCCCTCCGGTAATCAGAATCATGGTTCTATTGCTGCCACCCTTACTTAAAAATCCTGCCTGTCTGGCGCGACCATAAAAGCAGGTCAAGGTGGGAGATTGGAATGCCCGTGCCGTCCGCAAAGGATTGCATCCTTCCTTTCAGTTCAAGATATGATTTTTCTGACATGTGGCGAGGCATGTATTCTATTGCCCCAAGTGAGTGGAGTTTTTTGAAACAATGAAGTTTAATAATTAAAACCAGCCAAATATTGGCATGCCAACAAAGATGGAGCTTGCCCAAAATGCGACTGGCAGATTTTCCGACATGGCGCCCCTGCTTGCGCTCAACGAAAGGAAACTTGGGGAATTTGGCCTTGAAAAAGCGGTTTACAAAAACAGGAGGACTGGGAGCCTGCAAAACAGGATGATGCTTGTAAATGCCAAAGGCGAGGTTTTTGACTACAGGCTTGTTTTGATGAAATATGAAAGCGGGGCAAAAATAAACTGGGCAAAAGCTGTGGAGGCGGGGTCAAACTGGAAAAAAAAGGGAGATTGGGAAAAAACCCTTGGAAGCGATTACCAGCTCGTAGGTTTCATGAACGTTTCTAAAACAGCCCCCAAAAAGATTGAGGATGAAAAAGGAGTGCGGGTGAAACGGAATAAAAAGCCCGGGATTGGCGGGGAGGAGGACCATGTGGACAGGCTTAGAAAGGGGCTTGTTTACAGCAGGATTGACAGCGACCATAATGCTCAAGGCGGCGAGATAAACAAAAGGGCATTTGAAAAATTTGAGGAGGAAAACAGGGTGCAGGCAATAAAAAATGAATTGCTTGAGCAGAAAAGGAAAAAGGCGGAGGAGCAGAAAAAACAGGCAGAAGCCCAAAGACAAAGGCAGGAGCAGGAGAAAAAGGAACAGCTGCACCAATTGTGGCTGCAGCAGCAACAGGAAGTTGTTTCAAAATACCTGGCCCCGGCAAGCGAGCTGGTCACGCAAAGAAGGCAGGAGTATATGAAAGGGCTTGGGGGAAGGGCGCTTTCCCCAAGGGTTGCCGAATACATAAGAACGGAAGTGGACGGCAACAGGAGAGCCTACAGGAATATAGTCAAGTTTTTTGGGAGGCTGGCACAAAGCGTTGGGGCCGAAAGCCGCGTGCTTGAGACTGTGTTTGAAAGCTGCTACAATTTCAAGGCCAAGAGATATGACTTTGACCCGTACCTGGCAATTGCAATCATGGCTACCGAGTCTGATGGAAAGGAAAACGCGGTTGGCAAGAATACGCGGTGGGGCAGGGCAAAGGGAAGGTTTCAGCTGATAAGTGCCACTGCCCAGATGCAGGGGGTCGACAGGGCCGACCCCAAGGAGAACATACAAGGCGGCGTTGCCGAGCTGAAGCGGCTATTTGAGAGATACGGGGCGAGCATTACAATAGACAAGAAAGGAATGATATATTATGATGAAAAAACAGTTGCGGCAATAGCCGCATACAATTCTGGCCAGGGCGGGGGCGACAGGTTTTTGAGGCAGGGAAAACTGTATGCGGAGACCTCGGATTACGTGCCGGTTGTGCTTGACTTTTACAAGGTTTTCAGGGGAATTGGCCTTGAGGGAATGCTTTACAAGTCAGTGAACCAGTTTGTTGGGGAAAAAGGGCAGGTGATTGCAAGCAACCTGGACTGGTATAGGAAAAGATACAGAGTTACCTGAAATTTTGGCATGCAATCCGTTTATGTTGTTGCCCTTGCAACTGCCAATTTTTTGTTCTTGCAACTGCGTATTATTTTGCCCCTGCAACCTGATTTTTAAGTCCTGGCGTGTTCGGGGCGCATCAAACATGCCTGACAGTCATTTTGCCCGAGGGTAAAAGCTGGTTGATGTCGTCCGGGTGCGCACCAGTGCGCTTTGCAATCGTCTTTACAGCCACGGCTTTTTCCTTGCCCCCAGGGACAATCTCGCAGGGCAGGGAAAGTTTCGCCTGGCACAGGATTGGCGCACTTGTAAGCAAGCCGCCCTTGTCCAATCCCACCCGTATGCCAAGCCGCGTGCCATAAAACCACTCGCGCTGGCCTGTTATGCCAAATCCTCCTTTTGGGATAAAGCCCCCGTGCGCATGTTTTGTAAGCTGGGATTTGCTGACAGCATAAACATTGGCGGATGGGCTTGCGACTTTCCATGCCGATGAGTACGAAGCCGCAAATTGCGCAGCCTCTTTTTTTTCCGAAAGGGGGACGTCTTGCGCAAGCCCGCCTTTGAGCACTGTTGCCGGAGCGCCTTGTATGTCGGCATGGAAAAACAGGTCGCCATCTTCGATATATTTTGAGTAGATAAGGTCGTTTTGTGCCGCGTCCCGGCCTGCAATGACAAGCCTGCCAAGGCTTGTATAAAACCACCTGAATTTCTCAAACCATTGCTTTTCCCGCTTGGTTTTAATTTTGGTGATTGGATTTGAGGATGCCGCGCCGCCGGGGGCGCCAAAAGCGCCCTTGCTTTGCAGCCGCGCTATCTGCTCCCTGGTTTTTTCAAGGGCTGCCTTTGCGCCCTGCGCCTTTTTCCTTGCCTGTTTTGATGCCTCAAAGCAGCCGGCTGCATTTTGCCTTGCGGATTTTCTAAAGTCGATTGTTATTTTCATGGCTATTCGCCTTTGTTATCAGAAAAACCCTTCCAAACCCGTCTGCTTTCCCTTGAATTTCAGGTCGTCTTCGGTTACGCCAAGCTCGCGGAGGATTTTAAGGACTGAAGGCAGGATTTGGTGCTCGATGTAGTAGTTTGCATCGTAATCTTTTGCCATCTCAAGCACCGTCGCCTTTTCCGAGATGCTTGCGCCGGATTTTGTTATAACAAAGGCGATGACTGCCTCTGAATCTATGGCCTTGCCTGCCTTGATTGCTTTTTTTGCCGCGGCAAGCTCGGGGCTTGTGATAAGGTATTTGTCCGGGTCCTTGTTAAGCTGTGTGTAGACTGCCAGGTCCTCAAGTGGCACCTTTCCTTCACGAAGCGCCTGTATTGTGTCCTTGACAATCTGGATTGCTTTTTCCTTGCTGCCCTCCTTCAAAATCGCATTTAGCACCCTGGACTGCGTTTCCTTGGCTATTTTGGACCAGTCGCGGCGCACAAGCTCAAAGCCGCGTATCTTAATCCTGCCCTGCTCGTCCAAAAGCGCGTATTTTTTCTTTGCGCCAGTGTCGCCCTCTCCGGCAACCTTTTTTGTGACAAACATGCCACGCAGGTAAAATGCCTCAAGCTCCAATTCCATCCGCTCCGGAAGCTGCGAGTTGACTTTTTTCATGAAGGCAAGCGCATCCTCTTTTGTCTTGTTGCCAAGCAGCAGGAACAGGGAATCCGTGTCGATGTAAAGCACATTAAAGCCGGCGTCCTGAGCCTTTGCCGCAGTCTCGGTTATGTAGTGCCTGCCCCAGGCAGTCACTGATTCGCCGCATGCCCTGGAGTACCAGCGGGAGCGCGCATAGGCAAGATAGCCATAGTAGGAATTCGCAAGGATTTTGAGTGCCTGCTGCTGGGCGAACACGTCCGCATACTCCTGGCTTTCCTTTGGCAGTTTTTTGAGCTTGTCCTTGAGCCCCGCGCGCCCCTCCATTATGCCTTCAAGCACCAAAGGTATGAGGCCTTTTTTCTTTGAGCAGAAGCGGTGGCCTTGGGGCGACAGGTGCGACTCCTCCTTGCCGCAATCAGAACAGTTGAGCGTATATGGGTCAATGTTGTGCGAGCAGATAATCGACGGGTACAGGCCGCGAAAGTCAAAGACGACCAGGTTTTCGTAAACCCCCGGGGTCGGCAGCTTGACAAAGGCGCCTTGTATCATGTTGGCAGTCCGCTGCCTGATTTCCTGCTCCCCAGGCTTGTTTGGCACTATTTGATTGTGCTCAAATGAGGCGCGCATCAAAAGCGATTCGACAAGCTGGCCTGTTGTGGACGAAACAACATCAAACAGGGGGGTTTTGGTAATGCGTGACAGCTGCATCTCCACAGGCAGGATTTTTTGGGCAAGCTCAAGTGTTTCAAGCGAGTCGTTGTGCGAATACTCGGCAAGCAGCTTTCTTTGCCCTTCATCGTCCCACATCTGCCAGATTGCGAGTTTTTTTACAAGCGACTTTGTGGCGCTTTCCTTGCCCACAAGCTCCCGGTAGGCGTTTTCAAGTGTGTATTTTGAGACTTTCAGTGCGCCAATGATGCCAAGGAACTGGACCACGCTATAAAGGTCGGCGTGAATCCTGCCTTGTATTTTGGCTTCCTTGCGCAGCCCGCGCTGTGCGAGCTTGAATGAGCTTTTGTCCCTGCCAAGAGAAAGTTTTGCGCCAAGGGCGCTTGCCCTTGCCTGGAGGTATGGCAAGTCAAATTGGGAGGTGTTGTAGCCGACCATAAGCTCAACATCCTCGTCTTTGACGACCCGGCAAAACTCCTCAATCATTTCCTTTTCACCTTTGAGGATTGAGGCAAAGTCCTTGCCCGTATCCCTCCACGTCAAAAGGCCCGACTTGCCGGAGTTTGTGGCGTAGCTTATCATGATTATCGGGTCTTGGGTGGGGCGCGGAACGCCTGCGGGGTTGTAGGTTTCAATGTCAAATGCCATTGTGCGCAGCTGAATCGGCCTTGCGGAACTTGAAACGATTGAATCCAAAATCCTCCCGCGCCTGGAATACGTGACAAGCGAGAAAGGCTCAAGCCCATTGTCAATGATAAAGCGTTTTGCAAAAGGAATATTGAACTCATAGGCCTGATACTCCTTGAGGGTGTCTTTGAGCGGAGGAACGTGAAACGGGTATTTGGCAAAAACCTTCAGAAGCTTCTTTTCCTTGCCAAAAAGGATTTTTGCCACAGGTTCAACGCGCAGAGGCCTTATTTGCTGCCCCTTGTCAAAGGCGCAGGCAGACAGGATTTTTTGCGCCTGGGATTCCGGGGCATCGATGTAAAAATACGGCTCGCAGAATTTGTAAAGCCTGAAAAAGCGCCTGCCTTTCATGAGAAGCCTCACATAAGTCCGCTCGCCGTAAACGTGGTAGTCCGCAGAAATGAAAAAGGCCTTCTTTTGCTTTGGCTGCTTTGACTCGTCAGATAAAGGGGATTTGCCCCGGTTTTCCATGGATAAGATTGCTTGATGCAGGTTTAAAACACTTGGACAAAACTATGCCTGTAATGCCGCTTGATTCAAGAACCCCATGCGGCGGGAAATGTTTGGGGTTTACCCCTCATTTTCTTCTTGCGTGTCGCGGGAGAAGAGGACTTTTGGGTATGCGGATTTTCTGGGCTGATTTGTCTGGCTGGTTTGAGTTGATTTGGGATTTGCCGTGTTGAAGTTGACATTGTTTTGCCGCCTGTCTTGGACTGGCGGGGGCTACGGGGGTTTTGATTGTTTTGGCTGGGTGCTTGATTTTTGGTTGTTTTGGGGGTTTGTGTTTCCTTGGGGGGTTTTTGAACTGTTTGACTTGCTTGGCGGACTTTGTTGAAATGGCCGGGATTGCGGTTTTTGCGGTTGAAGCTGAGTGGTTTGTTGAGGTTGTTGCATTGATTCCTGGGGTTGTGTTGCGCTTTGGCCTTGTTTTTGGGGCAGTGGTGCAGGCGTGTCTTGTTGTTGGGGTTTTTTTACAAATACGAAGTGCGACAGAACAAAAAACAGGGCGCCAAGCAATACAAATGCAATGCCCCAAAGAAATATTTTTCCCGCCATGGACCCCACAAGTTCCTGGGCAAGGCTTGTCAAAAGCCCAAGGACTGTCGGATCAATAGACTGGCCTGAAAGCTGGGAGTCTAGAACCCTGGCAACCGCAGGCGGAGATGTAAGGGCAGTGAAGATAAGGGAGCCGCCAGCAAGAGTAATCGGAGCCGAAAGCTTTTGGAAAAATTCATGCAGGTCCCTTAGCACTGCAAGCAGAAGAGCGGTTAAGATGATTGTTGCCGCAAGGGAAGCTAGGGCCAGATTGCCCAGAAGCAAGTAAACGTCCCGGACCGAGGCAAGTGTGCCTTCAATGCCTCCAATAATGGCCTTTGTTTGTGGATATTTTTCAAAAAGAAGTTTTTTGTCAACTGAATCAGGGATTGCGCCCTCAAGTTCCTTCTTCTTTGCCTCCAGTATGGCAGCCCGCGAGGGGTCTTGCGGATTGGGCGCTATTGTGTCCGAGAAGTAGTCAACACCCAGGTCGATTGCGTTGGACTTGATTGGGGTCAGGTCCAGCCGCGGCTCGAACGAATCCCTTTCGCCGCGCACAAAACCGAATGACTCGAAGAGAAGCGCATCTGCCTGGGTTTGAAAATACACAGGGGTGATTATAGCGCCTGCCGCCGACTCAAACTTAAAGAGCCTTGAGGGTTCCTGCTCGAAGTTGAGCGACATTGACTTAATGAATTTGATGCGAAACGTATCGTAAACATCATATTTCACGAGAAAGTCGCGATAAAAGACAGGGTCAAAAATCGTTGACTGGGCAACCGAGATAAAAACGAATGAGGTTATGGCCGTGGATAAAAGAAAAAAATAGGTTGAGTAGAGAAGCCACGTGAGGATTTTTTTCAGCATGCAAGACTGAGGATGTTGGAAATTTAAACATTATTGGTTTTGTGCGGCCACTTTGGAGCCCGATTGCTGGGCTGGTTTTATTGGATAAGCGGAGGGGTGGAATCTGATGGTTGTTTGCATTGGTAAAACGTGTCAGACAAACCATTAAATACTACATAATGGCCTAAAATTAAAAGAAAGCCGTCTTTTATTTCTGCCGCAAGGCAGAAAAACTGGTCGCCTTGCCAGCGCGTCGATGCGCTGGCCTTCTTCTGTTTGAAGGTTTTTTGGGTAGCTGCGGCTTTGCGCGGCCCCAAGGTGCTTTGAAAGTGCCACACGATACAGCAAATCTTGCACTTCAAGTGCCGGGGGCGGCACTTGTAAGATTTAATAAACTGAGTGAAGAAATACTGGAACGGAGAGATTGCCTAACTATTTGGTTAAACTGCGGCTTGTTTTTGGCCTGGTATTGATTTGGACCAGAAAGGAAAGAGTTGTTTGTGTTTTACATATTGGGTCAATGGTGAAGTAATGGAGAAAAAGGAGCTAGAGGAGGCAATAGGCGGGCTTGAAGCCCAAAAAAACAAGCTGATTGAAAGGATACGGCAGCTCAACGGCACGGTAAGGTTCAAGCAGAGGCAGGCGACGCAGCTGGAACAGGTGGGCGTGGAGCGCACGCAGCCAAGCGCAGGCAGGCTTAGGGCACAGCTTGAAAAAATCGAGTTTGGGATAGCAACAGCAGCATATACGCCCAAGATGGAAAAGGAAATGATAAAGGCGTCCAGGGAAGTTGAGGGGAAGCTCAGGGTTGCTGAAAGCGAGGAGAGGGTAGCTCGGAAAAAAAAATACGTCCAAGACGACTTGAGGTTTGCACTTGAACAGCAGGCGCAGGTGGAAAAGCAGCTGGCCGAAATAAGGCCAAAGCTTGGCACCCTTTATGACAGGCTTTTTGAGATTAAGAGAAAGGGGGACGGGCAGGCTGCGGCAGGCAAGAAGAGTAGGCACGGGCGCTTGAATGCGGAACCTGGCAGCCAGCAGGGTGGCATGCACAGGCAAAAAAGACAGTTTAGGCCTGACAATGAAATGCAGCAGTACATGCAGCCACATGACAGGTTTGTGACCATTGATGAGATTTGCATCGTAAAAAAGAAGGCAGGGCAGGCGTAATGAAGGCACGCGGGGGCCGGCAAGGAAAGCGAACAAAATAATCGGGAAACAGATGGTTGGATGCTCATCGGCGTTGTTGGGGCCCCAAACAAGGGAAAAAGCACTTTTTTTGCAGCGTGCACCGAATCAGATGTGCAGATAGCTGACTATCCATTTACAACAATAGATCCAAATAAGGGAGTGACCTATGCACGGGTTGCCTGCCCGCATACAAATCTTGGCGTTATGTGCAGCCCAAGGACGGGAAAATGCATAAACGGCACGCGGATGGTCCCAGTCAACATTATTGACGTGGCGGGCCTTGTGCCTGGAGCGCATGAGGGAAAGGGAATGGGGAACAAGTTCCTGGATGATTTGAGGGGCGCAGATGCGCTGATACAGGTTGTGGATGCAACAGGCAACACCGATTTGGAAGGCAACAGGGCAAGCGGCTGCGACCCGGCAAGGGAAATTGAATTTTTGGAGCAGGAGATATCCTACTGGATTGCAGGCATAATGATGCGTAATTGGGCGAAAATCAAGGGCAGGGGTGTCGAGGAACTGCAGGAAGCCCTTAGCGGCCTTAAGGTGCAGCGAAGCGACATTGAGGCGGCTGCAGCAAGCGCAGGATTGACGCTTGCGGCAATAGAATGGAATGAAAAGCAGGCATTGGATTTTGCAAGCGCGCTTAGAAAGAGGGCCAAAAAAATACTTATAGCAGCAAATAAGGCTGACGCGCCTGGAGCGCCTGACAATATAGGCAGGTTAAAAAATGAGTTTGGCGAAAGGGTGGTTGCGTGCAGCGCAATAGCCGAACTTGCATTAAGAAAGGCAGGCAAGACAGGCGCGGTTGAATACAGCCCTGGCCAGAAAACCTTTCTGATAAAAAACTGTGACGAAAGGCAGAAAAAGGGCCTTGGGCAGATAGCCGCGGTTATGGAAAGGCAGGGAGGAACCGGCGTGCAGCAGGCAATAGACAAGGCGGTTTTCGAGCTGCTTGGCCTCATACCAGTCTTTCCTGTTGAGGACGAGCACAAATACTGCAACAATTTTGGCGCTGTTCTTCCTGATGCGATACTTGTAAAAAAAGGGACAAGTGCCAGTGAGCTTGCAGGGCTGATACATACCGACCTTGCAAAGCATTTCATTTGTGCAATTAATGCAAGGACGCATATGAAAATAGGCAAGGAGCATGTGTTGGAAGCAGGAGACGTCATAAAAATAGTGAGCGGAAGGGGATAGGGGCGTTTTAGACCCAGTGTTGGGAAAGGGTGAGGTTATGAAAAAGAACGGAAACATGGGAATCATTATTCTAGCGGCAGTTTTTGCCAGCTTTTTAATGTTTGGCTGCACACAAAGCGGCCCGGAACAGAAGGCTAACCAGACTGCAGCCTTGGACACGGCCCAGGCAAAACTGGTTTTGGGGTCATTCGAAAAAGCCGCTGCGCTTGATGACTACACCCTTGAGTACGTGGAAGACGCGCAGGGAAAGGTAAGTGAAGTGACCCTGAGGGTAAAGGGCAGCGAAAGGCAGGCGACAATCAAAAGTGCGCTTGATGAGAAAAATTTTTATTTTGGCTATGGCAGGATGATTGGCTGCGTGAGGATTAAGGACGGCGAGCAGACCTGCGCACAGGTGGCTGAAGGCTCAAGGGCAATTGACGCGGCAAAGGCTGCAGACAGGATTTTTTTCAGCGAAAAGCAGGCCTCAGATGATTACAACCTCAATAAGTTCCTAATAGGCAAGGGCGCGATTAATTTCACAGGGGCAATCGTCCCCTCCAGGCAGGCTGGAGCTGACTGCAGCGCAGTGGAATACACGACCAACTACAAGATTTTGAGCATCAATGATTTGGCATACATAGGATTTGCGGCAGACAACCCAACAGTAAGCGTTTTTAGCGGCTATCGGACAAAAGTGTGCATAGGGGCACAGGATGGCGTGCCGCTTTTGCTTAACCTGACTTACAACTACAAGGATGTGCCGCAGTATTACTCCAGAGTTGCATTAAAATTCGAAAAGAACACAGGCAGGGCCGTTGTGACTCCGCAAAACCTTGCAAACCAGACCGAATTTGAGAAAAAATACGCTGAGGCACAGGCGCTTTTGGATTCTTACGGAAAATGCAAAAAGTTGGAAAATGCAACCGAGCGGGACTCGTGTTACGCGGCAGCGGCCTTTGAGTCATATGCGCCAAGCATCTGTGAAAAAGTTGAAGGGGTAATAAAGCACGACCAGTGCCTGATAGCCCTGGTCGGGCACGCCAACCAACCTGGCTTGTGCGCCAAGACGACGGTTCTCAAGGAC
>Ga0194120_10011739_pt1 | contig 10436 bp, 7 predicted proteins | sample TA2MahCa65mmetaG_FD_148642 | JGI IMG/M metagenome (GOLD analysis project Ga0194120, IMG submission 148642) | Freshwater microbial communities from Lake Tanganyika, Tanzania - TA2015019 Mahale Deep Cast 65m | ecosystem: Environmental > Aquatic > Freshwater > Lake | place: Tanzania: Lake... | reverse complement strand
TGCCCCTATGAGACGCGCTCGATGCCCAGGTGGCGGAATTGGTAGACGCGCTGGTTTCAGGTACCAGTGGTGAAAGCCGTGGAGGTTCGAGTCCTCTCCTGGGCACCAAATCAAGGTCCGTTTTCGTCCAAAACTATCCAGAACAGTTTGAAAATTAAAGAGATAGGCCAAATACAACGTCCGGAGTGGTCCGAGAGCGTTCGTTGGTATCCTGCCGATTTGTTGGTATATTCGTTGGTATCGCGCTGATACCAACCGCACAGATACCAACATGGCTCTTACAGACATCTCCATTCGCGCCGTTAAGCCTCGCGACCGTCTCTTGAAATTGTCAGATGGCGGTGGCCTTCAGCTATGGGTGACGCCCGACGGCGCGAAGCGCTGGCGGCTCGCTTACCGTTCAAACGGAAAACAGAAGCTCCTCGCCTTAGGCGTCTATCCAGTGGTTGGACTACGCGAGGCGCGCGCCGCGCGGGACGACGCAAGAAAGACGCTCTCCGCCGGGCACGATCCCTCCGACGCTAAGAAGCAAGCCAAGGTGGCGCGTGATGCGGCGTCCACGAACACCTTCGACGCTGTTTTCCGTGAGCTTCTCGACAAGAAGCGACGGGAGGGCAAGGCGGATCGGACCATTCTTAAATTTGAATTGTTCATGCGCCTCGCAGGCCCCGCCCTCGGCTCGCGTCCGATACGTCAAGTGACAGCCCCGGAAATCCTCGCCTTGCTTCGGCCCGTCGAAGCCAGTGGGCGTATCGAGACGGCCAAGAAGCTGCGCGGGGCGATCGGCCAAGTCTTCCGCTACGCCATCGCGACAGGGCGCGCCGAGATGGACCCGACCGGCGCTCTCAAAGGAGCGCTCGCCTCTCCGATTGTTCGCCACCGGGCGGCGATTACCGACATGAAGGCCTTCGGCGGTCTCCTGCGGGCCATCTGCGACTATGACGGGGCGGTCGAAACCCGCGCAGCGCTGGAACTGCTGGCGTTGACCTTCGTCCGCCCCGGCGAACTTCGCGCGGCGGAGTGGTCGGACTTCGACCTTGAGGCCGGCATATGGTCGATCCCCGCGGAGCGCATGAAGATGCGCCGTCCTCATCGCGTCCCGCTGGCGCCACGCGCCATCGCCGTCCTGCAAGAACTTCAGGCGATAACCGGGAAGGGAAGATACCTGTTCCCCTCAGCGCGGTCGCGCGACCGCTACATGAGCGAAAACACCATCAACGCCGCTTTGCGTCGACTCGGCTTCGGCAAAGAAGAAATGACCGGCCACGGCTTTCGTTCAGCGGCGTCTTCGATTCTCAACGAATGTGGTCTGTGGCATGCCGACGCCATCGAACGCCAGCTTGCTCATGTCGATAATGACAGCGTGCGCCGCGCCTATGCGCGCGCCGACTTTTGGGAAGAACGCGTTCGCATGATGGTCTGGTGGGCGGAAAAGTGCGAGGAAATGAAGCGCGGGGCCAAGGTTATCCCGCTGCGCGCATGATCTCCGGCACTTGATCTCCCGCCCGAGCGAAAAAACCTCCGGATGAAATCGCTTCGGGTTGGGGCAATGGCAAAACCCAGAAATTTCCCCCCCCGGTTGGGAACTCCGGGTCAGTGTCTCTTTAGAGTCGCTGTCTGTGGGTCAAACTCAAATTCGATAATCGTCCGATCGCGAATCCGATCCACCGCCTCGTCGATCACAGGCAGGGGGACAAAGAACCATTCGCGGGGCTTGATCGCTCTGCCAGAGACGGGGTCATTGATTTCGACATCCATTCGCGCGGCGGCGAAGAAACGGTGGAGCAGGTTTTCGAGTTTTGTCCGGCTGATATTGTAGAGTCGATAGGTTGCGATCACATCTACGCCAGCATGTAGGAAGGTCGTTTCCATCGCCGCTGCGCCGACGCGCTTTTCCACTTCGCCACTCGTCACGCCGATCTTATGCAGAATTTCCCGATGCGGTGCGATCTGCGGGTGGTCGGACTTGCTGCGCAGGACATAGATTGTCCCGCTTTCCTCGCCGTCGACTAATTCCGTTTGCGCGAATAGGGGGCCGGCGACGGGTTCGGTAATGCGTCGGCCGCCTTCGTCCTTATAGAGCGCACGCTGGAAGGAGCGCAGCAGCCCCCGGCTTTCCGTCCCGTTATCGAATACGATGCGCAGCCGCGCGTTCCTGCGGTCTTGGTCGGTACGAAATTCCTCGCCAACCTCCGCCACATAGGCTTTTTGACCGGCAAGAATGAAGTAGTCACCTTGACGTATTTCCGCGTCACGTTGGAACCGGCGTGACTCACGCAGCCCTTGGTCCAGTTCTCTCTGCACGCGCTCGAATAGCGGCTCGAACCGCTCGAATTCTTTGCAGGCCTCGCGGCGTGCGATGTCGTCCGCCGCGTTGATCTCGGCGCGCGGCCTGACGTGTTTTAGGTCCGTGAGACTGTCGGGCGCGCCACATTCGACTTCCAACTCGGCGAGCAGCGCGTCGTCGTCTTCCGGCTCGATGGATAGTCGGGCGCCGGAAAGCAGCCTGAACTCATCATAGGGCGCGAGCAGCGCGTGAAACTGCGGCTGCGCGCGAAGCCGGTCGAGGCGCACGGCATAGAGTCGCTCAAAAATATCGCGTTCTTCGCCGTGCTGTGGCGTGTGGTCATGGTGTTTGACGAAATTGACGATGTCCTCAAAGCCGGCGATGACCCGCTCTTCCAGCGCCGTATGCGAGCTAACAACCTTGCGCTGGTCGGGAATCTCCAGCGCGTCGAGCAGCGCGTCGTCGTCCATATCATCCACGGCCAGCCTCGGCTTTCATGCGCGCAAAGGCAAGGCGGCCCTCAGCGAGGCGTTTCTCCCAATTGTCCTGCGAGGTCACCTCGGGCCAGCGCCCGCGCTCCTCCTTGAACCGCAGGGCGCGCTTGGCGAGGTCCCGCGCCTCGTCGAGCGTCATCTTAACTCGCCGGCTAGCGATGATCTCGGCGACCTCTTTGAGGCTCTGCTCGCTCATCGACTTCGCTAGAATAGCGTAGGCAACATCGAAAGGATTGAGGCGGTCTATGAGGTCGATATCGAGTTCGCGCACATCCATTGCGAACTGGCGAACGCCGTCAATCAGCGCCGTATTGGCTTTAACCTCGCTATCGCCGCCTGCCATCTTGTCAATCGCCGCCTTCGCCTGTTGCGTCACATTGAGCGCGGCGATCGCGTGCTGGCGTATAGCCTCCTGATCCACATCGGAAAGGTCGGGATAGCGCTCGCGCACAATGGCGCCCATGCGTATCTGCGTCAGTTCCTCGGGTGCCGTTTCTTCGTCGAACAGCCCGCGCTCGGCGGCCTTCTTGTCTTGCACGAAAGCGGCGATCACCTCGTTGATGTCTTGATTGCAGATGCGCGTCGCCTCCGGACTTTGCGGCATGGCGATGCCCTTGACCTCGATATGGAACTGGCCCGTTTCCTCGTTGAAGCCGACATTCTGGCCCGTCTCGCTATAGCCGCCTTCGCCGTAATCATAACCCGACTGTGGTCCCGTATTTTTCGGCGTGAAATTATAGCTCGGCGCCAGAACCTGCTCCATCAGCAGGCTCGCGGCGATGGCTTTCAGCATGTCGTTCACCGCATCCGTCACCGCCTCCTGGGAGGCGTCGGGCTCGGCGATGAGATTGGTGAAGCGTGCGCTCGTCTTTCCCGGCGCGTCGCGCGTCGCGCGGCCGATGATCTGGATGATTTCAGTCAGACTCGCGCGATAGCCGACGGTCAGCGCATGTTCGCACCAAATCCAGTCGAAGCCTTCCTTCGCCATGCCGAGCGCGATGATAATGTCGACATGGTCGCGATCATTGCGCTGCGCCGGGTCTTTTAGCGCGCCGATCACCTTGTCGCGCTTGGCGGAGTCGTCCTCGACGAGGTCGGCGACTTTGAGGACTTTGCCGTCCGGCTGCTTGATGAGGTGGAAGCCGGTCGTCGGGTCTTCGCCCTGCCATTCTCCGAGCGCATGCATGATCTCATTGGCTTCCTCGATTTTGCCGCGCATTGTGCTTTCCCGCGAATTGACATTGGGGATATGCACGATGGTTTTTTGCGTTGGATCGAGAACCTTGCCGATCGCATCGAGATAGCTGCCCGAATAGAAATAGTAGCCGAGATCGAGCGACTTCAAATGCTCATAGCCGTTGAGCTGTTCGTAATAGGTATAGGTGACGGTCTCGAAACGCGCCTCGTCCTCGGGTGAGAGAACTGGCACTGCGTCGCCGCGAAAATAGGAGCCGGTCATGGCGACGAGGTGGATTTTGTCGCGCGCGATGAAATCCCTGAGCTGCGCGCCGAGGCGGTTCGCCTGATCGGCGCTGACATGGTGGAATTCGTCGACCGCGATCAGGCAATCGTCGAAGGCCGCGACGCCGAGTTCATCGACCGCGAAGCGGAAGGTCGCATGGGTGCAGACCAGGACGCGGTCGTTTGATGCGAGAAATTCGCCGACGGCTTTGATCTTGGATTTCGACACCTTGCCATTGTCGGTGCCCGGCGCGTTGCAGAGGTTCCAGCGCGGCGCGACGGTCCAGTCCGCCCAAAAGCCATATTGCGACAGGGGTTCGTCGGCGAAACTGCCACCGATGGAACGCTCCGGCACGACGATCAGCGCTTTTTTGATTCCCTGATTGGCGAGCTTGTCGAGCGCGATGAACATCAGCGCGCGGCTCTTGCCAGAAGCGGGCGGCGATTTGATGAGAAGATATTGCTCGCCGCGTCTGGCGTAGGCGCGTTCCTGCATAACGCGCATGCCAAGTTCATTGGCCTTGGTCGAGGCGCCGCTGCGCGAGGATTTGAGAGAAACGGAGGGCAGGATAATGTCGTTCATGAAACAGCCTTTGGTTTTATTGTTTTTGTCTTCGCGGGCGTCGCGGCTTTTTCGGCCTCGATCATTTTCGAATACATGTCGAACAGCTTTTCGAGCCGTTCCGTATCGTTTTTGAAGCGACGGCCGATATAGATGCGCTCCAGCGTCTCGTCATTTTGCTCATGCGCACGACGAAGATCGTCGGGCATGTTTTCGGGGTCGTAGAGTTCTGCGATGGTCGCCGGAAAATGATTTTCGCGCGCGAGGAGAATGTTCTCGGCGCAGCGGGTGAGGTCGGCTTTGTTGGTGTCGGTGAGCGTTGGCACGGGGAAAGTGTTCCAGCCGAGGGTGCTAGAATACCTATAGTCCGTTTTTATCTTGCCACACACAGCCGCAATCCAAACGAGATGGATGCGCGAGGTAAGCAGAGCAAAAATCGAAAGGCTCGTGTCGAAAACTGCGAACGCTCCATCTGCGACAATCGAGCCCCGTTCATGCAGGCTAATCGGTAGATATTTCCTTGCTTCTGATGAATGTCGCGGAACGACAACTGGTTGTTCGGTTCCAGACTGCCGGATTTGCTGGAACGCGTGCGAGTCAATCGCGCCGGCCCTTGTCAAGGGCTTCTTACTCGCGGCGCGCATTTCACTGACTTGCGCAAACCGTTTTCGAAATGGGTCGATCGCGATCGCATCCTGCTTTGTCTTGTTGGAAGTCCAAATGCAGTATCTTTTCAGGCCATGGATTGAGTCGGCGGCGCCAACAAAAGGCCGAATGAAGTTGTGCGAGTTCGGATAGACGCTCTCGATGATCACTCGCTCATCGAAATTTAAGAGTAGATGGCCGCCATCGACGGGCTTATTGCCATTAGTCATAGTTGCGATTTCGGATTTTGGCTGCGCCGATGCTTCGACGACAATGTCTTTGTAGGGAACCAGGTACGCATTGATATTATCGACGACTCGCTTCGACGAACTACCGTCGATACTGGAGTCAAATATACTTGCTTTTCTCGACCAATTTCGAGAAAGACCAACGACGACCACAGTCACTCCAGCGTTACGTGAGGCCAAATTTGCCCAGCGGAACGATGTATGTGCGAAAGTGATTGATTGCCGCGATGCATAAAGTAACGGCCAGAGCCGGGCTACCTGTTCGCCTTGGCAAATCGAGTTGGTTGCAACGAATGCGCCGATTGCTTCGCATGCTTCGGAGTAGTCTGCGAGCTTCATGAACCAAGCAGCAACATAGTCGAGCGACTTCCATGCTGAGCACCTCTTGGCAAATACGATTGCCATGTCGGCTTTCTGTGACTCAGACTGTTCAGTGCCGCCTTTGTAGGGTGGGTTACCGCAAACATACGTTTGGCAGGCGATACCGCCGCTAATCCCATTGTCCTCCAGAGCGAGCCGACCCGTCGGTCCCCCTAAGTCCTGCTCTTCAAAAATGCGTGTTTCCGGTGGGGGGCAAACGCTGAGCCAATCTATCTGGAGCGCATTGCCGACATGAATCTGCCCTGTGCGATGCAGAGGTAGGACATTCATCCATGCGACTTGCTCGCCATAGAACCGCACATTGCACTGGAATTCCGTGATAAGCAGCGATAGCTTGGCGATCTCGACCGGAAAGCTCTTGATCTCTATCCCAAAGAAATTCTCCAGCCGGATGTCGGTTTGCGAATTGAGGTCGCCGAGTCGCTGGATAATCTCCCATTCGATTTCGCGCATCTCCTTATAGGCGATGACGAGAAAATTGCCGGAGCCGCAGGCAGGGTCGAAAACACGAATATTGGCGATGCGCCGGCGCAGATTTTTCAGCTTGCGCGCATTGTCGCCCGCAGCCGCGAGCTGCTCGCGGAGATCGTCGAGAAAGAGCGGGTTCAGCACTTTCAGAATATTCGGCACGCTGGTGTAATGAAGCCCAAGCGAGCCGCGCTCGTCATCATCGGCGACCGCCTGAATCATCGAGCCGAAAATATCCGGGTTGATCTCCTTCCAGTCGAGTTCGCCTGCGCGCAGCAGATAGGCGCGCGCGATGCGCGAGAAGCGCGGGCAGTCGATGACATCCTTGAATAGCCCGCCATTTACGTAAGGGAACTGCTCAGCGAAGGCGTGGAAGTCCTTGCCCTTGCGCTGCTCGGGCCGCGTATCCATCGCGCGGAACAATTCGGCAATAACCTCATGCGTATTGGTCGATTGCGAATCGGTGAATTGCCCGAGGCAGGCGGTGAAAAGATCGGGCAGGAAAATACCCGTATCCTCCGCGAAGAAGCAGAAGATAAGCCGCGCCATGAACTGGTTGAGTTCATGGCGTCGTGCGATGCTCTCCCACTCAGGATTGGCTCTGAGCAGTTCGCGATATAGCTTGTCGAGGCGCCCGGTTGCCTTGATGTCGATCGGATTGTTCTTGATCTCGCGGACAGTCGAAATGCCGGCGAGCGGCAGGAGGAAGCCGAAATGCTTGTCGAGTTCGCCATAGGGGCAGGCGAGCACGTCGCCCGTCGCGATCTCCTCGGCCTCGATATCGACGCCATCGGTCGCCAGCACGAATTTGACTTTTGCCGAGGCGGTCTTCGGGCTCTCGCGTAGCGCCTTCAGCGTCACGTCGACTTTGCCGGGCGAACAGGTCGCAAGATGGATGTTATTGCGCTGGAGCACGCCGCCCGGAACGTCCGAGGCATTGGCGCCGCCGCGCAGCCGCTTGACGGTCGTCTCCTTGTTGCCGAAGGCGGCGAGGAACTTGAATGGAAATTCAGCCGCATCGAAGGGCGCGGCGACGAGCGCCGATACGGCTTCTTCAATCTCGACGGCGTTCATACTCGCTCTTGCTCGTCTCGGCAGGCTTTGAGCGATGCGCTCGGAGAAGGATAGCGCAGTTTGCGACGGTGTTTCTAGCCGGGAAGAGGGAACGAGAGGAGCGAGCTCCCTTAAGGCCGCTTTCCCACGCCAGCAGGATTCCCGGGTCCCGCCAAAACCACGATTACCAGCACCGCCCCGGCTGCTGGCATCGGTGAAAATCATCGGCGATGTCGAAACACGCGAGGGCAGCTGGCTGCGTTGAATGTCGGTTGATTCGCAGGGGTCAACTGTTGCCGCGAACTTTATTATGAGCCGCAAAGTCAAGTTAAAATAATGTGGATAACTCGGTTAACTATCTGATTTTTCTGCACCGAAGAATCTTTGCTTGGGGATAAGTTTAGCTGAGATGCCGGTGCATCTTTTGTTCTTCGTGGCAACGGCTATGATGGCGCGTCGTCCCATGCGGGACGGCTGCGTCTCTTGGCGCATGACGGACGAGAAAAAAGAGCCGCGGCGGCCCCTGGCAGGGCCGCGCGGCTCGGTGGGGTTTCCCCCGTTGCTCGGTTAGGAGCGGGCCAACCCTACCTGCCAATCCTGAAACCGTCAAAGGTTTTGGATTGGCGCTCGTCGTTCGAAATCGGCGACGAAGGAAAGAAATGGCGCATACCAATAAAGACGATCTTCCACAATTTCCTAAAGGCGGGTTTGTCAGGCTGGCCGCTATCCTCGCTCCGCGCGGTCCAATTCCCGTCGCGCGGTCGACATGGTGGGCGGGCGTGAAATCGGGGCGCTTTCCGAGACCCGTCAAGCTCGGCCCGCGAACGACGGCGTGGCGCGTAGAGGATATCCGCAACCTCATTGATAAGGCGGAGTGACGGATGGCGCGGCGCTATGATCTGCGCCGCGTTAAAATCCTCCGAAGCTACACGATCTCGGAAGCCGCGAGGCTTCTGGGCGTGAGCCGGCTTACCGTAAGCCGATGGATTAAGCGCGGCCTTCCACTCGTCGAAAACAAACGACCATTCCTCATCCTCGGAAGCGACTTGCTCGCCTTCCTGAAGGCGCAGCGACCACAAAAAGCGCGCGGGCAACCCGGCGAGCTTTATTGCGTGCGCTGTCGCGCGCATCGCCGCCCCGCGGGCGACATGGTCGATTACGTCCCCAAGACGCCGACGAAGGGGATTCTTCGCGGCATTTGTCCGACTTGCGAAACGCTCATGAACCGCTTCGCCGCCGAGCGGAAGCTCGATGTCGTCTGCGTCGGTTTAAGTCTTTCACGCCAGTCTCTTCAATGACGCCTGTACGACACGGCCTAACCCAATCCCAATGTTGCAATCAGAGAGGATTATAGATGACCGCGAAGAGAACCCCGGAAAACGAGCGTATAAAGCGGCGCTATCTGCAATTTTTGAAGGAAGTGAAAGGACGTGACGAGGCGTCGCTCGATGCGGTCGCCAAGGCGCTTGAACGCTTCGACTCCTACAATCGCCGGCGCGACTTCCGCAAATTTCATGTTGAGCAGGCGGTGGCGTTCAAGGCCCATCTCGCCGACCAAGTGAATATCCGCACCGGCGCGCCGCTGTCAGCGTCGACCATCAATTCCACGCTCGCGGCATTGAAGAGCTTTTTTGTATGGCTGGCGGATCAACCCGACTACCGCTCGCGCATTCGCTACGCCGACGCCGAGTATTTCAACCCGCCGGACAATGTTGTCCGTGTTGCGACTGCGCATCGATACAAGCCTTGTCCGACGCTGGCGCAAATTCGTGCCGTTTTGCAGGCGATGCCGATCGAGAATGAAATCGAGCGGCGCAATCGGGCCCTTGTCGCGTTCACCATCCTGACGGGCGCCCGCGACCGCGCCATAGTGTCGCTTAAACTTAAGCGTGTAGACCTCGAACGAGGACTGATCGAACAAGACGGACGTGATGTGAAAACGAAACGTGGAAAGACCTTCACGACTTGGTTCTTTCCGGTCGGCGACGATATCCGGCAAATTGTCGTCGACTGGATCACGTGTCTGCGCAACGAAAAGGGCTTTGGACCGGACGACCCAGTCTTTCCTAAGACGCGCGTTGCGCCTGGAGACGACCTACAATTTGCGGCAAGAGGGCTGGACCGCGCCCACTGGGCGAATGCTGACCCGGTTCGGTCGATCTTTCGCGAGGCCTTCGCGCGGGTCCGCTTGCCTTACTTTAACCCGCACTTGTTCCGAAACACGCTTGTCCAATTTGGCTATGAGCTGCGCCTCGACGCGGAGCAAATGAAGGCGTGGTCGCAGAACCTTGGTCACGAGCACGTGCTTACGACCTTTTGTAGCTACGGGAGCATTCCGCCGCATCGACAAGCGGAAATCATGCAAGCCCTCGCGAAGGCTCCAAATGCAGAAGGCGATCGCCAAGCGGATTTGCTTTCACGATTAGCTTCCCTCTTGGCGCACAACACGAAGCTCGCGTAGGCTACCTAGATTGCGGGCGCCTATAGAAGTGCAGCGACCGTTCGCGGGTCCTTACCAAGAGTCTGGCTTGCCCCACGGAGTCTGGCTTGCCGAAGGGGGCCCGAGCAAGATTGCAGGGTCCACACAGAGTCGCCCAAGGCGGTGTATGAGAGCGAGCGTGTCACCAATCAGAGCTGTTGGTATTTTTGTTGGTATAAATATTTTTCCCATTGAAAAAAATATTTGCTATCAATAGCTTATTTCGTGAATTCGACGCCTCTCCTGGCACCATTCGTTCTTCTCACAACGTCCCATACAGATCGACAAAATACTGAAAATATGCGATTTTTAGGCTCGCTGTTCCCGGAGCGTATCATGCGATTTCATGCAATCTGGG
>Ga0194120_10011738_pt1 | contig 10436 bp, 8 predicted proteins | sample TA2MahCa65mmetaG_FD_148642 | JGI IMG/M metagenome (GOLD analysis project Ga0194120, IMG submission 148642) | Freshwater microbial communities from Lake Tanganyika, Tanzania - TA2015019 Mahale Deep Cast 65m | ecosystem: Environmental > Aquatic > Freshwater > Lake | place: Tanzania: Lake... | reverse complement strand
TCATCGCCGGCGCCTGCGCCGCGCTGCACGCCGCCGACGCCGGCGCGCAGGTGCTGCTGCTCGCCAAGGACGACGTCGACGTCACCAACACCTCGTGGGCGCAGGGCGGCATCGCCGTGGTCAAACGCCCCGACGATAGTTTGGCGGCGCACGTCGCCGACACCCTGCGCGTCGGCGGCGGCATCGCCGAGGCGGCGATCACGGAGCACGTGGTGAGGTCGGCGGGCGAGGCGGTCTCCTGGCTTGAGCGCCTGGGCGCGCGCTTCGACCGCGCCGGCGACGCCGCCGACGCGCCGCTGCACCTCTCGCGCGAGGGCGGCCACAGCCACGCGCGGGTCGTGCACGCCAACGGCGACGCCACCGGCCGCGAGATCCAGCGCGCGCTCGCCGCCGCGCTCGCCAACCATCCACGCATCACGCTGCGGCCGCGCGTCTTCGTGCGCGACCTCGTCATCGCCGACGGCCGCTGCGTCGGCGCGATCGCGCTGCAGGACGGCGAAACGCTGGCCGTCGAGGCGCGCGCCGTCGTCGTCGCCTGCGGCGGCACCGGTCAGATCTATCGCGAAACGACCAACCCGACCGGCGCCTCGGGCGACGGCCAGGCGCTGTGCTTCCGCGCCGGCGCCCGCATGGCGGACGGCGAGTTCGTGCAGTTCCACCCCACCACGCTCTACATCGCCGGCGCCTCGCGCTTCCTGATCAGCGAGGTCGTCCGTGGCGCCGGCGCGGTGCTGCGCGACCGCAACGGCGAGCGCGTGATGCGCGGCGTCCACCCGATGGAGGACCTGGCGCCGCGCGACGTCGTCAGCCGCGCCATCCTCGACCGGATGGTGGCGACCAACGACACGCACGTCTACCTCGACCTCGCCGGCGTCCAGGGTGATCCGCACACGTTGTTCCCCTCGATCGCGCGCATCTGCTCGACGTTCGACCTCGACCTGGCGAAGGACCCGATCCCGGTCCGCCCGGGCGCGCACTACTTCGTCGGCGGCGCGGCCACCGATGGCCACGGCCGCACCTCGGTGCCCGGCCTCTACGCCGTCGGCGAAGCCGCCGCGTCCGGCCTGCACGGCGCCAACCGCCTCGCGTCGAACTCGCTGCTTGAGGGCGCGGTGATCGGCAAGTCCGCCGGCGCCGCCGCCGCCGCCGAAGCCTGCCAGCCTCATCCCGGCTTGCCATGGCTCGGCCAGGGCCCGGCGCTGGCCAACGAACCGCCGCGCCTGCTGCACGACGACCTGCTGTACTCGCTGAAGAGCCTGATGTGGCGCCAGGTCGGCTTGCGCCGGAGCGCCGTGGGCCTCGAGGACGCCCGTCAGCGCATCGGCTACTGGCACCACTACCTGGTCAAGGCGCCGCTGGCGACCCGCGCGGCCTGCGAACTCGCCAACATGCTGACTGTCGCGGCGCTGGTCGCCGAGGCGGCCCTGGCGCGCGCCGAGTCACGCGGCACGCACTTTCGCGACGACCATCCCGCGCGCGACGACGCCGGGTTCTGTCGCCGCATCTTCCTCGAACGCCTCGGGGATGGTGCAATCCGCACAGCGCTCGGGCCGCTGCAAACGCCGACCGACGCGCCCACCGCGTGAGAAACGACTCGTCCCTCGACACCCCCCAGGGCCACGCCACCGAGGCGATCCTCTTCGGCCTCGTGCCGATGGGCGATCCTCGCACCGCAGCCGAGGCGCTGCACGAACTGCAACTGCTCACCGAGACTGCCGACTTCGTCGTCGCCGGCTGCATGGTGCAGCACCGGCGCCACGCCGACCCGCACAGCTACCTCGGCAGCGGCAAGCTCGAGGAACTAGCCGAGGTCGTCAAGCTCGCCCACAGCACGGTCGTCATATGCGACGACTCGCTGACGCCCAACCAGGGCAAGGCCATCGAGCAGGCCGTCGGAGTGCCGGTGATCGACCGCAGTGAACTGATCCTGCAGATCTTCGGCATGCACGCGCGCACGCCGCAGGCCAAGTTCCAGGTCGAGCTGGCGGCGCTGCAGTACGAGATGCCACGCCTGCGCCGCAAGTGGACGCACCTCGAGCGCCAACGCGGCGGCATCGGCGTGCGCGGCGGCGCCGGCGAGAAGCAGATCGACGTCGACCGCAACCTGCTCAAAACGCGTATCGCCGCGATCAACCGCGAGCTCGAGCGCATCGAGGAGCACAAGGTGCGCGAGGTGCAGGCGCGGCCCGACCTCTTCACCATCGCTCTGGTCGGCTACACCAACGCCGGCAAGTCGTCGCTGATGAACCGGCTGACCGACGCCGGCGTGCTGGCCGAGAACCGGCTGTTCAGCACGCTCGACACGCGCACCCGGCCCTGGCGCCTGCCAGGCGGCCGCACCGTGCTGCTGACCGACACCGTCGGCTTCCTGCGCAAGCTGCCGCACCAGTTGGTCGCCAGCTTCCACGCCACGCTCGAGGAGGCGCTGCACGCCGACTTGCTGCTCGTCCTGGTCGACGGCAGCTCGCCCGAGGCCCAGGAACAGTTGCGCACCGTCGACGAGGTGCTCGAGACGCTCGGCGCCCAGAGCCTGCCGCGCATCACCGTGCTCAACAAGCTCGACCTCGTCGCCGACCGCGCCAACCTGACGCCGCTGTACCAGACGGATCCGAAGGCGGTCGCGGTGTCGGTGCTGACCGGCGACGGCATGTCGGACCTGTTCGGCGCGATCCTCGGCCACCTCGCCGAGGTCGAACAGCGCGTCGAACTGCTGCTGCCGCACTCGGCCGGCGCGCTGCACGGTGAGATCCGCGCCAAGGCGACCGTGCTCAGCGAGTTCTACACCGAGGACGGCTGCCTGATGACCATCCAGGCCTCGCCGGCGTTGCTCGGCCGGCTGATGGCAGGCGGCGCCCGCCGCGCCGAGCCGAAGCCCGGCAACGGCGGCGGGGCGTAGGCCGCCGCCGCGGTCCCGCTGCGGTCACTTCGCGGCGTCGAGCACGACCAGCAGATCCTGCCCCTTCACCTGCGCCTTGACGTCGACGCAAAGCTCGCGCACGACCCCGGCGACCGGCGCGCGCACGATCGTCTCCATCTTCATCGCTTCGAGCGTCAGCAGCGGTTCGCCCGCCTGCACGGTCTGGCCTTCCTTGACGTGCAAGCCGATGACGCGGCACGGCATCGGCGCGCCGACGTCCCCGGGTCGCGCCGCGTCGGCGCGGCGGCGCTGCTCGCCTTCCTTGCGCAGGCTGCGGTCGGGCACGACGACCTGCCGGCTCTGGCCGTTGAGCAGGAAGTACACGGTGACGTTGCCGTCCTCGTCCGGCTCGCTGCGCGCTTCCAGCGACACCAGCAGCGACTTGCCCGGCTCCAGCTCGATCCAGACCTCCTGGCCCATGTCGAGTCCGTAGAAGTAGACCGGCGTCGGCAGCAGCGACACGTCGCCGCAGCGCGACTGGAAGGCGAAGAAGTCGTCCATCACGCGCGGGTACAGCGCGTAGCTGATGACGTCGCGCGGATCGGCGTCGCGGCCGGTGCGCGCGGCGACGTGCGCCCGCGCCTTGCCGAGGTCGAACGGCGCCATGCCGTCGCTGGGCCGGCCCTGCAGCACCGGCAGGCCCTTCAGCACGGCGGCGCGCAGGTCCTCCGGGTAGCCGCCCGGCGGGTGGCCGAGGTAGCCCTGGAAGTACTGCACGACGCTCTGCGGGAAGTCGAGCCGGCGCGCCTCCAGCAGCAGCTTCTGCCGCGTCGCCTCGACCGTCGCGGCGAGGTCGGCGCGCAGCGCCAACAGGTCGTTCTGCACCAGGAAGATCGCGAAGTCGCCGACCATCTTGCTGGACGGCGTCACCTTGGGGATGTCGCCGCAGAGCTTGTTGACGACGGCGAAGGCGTGGCGGACGTCGGCCCAGCGGTGCAGCGTCCACGCTCCCTGCGTAACGTCCGGCGGCAGAGATGCAACCGCAGCCTGATCCGCTGCCGCGAACGCTCGGTGGCGCGTTCCCGTCGTTGGCTTTCGACCGCCCGCCGCTATCCTCCGCGCGCTGCATGGTTGCCCAGGCGTTGCTCCGCACGGTCCGCTCGCTCGCCACTGCCGCGCTCGCCCTCGCCGCCGCCGGCCTCGGCGGGTGCGCCGGCGAACCGCCGCTGCGACGCAGCCTCGCGCTCGCGCCCGGCCAGAAGACGGTCGTGCGCTACCTCGACGTCAAGGGCACGCTGTCGCTGTCGCTGCAGAACGCCAGCGCCGTGTTGGCGACCGACGTCTACCGCACCGACTCGGGCGCCATCGACCCGGGCGCCAAGGTCGTCGCCGACGACGACCTGCAGGCGCTGCTCGACATCTTCAGCGAGCGCGGCCTCTTCGCCGCCGCCGCCAACGAAGTGCCGGCCGACGCGCTCGACGCGCTGGTCGTGCAGCAGGGCGGCCAGCGCTGGGTGTTCCCGCGCCGGTTGCGCGGCGTGCAGCAGGCGGAAGCCGCCTTCCACGAGGGTCGCGCGTACTTCCTGGCCCTCTACAACGACGTGACCGCTTACCACGGCACCGGCGACGACCGACCGGACTTCAAGTCGGAGCAGCGCCGCGCCACCAACGACGGCCGCGCCGCCCGCGCGAAGCTCGAACGCCTGCGCGGAGGCGTCCGCTGACCATGGCCACCGTCCGCGCCCTCGCCATCATCCCGGTCCGCGTCGGCAGCCAGCGTCTGCCCGGCAAGGCGCTGCTGCGCGAGAGCGGCCAGGAGCTGTTCCTGCACACCTGCGACCAGGCGAAGAAGGCGGCCAACATCGACCGCGTCGTCGTCGCCACCGACGACGACGTCGTCGAGGCGGCGGCGAAGCGCAAAGGCTACGGCGTCGTCCGCACGAGCCCGGCCTGCCGCACCGGCAGCGAACGCTGCGCCGAGGCCGCCGCGGCGATCCCGTGCGAGGCCGTGCTCGACATCCAGGGCGACTGGCCGGAGGTGGCGCCGCGCGACCTCGAGGCGATCGTCGACCAGTTGCTGCGCGGCGAGGCGGTGTGCAACACGCTGTGCGTGCCGCTCGCCGACCCCGAGGCGATCGCCAACCCGAACGTGGTCAAGGTGGTCCGCGGCCGCAACGGCAAGGCGCTGTACTTCAGCCGCGCCGCCGTCCCCTACGGCAAGGACGGCCCGCTCGGACTGCTGCGCCACATCGGCGTGTACGGCTTCGCGCGCGCGACCTTGCTGGCCATCCCGCCGCTGCCGAGCAGCGGTCTGGCCGAGGCCGAGAGCCTCGAACAGTTGCGCTTCCTCGAGAACGACATTCCGATGCACGTGCTCGACGCCCAGGGCGACCCCTGGGGCATCGAGACGCGCGCCGACTACGACGCCTTCCTCGGCCGACTCGCCCGCAAGAAGCCCAGCCCATGACCAAGTACATCTTCGTGACCGGTGGCGTTGTCTCGTCGCTCGGCAAGGGCCTGACCTCAGCGGCGATTGGCTGGATGCTCGAGCGCCACGGCTTCAGGGTGTCGATGCAGAAGCTCGACCCCTACATCAACGTCGACCCGGGCACGATGTCGCCGTTCCAGCACGGCGAGGTCTACGTCACCGACGACGGCACCGAAGCCGACCTCGACCTCGGCCACTACGAGCGCTTCACGCACGCCCGCGTCAACAAGGACAGCAACTACACCACCGGCAAGATCTACAAGTCGGTGATCCAGAAGGAGCGCCGCGGCGACTACCTCGGCAAGACCGTCCAGGTGATCCCGCACATCACCGACGAGATCAAGATGGCAGTCCGCGCCGGCGCCGCGCCGACGCCGGGCGAGCCCGCGCCGGACGTCGCCATCACCGAGATCGGCGGCACCGTCGGCGACATCGAGTCGCTGCCGTTCCTCGAGGCGATCCGACAGTTCAGCCTCGAACAGGGGCCGAACGACTGCATGTTCATCCACCTGACGCTGCTGCCGTTCTTGCGCGCGTCGGGCGAACTCAAGACCAAGCCCACGCAGCAGTCCGTCGGCAAGCTGCGCGAGATCGGCATCCAGCCGCACGTGCTGATCTGCCGCACCGAGATCCCCATGGAGCCGGACATGGCGAAGAAGATCTCGCTGTTCTGCAACGTGCGGCCGGAGGCGGTCATCGAGGAGCGCGACGTCGCGTTCTCGATCTACGAAGTGCCGCTGATGCTGATCGACGCGGGCCTCGACCTGCGCATCCTGAGCCATTTGCAGATCACGCAGAAGCGTCAGGCCAACGTCGCCGACTGGCAGCGCCTGCTGGAGACGGTCAAGCACCCCAAGCAAACCGTCGAGATCGCCGTCGCCGGCAAGTACATCGAGTTGCACGACGCCTACAAGTCGATCTACGAGTCGCTGAGCCACGGCGGCATCGCCAACAACTGCAAGGTCGTGCTGCGCAAAATCTCGGCCGAGCAGGTCGCCAACGACGGTCCGGAGAAACTCCTCGCTGGCGTCGACGGCATCCTGGTGCCCGGCGGCTTCGGCGAGCGCGGCTTCGAGGGCAAGATCGCGTCGATCCGCTACGCGCGGCAGAAGAACATCCCGTTCTTCGGCATCTGCTACGGCATGCAGGCCGCCGTCGTCGAGTTCGCACGCAGCGACTGCGGCATCACGGACGCGACCACGACCGAGTACGACGCCAACGCCAAGAGCCCGCTGATCTCGCTGATGGAGGATCAGAAGCGCACCAACGAGAAGGGCGGCACGATGCGCCTGGGCGCGTTCGACTGCACGCTGAGTCCCGGCACCAAGAGCCACAAGGCCTACGGCACGGCGACGATCAGCGAGCGCCACCGCCACCGCTTCGAGCTCAACAACGCCTACCGCCAGCAGCTGGCGCAGAAGGGGCTCGTGATGGCCGGCGTGAACCCCAAGCTCGATCTCGTCGAGATCGTCGAGATCCCGGGCCACCCGTGGTTCGTCGGCGTGCAGTACCACCCCGAGTTCAAGACGCAGCCGCTACAGGCTCACCCGCTGTTCCGCGACTTCATCGCCGCGGCGGTGGCCGAGAAGCAGAAGCGCGCCGGCGCGCGCTGAGCGCCTGCGAAGGAATGTGCTTCGGGCTCTTGGGTTGACCCTCGTGCCGCGCGCTCGGGCCACCACGCATCGGCGCCAGTGATTTCGCCCGCTAGGGACACTTCCCAGCCGCCGCGCCACCACGACATCGCCATGCTGCCGCTGCCGACGCGCGGCCAGAACGGACCCGACCGCGCCTGCCGCAGCAGCGTCGCCAAAGCGGTAGCGCGCCGGATCGCGACGCCCGGGGTCATCGCGCCGCCGGCAGCCTGACCGCCGCGGCCGCGACCCGTGGTTCAGCTCCTGCCACCCGGCTCGCTCGCTGGCTGGAACGCCGGGCGGAACTCACTTCGAGCCGTCGAGCCAGCGGTCCTTGGCCTTCTTCAGGTTCTCGTCCTTCGGGTTGAGGCTTATCGCGCGATCCATGGTGGCGAAGGCCTCCTTGCGCAGATTGTTGACGATCTGCACGGCGGCGTGCACGTAGAGCGCGCTCGCCAGGTACGGCCCGTCCGGCGACGCCTTGTGGCGCTTCTCGACCTCGTCGAGCGCCTTCTTGCTGACGTCGAGCGCCTCCTTGAGCAGGCCCTTGTCGATCTTCGCCAGCGCCTCGTGGTTCTCGTAAGCCTTGCCGGCGAGGTTCTGGCCGTAGGTCAGCACCTGGTCCGGCGGCACGTTCTTCCACGCCTTGCCGGCCGCCTCCGCCGCCGCCTTGAGGTTCTGCCGGCGGTACTCGGCGCCGGCGATGCGGTCGTAGCCGAGGAACAGGATGCGCTTGTTCTTCTGCGCGTTGAGAAACGTGCGCAGCGCCTTCAGATCGACGTCCTGCGGCGGCACGTCGACGCGGAACGTCTGGTCGCAAATCTCCAGCAGCTTGGCCTCGGCCGCCGGCTCGGCGGCGAACTTCGGGTCCTTGGCGACGATCGCCGCGATGACCGCGACCGAGCCCTTCATGTCGCCCGAGCTGCGCAGCTTGCGCACCAACCTCATCTGCAGCGCGAGGTCGCCCGGCGCGGCGGCGGCCTGCTCGCGCAGCGCGCCGATCGTGTCCTTGCCCTTGCCGATGCGCTCGAGCTCGGCGAGGAACTCGGCGACCGGCACGTAGCCGGTGACGACGTCCACCACCGCGCCCTTGGGATCGAGCAGCAGCACCGTGGGCACCGACTCGATGCCGTACTTCTGCAGCGTCGGCTTGCCGGCGGCGTCGTCCTTGGCGGCGACGCAGACGTGCCCGGCCAGCGCCGCGGCGACCTTCGGGTCCGACAGCGTGCCGGAGAACATGTCGGCACAGGCGCCGTGGTTGTCCTTCCAGCAGTAGAGCAGGGCCACCTTGGCCGGCTTCTCGGCCGCCGCGACGAGGGCGCTGTCGAGGTCCTTCTGCCACCATTCGATGGTCTGGGCGGACAGGCCGGCCGAACCGGCGACGAGCAGGGCGAGGACCGACGGCAGGAACGCGCGCTTCATGCCGCGATCATGCCGCCGGCCCGCGTCGACGGGAACGCCCCGTCGGCGCCAGTCTCGCCGCCGCCGGCGCGGTCACCGCAGGGCCTGGTACACCGCCGTGCGGAAGCGGCCGATCAGCTTGCGCTCGTCGAACGGCGTGTGCTGCGCGAACAGCACGGCGACGAGCCCGTTGTTGGGGTCGGCAAAGAAGCTCGTCGTTGCCGCGCCATTCCAGTGCAGCGTCCCCGCCGGCATCAGGTCCGGCCCCGCGCCCGGATCAGCAACCACCGCCGTCGCCATCCCCCAGCCGTCGCTCGGCCGGCTGGTGCGCTGGCCGTCGCGCAGCGTGTTGCCGCGCATCAGTTCCATCGTCGCCCGCGACAGGACGCGCGCGCCGTCGAGCGCGCCGTCGCCGAGCAAGAAGCGACCAAAACGCGCGTAGTCGTCGAGCGTCGAGAACATGCCTGCCCCGCCCGAGGCGAAGCCGACGCCGGCCTCGGCCTCGGCGGCGAAGGCGGCGGTGACCGGCTCGAGCCCGGCGGCGCCGCGCCGGTACCCCACTGCCAACCGCGCACGCTTGTCGGCCGGCACGTCGTAGTCGGTGTCGAGCATGCCGAGCGGGCCGGTGACCGCCTCGCGCACGTAGTCGGCGAGCGGCTGCTTGACCGCGCGCTCGACCAGCACGCCGAGCACGTCGTCGGCGATGCTGTAGTTCCACGCCGTGCCCGGCTGCGCCAGCAGCGGCAGCTTGGCCGCGCGCTGCAGGAAGTCGGCGGTCGACGTCGCCTGCCACAACTCCGCCCGCCGGTACAGCTCGTGCAACGGCGAGTCGCGGAAGAAGTCGTAGGTGAAGCCGGCGGTGTGGTTCAGCAGCATGCGCACCGTGATCGCGCGCGCCGCCGGCGCCAGCTGCGGCGCGTCCGCCGTGCCGCCGACGAACACCTGCGGCGCCTTGAACTCCGGCAGCAACTCGGCGATCGGTTGGTCGAGCCGCAGCAGGTCGCGCTCAACGAGCGTCAGCGCCGCCACCGCGGTGATCGGCTTGGTCATCGAGTAGATGCGCGCGATGGCGTCGCGGCGCAGCGGCCGGTTGCGCTCGAGGTCGGCGAGGCCAAAGCAGCCGTGCGCGACGCACTCGGCGCCATGGAAGACGACGTAGGACGCGCCGGCGTAAGCGCCCGACTTGATCTCCGCGGCGAGCAGCGCATCGATGCGGCCGACGCGATCAGGCAGCAGCGGGCCGTCCTGGGCCGCGACGGCGACGAGGAACACCGGAAACGATGACCAAGCGGTCAGGCGCATGCCGGCACCTTGCCGCGCCGCTGCCGCCGCGTCCACAGCGACCTACGTGGTCAGGCCGGCCGGTCGCGGCGCCGGCGCTGCCAAGCCGGCCAGCCCCACATGACGTAGCCGCTGGTCGCGAGCAGCGCGAGGGCGACCGCCGCCGCCGGCATCAGCCAGTCGTGCCCCGCCGGTCCGAGCCACGAGCCGTCGTGCAGCCGTTCGATCCAGTCGCTGCGACGGACCGCCGGTCCGCTGGTGCGCAGCGTGATGGCGCAGACCTGCACCTCGACATCGCCGCGCGTGCTGACGACCTTGTGCACGCGGTCCTGCGGCCGGAAATCGACGCGGGCGATGTCGGCTTCGCTGCGCAGTTCGGGAACGCCGAGCGCAAACACCGCTGCGTAGACCTCGGCGAGCGGCCGCAACGCCTCGACTGGTCCATCGGCGCCGCGCATCACCGGCGGCTGCAGCCATGCGTGCTCCTTCTTGCGCAGCAGCAGCAGGCCGGAGCCGGCGCTGAACAGCAGCACCAGGCCAGCGGCGAGCCCGAGCCAGCGGTGCAGCGTCCAGGTGGCGCGGAGCAAGCTCACGTCAATCCTCGACGTAGCTGCCCATCAGATAGCGGGGCTCGAGGTCGGCGATGGCGGCCGGCGCGAACGGCAGCGGCGCGGCGAACATCTCGGCGGCGACGACGCGCGTGTGCAGCGCCAGTTCGGCGCCGGCCGCGGCGAACGCCGCTTGCAGCGCGGCGGGCAATGCCGCGGGCGCGACCACG
>Ga0194120_10011733_pt1 | contig 10438 bp, 13 predicted proteins | sample TA2MahCa65mmetaG_FD_148642 | JGI IMG/M metagenome (GOLD analysis project Ga0194120, IMG submission 148642) | Freshwater microbial communities from Lake Tanganyika, Tanzania - TA2015019 Mahale Deep Cast 65m | ecosystem: Environmental > Aquatic > Freshwater > Lake | place: Tanzania: Lake... | reverse complement strand
TGCCCTTACAAACAACGTTGAAAATCTACAACGTTCTCGGTCAAGAAGTTGCAACGCTTTTAAACAACGAACAACTCGAAGAAGGCGAACACGAAGTTCAGTTTGATGCAAGTGGATTAACGAGCGGGGTGTATTTTTACAAACTCACTACACCAACATTTTCGCAAACGAGAAAACTTTTGCTGATGAAGTAGAACATTATGAATGTGGAGTTTGCGGTGTGTAACGACTCGTTCAAACGTGAACTCCACTCAATGTTAAAGAGTTGTGCCTTCGCTCATTCGACATAACCGCGTGCGAATGGAGAATCCTTTTCAATACAACGATTCTGAGAAGCATTGGAATTGCATTTCGCTTATCCTTTTCCGCTTGCGCGTTGTATTCTATCCATAATGGCAAGACCTAATCCCGTTTCTTTGACTGCTTGACAGAATATCGTTTTCACATTTGTTTCGTCGCACATTCGGAAAAATAAAAAAAGAAATCGCGCGTATTCTTCGACGCTGTTGCAAATTTTTTTCAGTTTGAATTTCGAAGAATGAAACGGTTCTTCCATTCCTATGTACGCCGAATACACCGTGGAAGCAAGTTCAGAAATATTTGCAACAATTTCTACGTTTGCTTTCGGTGAATAGTGGCGATAACGAGTGCCGGGACTTTTCTTCAAGAGTTTTGACGTGGATTTTGCAAGTTGAGTTGTCGAAACAACGTCTTGCAATTGTTCCAACGTAATTGCTCCCGTTCGCAACACAGACGGAGTGCGTCCCGTACAATCCACAACCGTAGATTCCAAACCAACTTCCGTTTGTTCACCTTTTAAGATGCAACTGATTTTTCCTCTCAAATCGTTATTCACTGTTTGCCACGTTGTAGGACTTGGTTTTCCGGAAAGATTTGCTGAAGGCGCAACAATGGGAACTCCGCATTGTTTGAGAAATGATAACGTTAATTCATTGTTTGGCATTCGTACGCCGATGGTTTTCAAACCAGCAGTTGCGATGGAGGGAACATAATTGCTTTTCGGAAAAATAAGCGTGAGTGGTCCCGGGAAAAAATGTTCAATAAATTCTTCTGCAATTTTTGGAATACAGGTTGTGAGTAATGATAATTCGCTGAGTTCATAAATATGCGCGATGAGCGGATTATCTGTAGGACGTCCTTTTGCTGCGAAAATTTTTTTAACTGCTTCTTCGTCGAAAATATTTGCACCAAGTCCGTACACCGTTTCTGTTGGAAATGCAACGACTTCTCCCCGAAGAATAAACTCTGCGGCGTTGCGAACTGAATTTGTTAGTAATGTTTTCATAATAAATAATTTTCTCTTGTTATGTAAAAAATCGTGTAAAAGATAGGATGTTATTGAATAAACATCAAATCCAGAAACAGAAATTACTTTTGCGATTCTTACAACTATTCTATAATTTTTCGCCGCATTTTCACGAGCAAAAACGTCATGCTGAACTTGTTTCAGCATCTGATTTATTCGTGTAAACAAAAATAGGTCCCCAAATAAGTTCGGGATGACGCATACTTCCAATAACTAATAACAATTAACCAATAACATTTACGCTTATGGCATTCGATATTGAAATGATAAAAACCGTGTACGCTTCGTTCGCAAAAAAAGTGGAAGTTGCACGAAACGTTTTAAACAAACCGCTCACGCTCACGGAAAAAATTCTCTACGCGCATCTCACCGATGGACTTGCGACGAAAGAATTTAAACGCGTAAAAGATGACGAGGGGAAAACTGTTCGCATCGTAACTTACATCGTTTTTCTCGAAGCGTTGGATTCATTCTGCGGAAATGTGTACTTTGCAAAAGCAGTCGTTGTCGTTGCGGCGAAAATGTAATATGGCGCTTTACAAAAAACCTTGGTTTATATCGCTCACCATTTTTATTGCTTTAGATTTCTCGAAAAGTATTATTCGCGAACCTATCAATACGTTTTCATTCAATGTTTATGCTGCAAGTTTGTTTTGCACATTTCTTCTGTTGTTTTGGTTGAGTGAAATTTCTTCACTGCTTCCGAAAATTCTGAATGTAGTTTTCGTTAGTGTAATTGCTTTATTTTTCACCTCGCTTGCCGGAGTAAATTATTTTCTCTATCGTGAATTCGGACAATATGTAACTCCGCAAATGCTTACGTTTGTACTCGATGACCCGATGTATGTATTAAATTACTTGCAAACGTATGTTTTTAATCTCAATGCAATATTTTTCTTGTTGCTATTTGCATTTTGGTATTATGTCTGGAAAAGAAAGAAAGAAGAAACAGTTGCAAAACTTTCTATTCTCAAAATTGCAATTCTCATTCTCGCTCCTGCATTTTATTTAGTTGGAATGAATCAAATGCGTTGGTACAGCGTGGAAAAGCAATTGTCGCTCGATGCTTCGCTCACGCTTTCTATAAAAGAAATTTTGAGAAAAGATTTTTCGGCAAGTTTACATTCATCTGTAAGAGACAAAGTATTTCCTTCAAAAAATTCTTTTGTTGAACCGTTAACAATTATTCTCATAATCAACGAATCATTTGGGAAGAAACCGCTTCCGTTTTATGGATACAAGGAAAACCCAATGCCATTTTTGAAAAAGTGGAGCGAAGAAGAAAAAGAAAATTTTTTCGTGTTTCAAAATGCGTTTGCGAATTCCGGTTCAACGCAAGTGAGCATTCCTTCGCTGTACACAGGTGTTGCACCGTTTGAAGGAGGAGAAAAACTTCACAAAACTCCGCTCGTCTGGGATTGGGCAAGTGCTGCCGGAATGAAAACAATGCTCGTGAGTTCGCAGCGTTTTGGTTGGTTGAATCTGAATCAGTTTTTGTTTACCGTGCAGCAGCCGAATATTCACATCACGGCTGAAAATATTGATGCGCCGATTGTGAACGATATGGGAGTTGACGATTTAGTTTCTGTGCAATCGTTTCAAAATATTTTCAAAAGGTTTTCTTCCGATGAAAATATTTTTGCTGTGTATAATTCCAATGCGCTCCATATTCCTTTTCAACAAACAAGTACGAAATTGCAACAACAACCCAATTTCCCGACACGATACGAAAATGCGTTGTTTATTTTAGATGAAGCACTTCGTCAAATTTATATCACGCTTGAACAAACTCATCGCCTTGAGAATTCGTTTGTAATAATTACAGGGGACCACGGCGAAGGAAGTAATCTCGAACATCGTTTACCGCGTTTATATTCGTATTACGATGAAGTGATGAACGTTCCATTTTTTATTCGGACGCCAAAACACTGGCTTGATTCAAAACGTGAATTCATACAACATTTGAAAGAAAATAAAACTAAGAATATCAGCAACGTTGATATTATTCCAACACTTGCAGAAGTTTTGAATCTACATACAGAAGAACACAACCAAAAAATATTATCTGACTTGAAAGGAAACTCACTCCTCGGATTTATTCAAGACGACCGAGTAATTATTGGATTAAACACAAATGATTTACGTGAATGGGACCATGAGGGATTCGGAGTTTATTGGTTGAACAAACGATTTGTCTACTCCGATGTCGAGGATGAACAATATTTTGATGTATCAACGGATGCAGGTCAAAGGATTAATTTGTGGAAGAAAATTTCTCAAATTGAGAAAGATATTGTTATGCAAACAATAAACGGGAATCGGTTTATAAAAAGAATTTACCAAAAACGCAACAAATGATTTTCTGATTACTCTTCTGAAAACATTTTTCGTTCTTTGTCAGAGAGCCTTCTCCATTTGGTTTTTTCAAGTGTTCCCAATTTCAAATTTCCAATTGCAACGCGAATCAACCGTAATACTTCAATGTTTAATGCTTCAAACATTTTTCGGATGTGGCGATTTTTTCCTTCATCAAGTGTAATTTCCAGCCAACAATTTTTATTTCCAGAACGAAGCAACAAAACATTTTTTACAGAAAGAAATTCGTTTATGTTTATAGTAATTCCTGTTTTCAATTGTTGCAAAAGTTGGTCATCCGCAATACAATTGATTTGAACGTGATAGATTTTTTCAATCTTGTTTTTTGGCTCGGTAATGTGTGCGCTCAATTGTGTGTCATTCGTGAACAGTAATAATCCTTCACTCGCTTTATCCAATCTTCCGACAGGAAAAATTGTTGGGAAATTTTCTTTGGGAAAACAATCGTACACAGTTTTTCTTCCTTGCTCATCGGAAGTTGTTGTAACTAATCCGCGTGGTTTGTTGAGCATTACATAAATTTTTTCTGAAGTAACGACACGTTGCTTTTCTACTTCGATTGTATCCTTCTTCAAATGTACTCGACGTTCAGGATTTATTTCTGTTTTTCCGTTGACAGAAACTTTCCCTTCACGAATAATTTTTTCTGCTTGTGAACGCGAACAAAATCCGAGTTTGGATAATGCACGTGGAAGACTTACAATATTCGAGGAAGTAGAATGATTATTTCTCTGCATAAAATTTTCAAAAGAAAAATACGCTTTCAAACCTCAACAAAAAATCCTCTTTTTATTCTTTCAACTTTTCGCTAATTTTTCACCGAATTTTCACACAGAAAAACGTCATGCTGAACTTGTTTCAGCATCTGATTTATTCGTAAACAAAAATAGTTCCCGAAACAAGTTCGGGAAGACGCATATTCCCAATAACAAGTAACAATTAAACATTTACATTTATGGCATTCGATATTGAAATGATAAAAACCGTGTACGGTTCGTTCGCAAAAAAAGTTGAAACCGCACGAAACGTTTTAAACAAACCGCTCACGCTCACGGAAAAAATTCTCTACGCGCATCTCACCGATGGACTTGCAACGAAAGAATTCAAACGCGGAAAAGATTACGTGGATTTCAATCCCGATAGAGTGTGTATGCAAGATGCCACTGCGCAAATGGCGTTGCTGCAATTTATGCAAGCGGGAAGAAAAAAAGTTGCCGTTCCTTCCACCGTGCATTGCGACCATTTGATTCAAGCAGAAATTGGCGCGTTAGAAGATTTGGAAAAAGCGAAAAGCAAAAACAAAGAAGTGTATGATTTTCTCGCATCCGTTTCCAATAAATACGGTATCGGATTTTGGAAACCCGGCGCGGGAATTATTCATCAAGTCGTGTTGGAGCAATATGCGTTTCCCGGCGGAATGATGATTGGAACGGATTCGCACACAGTCAATGCCGGCGGACTCGGAATGATTGCGATTGGAGTTGGCGGTGCTGATGCGTGTGATGTGATGGCGGGACTTCCGTGGGAATTAAAATTTCCAAAACTCATCGGCATAAAGTTGACGGGAAAATTAAACGGTTGGACTTCGGCGAAAGATGTGATTTTAAAAGTTGCCGGAATTTTAACAGTGAAAGGCGGAACGGATAACATCGTGGAATATTTTGGCGACGGCGCAGATTCGCTTTCTTGCACGGGCAAAGGAACGATTTGTAATATGGGAGCGGAAATCGGCGCAACGACGTCTATTTTTTGTTACGATAAAAAGATGAGCGAATATTTGCGTGGAACGTCGCGCGCTGATGTTGCTCAACTTGCCGATACGATTGCGGAACATTTGCGCGGCGATAAAGAAGTGTATCAATCACCGGAAAAATATTTTGACCAAGTGATTGAAATAAATTTATCCGAACTCGAACCGCACGTGAATGGTCCGTTCACTCCCGATTTGGCGTGGCCTATTTCAAAATTTGCGCAAGCAGTGAAAGAAAATAATTGGCCCCAGAAATTAGAAGTTGGTTTGATTGGCAGTTGCACGAATTCTTCGTATGAAGATATTTCTCGTTCTGCATCGCTCGCGCAACAAGCAGTAGAAAAAGGATTGAAAGCGAAATCGGAATTCACGATTACGCCGGGTTCGGAACAAGTTCGCTATACGGTTGAGCGTGATGGCTTTTTACAAACGTTTTCAAAAATGGGCGGCGTTGTGTTGGCAAATGCGTGTGGTCCGTGTATTGGTCAATGGGCGCGGCACACAAACGACCCGAACAGAAAAAATTCCATTATCACTTCGTTCAACAGAAATTTTGCAAAACGTAACGATGGAAATCCGAACACACATTCCTTTGTTGCATCGCCGGAAATTGTAACTGCACTTGCGATTGCGGGAGATTTAACGTTCAATCCAATGACAGATTTTTTGACGAATGACAAAGGTGAAAAAGTAAAATTGAACGAACCGCTCGGAATTGAAATGCCGCCGAAAGGTTTTGCTGTAGAAGATGCGGGATTTCAAGCGCCGGCAGAAGATGGAAGCAATGTGCAAGTTGCTGTCGCGCCATCGTCGGAGAGATTGCAATTGCTCGCGCCATTTTCTGCTTGGGAAGGGACGGATGTGAAAAATTTGAAACTGCTCATCAAAGCAAAAGGGAAATGCACAACCGACCATATTTCAATGGCGGGACCGTGGCTGAAATATCGCGGACATCTCGATAACATTTCGAATAATATGTTGATTGGTGCGGTGAATTTTTTCAATGAGAAAACTGACAACGTGAAAAATCAATTGAGCGGTGAATACGATGCAGTTCCGAAAGTGCAGCGAGCATATAAAGCAAAAGGAATTGGTTCGCTTGTTGTCGGCGATGAAAATTACGGCGAAGGTTCATCCCGTGAACATGCGGCAATGGAACCTCGTCATCTTGGTGTGCGCGTGATTCTCGTAAAATCATTTGCGCGCATTCACGAAACGAATTTGAAAAAACAAGGAATGTTAGCGCTCACGTTTGCGAACAAAGATGATTACAACAAAATTCTCGAAGATGATTCGCTCGATGTTCTTGGCTTAACGACGTTTTCTCCCGGCGTTCCGCTTACAATCGTTCTTCATCATAGCAACGGAACGACAGAAGAAGTAAAAGCAAATCATTCCTACAACGCCGCGCAAATTGAGTGGTTCAAAGCGGGAGGAGCGTTGAATATTATTAGAAGGCAAGTTTCAAATTAAAAATAGAAAGATAAAATTATGGCTGAACAAAACGGAAAACTTATTGAACTCGTTGCAGAAATGTTACACGAGATGAGAAAATTTCGTGAAGGACAAAACGAAACGAATAAGCGGCTTGGAAATCTTGAGGAACGGTTAGAACGACTCGAACAAGAACAAATGAAAACAAATACAATCTTACGTCAACATACGAGAGATTTAATGCGCATTGCAGAATTGCTCGATACGCACGTGGTTCATTGGGGAGATAAAATTTCTATTCACGGAAAAACTACTGCTACGCAAACTGTTGGTGTGGTTTCGAAGGTTGAGTAGAAAATTAAATGAAAGAAAAATACTATGACAACTACACTTGAATTAGACCAAACAATTTATTCTGCACTTCGAGATTCATTCGGAGAGCAGAAATTAAAACAGAAAGTGAACGATATTTTTATTTCTGGAATGGAAAACTTGCTTGAAAAATATTCCAATCAGATTTTACACTTTGAAGAAAAGTATGGACATTCGTTTCAAGAATTTGAAAAGCAATGGGATAACGAAAAAATTGCTAACAAACACAGCAATGAAGTTGAATCCGATTTTATAGATTGGGAAATGTTGGAAGCAGAAAAGAAAGAATTGCTTTCTACATTGAAAGAAGTTAATAGAAACAACAGACAATTTTATGGAAACAACAACACAAAATAAAACACAGCATAAACGAACATCACGTAGCAACGGTCATTCCAAAGTTGTAATTTCAATGCCGTATGCCGACGAAGAAGTAAAGCGATTGCACGAAGAAAGTAAACGCATCGTTCCCAAAGAAGTAATTGAAAGAGCGATTAAAGATTTACGAGCAATGCAATTTGATTTGGGATATCCGACGGACAGTGTGGAAATAATTCGGAAGATGCGGGAATGATTGTACTTCTCGATAATTCTGTTTGGGTTTCCAACTAACATAAACCTTATATTTACAAAAGTTTTTTTACAAACAATGTATATACTCACAAATAATAGAAAGACAAACTCTATGAAAAACATATCTCTTATTCTTCTGTGTATTCTTCTTCTTGCAAGTTGCAAAAAGGAATCTTCCACAGAAAGCACAAACAAAGCACCGAACGCACCATCCAATCCTTCGCCGGCAAGTAACGCGACGAACCAATATGATTCGCTTACATTAAGTTGGAGTTGCACCGACCCGGAGAACGACGCACTGACATACGATGTGTATTTTGGTACGGCAAACCCTCCGACAACGGTTGTATCACAAAACCAAACTGCAATTACCTTGACAAGAAGCGGGTTGAGTTTGAATACAACATTTTACTGGAAAGTATTAGCCAAAGATAACCACAGCCACTCCACGAGCGGCGCTGTTTGGAATTTTACAACTCGCGCAAGTATTGTTATTGGAAACATTGAAATGATTTCCGTGCAAGGCGGAACGTTTTCGATGGGAAGTAATGTGAATAGCGATGAACAACCGATACACAGCGTAACATTGAGTAGTTTTTACATAAGCAAATATGAAATAACACAAGCGCAGTGGAAACAAGTAATAGTGTGGAAGCAAGCAAACGGTGGGACAACATTAAGCGCAACGCCGAGTTATTTTAGCGGCGATACGACCAAACCCGTGGAACAAGTAAGTTGGGATGATATACAATTATGGCTTGGCTATTTGAACACGATGTATAATGTAACAGGAAACCAATATCGCTTACCGACGGAAGCGGAATGGGAATATGCGGCGAGAGGAGGCATACACGCAAGCGATAATTATACGTATAGCGGAAGCAATACAGTAGGCGACGTTGCGTGGTATTATGTTAACTCGAGTAACACTACACATCCCGTAGGAACAAAAACACCAAATCAACTTGGTATATATGATATGAGCGGCAACGTATGGGAATGGTGTCAGGATTACTATCATAGTAATTATTCAGGAGCGCCCACGGATGGCAGTGCATGGGTTACCCCAACATCAAATTACCGTGTTCTTCGCGGCGGTTCGTGGGACAACGATGACACCGGTTGTCGTGTTGCTCTCCGGGACATCAGCAATCCTCACAATCGCTACGACGTTTACGGGTTTCGACTTGTGAGGACTCCTTAACCTATGCACTATGTACTATGACTCTGTTTTCTTTTTTGCTTCTTTTTTCTTTTTCCAAAAGAAAAAAGAAGTTTTGCAAAATGAATTCATTTAGAGTTTTAGAGAAAAAAAAATATGACAACAACAATCCTTGAAATAGAAAAACAACTTGAAACAATGCCGGAACAAACACAAATGCAAGTGCTGGATTATGTGAAATCAATTCTAACTCCAATACCTAAAGGCATTCCGGGAAAAAATCTTGCACCATTTTTTGGTGTATTATCTGATGAAGATGCAAGAGAGATGATACAAGCAATCGAAGAAGGTTGCGAAAACATTTACCCCAATGAGTGGTGATTATTTAGTTGATACAAATATCGTTATCGCTTATTTCAACAAAGACAACATTGTTGGAAAGAGAATAGATGTTGCAAATGAAATTTTTATTCCTTGCATTGTCATTGGAGAACTTTATTTCGGAGCAATTAAATCGAGAAACAGAATTCAGAACATTTCAATAGTAGATAATTTCGTTTCAAATAAATCTATCGTAAATTGCGATGTTGATACTGCAAAAGAATTTGGAACAATCAAACATCAATTACAAAGCAAAGGAAAACCAATTCCCGATAATGATATTTGGATAGCGGCAATTGCAAAACAATATAAACTCACGCTCGTAACTCGTGATGAACATTTTCGTGAAGTAGAAAACTTATTCATTGAAAACTGGTAACACAATAATTTTTTGAGATAAGAAATAAAACCTATGAAAGCCAACGTAACCGAACACGGCGCCTTGATTCCTAAGCGAATGTTGAAAGGAGTCAAAGAAGTCGAAATAAAAAAGGAAGATAATGCAGTTATCGTTTTACAGGTTGACAAAAACGACCCTATCTTTCAACTTGGCAGAAATCCGGTTGATTGTGACGTGAGCGATGCAGCAGAAAATTTCGATAAGTATCTTTACAGAAAACCTTTATAATACAACTAAATCATTATGTCAAAAGCAATCTCAATACAAGTTCCCGAAAGTGTTTTATCTTATTGGGAATCGGAAAGACAATTAGAACAAGAACTCTCTTATCTTTCAGTTCTTGAACTCGTCCGCGAAAAAAAAATCACTTCAGGAAAAGCAAGCGAACTCCTTGATATCTCACGTTGGGAAATGGCTGAACTATTATCTCAGCATGATGTACCGAGTTCTAATTTTTCAGTTCAATAATTACAACAGCAAGTAAGTGAAATGAATTAGGAAAATTTTTTCAATCGCTCTTAAAAATATACAACTATGAAAGCCAAAGTAACCGAACGCGGTGTCTTGATTCCTAAACGAATGTTCAATGGTGTCAAAGAAGTCGAAATAAAAAAAGAAGATAATGCAGTTATCGTGATTCCAATTGATGAAGATGACCTAATT